>Ga0137369_10002222_pt1 | contig 19797 bp, 29 predicted proteins | sample SagtaG_12_FD_104918 | JGI IMG/M metagenome (GOLD analysis project Ga0137369, IMG submission 104918) | Vadose zone soil microbial communities from Sagehorn Ranch, Mendocino, California, USA - Sage1_L_113_16 metaG | ecosystem: Environmental > Terrestrial > Soil > Vadose zone | place: USA... | reverse complement strand
CCTGGCGACCGCGATCGACACCCCGAGGGTGGCGTTGGCGCCGAACTTGGACTTGTTCTCGGTGCCGTCCAGGTCGAGCATTAGCCGGTCGATCGCGCGCTGGTCGTAGGCGTCCTCGTCGAGCAGGGCGGGGGCGATCTCCTCGTTGACGTTGCGGACCGCGTTGCGGACGCCCTTGCCGCCATAGCGGTCGCCACCGTCGCGCAGCTCGACCGCTTCGAAGCTGCCGGTGGATGCGCCGGATGGGACGATCGCCCGGCCGAGGCCGCCATCGTCGAGCTGCACCTCGCACTCGAGGGTCGGGTTGCCGCGCGAGTCGAGGACCTCTCGGGCGGCGACGAGTTCGATGGCAGCCATGGGGAAGAGCCTTCCTGCACGGGCTTCGAACGGATGACGGCGTCGGCGAGCATATCACCGCCGGTCGCCGACGCCTTGGAAGCCGAGCGCGGGCGGTGGCATGGATTTCGCCACCGCCGCAGCTGCTGGACTAACGTTGCCCGCGATGAGCGGGCCGAGGCGAGAGGAAGCGACGATGAGGAACCCGGCATCACCGGGCGGCGCGGCGCCGGCGCGGCTGCTGCTGGAGGAGAAGGGCTTCGGCGGGCTCGAGGAGGTCGCGCGTGGCGTGCACGCGAAGCTCGTCGCGCGTCATCCGCACGTGTTCGGAGACGCGGAGGCTCGCACGGCCGCCCGCGTTCGTGAGAACTGGGAGCGCCTGAAGGTCGAGCAGGAGACGCGCGAAGGCATCTTCCACCACGTCCCCGAGGCGTTGCCGGCGCTGATGCTCGCCCGCAAGGTGCAGCGCCGGGCGGCGGCGGTCGGCTACGACTATCCGGATCTCGAGGGCCCGATCGACCACCTCGAGCAGGAGCTCACGGAGCTGAAGGACGAGGTCGCCCGCGCGGGCGCGCCTGCGCCGGAGACGGAGCCGGACCCGAGGATCGTCGACGAGCTGGGCGACGTGCTCTTCACCGTCGTGAACCTCGCACGACGGCTCAACGTCGATCCGGAGCTTGCCCTTCGACAGACGACGCAGAAATTCGTGGGCCGCGTCGAGCACGCCGAGCGGCTGGCAGCCGAGCGCGGCGAGGATTGGACGAAGCTCGATCTCGACGCCCAGGACCGCTACTACGACGAGGCCAAGGAGACCCTTCGATGACTAGCCCGATCGCCGACGTACACGCACGCCAGATCCTCGACTCGCGCGGCAACCCGACCCTCGAGGTCGACGTCCGGCTCGAGTCGGGCGCGTGGGGGAGGGCGGCCGTGCCCTCGGGCGCGTCGACCGGGATGCACGAGGCCGTCGAGCTCCGCGACGGCGGCGAGGCGTACGGTGGCAAGGCGGTGACGCACGCGGTCGCGCACGTCAACGACGAGATCGCGTCGGCCGTAGCGGGCGCCGACGCCTCGAAGCAGGAGGAGCTCGACCGCCGTCTGATCGAGCTCGACGGGACCTCGAACAAGGGTCGGCTCGGCGCGAACGCGATCCTCGGGACGTCGCTCGCGGCCGCGAAGGCTGCTGCGGCGGAGCGAGGCGTCTCCCTCTACCGCTACCTGGGCGGCGACGCGGCGATCACGCTCCCGGTGCCGATGATGAACGTCATCAACGGCGGCGCCCACGCCCAGAACTCGATCGACCTGCAAGAGTTCATGGTCGTGCCCGCAGGGGCGGCGAGCTTCTCGGAGGCACTGCGGATCGGCGCCGAGGTCTTCCATTCGCTCAGGAACGTGTTGCACGAGCGCGGGCTCGCCACGGCCGTCGGCGACGAGGGGGGCTTCGCGCCCGACCTCGGCTCGAGCGAGGAGGCGATCGAGGCGATCCTCGAGGCCGCGGAGCGTGTCGGTCACCGGGAGAAGGTCGCGATTGCGCTCGACCCCGCCTCGACGGAGTTCTTCGAGGACGGCGCGTACCGGTTCGAGGGGAAGGCGCTCGACTCGGGCGGGATGGCGGACTTCTACGCAAGCCTCGTCGACCGCTTCCCCGTCGTCTCGATCGAAGATGGGCTCGCCGAGGACGACTGGGAGGGCTGGGCCCACCTCACGCAGACGCTCGGCGAGCGCCTGCAGCTGGTCGGCGACGACCTGTTCGTGACGAACCCGACGCGCCTTCGGCGGGGCATCGACGAGTCCGTCGGAAACGCGATCCTCGTCAAGGTCAACCAGATCGGGACGCTCACCGAGACGCTGGAGGCGATCGAGCTCGCCCGCGGCAACGGCTACGCCTCGGTCATCTCCCACCGCTCCGGCGAGACGGAGGACACGACGATCGCCGACCTCGCCGTCGCGACCAACGCCGGTCAGATCAAGACCGGGGCACCGTCCCGTACCGACCGCGTCGCGAAGTACAACCAGCTTTTGCGGATCGAGGAGGAGCTGGGCGTCCGGGCCGTTTATCCTGGCTGGGACGCGTTCGGCGCAAGGCACGGCTGACAACGCCCCGTCTCGCTAGTCTCAGAAGGGTAATGGCGGGTTTGCGACACACGAAGATCGTCGCGACGATCGGCCCGGCCTCCTCTTCGAAGGAGAAGATCGCTGCACTCGCGGAGGCCGGGATGGACGCCGTCCGTCTCAACCTGTCGCACGGCTCGCACGACGAGCATGCCGAGCGGGCTCGGAACGTCCGCGCTGTCGAGGCGGAGCTCGGCCGGCCACTCGCCCTGATCGCGGATCTCCAAGGGCCGAAGCTCCGGCTGGGTGAGCTGCCCGAGCCGCGCACGCTCGCCACCGGCACCGAAGTGGTGATCGCGGCGGAAGGGATCGCTGCCGACGGCGCGCTTCCGGTCAGACCGGCGGTGATCGGGGAGGTGCTCGAGCCGGGTCACGACGTGCTGATCGACGACGGCCACGTCCGCCTCAAGGTGAAGTCGGTTCAGCGGGGCGCTGCGACCTGCGAGGTGCTCGTCGGCGGCACGGTCTCCTCGAAGAAGGGCGTCAACCTGCCGGGCGTGCCGCTGCCGATTCCGTCGCTGACGCAGAAGGACATGGCCGATCTCGAGTTCGCGCTCGAGCTGGGCGTCGACTTCGTTGCCCTCTCGTTCGTGCGCGCCGCTGCGGACGTTCGCGACCTCAAGGACCTGCTGCGAGAGGCAGGCTCGGACGCGCACGTGATCGCGAAGATCGAGAAGTCCGAGGCGGTTGACGCGCTCGACGACGTGCTCGCGGAGACGGATGCCGTGATGGTCGCGCGCGGCGACCTCGGTGTGGAGATCGGCGCGGCGGGCGTGCCACTGGTCCAGAAGCGGATCATCCTCAAGGCGCTCGAACGCGGGAAGCCGGTGATCACGGCGACACAGATGCTCGAGTCGATGATCAACACACCGGAGCCGACGCGCGCGGAGGCGAGCGACGTCGCGAACGCGATCCTCGACGGAACGTCAGCCGTGATGCTCTCGGGCGAGACGGCCGTCGGCTCCTACCCGGTCGAGGCGATCAGGACGATGGACATGATCGCGCGGGCCGTCGAGCCGAGCCTTGGCTACCGCCATCAGCTACCCGAGGCGAGCGAGCTGCCGACCGTCGGGCAGGCGATGTCGAACGCGTGCTGCGACCTCGCCGAGGCCCTCGGCGCGAAGGCGATCCTCGTCCCGACGTTCAGCGGTCGGACGGCGTCGGCGGTCGCGCGGCTGCGGCCGCACCGACCGATCATCGCGCTGACTCATCAAGCGTCAGCAGTGCGGCATCTCGCGATCGAATGGGGCGTGACGACGATCCTGATCGGTGAGTGCGCCGACGTCGAAGAGCTCTGGACGCGCTCGGTCGAGGCGGCGAGAGAGTCCGGGATCGTCCAGCCGGGCGACCAGATCGTGCTCACCGCCGGAACCGCGGTCAACATGCCGGGGACGACCAACGTGATCAAGGTGGACACGGCCTGACGGCAGGCGCCTGAAGCGGGGAGGAGCAAGGACCGCGCGGGCGAAGTGGCTCCCGCGATGGCTGGCGGCACAAAGAAGCGAGCGAAGAGACGGCGCCCGGTAGGACGCGTTCTGGCGGTGGTGGGGCTGGTGGTCCTGGGCTTCCTCTACTACCGGCCGTTTACGTCGTACCTCGAGACGAAGAAGGCCCTCGATCAGCGTGCCGCCGAGGTCCGTGCGCTCGAGCAGCAGCACCGTGTTCTCGAGAAGCGGCTCGCCCGAGCGGGCAGCGAGCTGGTGCTCGTGCGCAAGGCCCGTGAGCTCAGCCTCGTCAAGCCGGGCGAGCGGCTGTTCATCGTCAAGGGCATTCCGGAGTGGCGGCAGCGGCGGCACGCGCCGGCCCGGGACGCCCGGTAGCCGGCGTTACGATCGATCTCGTGGACGACGCAGCGGTGGTCGCTCGCCAGCTCGGCCGCTCCCCGCGGGCATTCAGGCGCGTCGTCGTCCGCTGTCCGTACGGCCGGCCCGCGGTGACCGAGCAAGCGCCGTACACGCCCGACGGCGAGCCCTTCCCGACGACCTACTACATGACGTGCCCGCACCTCGTCGCTGCGATCTCGCGCATCGAGGCGGCCGGCGGCGTCGAGCGCTGGAGCGCGGCGAGTGAGGCGGATCCGGTTCTGGCCGCAAGCCGCAAGGCGGCAGACGAAGAGCAGCGAGCGTCCCGCCGAGCGCTCGCCGGCGACGAGCTCGGAAAGGACGGGGGAGCCTCGCTCGAGCTCGGTGTCGGCGGCTCGCGCCCCGGCGGCGGCGGTCTCAAGTGCCTGCACGCCCATGCCGCCTATGCGCTCGCACGGCCGGGCTACGTCCTCGGCGAGCGCATCCTCGCCGAGGTCGAGCCTCTCTGGCCGACTGACGGGTGCTGCACTGCTTGACCCGCCGTCGGAACGACTACGATCCTGAGCCCATGTCGATGGACGTCGAGCTCGCACGCCAGCAGTGGGTCGATGGCGATCGCCGTCTGCGTCAGCTCTCGCGCGACCCGATCGTCGGCGACCGGGTGTATGCCGAGGTCGAGGCGGTGACCGCCGAGCTGCGTCGCCGAGTCGGGGCGAAGTTCACCCTTGCCGAGCTCGCGGCCGAGTACGACCGGTCGGATGCGTGGGTTGCCGATGCGGTCGCGGAGCGCGTCGAGCACGCGAGCTGGGTCAGGACCGCGACGGTCGCTGCCGACGCCGCCTTCCAGCTGTACTCGCGAGGTGCAACGGACTACGCCCCGTGATTGAGGCTCGGTGATCGAGGCTCGTCGCCGAGCCCAGCAGCGATCGCGCCGCATCCGCCGCGTCGTCATGGCCGCCTTGCTCGGTGCCGTGGTCTTCGTGGCCGGGGTCGCCCTCGGCCGCGCGATCGACGAGGGGCCTCAGGATTCGCGGCCCCTGACGCGTGTTCGAACCCTGAAGCCGCTCCCGGTTCCGCCGGTCCGTGACACCGTCACGGTGACTGTCGAGCGTTGATTCCGCGAATTGGCGATTCCGCGAATTGGCGTTTAGGTACCGGCACGTTTAGGTAGATTCTGCCCATGGGACGGGCGTATGCCACGTCACGCGGAGGGGGTGAGCCGGAGCACGACCCCGAGTGGTTGACGCTTGGGCAGGCCGCCAAGTTCCTCGGCGTGGCGCAGTCGACGATGCGCAAGTGGGCGGACAAGGAGATCGTTCCGTGCATCAAGACGCCCGGCGACCATCGGCGGTTCTTGAAGAGCGATCTCGAGTCGTTCCTCGATCGCTCCCGGCCGGGGGCGAAGCGGGCGGGGCCGGTCGTCCTCATCGTCGACGACGATCCGCAGCTCAGGGAGTTCATCCGCGTCAATCTCGAGCACGAAGGCTACGAGGTGCGCGAGGCCGGGACCGCGGAGGAAGGGCTGGCCGCCCTCGAGGAGTCTCCGCCCGAGCTGATCCTGCTCGACGTGATGCTTCCGCGGGTCGACGGCTGGGAGATGCTCCGTCGCGTCCAGGATCGGCACGGCGTCGGGACGATCCCCGTGATCATGTTCAGCGGGAAGCTGGACGAGCGCTCGCTCGCCGAGGCCACCGAGCGCGGTGCCGAAGAGGTGGTCGGCAAGCCGTTCGATCCGCAGCAGCTAATCGAGTCCACGAAGAGGCTCGTCCCTGTTTGACGGCCCTCGTTGACGGCAGCGCGCTGATCGAGCTCGATCGCCGTCTGGAGCGCTGGATCGTCAATCACCGCGTCGACGTTCTCGATCACGTCTTCGTCTTCCTCTCCAGGATCGGCACGCTCGGCGCCTGCTGGCTCGCAATCGCCTTCGTGCTCGCCCTCGTGCTGCGGCAGCCGGTGCTCTTCGGCCGCGTGCTACTGACCGACGTCGTCGCGGGCGTCCTCCAGTTCACGATCAAGCGCATCGTCGGGCGCGCTCGCCCGCCCGAGAGCTTCCCGGCGATCGATCCGCTGGTGCACGTTCCGTCGACCCCGTCGTTTCCGTCGGGGCATGCAACCGCCGCGTTCGCATGTGCCGTCGTCCTGGCCCGGTCGGCGCCGCGGCTAGCGGTGCCGCTCCTCCTGCTGGCGGCGCTGATCGCGTTCTCCCGCGACTACGTCGGAGTGCACTACCCGCTTGACTCGCTCGCCGGCGCGGCGCTAGGCACGGCGATCGGCTTCGCGTTGCTCAGAGCTCTTCCGCTGCTCGAAGCAGTCCCGCGACGATTACCCCGATCGCGGAGAGAAGCGTGATCCAGAGGCCGATTCCCCGCCCGTCAGCGGGAAGGAAGTCATCCGGAATCGAGAACGTCCGGAAGAGGGCGATGATCGTCGCGACCGAGCCGATCACGATCACGATCAGACTCTCGGGAACGGCGGCCGGCAGCTCGACGCCGGCTTCGCGAAGCGCGACGATGACGAGCACCGCGAGACCGGCGAAGAAGATCAGCTTCCCCGAGATCCCGGTGTGCCAGCCGATGACGGCGATCGTGAACCCGTCGCCCGAGCCGGCATACCAATCCGTGAACGACGAGAGCATCAGCACCAGCCCCGAGATCCACGTGAGCCGCTCCGCGGCCGCATATAGACCTTCGTTGTCGGCGTAGGCGGGACGGTCGTCGGGCTCGTACGAGGGCAGGCGCTCCGGAGTTTGCACGGTGCCGATTATGGGCATGTCGAGGGCAGATTGCATCAGGGACGGAGGGAGATCAGGTTCTATGCAGGACGAGTCGAGGGCGGGCACCGGCACGACGGTGCCTGAGTTCGTGGCGTTCCGGGCCAGCGGCGACCCGGCCAAGGGCGAGTTCCACTGTGCGGAGTGTGGCTACGGAGTGATCGTGCACTCGGCGCTGCCGATTTGCCCGATGTGCGGCGGAGATGCGTGGGAGCAGGCCTCGTGGAGCCCTCTGACGCGTGTTCGTCGTGCTGCTCTCCAGTAGCGCGTTCTCCAGGGAGTAAACCCGGCGCTCGGCGTCGCCTTTCGCGCGCCCTTGGATTAGGGCCTGTCCGGAAACTCGAGTACGCACAAGCCGGAGCGCTCGAGCGCTCCGGCTGGCTGCGGCCCATGGCGCGGCGCGGATGCGTCCCCGTCCCGTCTCCCAAATGGCGCTGCCATGCGGAAGCCGTGCCGGAGACGCCCCGTTCCCGGAGCGCAGAGCGCTCCGGCTTGGCCCTGAACCGCCCCAGACGCACTCGAGTTTCCGGACAGGCCCTTACAGGCCGAAGACGTGCTCGACCTGGTTCCACACGATGACGCCGAAGTAGACGCTGAGGGCGAGCAGCAGCGCGATGATCGCCCAGAACCGAACGCCGGCGTGGCGCGACCGCATCGTCCGCTCGAGGCGGTGCCGACGCTTGAGGCGAGCCATCCGATAGTTGCGCGCGACGACCTTCGGGTCGAGGACGGGCACCTCGTCGGGCGGGTCGGATGTCCTCGTCCGCTGGCGCACGGCCGAAGTCTACGGCGAAGACACCCTGCTCAACGCCATACTCCCCCGGTGCTGGTCCTGCGCGGAGACGGGCGTTGCCTACGGATCGGGCACCGCGGCGCGGCTGCGGTGGCGCCGGAGAACACGCTGCCCGGGCTTCAAGCAGCCGTCGACGCCGGCGTCGACGTCGTCGAGCTCGATGTCGTCACGCTCGACGGCAGGCTCGTCCTCGGCCACTCTGTGCGCGAGCTCCGCGAACAGCCTGCGACCTTCGACGAGGCGCTCGCCGCGCTCGCGAAGGCGGATGTCGGTGTGCACGTCGACGTGAAGGTCAAGGGCGATGAGGATGCGATCGTCGAGGCGATCCTCCGGCACGGCGTCGCCGACCGCGCCTACGTGTCGGCGTTTTGGCCTGCCACCCTCCGCCGTTTCGCCGAGGTCGCGCCGGAGCTGCCGCGCGCGCTTTCCTACCCCGAGGACCGGGTCGGCGTGTCTCGGCGCCGCGCGCTCGGACCGCTGACTGTGGTCGGTGCCGCGGCGCTCCGCGGCGTGCTGCCGAGGCGGATCGTGGGAATGCTCGCCAACGCCTGCGCGACGCTCGCCTCGCTGCACCATGCGGTCGTCTCGCCGGCGACGGTCGAGCGCTGTCACGCGGCGGGGTTCCCTGTGCTCGTGTGGACCGTCGACGATCCGGTGCTGATTCGCCACCTCGACGCCCTCGGCGTCGACGCGATCGTCTCGAACGACCCGAAGATGCTCGGGGCTACACTGGCGGCCGTTTGAAGCGCCTATCGCTTGCAGTGCTGTTCGTCGCCGGCTTCGCGCTCGCTGGCGCGTTTACGGCAGCCGTCGTCGCCGAGACCGTGCCGACCACAACGACGGGCACGACAACCACCGAGGCGACCACGACAGCGCCCACCGAGACGACGGTCACGACGACGACCACGACACCCCCGCTGACGCCGGCGACGCTCCCTTACGGGGTGCGTGTGGGAGGAGTCGACGTCGGCGGACTCGCACCCGGGGACGCCGTCCAGCTCGTGGAGGCCCGGTTCATGCAGGCGCTGACGCTTCGGGCCGGCACGAAGAAGATCCGCGCGACGCCCGACGAGCTCGGGGCGACCGCCTACGTGACCGGCGCCATCAAGCGTGCGCTGAAGGCGCCTCCGGGCGAGCGGATCGAGCTGGTCGTCGCTGTCCGAGGGGAAGAGGTCCGCCGCTTCGTCGCCGAGCTGGCATCCACCTTCGACCGCAAGCCCGTCGATGCGCGCCTCGTTCTCCGTCACAAGCGGCCCTTCATCACGAAAGACGTCCCCGGGCGTCGGCTCGACCGATTGACCTCGGTGGCGCATATCGTCAAGGCGCTGCGCGAGAATCGGCGGCGCGCGCTCGTGCTGACGGTGAAACGCCCGCCGGCAGAGGTGACGCGGCAGGGCTTCGGGGCCGTGATCGTGATCCATCGCGACTCGAAGCGGCTCGGGCTTTACCGCGGCATGAAGGCATGGCGGACGTTCGGAGTCGCCACGGGACAGTCGGCGTACCCGACTCCCCTCGGCCGCTTCCAGGTGATCGTCAAATGGCGCAACCCCTGGTGGTATCCGCCGAGCTCGGGGTGGGCGCGCGGTCTCGACCCCGTTCCGCCCGGCCCTGGGAACCCGCTGGGTACCCGGTGGATGGGGCTCTCGGCGCCGGGCGTGGGCATTCACGGCACGCCGGACTCGGCGTCGATCGGCTATTCCGCATCGCACGGCTGTATCCGGATGCGGATTCCGGAGGCCGAGTGGCTGTTCGACCACGTGGAGATCGGGACGACGGTCTTCATCGTCTCGGACTGATGCCGGCGCGGTTGAAGCTCGGCGCGCAGTCGCTCGCGATTGTGGGGGTTGCGGCACTCCTCGCGCTCCTCGGCTGGCATCTCGTTCACTCCGACGGGGGCATCGCCGAGCGTGTGGAGGCGGGAACGATCGCCCGCGCGCCGGACTTCACCCTGTCGCGGCTCGATCGCGCCGGGGAGCTTCGCTTCTCGTCGCTTCGTGGCAAGGCAGTGGTCGTCAACTTCTGGGCCTCGTGGTGCTTGCCGTGCAAGGAGGAGGCGCCGTTGCTCGAGGGTGCCTGGCGGAGCTGGCGTGCGCGGGGGGTCGTCGTCGTGGGCGTAGACGCCGGCGCAGAGGACTTCCCGTCGCAGGCTCGCGCGTTCATCCGGCTCCATCGCGTCACGTACCCGAACGTGCGGGACAAGGGGACGACGCTGCTGCGGGCCTACGGCGTCACTGGGTATCCCGAGACGTTCTTCGTCGACAGGCGGGGCCGCGTCGTCGACCACGTCTCCGGTGGGCTCTCCAAGGCCGAGCTCGACGGGGGCATTCGAAAGGCTGCGGCATGAGGGTCGTGCTTGCCGTTCTGGCGGCGCTCGCGCTCGCGACTCCCGCGCTTGCGAGCGAGGAGCATCCGACGCAGGGCGAGCTGGAGGCGGAGATCGTCTGCCCGACCTGCCGGACGACGCTCGAGCTGTCGAACGCCCCGATCGCCCAGCAGATGAAGGCTTTCATCCGCGCTCGGATCGCCGCAGGCGACACCAAGAGCGAGATCAAGGACCAGCTCGTCGCGCTGTTCGGCAAGCGAGTCCTCGCCGAGCCGTCCAAGGAAGGGTTCGACCTGCTCGCCTGGCTCCTGCCGATCGGCGGCGCTCTCGTGGGCGGCGCGGCCCTCGCGCTCGCGGCCTGGCAGTGGAGCCGGACGCGCGGCACCGCGCCCGTTCCTGAGAGCGCGTCGCTCGACCCCGAGCTCGAGCGGCGGCTCGACGCCGAGCTGAAGCGGTTCGATGCTTGAGCAGGTTCCCGCCGCCTTCCTGGCCGGGCTCGTCTCGATCGTGTTCCCGTGTGTGCTCCCGCTCGTTCCGGGCTACCTCTCGGCGATCTCGGCCCTCGAGGCGGACCGGCTCGGCGAGCCGGGCATGTGGCGACGGGTCACCTGGGCGACGCTGCCTTTCATCGCCGGTTTCACCGTCGTCTTCGTCTTGCTCGGGACGGCGGCGGCTGCGATCGGCGGCGCGATCGACGATACGCGGCTCCAGAACGAGGTCGCGGGATTCGTCCTCGTCGTGATCGGCCTCGGGTTCGTCGGGCTGCTTCCCTGGCCCGAGCGCGCGCTCGCGCCCGGCCTCGCCGAGGGCGCACGCCGCCGAGGGTCGAGTGCCCTGCTGGGGGGCGCCTTCGCGGTCTGTGCTGCCCCTTGCATCGGCGTCGTCCTCGGATCGGTTCTGGTGCTCGCATCGAAAGCGGACACGGCCCTGCGCGGGGCGTTCCTGCTCGCTGTCTACTCGGCGGGTCTCGGGCTTGGATTCCTGCTGGCCGGGCTCGCCTTCGCACGCGCTATGACTGCCTTTCGCTGGTTGCGCGACCACTACGGTGTGATGCGGATCGTGGGCGGCACGACCCTCGTGGCTCTTGGCCTGCTGCTGTTCTTCCACTACACGTGGTGGCTCTACACGGCGGTCGACAAGGCATTCGCGATCGTCGGCCTCGACAGTCTCTAGACAATCGCTCGCGGGAGCTCGAGCGAGCCCGCGGCCACGATCGCCTGCGCCGCCTCGACCTGCGCGAGCACGGACGCGAGGTCGACCGCCCGGTGCGCGGGGGCGTAGGGGGCGAGCCGCCGCGCAGCCTTCTCGAGCTGGCGCTCGCAGCCGATGCGCCTTCCGCGTTCCGCCTGATACCAGGCCACTGTGACGTGGACCAGTCCCTGGAAGAAGTCACGGTCGGACGGCTCCGCGGCCCGCCAGGCGAGCTCCAGCTCCTCGTGCGCGTCGAAGTAGCGACGGGCGCGGATCAGCTCGAGCCCGCGCTCGAAGTGCGAGTCCAGCGTCACGCCGCGACGCTAGCACCGGCGCCGCAGACGCGTTACTCTGCGGTCCGATGGCCACGATCCTGCTGTGTGGGGTCGACCTCTACTTTCGAGGCAAGCTCGAAGCCAGTCTTCCCCAGCACCACTTCATCGCCGTCGACGGGATCGATCCGCCGGATCTCGTCGTCTCCGACATCTCGCGTGTGGATCCCGACGAGGTCGCAGACATGTATCCCGAGGTGCCGATCCTCGGCTTCACCAACCACACCGATACGGCCGGATTGCGTGCGGCGCACACCGCCGGCTTCGACCAGGTCGTCGCCAAATCTGCCCTCGTCGAGCGAGCCCGTGAGCTGATCGACGGTCTGCTCGCCTCGGTAGAGTAGGCGCGTGACCTACATCATCGCCGAGCCCTGCATCGACATCAAAGACAAGTCCTGCGTCGATGTCTGCCCGGTCGACTGCATCCACGAAGCCGACCGAATCCTCGTGATCGACCCCGAGGAATGCATCGATTGCGGCGCGTGCGAGCCCGAGTGCCCGGTGGAGGCGATCTTCCCGGAGGACGCTCTGCCGGACAAGTGGGAGCCCTTCATCCGGATCAACTACGCGTACGGCGAGGGTATGGACGTCGTCAATCAGCTCACGGACGCCTACGCCACCGAGCACAACGTCCAGAATCCTCCGCTGGAGTAGACCGGGCGCTGGCTGAAGGCTGAGGTCGAACCGGTACGCTGGCCCCGGCGAACCAGCGTCATGAGACGTTAGGTCCCCGCCCAGATGGCAGCAGCAGACGACATTCATTCACTCGCGCCTGCGTACGCGCTCGACGGGCTCGATCCGGACGAGGAGCGGCGATTCGAGGCGCACCTCGCCGCGTGCGAGCGGTGCCGCGCGGACGTCGACTCCTTCCGTGAGTCGGTGACGGCGCTCGCGTTCGCAAGCGGGCCCGCCGACCCGCCCGCCGAGCTGCGAGAGCGCATTCTCGACCAGGCGCGCGCCGAGCGGCCGAACGTCGTCCCGCTGCGACCGCGTCGGCTGTTCAGGCCGGGCGCGCTCAGCGTGGCGGTCGCGGCCGTCGCCGCGTGCGCCGCGATCGGAGTAGGCATCTGGGCCGGCTCGCTGAAGAGCTCGCTCGACGAGGAACGCAGCGCCGCACCGCGGCTGATCCAGCTCTCGGGCGCGTCGGGGACGCTCGTCGTCACGCGGTCGGGTCAGGCAGCCCTCGTCGCCTCACGTCTGCCGGCGGCGCCGGCTGGAAAGACGTACGAGATCTGGGTGATCGAGAAGACGCCAAAGCGTGCGGGCTTGCTGCCGGGCGGTCCGAACGGCTCGGTGGCGAGGCTCGAGCGACGCGCGCCGAAGGGCTCGATCGTCGCGGTCACGCTCGAGCGGAAGGGCGGAGTCGACGCGCCGACCGGTAAGCCGCTCTTCTCGGCGAAGATCGCCTGAGTCGCCCCGCGGGCTCGCGGCGATCCTGGGCCGCGGGCTCGTGGCTATCCTGGTCCGGTGAGGCCGAAGACGCTCGACCATGTGGCCTTCTGGGTTGCCGATCGCGATCGCATCGTCGACTTCGCTGTCCGCTACCTCGGCATCCACGTCATCGACCGGCAGGACGCGTTCACGCTGATCGGGGCCGACGCACGCCACGGGAAGCTCACGTTCTTCGACGCACCAGGTTTGGAGAAAGCAGCCCCGCGCGAGCCGGGCGCCTTTGCTCACGTGGGCCTTCGGGTCTCCGACCTCCGGGCGGCCCGCAGTGCTCTGCCGGCAGGCACCGGTGACGTGTTCGACATCGGCGAGGGCGTGCGTATCACCCTCGTCGAGCATGCGACCGACGTCGAGTACGACCTGGATCACGTCGCGCTCCGCGCGCGCCGGCCGAGTGAGACCGCGAGCGAGTATCGGCGTTACGGCTTCACGCCTGCGGCGGCGGGGACGGACGGGGTCGCGCGCGTCGAGGTCGGCGGTGCTTTCGTCGAGCTCCACGAAGGCGACCCGGGGAATCCGGAGCGCCCGCTGCTGAACCACATCGCGGTGCTCGTCGATTCCGCGGACGAGCACGTGGAAGAGGCGAAGGCCTTGGGGATCGAGGTCGAGAGCGTCGTCGACGCGCCGAACACCTATGCCGCATTCCTCTGGGGTCCCGACGGCGTCCGGATCGAGTACGTCGAGCACAAGCCCACGTTCTCGCTCGTCTGAGGGTCAGGGGTCGCTCGTCGGAGGGTCAGGGGTCGCTCGTCGGAGGGGGTCAGGGGTCCCCCTCGTTTGAACATCCTCGGCGGCGGGATGGCGGGCCTCTGTGCCGCCGCCCGGGCGCGCGAGCTCGGTGCCCGGCCTACCGTCTTCGAGAAAGGTGACCGTCCGGGCGGCTCGATGGCGCTCTCCAGCGGCGTCATCTGGCGCTATCGCGAGTGGCCGGAGTTTCGGCGGCAGTGTCCGCGCGGCGATCCGGAGCTTCAGCGGCTCGTCTTCGATCGGCTGGACGAGGCGCTCGCTTGGCTCCGCGCGCTCGGGGCGCCGGTCGTCGAGGCGCACACGCGTAATCCGCTCACCGTCGGTGTGCGTTTCGATCCGCAAGGCTTGACACGGACGCTCGCGCGTGCGGTCGGAGAGGTCCGGCTTCGCTCCACGTGTGACGACCCGGCGATCCTCGCGACCGGCGGCTTCCAGGGAAGTGCGGAGCTCGTCGAGCGCCTGATCGTGCCGGCCGCGCCGCTCCCGGTACGCGCCAACCCATGGAGCGACGGAGCGGGCCTTCGGCTCGGCCTCGCCCGCGGTGCGATGTGCTCGGACGGGATGGACGAGTTCTACGGGCGTGCGATGCCCGATGCGACCTTCGGCCCGGCCGACTTCGTGCCGCTCGCGCAGCTGTACGCGCACCAGGCGCTCGTCTTCGACCTAGACGGGAACGAGGTGCCCGTCGATCGAGCCGACTGGTCGGAGACGCGCGTCGTCCAGTCGATCGCGCGCAGGCCGGGGGCAGCGGCCTGGTATGTCCTCGGCGACACGTCCCTGGCCGACCTCGATGTCGCTCGACAGGTGGAGCTCGCGCGCGCAGCCGGTGGCACGGTGATCCCTGCCCGTGAGCTGCCATTCCCGGTCCCGTCGTCCGCTCGCGAGGCGGTCCGAATCAGGGCTTCGATCACGCACACGATCGGCGGTCTGCGTGCCGACCCGAAAGCACGCGTGCTCGGCGCGGACGGAGCGCCGCTGGACGGCCTCTTCGCGGCGGGTGCCGACGTTGGCGGGATCTCGACCGGCGGCTATGCGAGCGGGCTTGCCTCGGCGCTCGTGCTCGGCCTCTGCGCGGCCGAAGCGGCCGTACGCTAGGCCCGTGCTAGCGAGGCGCTCCCTCGAGATAGACGCACGGGCGGCTGTTGCCGGGGAGGGGGGACGCGCCGATCTTGGTGACGACGAGCGTCCGGCCGTCCTCCTCGACCTCCGCGCCGAGCGAGGGAGGCTCGCCAGATCGCTCGCGAAGCTCGTAGCCGGACGGAGTCCAGACGAACACGAGGTACCCGGGCTGGCTCTCTTCCACTGAGGAGACTCTAGTAGTTCGCCTATCTTCGCGCCGTATGCGCGGGAAACGCGACGCGGACGACGTTGCCGCCCTCCGGGCGCGACTCGGTCTCGACCAAGCCGTGCAGCGGCCCGACCCGCTCCTCGATCGCCTCGAAGGTCCGCCGCCGCCGCTCGCCCGGGCCGTCGTCGCGAACCCGGAGCTCGACGCCGCCGTCCTCGGTCGGATGGATCTCGACGCCGATGTGACGGGAGCTCCGGCGCAGCGCCTGGTCGAGCAGCTCGCGGACGATCGTGTAGAGCGCGACCTGTGCGTTCTCGCCGACGTCCTCGCCTGCCGCGACGTTGAGGTCGATCTGAACCTCGTTCGAGAGGCCGAGCTGCTCGGCAAGCGCCCGGATCGCCGGGCCGAACCCCTGGTCGCGAAGGACGACCGGCTCGAGCGCGAACGAAAGGTCGCGCAGCTCGCGCACGGTGTCGCGCGTGCGCCCGAGCGCGCTCTGGATCACGACCTGTGCCTGGTCGAGGTTTCCGCTCGCGATCGCATGCTGCGCCGCGTCGAGCATCAACGCGATGCCGGAGAGCGACTGGACGGGCCCGTCGTGGAGGAAGAGGGCGATCCGCCGCCGCTCGTCCTGCTCCGCGGTGATCAGCCGATCGAGCGCCGCGCGATCGAACTCGGCGTCGTCGTCCGAACTAGTCAATGATCGCGTCACGAAGCGCGATGGCGACCGCGTGCGTTCGCGTGTCGGCCTCGAGCTTCGTGAGGATGTGGCGGACGTGGCTCTTGACCGTCTCCTGGCTGATGAACAGCTTCCCGGCCACGTCGGCGTTCGACATTCCGTCGGCGAGCAGCTGCAGGATCTCGCGCTCGCGCGCGGTCAGCATCTCGTCGCGGTCCTTCCCGGCGAGGAACGCGGGCATCAGCGCCGGGTCGACGTACGTATCTCCGCCGGCAACCTTCTCGAGGGCGCGCACGAGGGTCTCGTGCGGCGCCTCCTTGAGGATGTACCCCTTCGCGCCCGACTCGAGGCCGCGCGAGAGCAGGCTTCGCTCCGAGTACGCGGTGAAGATGAGCACCTTGCCGTCGGGCATTCGCTTCATCAGTTCCTTGGTCGCCTCGAGGCCGTCCATCCCGGGCATACGGACGTCCATGATCACGACGTCGGGCTTTCGCCGCATCGCCAGCTCGACGGCGCTGATCCCGTCAGAGGCCTCGCCGATGACGCGGACGTGCGGTGCGCGGGAAAGCGAGAGGCGAAGTCCCTCTCGGACGACCTCGTGGTCGTCCACGATCAGGCAGGTGATCTCTTCGGGCATTGGCGGGATTCTATGGGGTCGTCGTCAGACGGCGAGTGCGAGCTGCTCGGGCTCCGGCGGTGGGGACAGCCGCATCGCTCTCCTATCGGCAATCCCGTACCGCTTCCTGAGCGCGGCGACCTGACTCCGCACCGGATCGGCTTCCGCGGCGGGCAGGTAGGCGCGGCGAGCATAGAGGCGCTCGTAGAGCTCGAGCTGCTCCGGGAAGTCGCGCGCCACACATTCGAGGAAATGCTCCCTCGTTCCCGGACGGAGGAAGAGGACGTTCGTCCACACGCCGGTTGCTCCGCACTCGCGCGCGGCGCGCACAACCGCTTCGAGCTGCTCAGGGCGGTCGGAGATACCGGGCAGGATCGGCGCCATGCCGACCCCCGCCTTGATTCCTGCGTCGAGCAGCTTGCGAACCGCCCGCAGCCGCTGCTCCGGGGGCGCGGTGCCGGGCTCGGTCTTCCGCCAGACCTCCCGATCGAGGGTCGGGATCGAGAACGTCACCGAAACGTCGGCGCGGGCCGCGGCCGCCTCGAGCACGTCGATGTCGCGGACGATCATCGGGCCGCGCGTGATCAGCGAGAACGGGTTGCGGGCGTCCGAGAGCGCCTCGAGGCAAGATCGCGTCAGGCGATAGCGGCCCTCGCAGGGCTGATACGGATCCGTCGCCGCGCCGATCGCGACGGGCGCGCGCTTCCACGAGGGCCGCGCCAGCTCCGCGCGGAGCACCTCGGCGACGTTCACCTTGACCCGGATCGAGCGGCCGTACCGCTCGTCCGACGGCCGGTCGGCGCGCCGCTCGAACGCGCGCACGTAGCAGAACGTGCAGCGGTGGGCGCACCCTGTGTAAGGGTTGAGCGACCAGTCGAACGGCATCCCGCGGACGCGATTCAATGCGCTGCGGCAGGGCTCTTCGCGATACTCGACGCCCATGACCGAGATTGTAGAACATACGTTCGTCTCCGGGATCTCGCGGCTTACCCTCCCGCTGCCGTCGGGGCCGAAGCACGTGCACTGCTACGTCCTGGAGGGAGACGACGGCCGGATCCTCGTCGACACGGGCATCGGCGGAAACGACGAGTGGCCCGAGGTCGACCGGATCGTGATCAGCCACATGCACCCGGACCACGTCGGAGGGGCGGCGGCGGCGGCCGAGGCGACCGGCGCGAGCGTCCACCAGGGGGCGCTCGACTATGCGCAGTGCGAGCGAGTGTGGGGGTCGGAAGACTGGCCGGAGCGGATCGCCGCGTGGTTCACGGCGCACGGGGTGCCGCGTGAGTCGACCGACGAGCTGATCGAGCAGGGCCGCGCGTTCCGGCCCTTCATCCGCTTCGTTCGCCATCCCGAGCTCCTCTACGAAGGCAGCGACGTCGGCGGCTGGCGTGTCGTCGAGCTTCCGGGCCACGCAGACGGGCACATCGGCCTCCTCCGCGACGGCGTGCTCGTCGGGGGTGACACCCTGCTCAACAGGATCTCGCCCGCGGTCGGGCTCTACCCCGAGAGCCGTCCCGATCCGCTCGGCGACTACCTCGACACGCTGCGCCGTCTGATCGAGCTCGCGCCGACGGTCGTCTATCCCGGGCACGGCCAGCCCGTGGAGGATCCGGCTGCGAGAGCTAAGGAGCTGATCGAGCACCATCGGCACCGGTTGGACGACGCGGAGTCCGCCCTCGACGCCGAACCCCGGACCGGATTCGAGCTCTCGCACGTGCTCTTTCCCAATGCGAGCGCGCCGCAGCAGCGGCGGTTCGCCGTCGCGGAGACGCTCTCGCACCTCGAACGGCTCGTGGCGGAGCGTCGCGCCGCGCGGATCCAGGCCGTCGGCAACGTCTCCTATACTGCGAAATAGCTTTGGAAGACGAGATACCACCTAGTACCCGCGCCCCGGAGAACGGGGCGTGACCGACTTCCTCCGCATCGTCCTCGTCCTCGTGATCGTCGCGGGGAACGCGTTCTTCGTCGCTGCGGAATATGCGCTCGTCACCGCGCGGCGATCGCGGCTGAACGAGCTTGCCGGCGCAGGGAACATGCGGGCGCGGATCGCGCTGCGGATCATGGACAGCCCGGCACGTTTCATCGGGACCGTCCAGCTCGGGATCACCGCCTTCTCGATCGCGCTCGGCGCCATTGGCGAGCCCTTGGTCGAGCACTTCCTCGAGCCGGTGCTCGCGACGGGCGTTTCGTTCGTGCTCGCCTTCCTGATCGTCACGTACCTGCACGTCACGCTCGGGGAGCTCGTGCCGAAGGCGATCGCGCTCACGAAGAACGAGGCGACGGCGCTCTGGGTCGCGCTTCCGGTGGAGGCGTTCTTCCTGGCGACCTATCCGATCGTGTGGTTCCTCCAGAAGTCTTCGAACGCGGTCACCGGGCTCTTCGGAATCGAGCCCGCGCCAGCGGGGGTCGTCGCTCACACCGAGCAGGACATCCGGATGATCGTCGCGGCGGCCGAGGACGAGGGCGTCATCGAGGCGGCCGAGGAGGAGATGCTCTACAAGATCTTCGACTTCGCGGACAAGGAAGCGGCCGACGTGATGGTGCCCCGTCCCGAGGTCGTCGCCCTCTCGATCGACCTGCCGCCCGAGGAGTGCCTGCAGGCGGTGCTCGACTCGCCGTACACGCGGTACCCCGTGTACCGGGACTCACTCGACAACATCGTCGGCGTCCTGCACGTGCGAGACCTGATCTCGGCCATGCACGACAAGGGGATCGCCGCAGTGCGGGTCGAGGACATCCTCCGGGCCGCGTACATGGTCCCCGAGACGAAGGACCTCGCCGCGCTGCTCGCGGAGTTTCGGCGCACGAACCAGCACATGGCGATCGTCATCGACGAGTACGGCGCGATGGAGGGGATCGTCACGCTCGAGGATCTGCTCGAGGAGATCGTCGGTGAGATCGAAGACGAGTTCGACCTTCCGGACGAATCGGTGGAGCAAGTCGACGAGGACACGGTGCGCATCGACGGGACCTTCCCGATCGACGACTTCAACGAGCAGTTCCACACCGAGCTGCCTCAGGAGGATTACCACACGATCGCTGGCTTCGTGTTCGGCCAGCTCGGTCGCGCCCCGGAGCCGGGGGACGAGGTCGTACACGACGGTGTCCGCTTCGAGGTGCTCGAGCTGGAGGGATCCCGGATCGAGCGGCTCCAGGTCGAGTTCGTCGACCGCCGCGAGGGGCGCGTCGCCGAGGACGCGGAGAGCGCCGAGCCCGTCGGCGAGTAGCTAGGGCTTGACCTCAGAGGCCGGCGTGGTCGGCCAGCCAGCGCCGGTTGCGCGTCTGCGCGGCTCCAGCCTCGTCGATTCTTTCGCCCGGCTCGAGGATCCGGTCCTGCTCGATGACGAGCCAGCCGT
>Ga0137369_10002218_pt1 | contig 19808 bp, 14 predicted proteins | sample SagtaG_12_FD_104918 | JGI IMG/M metagenome (GOLD analysis project Ga0137369, IMG submission 104918) | Vadose zone soil microbial communities from Sagehorn Ranch, Mendocino, California, USA - Sage1_L_113_16 metaG | ecosystem: Environmental > Terrestrial > Soil > Vadose zone | place: USA... | reverse complement strand
GAAAGCCAGTCCCTTACCGGGATTGACCGTTTCTTCGCCTGGTTCAACATGGGGACAAGCCAAATTGCCCTACACGATTACTTTGATGCAGCCACCGCCTACGACCAGGCCTTTGCGGTTTATGCAAATCTCACAGATGACAATACAACACGTCCCTATCGTATGATGTGGTATCAGACAGGTCCTTACTGGGCCTACTATTACACTGGCCGCTACGTGGACGTCATTAACCTTGCCACAACCACATTAAAAGATACAATTGCAGAACCCGAGTTGGAGGAATCCCTGCTCTGGCGCGGGCGCGCTCTTTATATGGCTGGCGATACTCCGGCAGCCATCAAGGATTACCGCGCCGCGTTGAAAGTCCATCCCAAATGGGAGCCTGCCATACAGGCACTGCAAGATTTGGGAGCACAGCCATAGTGATAGTTCGGTAGTTGAGTAGTTTCATAGTTCAGTAGTTCAATGGTCGCATTGTTGGGTGGTTGCTTGGGAACCATCCAATTGGAAAAATAAGGAGGATAACATCATGGCAAAGATTGAACGGTTTGAAGATGTGCAAAGTTGGCAGAAGGCTCGCCAGCTAGCCAATTTAATTTATGATCTGACAGAGCATCCCAAATTCGCAAGGGACTTCCGCTTGAGCAGCCAAATCCAAGACGCGGCTAGTTCAGTCATGCATAATATTGCCGAAGGTTTTGACGCTGGGACGAACCCTGAATTCATTCGCTTTCTCAAGATGTCAAGACGTTCCGCCAGCGAAGTGCAATCTGAACTTTACCTCGCACTTGATCGTAGTTACATCAATCAGGATGAACGGACTTCAGCCTATAACCTGGCAGCAGATACCAAACGTCTCATTAACGGTATGATTGGATATCTACGAATTGCCTAACCCCGGCTACTAAACTATCCAACTAGCGAACTATGAAACTATTACATTTTGCCGACGCACATATTGACATGGCCAACTATGGCCGGCACGACCCCGAAACGGGCTTGCCTTTTCGGGTACTCGATTTTCTAAAATCGCTCGATACCATTGTCGATGCGGCAATTTCCGAAAGAGTGGATCTGGTCATCTTTGCGGGCGATGCGTACAAAGACCGCTCTCCCGCGCCGACCTTTCAGCGCGAGTGGGGCAAACGCATCATGCGCTTATCGCAGGCGCAGATTCCTACATTGCTTTTAGTCGGCAATCATGACCTCTCCCCCGCTCTCGGCCGCGCACACGCCATTCACGAGTTCGACACTCTGCAAGTGCCATTTATACGCGTCCTGCAAAAACCACAATTCCTGGGTTCGAGTGAACTATGGGATTTGCCCGTCCAGGTGATCGCCATGCCTTGGATTTCGCGTTCCAGTTTGATGGCAAACCTGGAAATGAGCGCGACAAATCCATCGGAAGTCTTCTCGAATATGGAACTCAGGATATCGGAATTAATCGAGGGCTGGCTTTCAAAAGCGGATCGTAATCTGCCGGTTATTCTTACAGCTCATGCCTCCATCGAAGGGGCAATATTTGGAGCAGAGCGGATGGTCATGCTGGGCAGCGATCTTGTCCTGCCGACCGCGCTTGTAAAGGATAAACGGCTCGATTATGTGGCAATGGGTCACATCCACAAACCACAGGATGTAAATCATGGTGCACATCCACCCGTCATCTATCCCGGTTCCATCGAGCGCGTTGACTTTGGCGAAGCGCAAGATGACAAGTTCTTCATCATCGCGGAGGTGACGTGCGGCGCAACGAAGGTTGAGTGGATGCAGCTCACAGGGGCGCGTCCGTTCATTGACCGCCGAGTAACTCTACAGTCTGAAGAGAACGTGACCGAGGTACTCAAAGCCGCGTTACCCAGGCCAAAGGAATTGTCTGAGGCAATTGTCCGTCTTACGGTTGAATATCCAAGAGAATATGATATTTTGATTGACGAGAGCGCGCTGCGTAAATATGCGGAAAAGGCATTTGAATTTCATCTGGTGAAGAAGCCGCAATCCCGGGCTCGCACTCGTATCGCAGAGGGACAAGTGGTAAGCAGTCTCAGTCCGCTTGATTTGCTCTCACAATATTTCGATGCCTCAAAAACAAAAGAGGTCGATGAATTGCAAAAACTTGCTCAGGAAATTATCTCACCGGAATCATATGAAAAATAAATTTCTTTCGTTAAATAGTGCAGAGGTATGACATTTTCATTTATGGGATCGAAAGGAGTGATGAAATGAGACTGAATAGAGATATTGCTTTTGTTCTGTTGGCGCTCTTCCTCATCTTGGAAGGACTTGCTGGCATTGGTTTGGGATTTGGCGTGTTAAGTGTCCTTGCCTCCATATGTGCACTGGCTGCCGGAATCCTTTTTTTGATTTACAGATAACGAAAATACTGTGTTCTAGCTCATGACTCACCTCGAAATTACAGAGTGCCGCATAAATTACTAAACCGGAAATTTGATTTTTGCCCGTGCCGCAACCCCGCCTGAATGCGGGCGGGGCAACTAAAGGAAGTTGCGGTACGAGTAATTTATTCCGAAAATTTAGCAATTTATGCAACGAGCGGTAATCTTTCGCGGTGAGTTTCGTTTTTAACCCGAACCATGACACTTAGCATCTGACACCTCATACTTGGGAAAATTCATCCCTACTAGGTAGTATGTCACCACAACAATCCCGTTACCGCTGGTTCGTAGTTGGTATATTTTTCTTCTTCATGCTCCTGCATCAAACCGATAAATTGATGATCGGCTCCCTGCAAGTGCCGATCAGCGAAACTTTCGGTCTCAATAATCAACAGTGGGGATTGATTAATTCAGGTGCGCTCATTGTTGCCACAGTGCTATATCCAATCTGGGGATATCTCTACGACCGCTACGCACGCGCGAAATTGCTTTCGCTTGCGTCCTTCATCTGGGGTGCAACGACATGGATGAACGCCATCGTGCGAACGTTTGGCGGATTCCTGGTAACGCGCGCCTCTACAGGGATTGACGATTCGTCGTATCCAGGCCTGTTTACACTCGTTGCAGATTACTTCGGACCAACCCTGCGCGGCAAGATCTACGGCATCCTCTATCTGGCACAGCCGCTGGGTTATCTCATTGGCACCATCTTGGCCTTGATTGTTGCGCCGATGATCGGCGGCTGGCGTTCAGTGTTCTATATCACTGGTTCGCTAGGAATTGTGATTGCGATTTTGATTTTCTTCGGCGTGAGGGAAATGCCGCGCGGTAAGTCTGAGCCTGAATTCGAGAACGTAGCCGAAATGCAGACCTTCCGATTCTCGTGGGCGGAAGTGAAGGAAATCTTCAGAAAGAGAACCATGTGGTTCGTCTTCCTGCAAGGCTTTGCAGGCCAGTTCCCATGGACTGTGATCATCTATTTCATTTTTGGCTATTTGATAACCGAGCGCGGCTATGATAATGAATCGGTTCTGTTCACAATGGCTCCCGTTATTCTTATCCTATCTGGCGGTTACTTCATTGGCGGTTGGGCAGGTGACCTTCTTTTTAAACGCTCGAATAAAGGCCGCATTATTATTTCAAGTATTGGCGTTCTCCTGGGAGCGATTTTTTTCTACTCGGCCGTGACCACACCTGTTGAGGCGCGCACGCAATTCTTTGTTTTATTCTGCCTGGCAGCTATCTTCGCGCCGCTCTCGGCGGCCAACGTTATCGCCACCGTATATGATATTACCGTGCCTGAGGTTCGCTCCAGTGCACAGGCTGTGGAATATTTTGTTGAGAACACAGGCGCAGCCTTTGCTCCTATCCTCACGGGTATCATCGCAGATGCAATCAACCTCCAGATCGCAATCCTTCTGATTCCTACTGTTGCATGGTTATTGTGTTTCTTCTTCTATCTTGGTGCCCTCTTCACGATTGACCATGATACACACACCCTGAGAAACCAAATGGCCGAACGCGCGAAGGCAATGTAACATATGTAGGGATGACCGGCTGGTCATCCCTACATCGTTTTTATACACGGTAAGGCTATTTTTATAGTGAAATGTACAAGTCTGAGCAAGTTATTAGGGAATGAAACAAACAAGCAGGCGAAGGAGGTATCTATTCCGCCTGCTTGTATTCGCTATTTGTTATCCGTTATCTCAATTGGTGATTGACTGCACTGTTATTCGTAGACACCTTAGCTAATGTCCACCCTGGTTCCCGGGTTGGCCTTCGTAGCCGCCAGGCCCGTTGCCCGTATTGCCGTTGTTGCCTCCTCCATTGCTCTGATTGCCGGGCTGTCCCTCGTAGCCTCCTTGACCGGACGATCCTGCGGCAAAGGCTATGCTCGTCATCGACAGTAGTATACCCAACACTAACAACAGAATCAAAATTCGTTTGATCATGATCAATTCTCCTTATATGTGTAAATTTGGTATTCTCATTTGTTCAGGGCGATGGGTCTTGAGCGTGCCCCGGATGTTGTATGTGCAAGCAACCAAATAAGAGCATACCGGGTCAACAGCGATAATATTATTATAGTATAGACTTTGCAAAGTCAAGTATCTAGACAAATGTTAACCGACATTTAACCTTAGCACCACGGAAGCGTGAAGTGTACGGCTTTTTGGTAGGATCAAGGTAATAACACCCATCCTCTGGGTTGATGATTGATTAAATATAGCAACGCTTGATAGGATATTGCTCAACGAACTCGATAGATCTTTACCTGCTCATTTTGATAAACGAGACTCCACAGGTCCGTTGCTTGATCGAACTTATCCAGCCTGGTTGCATCGTACACTGCATGTTCTAAGCCGCCAACAATCACATATGAAACATCATAATGGTGTGCAATCTCTATTGCCCTAGCTTGGTCTGGTGTATTGTAAAATTCCCGAACCACTGACAGACGGTAGTCAATGAGATCGCCAGGTAACAATGAATATTGTTGCTTCGTGTGCCAGTCCCAACCAATGACCGTTGGCAGCCCAGTATAAATTGAAACACGCGAGTCCCAACGATAAAGGGGAGTATTGGCTTCAAGGATTGTAGGTATGCCATGCACGTTTTGGCGTAGCCAATCAAGCGCCTTGGCAAGGAACCGCGCTGCCTGAAACGGTTATCAAATGTGTTTCAGAATGAACTACGCATCTGTGATAGACCATATCTATTTGAATGCAAAGATAAGACCCGTATGACGGTGAACGGGACTAGGTTTCGAAATAACTGAGAAATCGTTATTCTCAAGAAAACGAACAAGATCAAGGTGAGTAAATTTAGTTATGCCATTATGATATTCAAGACATATTCTCTTGAGTTTCTGGAGTGTAGGAGAACTGGTATGAAAAAGAATATCATATTCCGCGCCTTCACAATCTATCTTGATTAAGTCGCACTTTTCAATGTGAAAACTCCCAAATATTTCGTCGAGGGTAGTTCCTTGGACAATAGCATCGTGTCTTCCCACCAGATTATCATTCATGACTGTGCTATACAAAACGGGAACACCAGAGGCTGTTTTCAAATGCATAGGTCCTACAATCCCTCCGACGGCGTATGGATATACTATAGTGTTCACCAAATTATTCAATAAGATATTCTCCTGCATCAATTCAAAAGACTCTCTAAACGGTTCGTAAGCGTAAACTATACCATTGGGACACTTCTTTGCCGCAGTGATGGAAAACTCACCTAATCCGGCACCAATATCGATAATGACCCAATTATCTTGAATATCAAAACTATTCTGTTCATAGGTGTGCCCAAGATAAGTCTCTATGATAACCCACACATCCATCGCAGTACGTACTCTAAATTGTGTACCATCTCTAAAGCGAAGTAGCGTTGGTTTCAAAGTAGGCAGCCTAAACAGGAGAGCTAGCATCAGAGCCCGGTTTTTAATAGAATAGAGGGAAATAGGGATGAGGGTGAGGTAGTATCTTAACTTAGAGAACATCATGGATAATGTATAGCGATTGATATTCTTATTAGGTGTATAGCCTTGTCGCAAATATGTTGTGTAACTTCCAGCATTTTTATTAACGCTATATCAGTTTTCAATGATTCAAACTACACAGCCTCCACGTGTCATTTCCGATCCGTTAAGAGGGGAGCAGCATAAAAAACAGGCAAACCCTTCGGACTCACGTACAGTTGTGCTGGCAGCCACTGCTTGCATGAAGCGATCCGCGGTGCTGGAACTGGATCGTGGAAACTCCAAATAAGCACTGCCGGTTCATTTAGCAATGACAACTGGTCACAGGTAAGCTCCTTGGGATCAAGAGCATGCAGATTGTGTGACCGCGTAGCCACCAATTGAATGAATGGCAACTCCGGCATCGTGCTCTCCCAGCAGCATCCCACAACATAGACCTGTGTGTCAGGAGGCAGCGAATCGGCGTATAGGGCAATCCGCGCGCCGATCGAAGTATCGTGATAGGGAAGTCCATCAATATAAGCCCCGAAATAGCGCTGCATGTTCAACGCGAAGACCGCTACGAGAAGTACTCCGGCAACCACCAGTCCAATGCGTTGCCTCCCAATTTTGGCAAAGTACTCAACGAGCCACCATAACCCGCTCGCAACCAAAATATACACGATTGGCGCCACGCCGAGCGTCCGGCCCGCAGACGGTACCTCAGTCGGGCGGCCCAGCACCAATACAGATGGCAAATGCAGTAGCACAAAAGGTACTAAGAGCACTGGACTCCATTGGCGTCGAGTAGGTTGTAACCAGAAGACTATACCTGCCAGAAACAGCAAACCGCTGATTTGGTCCAAATGCGGTAGGTATGCTGGGTTACTGCGAAAAATACTGTCACCTCGTATATGGTACGCCAGCGCCGCTGCGACAATGTTCCGGATCAAAGTTTTGAGCGGATCACCTTCAGCGAAAAACTTGCTCCCAATATAGCCGTGGATGAAGCTATCGGGCGACCGATAGACCAGCCATATGAAGGGCAAGGCACCCAGGATGCTCACGATGATGAAGCGTCTTAGATTGGCCCACGAAATTGGATGGCCGAGCAAGCGCAGGCACACCAAGGTGATAAGAGACACAGCGGGTAATACAAATCCCTGTGGGTAACTGTATAAGCCGAATGCCGATATCACAGCACACGCGACCACGTCTCTCTGCCCGTGATCTTGGACGATACGCATGATTAGCCAAAGCGCGCAGGTCACCAGCAAGGGTGCCAAGATCAACGAGATACCGAGACGACTGAAAACAAGTAGCCATGACGATATGCCGGTGATCGTGGCTGCCAGCAGCGCAAAGTATTCATTGATTAGTCTACGGGCGAGAGCGTAGGTAGCGAGCACTGCGCCCAAACTCACGATCACTGCACTGAGCTTCAAGCTGTAATAGCTCAATCCAGCCAGCAGAATGATTGGTTGAATCATATAGTGATATATTGGGCCCACACCTAGAACATATTGGAAGGGCCACGACCCACGACGAACGCCTTCAACATATTGATAAACAATTTGGATGTCCCCATACAGGTCGGTCTGGATCGTGTTAAGTTTGAACAGACGGACGCTGACGACGAGCACTGCAGCGAGACCAAGAAACCAGATCTGTTTAACAGGCAATTGTAGGGGTGCTGGAGATGTTAACCCTATACTCGGCTGCAACTGTGACTCAAGTTGGAGAAGTCGGGCATCAACCTGTTTGAGTGTGGCGCGGATGGCGCTCAAGGTAACTGACCTAGGCTCAGCGGACTTGATCTCCTGCGCCTGAACAGCATGGTCATCAATGGGTGACTCGCGTGGCGATGACGCTTCATTCGTCAGCGACTCATGGATATCCTGTGAAGCTTTTTCTAAAGGATCTTCCAGCATACCAGTGACCTCTTTTCAGTCGGCCACCGGACTATCAGGTGGCAGAGCCGAAGTTGCTTGATCAAACAGCGCCTTCATTGAAGGAGGCAGGAAACTAATGCCCATTAATCGTCTGTGGCATCACCTGGATATGCTTCTCCGGTCATTTCCAGAGTTTACCAGCTCCAAAAGTTCATAACAGTCTCTAGAGATTTATTCATTGTAAGAGGACTTGGTAGGAAGCAGTTGATAAATCTGCACATTGTTTGCATCATAGACCTTGTGCAGGAAACCTGCCTGTGCCATAGCCTCAAATTTGTTCAATCCGTTTGGATCGTAAACTGCACGCTCCAAGCCGCCAACAACTATATACGAAACATCATAATGGCGTGCAATTTCCATTACTCTGTTTTGATCTGGAGTATTGTAGAATTCTTGGACCAGTGAAAGACGGTAATCAACCAGATCACCCTGTATTAATGAATATTGCTGCTTCGTGTGCCAGTCCCAACCAATGATCGTTGGCAGCCCAGTGTAAATCGAATAGCGATTGCCCCAGCGGTATAGCCCGGTGTTCGCTTCCATAATGACTGGTGACCCTTTGATATTCTGGCGCATCCACTGGATTGCCTCATAATCCCAACGTAGGTCAAGTTCCTGATTGCTTTCGTTATAAGTTGCTCCCTGCAGCATATAGTCCATGCCGTTTAATCCCGCTGGCGAGCCCTCAACGTAGCGATCGTTCATTTTCGCCCGAGCAGCCGCGATTGGGTATAACAACCCGGCGAGTGTTAATAGAGTGAATGCTCCCCACCATACCCAACGAACCGTTCGTGAGGTCGAACCTGAAAGTTCTCCTAATGGACGCGCAACAGGTAACTCATCGCTTATCGGGGTACTTTGATGTGAAGCAGGCTTGGCGTGACGTGCGAGTGCAAGGTGCTCGATCGTTAAGCCTAGGCCCGTTGCGCCTGCCACACCAAACATCACCCAGGCCTGCAAGTAAAACTTGAAGACCGTATTCGTGCGCCCGACATCCCCTTTTAAGACAACAAATTCTACCAACAGCGTGAGCAATACACTCACGATAATCAGCACCGTTACCCAACTTATCTCAATCGGTGTTCTACGGTGCAGGATAATCCATATTCCTAGACCGAGAAGCGGGACTACGAGTGCGAGTACTGGAAGTTTCAATGCTATCAATACAATATCAATAATAACCAGCAGAGGCACGAAATAGATCGGCCAACCAGTGAGTTCAAGCTCTGAATGTCCTGGCGCACTGCGCTCCAGAACATTCGTGAGGATGACTACGATTAAGAATGTAGCTGCGATAAACAAAAAGATGCCATGGACCGTGAGGTACTCACTCAATGTTGTCCGAGCTCCCTTCCACAATTCAATGCTGACATACCCCGTCGCATAGTTGAGGATATAAGGGAGAAAGAATAGCACTGATAAGGTGATTATGACGAGCAATTGCCAGCCAAATTTCCGGATAAATAAATATGGATTCCAAAATTTCCCGGCCTGACTCAGCCCCATGACCACGCCGAAGAATAAAAGGATTAAGTATATTGCCACTTCAAGAGTCACCCGGATGCCAAGTATATTCATTGGAATCATTAATAGGGCTACTTGGAATAGGCCTAAAACAATGAATTGTAGCCACTGTTGGAACCAGTCGTGCCAATGAAATGTTTCTGGATCGTTGTGTTCTCTCAATTCAATACTGAGCTTTAAAATGATGGCGGCACCGATAATGCCCAGATACGTTGGATAATCCCATGTATTAATGGCGCGGAGTGCTCCCAAAACTAAAGCGATGAGTCCCAAATCGCTCCACTGTAACTTACCACGATTCAGTATTATATGGGCTGCAAGCCCCAGCGCAACGAGGGCATAAGGAATCGCTATTAAATGTGCATGCAAGTCACCATACGTGAATGTAAAGAAGGGGAACTCGTTGATAGTGTCCGGGATGACACGCGTTGCCGTCCAGTACCAATCTCCAATTCGGATTGGAATCATTTGCCCGTCAAAGAGCCATTTGTTCAATCCACTCATAACCCCTGTGATGCCAGAGCCACCGCCTAATTCCGTCAATCCTTTGGTGGCCAGCTTAATTTCTCCGAGGTTGCCAATAATGAGAACCAGGATGACTGCAGAAAGACCTGCAATGCTAGGAATGAGGATGCTCGAACGGCCTGTTTCCTCAACCGATTCCTGAGCTTGAGATCTTAACCGTTGCCGTCCGGAAAAGACAAGATCGGATACGACGCCATATGCACCGCTTGCCGTTAATGCAAAGAACAGCGGTACGAGCAGGTTGTATCCAACTTCGGGTATGATACCGGTAAAGCGGATGAGCGTTGCGCTAATCAGTTGTCCAAAGTAGTAATAGTTGATGTAATTACCGGCAAACCATGGATTGTACGGAGGAAAATAAGTTGTCTTGAGGATGGCGTTAAGAAAGGCAAAATCCATGGGCTTTTCACCGCCAAGCCATGGATGCCATAGATCCGGGTTCCGATAGCGGATAGCCAGGTCAATGGCAAAGAAAACGAAAAATACGAGCTCTTCGACGAGGAGCAGCGTAAGGTTCGCCTTAATATACGCACGTATTTCCTGCCAGCGTTGTTTTCCGATGAGCAGGCCGTAAGCAACCATCACGATAAAACTAATTAGGATGGGAAGCCGACCGAATGGCAAGATGTGATAACTGCTCAAAGTCCATGCGAACCATGCGACGAACAGAATGCCTAAAGCTTTGGCAAAGGCATACCCACGATCAGCAAACGTGTGGAAGACAACAAATGTGAATGGGAACGTTAAGACACCAATACCCCACACCATCACCAGCCAGATCAGAATGGGGAATCGATTTGCAAGGTCATTGGAGTTGAAAAGGTCACTCCATGTTCCGCCCGCGCGATTCGCAGCTAACTCAATAAGGCTCATTTGAAATTGTTGGCGCGAGGCGGTCGCATCAAGTGGTTTGAGACGGAGTACCTCAGTGAGATCAACACTGTTGAACAATTTGACTATGTTGTCATGTGAGTATGAAGGAGTTTTTCGGAAAATGATGACTTTCGGATGGTCATAAACTGTGAAGGCCTCTTCGGCATGATCATCAAAAATCGTGATGCCTAAGAATTGAGGATATGATGTGAACTCTTTGATTGGTTCAAATCCGAGTTGTCCATTGAATAGCCACTCATAATATTTCGTTGTCAAAGGAAAGCGCATGGGCAGACGAGGGATCGAGCCATACAGGCGGTTGGACGATAGAATAATATAGTCAACTTGATCCATCCATCCAACCATCTTTTCCCGTTTTTCAGGCGTGTCCTCTCCGTATAATTCCAGCATGACGCCTTGATGATCACGGAAGTAGTCTTTCCCGTCCACCCGCAGCGGCAGGCTGTCATCCCAGTGTTCGTCGCCAATCACCTCATTGTCGGAAACGTTGGTGTAAATCCAGCGGGACGCAGCAACCCGTGTGTTGGTGTGAGTATAGATAGACGCAAAGGCGATTGCCCAGAACAACGTAGAAACAATCACGATGGCAAACAAAGCTCCTGCGAAGACTTTCGCACTCGTCGTAAACCGTGCGGTGCGGACGTTCTGTGTTAGGGCTTTTGTTCCGTCCCATACTGAAAAGAGAAAGAAGGCTGCAAAGATCGCTAGGAACGGGTAGAGGGGCAGCATATAACGCATTGTCATCACGAATTGCTGCCCCTGATAAAGGAACATTCCAAGTACCCAAAATAGGATTAATATATGTTCCGATCTCCGATTGCGTAAAACCTGAATAGCCGCTACTGCTATGCCTAGCCAGGCTGTAAAACCCAACGCGGGTCCTAAGCCCCAAAATACGATGTTGTACCAGGGGAACCAATAGGGTGTGCGATTCGTCCATTGATCCCCAGGTGGGTAGTCATCTTGTCCGGATACAAGCCGTTGTACTTTCGCTATATCGTTGACATATATTGTATTCAGCTTAAAGAACCCATCGAAGGCATATGGCTGTGCAATACGGAAGACAACGATGGCTGCAACAACTGTCAGTACCAATCCGATGATGATTTGTCGCACACTTACCCATTCGCCAACTTTTGGTTGGCCGCGCTCCAACCTAGCCGCCGTTGAACTCGATCCAGTGGTTACAGCAGGTTTGTACTCAATTTCAATGAGGAGTGGACCAATCCGAAAAGTGCGCATCGGCGTGGTCCCAGCAACATCGACGGAATCCAACACGGCTGATTCCGTTGTCTCAAAGGTTCTCTTTATGTTCAACCCACCAAGTTCAATAGTCATACGCTGAACGTCTTCCAGCGATTTTATAAGTCTCAGGAGTGAGGCAAGTGCAATTATGCCGATGAATGGCACTAGGTTGATACGAGAAGCCAGCATGAGGCCAAAACAAGAACCGGATAAGACGAATGCCCACGCCCCACGCTTGCCATCCGCAATGTCGAGGGTGAACCAGAAGGCAAGAACCAAGGGAACATTGGTGAATGTATCAACGGTGAAGAAGTGCGATTGTTGGATTGGAAAGACAGCTGTGGCATATAAGAGTGCTGCCAGGAGTCCAATGCGCAGACCGTACAATCGCCTACCTATCGCGAATGTCATTATCACGACAAATATATCGGCAAGGGCTGACAATACTCGACCGAGGAGAAAAACCTTTCCATAGTCAGTCATGCCGATTAACTGACTAACTAAGCGGACAAGAAAGAGCGGAGCTGTGCCATATACGAATGAACCGAAATTATTGTTGTAGGGGTTGAGAGGCGATTGAGCAGTATCGAAATATTGGCTCAAAGAGTTGGGCAACTTAATTGCACTTTCAACCATGGTGAGGAAACGTTCGTCGGGATGGAGATGCTGACTTTCATCCCAATTTAGTCCCCGCGTGCGTAAGGCAACAGCCAATATCAGGATTGCAATGAGCACAAGCTTCCAGTAGCGTTCAATCCATGAAGCTAATGAGGTCGCTATCACTGGTGGGACAGATGCAGGAACTTCGGATGTAAGTTCTGGCAGTGATGGAATGATATCAGGATCCGTCTCTATATTTTCCGAATGGGGAGGACTCTGATCGGCCGCGCTCGGTGTGCTGTATACGGCGCTCAAAAGTTCAGTCGGTGGGTTTAAGTTCGGGTTTTGCTTTTGTTCTTCTATCACTTAACACCTAGTTATTTTTGAACACAATTTCACGTACATGAATATGTACCTCATCGGGAGGGTCGAGTTGTTCAATTTCGATGTAGATTCGCCTTACCTGTTCAGGTCCTCCATCAAAATTCATGTCGACGTGCGGGATGGGGGGCTGCTGCCTATATTCGGCCTTATAGGGGATAGGCTTGGTACTATCTGTACCGTAGACCTGTACCCGCAAGACAAAATCCATACGTCCAAAGTCCATCACCAAACCTTTTATCGTTTGCGGTTGAGAAAATTGGAGATCAATTACAAATGGATTGGCTTCCCGCCCGCGCATGAGCGTTTCTATATCATTATCGAAGACGTCTTTTGACGTTCCTATATCAAGGGGTGAATGGATCATTCGCATCGTTTCGTCCCCCAGACTAATATCATCGGCAATCAGACCTGGAGGTACAACTTTTTCAGTATCCAAAGCACGATTCGCATCATTCCCATGGGCAAGCCGCGTAAAGGCAAAGATTCCCAGCAACACTGCCAACAAACCCAGCATCCAGGTACTCCTGCGGTTCATGGAACCCAGTCCCACCCAGCTGACGCGCACCGTCATTTTCGGCATGTTGAAGGTCTGCAATAGCCGGACAGGTGATGGTATCGTGCTTCTCTCAACTGTTGGTGCGGACGCTGGTGCTGTATGTAAAGCGCTATCTGCTGAAGCAAATCCCACCCACCTTACGCGTACAAGCCAATTCCGAGGATTAAGTGTCCATTGACGGTGGAGTAATGGATTTACCACCGCCTGCGCAGGTCGTGTCTGTAACACTTCTTTTGCGTTGGGTTGGTTCTTGTTTATCCATCTGATTCGTATGCGGGCAATGCGAAACATTCGTGGTTCAGTTAATTTCTCGCGATAGCAATATGATACTGCAACAAAAAAGATTTAGAATAATTCAGAATGATGCTTCGTAGGTGTTTACTTACTTTCATGGTTTACGGGCTTTGACCAGGATATTGACAAAAGTCAATTGCTTTTCTATGGCAGGCGTTTCATTCCATTGATCAAAATACTGTAATACTTTTACACCTAAATTGATCGGATTAAGTATACTACCCGTATTCTGTTCTCCACTAAAACGGTCTGCACTTACACGCAAAGACGAAGGCAATAAATTCTTTTCAAGCAAGGGTTTACCGATCCCATAAACGATAAAGTGAATAAAGGGAAAGGAGAAGTGAGTTTGTTCTTCTACAGTGTCAATTTTAAACCCCGCTTCCACAATTTTTTGAACGAGGTCACTTGGCTCATATAATCGCTCATGATTCGACCATATGCCTGCGATAGGGCCTTTGCGGATGGGCTTACCACCCATATGCGTCCAGACAGTATTCAATGGATCCCACCAAAAGGGGAATTGCGCATGAGGAACAGAGAGCGCCAGAATTCCACCAGGCTTCAGGATACGATAAATCTCGCACAGACCACGATGGTCGTCGCTAAGATGTTCGAGAACTTCCGTAAGCAGCACTTTGTCAAACGTCTCATCTGCGATTGGCAAGTCAAAAATATCACCGGTAAGCAGTGAAGCAGGAACATGCTCGCTTTGTGCCCAGTGCAGCCGTTCCATATCACCGTCCAGACCGACAAGCTTTAGTTTCCGCAACTTTCCAAGTGCCATCAAAAAAAAGCCCATTCCGCAACCACAGTCAAAGACAGATTCGCCATCCTGTAATTCAAGATAATCCAGAAGGATACGAGTGCGACGACGATAGGCCATATCTGCCTCGTTGCGCAGAATCATGTCAAGTGTCGTATGGTCTTGATGGGTCAACGTCTTCCATTGCGAGCCGTTTCCGCGGTAGCGGACAATCTTCACTTGTTCGGGTTGCATTCTACCCTCAGAGTTTATTACCATTGGGATTGAAGGCACTTCTATGGGCATGGTCTTGGGTAAGGGGATAAGACTTTCGAGCAACTTTTGATATTGGCTCAGTGACTTGTTCGTGCTGAAAATTTGGCGTACGCCTTCGCGAGTCGGACAATACTGATCACGATTTTGTATAACATGACAAATGCCGTCTGCCAGCGCACCAGGCTGACCTGCTGGAGAGAGTTTACCAAAACCCGTTTCTTTGATCACAACCCGAGCACCTGGAATATCGCTTGCAATGACTGGTGTGCCAGAAAGCATTGCCTCAACTTGTGTTAAGCCCAGCATATCCGTACGACTTGGCTGAACAAAAAGGTCACATAGTGCATAGAAGTTTGCCATCTTTTGAGGGTCATGGATTAATCCAAGGTTTGTGAAATGTTCTCTGACCGGCTCTATATAGGGCAAGCATTGCTTGTAAAAGTCATCATAGATAACATTGTTCTCACCTGCAAAAACAAGGTGTGCGTTGGGGAAACTCTTGCGAACAAGAGGAAATGCCTGCAATAAATAGTCAAAGCCCTTTTCTTCGACCCAGCGGCCCGCAAACCCGATCAGCAGTTTACCATCGAGCCCTAATTTATGGCGCCATACAATTGCCTCCTGCACATCAGGTGCAGGAAACTCTACTGGGGGATATATACAAGTCAATTTGCTATCAAAATGGCTCAAAAGAGGAGAATGTTCGGCATAGTCGTGACTATATGATGTAACTGCGTTCGCCAGCATGCCAGAGGTCAGTAGAACGTAATAACCAACCCTTTGCAGTGCCTGATTGAAGATGCCAGGTGGCATCACAAGATCGCCGTGATGAGTCATGAGTAGGGGCCGATGCAAAACCCGGCACCAACCACTGATAATTGGTCCCTCCGGGAGTGGGGTATGAATTTGCACCACATCATGCTCAGCTATCAACTTTGGGGCTGCCCATAGCAAAGCGGGCGTAATCATCCCGCGGCTGAAGCGCGCCACGGGTTGCAGGCGTACGACGCGCACACCGTTGATGACCTCATCTCGCTTGAGATCAGGAGTGTGGCGCACCGTCAGCACGGTAACTTCGACGCCACGCGCGGCCAACCCTTCGGCAACTTGAATCGCATGTGCTGTCAAGCCGGTCCAATGTGGTCTATAGTAAGTCAGAATTGTTAGAAGCTTAATAGTGACCTCATTGCGCCATCGGAGCTAAATCTAAATTCGTGATTGAAATACCGGAAGATAGGTCAGGTTTCGGATTCTACCAAACAATTGTTAACCCACCTTCCGGTCTAAAAGAGACTTAATAGGGGTCGATGATCAGGGCGATGAGCATGACTCATCGCCCTGATAAGACTATTCCTCTTAATGCTCTGTGCGGAGGAATATAGGTATTAGATTGCCTTCCTCGCTATGTCACGAGTTGGGCAGTTTCTATGTGCTTTACTTCTTCACAAGATCAAGACCTTCCGTCGAGCTTGGCACGCCTGTCGTCGAGAAGTCATAGTGTACGGTCGTTGTTGGGCTTGGTGCATCGAATCCCTGGACACTCTTCGAGTTGTACTTGATTCCGATGATGTACGTGCCCGCCGAGCTGGCGTTGAAGGTGATGGTTGTCACGCCATTCGATGTGCTAATGTTCGCATTGATCTTCGTGCAGTTAGACGTGTATACAAAGCTGCCTGCTGCCTGGCTGAAGAAGTGGCTGTCGAAGTTGCCAGTCGTAATTGTCTGGTTGACCGTGAAGGTGTTACTTCCGGCGACCGCGGTCACTTTCACCCAATAGAAGAAGACACCAGGGGTGACTGCGCTCACCTTATTGTTCTTGACCGCGTACTGAAGCTGACTGAGCGTCACTGCAGCACCTGAGTTGAACTGCGTGCAGGTTGTACCGGTAGGAGTGATCTGGCCTACATCCGGTCCAGGTGTTGGTGTGGATGTATTGGTTGGCGTCGCGGTGGGTGTATCGGTGGGTGTATTCGTCGGTGTATTCGTTGGCGTATTGGTTGGCGTATCGGTGGGTGTATTCGTCGGTGTATTCGTCGGTGTATTGGTTGGCGTATCGGTGGGTGTATTCGTCGGTGTATTGGTTGGCGTATCAGTGGGTGTCGCCGTAGGCGTATCGGTCTGCGTTGCTTTGGGAGTATCAGTCGGTGTCGCCGTAGGTGTGTCAGTTGGCGTGCTAGTAGGTGTATCGGTCGGTGTGGGTGTTGGACTCTCTTGGAGGATGACACAGTCCGATGGGTCAGAGTTAGGCTGTTGCGAAGGATACGAACACACATCCAACAGCTCGGCATCCGCTGCACCTACATCCGCAAGGACGACGTTACACGATGCAACTCGATCCTGGGGATAGCTCGCGCCAGCAGGGAATGGGTCTGTTGATTGCGTACTCGTCGAGCAGGTGGATGAGAAACCTGACACTGACGTGATCGGCTGGGTGCAACGGTCATTCGCGTCGTCACCGCAGGTATAGAGTGTTACCGTAATGCCCGCGTCTGTGGGATCCGTAACGCACAACGAGAAGTTTACATTGCCGTCGCCGTCTGTGTCATACAGGCTACAGGCGTCCAGGGTATTGTTGCCGCTCACGCTGATTTCGTCCCAGTTCCATGTTACCTGGAGAGTTGTTGGCAGGCCATTCGAGTCAACACAGAGCTGCGTCAGGTCTTTCTGGCCCGGCTCGTCATTTGCCCCAGCCGTGTCGTTGACGCAGGTCAGTGCTGCATATGCGGGCGAAGACACGAACACAGCGACTCCCAGTGCGACGCACGATGCAAACAGTATCAGTGGGAGGAACCGCGAAGGCGATTTGGTGAACGCACTGAATAATCTACTTGAACGATCAAGGAATGATCGATACATAGCGTGATTCCTTTCTTCATTGACGAAGGCTCACAGAATGGCTTGCACGGATCACATATCTGTCAGCACTTTATAAGATTCACTGTAATTATTGAATCGTTTGCCTCATAGGCATCTTCACCTGGCATCCCCAGCACATCCTCCCACGCATTCAGCTCCAGGGATAATACATTTAATCACGGGAGCTGCTTGTTTGTAGATTCAGCGCAATTTTAATGCTTAGTTAATGCATTCTTCTCTAGCAATAAATTAGTAAATGCATTCTCCTCTAGCAATAAGATAGAAACCAGCATGATGCAATAGTTAGAACAGGCTAGGCAAGATAAAAGGATTTGTTGAATTCAAATATGAAAATAGACACCTCCTACAAACACACTATAATAAAGATGAAAGGTGAATAAGGATTCTTTAATTAGGCTCCTAATATAGAATTGGCTTAATACCAAAGCCGAACCCAGATAAGCCGAGCGACAATTGGTCATCCAACGTCTCACCTATCAAATATGCAAAGTAATTAACCTATTTTACACTTTTTGGGTAGAACTTCACCAAATATAGCCCTAAATATGGTCGCAAATATGGTCGCAATATGGTCGCGGGTGGTCACAATTTTATGACCATGCAAATTTATTACCTCCAGATGGGCGACAATTTCTTCTTTTGTAATTGGTCGGTTCGGGTGATCCATTAATAGAGTACTGAAATTCCAGATTGGATAAGCGAATCCCTTTCTATCGCTGTCAATTAATGGTAGTTCGAAGGCAAGATGGCAAAATCTCCAAGTAATAGCTTGTCAAGAGGTTCGACATGTACAATCCACGCCTACCTAAAAAGCTTCTAGGGTATGTGAGTTAGGGTCGTAAAAGTGGTCGCAATCAGTCGCAGATTGTGCACGCTCACATCATACATTGTGCAGCTTTTTGAAATGTATTGGCATTTTTCAAACAAGCAGGCGGCGGAGGTCTCTCCGCCGCCCGATAATGTTGAATGCGCTGACTTGACGCTACTGCTTTTAGGCTAGCGAGCAGTTTCAGTCAGTTCAGGGTGAACACGAGAACGCTACCTGGTTGTGGATGGCATCGATGGCGTCCTTCACGCACGCCTGAGTGGACTTAACAGTCTGTCCCGTTCCTGGATTGGCACTTATAAAGGAAACGGGGGGCCCGAGAACATCTGGTTCAGGACTAGGGTACAACCGGCAGGGGTAGGGCCGCTGCACGGCTGATATATCTTGATCGTGGCACTCGTCCAGATGATACTGGTGATCGTCTCCGTCCAACTCGAGTTCGGGCAATCCGGTGCACCCGGAACCGGTGAAGCGGGTGGGTTCGTTGTGACGCTGAACGAAGCGTGACCGTTTATGACGTTGGCAGCTGGGACACTGGCGGATCCGCTTGCGCTAAAATTCGGATTCTGTCCCGGAACCTTACTCGAACCCCCGGGGTTCGTGCAAAGAGTGTTCGCGGTGCCAGTAGCATCGAGCGTGACCAAGACGTCCCCGTTCCCGAGTCCATAAACCGTCCCGTCTGCGGTCAGTTGCAGGGCTGTGGGGGTCTTACTGAATGTCGGAGGGCCCTTTTTGAGGAAGTGGACGTTGCCCGCGAAGACGATGGTGGTGCTGATGCTCAGCAGGAGCAGCAACGTCAGCATCGTAAAAGCCGCGCGCCGCAAGGGCCTCGTTATTTTAGTGTTCATAGTAGTGTGTCTCCTTTATGACATGAGTCACTGTCTGGGAAAACCAATTGTACTCAATTTGATTATCAGATTTGCTCGCTTGTTGATGGCTATGCTTTAAGTGACACCACCTCCTCTCATGCATTAAATGCGCTTACGCTGAAAGGTTTTTGTGTCTTTTGGGGAGGCGCTTATATCAAAAACGAAACCTCTCCAAACCGGTTTCGCTACTGGCCGCGAGGTGCCCTGCATGTTGTATGCGCAAGCGACTAAATGAGGGCTTCTTGGGTTAACGCTGCAATATTACAATGTTGATTATTCAATGGTCAAAACATAATAGCATTAATATGGTCACAATTGGGTCATAAAATCGGTCGTAAAAGTGGTCGTAAAATAGGTCGCAACCGGTCGCAGAATGTGCAAG
>Ga0137369_10002173_pt1 | contig 20032 bp, 14 predicted proteins | sample SagtaG_12_FD_104918 | JGI IMG/M metagenome (GOLD analysis project Ga0137369, IMG submission 104918) | Vadose zone soil microbial communities from Sagehorn Ranch, Mendocino, California, USA - Sage1_L_113_16 metaG | ecosystem: Environmental > Terrestrial > Soil > Vadose zone | place: USA... | reverse complement strand
GGTCGAGCGCGCGAGCTCGATGTGCTCGGGGAGCGCCTCGCCGCCGGGGTTGCGGAACGTGTTCACCCCGACGATCGGGTACTCGCCGCTGTGCTTGAGCATCTCATAGTGCATGCTCTCCTCCTGGATCCGGCTGCGCTGGTAGCCCGTCTCCATCGCGCCGAGCACGCCGCCGCGGTCGGCGAGCCGCTCGAACTCGGCGAGGACCGCCTCCTCCACGAGCTCCGTCAGCTCGTCCACGACGAACGCGCCCTGGTTCGGGTTCTCGTTCTTCGCGAGGCCCCACTCCCTGTTGATGATGAGCTGGATCGCCATCGCGCGCCGCACGCTCTCCTCGGTGGGCGTCGTGATCGCCTCGTCGTAGGCGTTCGTGTGGAGCGAGTTGCAGTTGTCGTAGACCGCGATGAGCGCCTGCAGCGTCGTGCGGATGTCGTTGAACGCGATCTCCTGCGCGTGCAGCGAGCGCCCGGACGTCTGCACGTGGTACTTGAGCTTCTGGCTGCGCTCGTTCGCCCCGTAGCGGTCGCGCATCGCGACGGCCCAGATCCGGCGCGCCACCCGGCCGAGGACCGTGTACTCGGGGTCCATCCCGTTCGAGAAGAAGAAGCTCAGGTTCGGGGCGAAGTCGTCGATGCTCATCCCGCGCGCGAGGTAGGCCTCGACATAGGTGAAGCCGTTCGCGAGCGTGAAGGCGAGCTGGGAGAGGGGGTTCGCCCCCGCCTCCGCGATGTGGTAGCCGCTGATGCTCACCGAGTAGAAGTTGCGCACCTGGTTACGCACGAAGTACTCGGCGACGTCCCCCATCACCTTGAGGCTGAAGTCGGTGGAGAAGAGGCAGGTGTTCTGCCCCTGGTCCTCCTTCAGGATGTCCGCCTGCACGGTGCCGCGCACGCTCGCGAGCGCGCGCGCCCGAACCTCCGCCGCCTCCGCCGCGCCGGGCTCCCGGCCCTTCTCCGCGGCGAACTTCTCGAGCTGCTGGTCGACGGCGGCGTTCATGAACATCGCGAGGATCGTGGGCGCCGGCCCGTTGATGGTCATGCTCACCGACGTCGCCGGATCGCACAGGTCGAACCCGGAGTACAGCACCTTCAGGTCGTCGAGCGTGGCGATGCTGACGCCGGAGTTGCCGACCTTCCCGTAGATGTCCGGGCGCGGGTCGGGATCCTGGCCGTAGAGCGTGACCGAGTCGAACGCGGTGGAGAGCCGCTTTGCCCGCATCCCCTCCGACACGAGCTTGAAGCGCCGGTTCGTCCGGAACGCGTCGCCCTCGCCGGCGAACATGCGGGTCGGGTCCTCGCCCTCGCGCTTGAACGCGAACGTGCCCGCCGTGTACGGGAAGGAGCCCGGCACGTTCTCGAGCAGCAGCCACTTCAGGCGCTCGCCGTCGTCCTCGTACCTCGGCAGCACCACCTTGCGGATCTTCGTGCCAGAGAGCGAGGTGTGGACGAGGCGGGTGCGCACCTCGCGGTCGCGGATCTTCACGACGTACTCGTCGCCGGCATAGGCCTTCTGCAGCTCGGGCCAGCGGGCGAGGAGCCCTCGCGAGGCGGCGTCGAGCCGCTCCTCGCGCGAGCGCGCGAGCGGCTCGAGCGCCTCGGCGATCTCCGGCCGATCGCGCTGCGCGGCGAGCGTCATCCGCTGCGCCGCACGGAGCTGCTGCACCTCGCGCGCGAGCGCCGCCTGCTCGAGCGCGCGCCGCTCGTAGCTGCGCACCGCCCCGGCGATGTCGGCGAGGTAGCGCGCGCGGCCGGCCGGCACGATCGAGGTCTGGTTCGTGCTGTGGCGGGCCGTCACCGCCGGCAGCCGCCCATCCTCGAGGCGCAGCCCGAGCGCGCGCAGCCGCGCCTTCAGCGCCTGATAGAGGGCGGTCACGCCGTCGTCGTTGAACCGGCTCGCGATTGTTCCGAAGACGGGCATCGCCTCGAGCGGCTCGCCGAACGCGCCGCGGTTCCGCTGCACCTGCTTCGAGACGTCGCGCAGCGCGTCCTCCGCGCCCCTGCGGTCGAACTTGTTGATCGCGACGAGCTCGGCGAAGTCGAGCATGTCGATCTTCTCGAGCTGGCTCGCCGCGCCGAACTCCGGCGTCATCACGTAGAGGGGCACGTCCACGAGCGGCACGATCGCGGCGTCGCCCTGGCCGATGCCGGGCGTCTCGACGACGATGAGGTCGAAGCCCGCGACCTTCGCGGCGGCGACCACGTCGGCCAAAGCGGGGCTCACCTCGTGCCCGGTGTCGCGCGTCGCGAGGCTGCGGAAGAAGACGCGCGGACCCCGGGACCAGGGGCCGATCGCGTTCATGCGGATGCGATCCCCGAGCAGCGCGCCGCCGCTCTTGCGGCGCGACGGGTCGATGCTGATGACGGCGATGCGCAGCGCGTCGTCCTGATCGAGGCGCAGCCGCCGGATGAGCTCGTCGGTGAGGCTCGACTTGCCCGCGCCGCCGGTGCCGGTGACCCCGACGACGGGCACCTTCCGGCTTCGCGACTGGGCGTGGAGCGCCATGACGAGCTTCGCGTCGGCCCCGCCGTTCTCGAGCGCGGTGACGAGCCGCGCGAGCGCGCGCCACGCCGCCTCGGAGTGATCGCCGATCTGTTCGAGGCTCTTCGGCGCGCGCGCCGCCGCGTCGGTGTCGCAGCGCTTCACGATGTCGCCGATCATCCCGGCGAGGCCCATGCGCTGCCCGTCCTCCGGGCTGTAGATCCGCGCGACGCCGTAGGCCTCGAGCTCAAGGACCTCGGCCGGCACGACGACCCCGCCCCCGCCGCCGAAGACCTGGATGTCCTCGCCTCCGCGCTGCCGGAGCGAGTCGATCATGTACTTGAAGAACTCGAGGTGCCCGCCCTGGTACGAGCTGACCGCGATGCCCTGCACGTCCTCCTGCAGGGCTGCGGTCACGATCTCGTCCACCGACCGGTTGTGGCCGAGGTGGATCACCTCGGCCCCCTTCTCCATCAGGATGCGCCGGACGATGTTGATCGCCGCGTCGTGCCCGTCGAACAGCGCCGCGGCGGTCACGAGGCGGACCTTGTGCCTCGGCCGGTCCTCGGCGACGGGCGCGAGCTCGGTGCTCGGGTGGATCATTGCGGCTCCTGGCGCGGGCGCTCGCCCTTGAGCTCGGGGAAGTCGTCCTCGAAAAACTCTCGCTCGCCGCGGCCGGCCCCCTGCCGCTGCTGCTTCTCCATGCGGGAGAGCTCGGTCCGGCGGATCTTCCCGGAGATGGTCTTCGGGAGCTCCGCGAACTCGATGAGGCGGATGCGCTTGTAGGGAGCGAGCGCAGTCCGGATGTGCGCGAAGATCGACAGCGCCAGCTCGCGGCTCGGCGCGTAGCCGTCGCGCAGCACGAGGAACGCCTTCGGCACCGTGAGCCGGCGCGGATCCGGGCTCGGCACGACCGCCGCCTCCGCGACCGCCTCGTGCTCGATGAGCGCGCTCTCGAGCTCGAAGGGGCTGATCCGGTAGTCGGACGACTTGAAGACGTCGTCCATCCGGCCGACGTAGGTGAGGTAGCCCTCGTCGTCCACGCTCGCCACGTCGCCGCAGTGGTAGTGGCCGCCGCGCATGAGGTACGCCGTCTTCTCAGGATCGTCCTTGTAGCCAGTCATGAGGCCGGCGGGCCGCGGCTCGAGGGCGAGGCAGATCTCCCCCTCGCGCGCCGGCTTGTCGTCGTCGCCGAGGAGGATGACCTCGTATCCCGGCATCGGCCGGCCCATGGAGCCGGGCTTCACCTTCTGCCCGGGCGAGTTCCCGACCTGGCAGGTGGTCTCGGTCTGGCCGTAGCCGTCACGGATGGTGATGCCCCAGGCCTTCTTTACCTGGTCGATCACCTCGGGGTTGAGCGGCTCGCCCGCACCGACGAGCTCGCGCAGCTTCACCGGATAGGCGGCGAGGTCCTCCTGGATGAGCATGCGCCAGACGGTCGGCGGGGCGCACAGGCTCGTCACGCCGCAGCGGGTGACGACGTCGAGGGCGGCCTTCGCGTTGAAGCGCGCATAGTTGTAGATGAAGACGGTCGCGCCCGCGTTCCACGGCGCGAAGACGTTGCTCCACGCGTGCTTCGCCCAGCCGGGCGAGCTGATGTTGAAGTGCACGTCGCCCGGCATGAGGCCGATCCAGTACATCGTCGACAGATGCCCGACCGGATAGCTCTGGTGCGTGTGCGAGACGAGCTTCGGCTTCGCCGTCGTGCCGGAGGTGAAGTAGAGGAGGAGCGGGTCGGAGGCGTTCGTCGGCGCGTCCGGGACGAAGTCCGCGGACGCGGAGCGCGCCAGCTCGAGGTTCGTCCAGCCCGGCCGGTCGCTCCCGACGACGATGCGGCCGTAGCCGCCGGGGAGGGCGTCGAACTTTCCGGTGTCGGCGTCGCCGACGATGACGTGCCGGACGCCGCCGCGCGCGAACCGGTCGCGCAGGTCCTCGGTGTTGAGGAGCGTCGTCGCCGGGATGATCACCGCGCCGAGCTTCATGGCGGCGAGCATCACCTCCCAGAGCGGCACGACGTTGCCGAGCATCATGAGGACGGCGTCGCCGCGCTTCACGCCCTGCGCGCGGAGGAAGTTCGCAACCTGGTTCGAGCGCCGCGAGAGCTCGGCGAAGGAGAGCTTCACCTCGCCCTTTCCCTCGTCGACGACCCACAGGGCGGTGCGGTCGTTGCCCTTCGCCATCGCGTCGAAGTGGTCGAGCGCCCAGTTGAACCGATCGAGCTTCGGCCACCGGAAGTCCCGGCGCGCCGTGACGTAGTCCGTCCGGTGGGCGAGCAGGAAGTCACGAGCTTCGATGAAGGGACGCGAAGAGCCCGACATGCGCACCTCGGCGGAGGAGGGTTCGAACGACTTCCGGATGGTATGCGGCGCGGGCGCGCGGAGGCGATGCCCGATGCGCCCGCCGCCCCTGGCGGTTTTTGCCACCCCGGGATCGGCCCCCGCGCACGCTCCCCCTCGCGCGGCGCGGCCGCGGGAGCAGCCGCAGCCGCCACGCCTGGGTTGGCGCGCCCGGAATGCGGGCAGCATATTTGGCAGTCCCCGATCGGAGGGCCGCGTGAAGATCAACCGACGTTCCGCCCACATCACCGAAGGCGTCGCACGAGCGCCCAACCGCTCGATGTTCTACGCGCTCGGCTACGTCGAGTCCGACTTCCAGAAGCCGCTCATCGGCGTCGCGAACGCCCACTCGACGATCACGCCGTGCAACTCCGGCCTGCAGCGGCTCGCCGACGCTGCGGTCGCGGGCATCGAGGAGGCAGGCGGCAAGGCGCAGGTCTTCGGCACGCCCACCGTCAGCGACGGGATGGCGATGGGCACGGAGGGGATGAAGTACAGCCTCGTGTCGCGCGAGGTCATCGCCGACTGCGTCGAGACCTGCGTCGGCGCGCAGTGGATGGACGGCGTGCTCGTGCTCGGCGGCTGCGACAAGAACATGCCCGGCGGCATGATGGGCATGCTGCGCGCCAACGTCCCGGCCGTGTACGTCTACGGCGGCACCATCCTGCCGGGGCACTATCAGGGCAGGGACCTCAACATCGTAAGCGTGTTCGAGGCGGTCGGTCAGTTCACCGCCGGGCGCATGAGCGAGACCGACTTCTGCGAGATCGAGCGGCGCGCCGTCCCGGGCTCGGGGTCCTGCGGCGGCATGTACACCGCCAACACGATGAGCGCGGCGTTCGAGGCGCTCGGACTGAGCCTCCCGTACTCCTCGACGATGGCGAACCCGCACGAGGAGAAGGTCGCCTCGACCCGCCAGGCGGCGCGGGTGCTCGTCGAGGCGGTGAAGAGCGACCTCAAGCCGCGCGACATCGTCACCCGCCGCTCAATCGAGAACGCGATCGCCGTGGTCATGGCGATCGGCGGGTCGACGAACGCGGTGCTGCACTTCCTCGCCATCGCGCACGCCGCGGAGGTCGAGTGGACCATCGACGATTTCGAGCGCGTGCGCCGCAAGGTGCCGGTCCTCTGCGACCTGAAGCCGTCCGGCAGGTATCTCGCCGTGGACCTGCACCGGGCGGGCGGCGTTCCGCAGGTGATGAAGATCCTGCTCGGCGCCGGCCTGCTGCACGGCGACTGCGTCACGATCACCGGCAAGACCGTCGCGGAGAACCTCGCCTCCGTGCCGGACGTACCGACCACCGCGCAGGACGTCATCCGCCCGATCTCGAGCCCGCTGTATGCCCAGGGCCACCTCGCGATCCTGAAGGGCAACCTCGCGATCGAGGGGGCCGTCGCCAAGATCACGGGGCTGAAGCACCTCGCGATCACGGGGCCCGCCAGGGTCTTCGAGGACGAGCAGTCGGCGCTCGAGGCCATCCTCGCGCGCCGGATCCAGCCGGGCGACGTGATGGTGCTCCGCTACCTCGGGCCGAAGGGAGGGCCCGGCATGCCCGAGATGCTGGCGCCGACGAGCGCCCTCGTCGGGCAGGGGCTCGGGGACAGCGTCGGGCTCGTGACCGACGGCCGCTTCTCGGGCGGCACCTGGGGCATGGTCGTCGGCCACGTCGCTCCGGAGGCGTACGAGGGCGGCACGATCGCGCTCGTCGAGGAGGGCGACTCGATCACGATCGACGCCGCCACGCTCGCGCTGCAGCTGAACGTCCCCGACGCCGAGCTGGAGCGCCGCCGCGCCGCGTGGAGGCGGCCGCCGCCCCGTTACCCCCGCGGCGTGCTCGCGAAGTTCGCGAGGAACGCGTCGAGCGCGAGCACGGGCGCCGTGCTCGACCGCTTCGTGTGAGGCGCCGCGGTCCTACCGGGCGCTCGCCAGTCCGGTTGTCGATGGTCGCGGTGACGGACGGGCGCCGCGCGGAGGTTTCATCGTGATCCGAGCGCGTCCGCGAGCTCCCGGAGGAGCTTCGCCCCGTCGCCGCGCCACGCGGTCCCGTGCATGCAGGCGAGGGTGCGCGGCCCGGTGCTCGCGAGCTTCTCGATCGTGGCCCGCGTCGCGGGCGCGTGGGCGTAGTAGTCCATCACGGCGCGCATGGCCTCGGACGGCCCGAGGATGTCGGACTCCGTCGCGGGCGCGTGGCTCGCGCCCGGCTGGGTGAAGAGATCGCCGCAGAACAGGGTCCGCGTGGCGGACTCGGACATGAACCCGCAGTCCCAGCCATGCGGAACGTGCGGCGCGTCCCACCACGTGACATCGTGCCGGCCGAGCCGGAGCCGCTCGCCGTCGGTGAGCGGGCGAGGCGGGCGGGTGGCGAGGTCGCCCACTGACGTCATCGCTCCGACGACGCTGCACGCTGCCTCCGCGTGCGGCGCGGCGGCGAGGAACTCGTTCAGCGCGCCGCACTCGTCCTGCTCGAAGTGGGAGAACGCGATCCAGCGTAGCCGCTCGACCGGCATGACCCGCGCGATCGCGTCGCGGACCGCCGGAAAGATCCTCCGGAGTCCCGTGTGGAAGAGGAGCGGCTCGTCATCCACCACGAGGAACTGGTTGAACGTGAAGCCGCCCGGCACCGCCTCGAGAGGCGTGCTGATCCGGTAGATGCCATCCGCGATCTCGTCGATGGTGGTTGCTGCGGGCGCGGTGCTCGGGTGCATCGGGAGTCTCCTCGGCCGCGAGGTGCGGCGCATGCCACAGAGGCGTAACGAGGGGCGCCTCATCGCGCTTCGCTGGAGAGAGCGTTCGGCCCGCCCCATTCGCACGAGGCGTCGGAGCGCGCGCCCTCGTCTGCCCGGACCTTCCTCGACGGGACGCTCGCCCGCGATCACGAACGGCCACTTCCGATGGGCGGGCGCAGTGGTACATGGGCGAGGTGGCCGATGACGGGACCCGGCCGGTCGGCCGCGGAGGCGAGACGAGATGAACATCCTTCTCTTCGGGGCGACGGGTGACGGACCTCGCGGAGCTCTCGGGGTTCGAGGCCGAGCTCGCCGGCTGCGACGCGTGCTTCTTCTGCCTCGGCGTCTCCTCGGTCGGCATGACGGAGCAGGACTACCGGCGCGTGACGTACGACCTCACGCTCGCCGTCGCGCGGACGCTCGTCGCCGCGAATCCCCGGATGACGTTCGTCTACGTCGACGACGGAGCGGGTCGGCCGGGCGATGCTCGTCGTCGCGAAGCGCGGGGCGCCGAAGCCGGTGCGCGCGAGGGAGCCGCACGGGAAGCTCGTGGCGGTCCCCGGGCAGACATGGAGGCTCGCCGTGGCGCCCACGGCGGGGTGGGCCGCGCGGGCGCGTGCGTGGCCCCTGCGCGTTGGCGCGCTGCTCATCGCGGTCCTCGCGGGACTGCTCCCGTATCGGGTGCGGAGCCTCCCCGAGACGCTCCGCAGCCAGGTCGCCGCCCGCACCGCGGAGCTCGAGGTCGCCCATCGCGAGCAGCAACGCGCCGAGGAGGCACAGCGTCAATCCCAGAAGCTCGAGGCGGTGGGCCTCCTCGCCGGCGGGGTCGCGCACGACTTCAACAACCTCCTCCGTGCTGAACCTCGCGATCAACGCCCGGGATGCGATGCCCGATGGCGGGGCGCTCACCTTCGAGACCGCGCTCGAGATCCTCGACGGCGCGAGCGCGACCCGGGGGCTCGCGCCGGGCGGGTACGTGGTCCTCTCCGTGACGGACACCGGCGTGGGCATCCAGGCCGATCACGTCGAGCGGATCTTCGAGCCCTTCTTCACGACGAAGGGCGAGGGCATGGGGAGCGGGCTCGGCCTCGCCACCGTGTACGGGATCGTGAAGGGGCACGGCGGGACGGTGCGGGTGTACAGCGAGCTCGGCGTCGGCTCTCGGTTCATGGTCTACCTGCCGGCGCACGAGGGTGGCGCGGTCCCGCAGACCGCACCCACGGACGACGCTCCGCGCGGCTCCGGCGTCGTGATGGTCGTGGACGACGAGAAGATCATCCGGCGCACCGCGGGGCGGATGCTCGCGGCGCTCGGGTACGAGCCGGTGCTGGTCCCGGGCGGACCGGAGGCGCTCGAGTGGCTGTCCGCGGACCGCGACCGGATCGCAGCGGTGGTGCTCGACCTGGCGATGCCGGGCATGGACGGCCGCGCCTGTTTCAGGATGATGCGGAAGGCGCGCCCGGAGCTCGTCGTCCTCGTCAGCTCCGGGTTCACCCGCAATGGCCGCGCGGAGGAGCTCCTCGCGGAGGGCGCCGCCGGCTTCGTCCAGAAGCCGTATCGGACCGGGGAGCTCGCCCGCGCGCTCGCAGCGGCGCTCGCGCCGCGAGGACCCGCGAGGAGCCAGCCGGCGTGAGCCGACGTCGGGTCCCGCTCCCCTGACCGGAAGACGGCGGCAGCGCCCCGCACTCGACGGGCGGCGCAGGTCAGCCGTGGTGCGAGCGCGCCTCGGAGGTGTGCTGCCGCAGGACGACGAGCGAGGCCACGAGCACGATGATGAGGACCGTCAGGAGTCCGAGCTCCCACATCACGTGCTGGAACATCCGCTCGTCGCTCCCCTCCTGCGCGCTGAACTCCGCCGTGATGACGAGGATCCGCCTCACGCCCGCGATGAGCGCCACGAGCAGGAACGGCTCCGGCACGAGCGCGTGCTCGCGAAACGAGACCTGCACCGTGTAGAGCAGCTCGACCACCATGAGCGCGAGCAGGATCCGGGCGAGCACCCCCACGATCGCGCGAACGTCCATGCCGATCGTCGTGGTCCGCGCGAGGTCGACCGCCGCCTGCACGAGCATGACCGCCGCGGTCGCGGCGAGCAGCAACCCGAGCGCGACGTAGACCGCGTCCTGCACCCCGGAGAAGACGATCGAGACGATCCGCCGTGCTCCCTGCTCCTTCGGCCGCTCGATCACGACGGTCCACCTCCGCACGCTCCGTCGGGGTCCGGCGCGACGCGGACGCCGCGCAGCGGGACGGCGGCTTCAGCTAACCATGTCGGCCGGCCGCGAGAACCCCGGGCACCCCGCCGCGCCGGTGCCTCACGGCGGTGAGAGTGGGGCGCGCCGCGACGCGGGCGGGTAGGCCCGCGACGGCGCCCTTCCCGCGCGAGGCTCGAGGAGCGAGCGCACGGGCGCGGTGTACGCGTCGAAGGAGAGCTCTCCTCACTTGCAGAGCCACGAGGCGTTGCAGGTGCCGCTCGTGCAGTCCTCGCCGTGGGTGCAGGGCCGTCCGCCCGGGAGCGTTGTGCAGAAGCCGGCGTTGCAGGTGGCGCTCGCGCAGTCGCTCCCCGTCGAGCAGTGGAACGCGGGGGGCGGCCTTGCACTCCCCCGACGTATCGGCGGTCGTGCAGAGCTGACCGACGAGGCAGATCGTGCTCGTCGAGCCACACAGGCCGCAGTACCCCCCGGGGCCACCGGGCCCGGTGCATAGGGGCGCGCGGCCGTTGCACTTCGTGACCCCCGGCGTGCACGTGGCGCCCAGACCGTTACAGGTGGTCTGGCAGCGCGCGGTGGTGCAGGCGTCGTGCGGATCCGAGCCCGCGGGGACGGGCCAGCACGTCCCGAGCTTCCCCGGGACGTTGCAGGCGTTGCAGCCGTTGCAGAGCGCCGACGTCGTACCGCAGCAGACCCCGTCGACGCAGTTGCCGCTCGCGCACTCGTTCGCGCCCCCGCAGCTCACGCCGGGCGCCTTCTTCGCGAGGCAGCTCGGGGCGACGCAGTAGTCGCCCGAGACGCAGTCGCCGTCGTCCGTGCAGCTCGTCTTGCAGGCGGTGGCGCCGCAGACGAAAGGCGTGCAGCCCAGCGTGATCGCCACCGGGCAGCTCCCGCCGTTGCAAGCCGTCGCCGCGGCCTGCGTCCCCGCCGTGCAGGAGGCCGGCCGGCACTGGGTGGCCGGGTAGGCGCAAGCGGTGGCGAGCGTCCCGTTGCAGGAGCCCTCGCATGCGACGGTCCCGTCGGAAGTGCAGGCGGTGTGGCCGGGCTGCGGCGGATTGCCCGCGGTGATGGTGCCGCACGTCCCCGCGGCGGCGCCCGTGTTGACGCCGGTGCACGCCTCGCACTGCCCGGTGCAGGCCCGGTCGCAGCAGGTGCCGTCGGGAGCGCAGGCGAGTCCGGTCCGGCACTGGTTCGCCGCGGTGCAAGCTCCCCCTTTGTCGAGCTTCGCGACACAGCTCCCGCTCGCGTCGCACCAGTTTCCGGGGGAGCAGGCCGTGTCTAGGACGCAGCCGGTCCGGCAGCCGTCGCCGCCGCAGGCGTACGGCGCGCAGGGCGTGGTGCTGGCCTCCGGGCAACGACCGGCGCCGTCGCACGAGGCGGGGTTCTCCTGCGTGGACCCGGTGCAGGTCTGGTTGCGGCACTGCCAGAGCGGGTAGGCGCACGTCGCGGCGACGCCGTTGCACGAGCCGCCGCAGGAGCTGAGGTCGGTCGCGCACGCCGCGTGCGGCGCGTGCGGCTGCGCGCCGGCCGTGAGGGTCCCGCAGTTCCCTGCGGACTGGCCGGTGCCGACGCCGTTGCAGGCCTCGCACTCTCCGGAGCAGGCCCGGTCGCAGCAGATCCCCTCGGGCGCGCAGGCGCCGGACCCGCACTCGCCGTCGAGGAGACATCGATCGCCGAGCGCCACCGTGCCCGGCGCCGCCGTTGCGGGCGGGCGGTCCACGTCGTTCGCGTCGTAGGTGAGGAAGCAGCCGGAGAGTGCGAGCGCGAGGAGCGCTGCGGGCGCGCGGTGGCTCATGGGAGCCTCCCGGAGACGAGGGCGAGGCCGCCGCCGGGCAGCGGCCGGAAGTCGAGCGCGACGGGCGCGGCGGACCGGGCGCCGCCGACGAGGTAGAGGACGAGGCCTGTTCCGGCGGACAGCGCGCCGCCCGCGTAGAGGATCTTGGCGGTCGAGGCGCGGCTGGCGACGTCGGCGCGTGCCTGGTCGTAGCCCGCCACGTCCCCGGCGGCGGCCGCGTTCTTCTCGCGCTGGTGGGCCTGGTAGCCGAGGTAGTCGAAGGTTCCGCCCGCGAGGAGGCCGGCGATCCCGATCCCGCCCGCCACCATCCCGGCCGTGCGGAGGCGCGAGGTGCCCGTGCGACGAGGAAGGGGCCCGCCGCCTGCCCGCCGTTGGGCGTCGTGCTCGAGGTCGACGCCGCGCCGGACGATGCAGACGTTCTCCGCGCCATGGCGGACTTCTCCGAACTCTCCCCCCACGATCTCGGCGAGCTCGCCCGCGCGAAGGAGGCGCTCGAGACCCCGAGCCTCGCCATCCGCCTCGCCGATCGGCTCGGGATGCCGATCGAGGCGGTCGTGAAGCGGCTGCCGGACGGCGCCCGCCAGATCCTCTCGAACGGCACGCGCTCGGCGCTCGAGACCGCGCTCGACATCGCGCTGCGGACGCTTGCGCCGGGCAGCGGGGGCGGGGGCGCCGCCGCGGACTGGCTCCACCGGACGGCGGTGGTGGTCACCGGAGCGATCGGCGGCTCGGCGGGCCTCGCCGGGCTCGTCCTCGAGCTTCCGCTCTCGACGGCCGTGATGCTGCGCTCGATCGCGGACCACGCTCGCGCGCAGGGGGAGGACCTCTCGCTCGCCTCGACGCGGCTCGAGTGCCTCGCGGTGTTCGCGTACGGATCGCGCTCGCCCGCGGACGACGCGGCCGAGTCCGCCTATTTCACGATGCGCGCTGCGCTGGGGCGGGCGGTCGCGCACGCGTCGGAGTACGTCGCGGCGCGCAAGGCGGCGGGGGCGACCGTCGAGCGGACCGCGCCCGCGCTCGTCCAGCTCCTGTCGCGGATCGCGCAGCGCTTCGGCGTGAACGTCGCCGACAAGGCCGCGGCGCAGCTCGTCCCCGTCATCGGCGCCGCGGGCGGTGCCGCCGTGAACGCGCTGTTCATCGACCACTACCAGGTGACCGCGCGCGCGCACTTCGCGGTGCGCCGTCTCGTCCGCGAGCACGGCGAAGACGCGGTGCGGCGGGCGTACGGGACGGCATGACGGGTCCCACGAGGAGCGCTCTGACCTCCGGCTGGCGAGCGCGCTGCTGACGGGCAGCGCACCGTCAATCCTTCCGTGTCGAGCGCGCCGCGTGAGCCCCCGGCATATCGGGACCATGAAGACGGCATACCCGACGCTCGATGATCACGGCGCCACCGCGTTCAACCGGTTCGGCGAAGGCCACCTCCCCGGCCACCTCGGCATCGAGATCGTCTCGGTCGAGGCGCAAAGGCTCGTGTGCCGCGTGCCCATCCGTCCCGAGCTCATGGCGCCGAACGGTTTCCTGCACGCGGGTGCGCTCGTCGCCGTGGCGGACACCCTGTGTGGCTACGGATGCATCGCCAACTTGCCGGAGGGAGCGGTCGGCTTCACGACGATCGAGCTCAAGAGCAACTTCCTCGCCACGGCGCGCGAGGGGGCCGTGCTCTGCGAGGCGATGCCGCTGCACCTCGGGCGAACCACACACGTCTGGGACGCGACGCTCACGGAAGAGAGCTCGCGGCGGACCCTCGCACTGTTCCGCTGCACGCAGCTGGTGCTCTGGAAGAAGTAGCTCGGTCGGCGGTGGCGTCCGGCTGTTGGATGGGCTGTCGGCCGCGGATGTGAAGCTGGAGGCGGGCCGGTCACGGCGTCGCCCCAGGTCACGCATCTGGCGTTCCGGGTCGTGCGGTAGCTCGGGGCCGTTCCCGTTCGCCCGGCTCGGACGCGCGCTGACCGGTGCGTTCGAGAGCGCGTCCGCGCGCGACCCGAAGAGCGGGCGCTCGCGCGCGAGGGGCCCGTACGGTAAGTTCCGCACCCATGTACGAAGAGCGCCCCCGCTCCCTCGATCCGAGCGCTCGTCCGGCCGGGGTATCCGCCGACGTCGGAACGGTTCGGGTCGTCGTGTTCGTCTCAATGGCGCTCGCGCTGCTGGTGTTCGCGAGGCAGCTGTTCCTCGGGGGTACGTTCGCGCTTCGAGACTTCCTCCAGTACACCTGGCCCGCGCGCCAGGTGCTCGTCGAAGCGCTGCGTGCAGGGCGGCTGCCCGAGTGGAACGGCGGGATCGCCTTCGGCACGCCGTTCGCCGCGATGCCGACGAACGGCGTCGCCTACCCGCCGCAGTGGATCGCGGCGCTGTTCCCGCTCCCGCTCGGGATCCACGTCGTGATGGCGCTCCATCTGTTCGCCGCGGGAGTGGGGACCGGCCTCCTCGCGCGCCGCTTCGGGGCCGGCGCGCTCGGCGCCGCCCTCGCCGCCGGAGCGCTGATGACCTCCGGCTACGTCGCGTCGAACGAGGTGAACGGGACCTTTCTATCCATCGCGTGGGTTCCCTGGGTCGGATGGGCCGCCGATCGCCTCGCCACGCTCGGCGTGGAGACCGCCGCGGCGAAGGCGCTGCTGCTGCGCCGGACGGCGGTCCTCTCCGCGGTGATCGCGGGCCAGGTCCTCTCCGGCGATCCGTCGTCCGCGCTCACGGCGGGGCTCATCGCCGTGGCGGTGACCCTCGCTCGATCGAACGACCGGCTCAGGGCGGGTGCTCGCCTCGTCATCGCGGGCGCGGGAGCGGTCCTCCTGGCGGCGGCGGTCGTGGCCCCCTCGTTCGCGCTCCTCGGCGCAACGTCGCGGACGCTCGACGACTCGCTACAGTGGTCGATGCACCCGTGGCGACTCGCCGAGCTGATCTGGCCGGACGTGCTCGGCGATCCGATCGAGCCCGTCGCGAACCTGGCCCGGGCCGTGGCGAACACGGGGAACGGAAACGTCGAGCCGAGATGGGCCTACAGCGTCTTCGTCGGTGGTCCGGTGCTCGCGCTCGCGGTCATGGGCGCGTTCCTCGTGCGGAGCTTGCGCGGGGTGCTCGTCGCGTCGCTCCTGATGCTCGCGCTCGCGCTCGGAAAGTACTCGCCCTTGTACGTCGCCTACCGGGCGGTGTTCCCGATCGAGCGGATCCTGCACTTCCCCGAGAAGCACGTCCTGGGTGCCGTTGTGCTCTGGTGCGCCCTCGCCGGCGTCGGGCTGACGCGCCTCCGGGAGAGGCTGCATCCGCGCGTCGGTGAAGGCGCAGGGGGCATCGGTTCCCACGAGGACACCCTCGGGACGCGATTCGTGGTGGGAGCCTGCGTTCCCACCGGAGTGCTGGTCGCCGTGTTCTTCGCGCTCCGGCCCTTCCTCTACGCGCCCATCGCCACCGCCGCGTCCGCAGTGCAGCCGGCGCCCGTGGTCGAGGCGCAGCAGGCGCTCGCCCACATGTTCACTCGGGGCGCGGCGGCGTTCGTGCTCGCAGCGATCGCGGCGACGCTCCTCGCCGCGGCGCGACCCTGGATGGCCGCGGCGGGCGTCGCGCTCCTGGTCGGCCATGCGGGGTGGCTCGGGTGGCAGATGTCGCCCGTGGTCGACGCCACCCGGGTGCGCTCCGTCCCGGCGCTGCTGGCCAACGTGCCCGCGGGAGAGGACGGCGTCCGGCGCCGCGTCCTCAGGACGACGGGGGTCGAATGGGCGACGTGGGCCGAGCGGATGAGCCCGCAGGCCGCCGCGGCGTACACGCACGACACCGCCGCGACAAACATCGCGAATCGTTACGGCTTCGGTGCGTTCCCGGGGTACGAGGGATTCCACACTGTTGCGTTCGACGCGTTCTGGGCCGCTGTCGTGAGCGCGTCCATGTCGCTGGGCGGATTCACGTCGCTGTACGCGATCGATTACATCGCCCTGCCGAACAGTGGTGCCGCGCGCTCGTTTCTCCCGGTGATCGGCACGGCGGAGCAGGGCTGGTCACTGCTGGCCGCGCCGGGCCCTCGCCCGCGCGCGTTCGTGGCTCAGCGGTGGACTCGGATGCCGAGCTCCGACGCGCTCGCGGCGTCGTTCGCGCCCGGACGCGACCGCGATCCCGGCTATGTGCTGCTCTCGGGAACGTCGCCTGACGACGCTCCGATCGCGCCGACCGCGCCGGACACGGAGCCGCTCGTTCCCTGCTCGGTGCGGATGCCTGCTCCCGAGGACGTCCACCTCGACTGCTGGAGCCCATATGGCGGCTTCGCCGTGTTCGCGGACGAGCTCATGCCGGGGTGGCAGGCGACCGTCGACGGCGCTCCCTCGGCGATCGTGCGCGCCGATCTGCTCTTCCAGGCCGTTCGCATCGGCCCGGGGCGGCACGCCATCCGGTTCAGGTACCGGACACCGCTGCTGCGGCTCGGGATCGCGGTCTCGGTCCTGTCCTGGCTCGCGTTCGCTGGCCTCCTCGTCTTCACCTCCGAGCGCCGGCACTCGAAGCCGGGGTGACGAAGCGCCCCGGCCGCGCGTCAGGCGTCGGCCGACGAGGTGCGGCCAGAGGCCGTTCGCGCGCTTGTAGAGGAGCGCCATCGCGACATGGGCGGGCATCGCCGCGGCCTCGCGGGGCCGGCGCGCCCAGCGCGGCTGCGCCAGGCGCTCGACCGGGGCGCCGTCCTCGATGAGCTCGTGACGCGGCGCGGGTGGAGTGTCGCGGCAGGATTGCGGTGCCGGATTGCGGTGCGGATTGCGGTGCCGCGGATTGCGGTGCCGGGTGCCAAGCGCGCGTCGGTCGGGATTGCGGTGCCGGGTGCCAAGCGCGGGGATTGCGGTGCCGGGTGCCAAGCGCGCGTCGGTCGGAGGTTTTGTGGGCCGAGGAAAGGCGCGACGGGTGTCAGTGACGGCCGGAATGCGCCGAGTGCCGCTACAACGAGCCGTCTGCGGTCGTGGCGTAGTCTTCAGTGGGTCGCGTGAGGAGCAGGATGAAACCCGCTGGATGCGGATCGATGCTCAACGCGCACCACATCCGTCAGGCGCAGGGAGTGCCCGTCGAGTGAATGCGGACGCGCGACTCGTCAATCGGGCGGCGAGAGGCCGCACATTTCGAGGCGAGTCGTCACCCAGGTGATATCCCCTACGAAGGGCCCGTGAACTAGATCGCTTCGCCTGACGAGCAGCGACTCGACGAGCCGCTTCGCGAATAGGTGTAGGTACGCCCTGCGCCGCTCGGGAGCGTTTCGGCCGAGCGCGAGGTACTCCGGCGCATCGGTGAGGAGGTCGTCGCGCTCGCCGTGGGCGTAGTGGCGAAAGCTCGACCACTTCCAATGCCCTGCGGTGGCCACGAGCCCGGCGCGGACCGGGTTCAGGTCGCCGTATCGCATCACCTCGAGCTGGTGACGCCCGTCCTGGATCCGCGGCGAGCGCAGGCGCTCCATGACGACCTGACCGCGGCCCTTGGTCCGCCGGTTGTGCCAGCGCGCGATTCCCCAGTTCACCACCTTCCAGAAGTCGCTGAAGGCCTTCTGCCCTTTAGTCGCCCTGCACATGACGTGCGGGTGGGTGCCCATGAGGCAGTACGAGTAAATCTCGATCCCGTGCTTCTGCCTGTACTTTCGGACGAGTGAGAGGAAGGCGTGACAGGCCTCGTCGGAGTCGAGCACGAGCGCATGGTTGTTGCTGCGCCAGGTGCAGTGGTTGGTCGAGTCTTGCTCGACGAGGAGGATGCGGGGAACGCGGGCCAATCCTCACGGCATAGAGCAAGGAGCGGGCCGGGCATGTCCAGGCCCTAGTCCTCGCCTGTATCCATGTCTGGGCATCGGTGCCCCCATGCCCGGCACCGGTGCCCACCCCCATGCCCGGCACCGGTGCCGCCATGCCCGGCACCGGTGCCCGTCCGGTGCCGTCCGGTGCCCGGCACCGGTGCCCACCGGTGCCGCGAGCACGCGCCCATGGCCGCGCTCCGGAAACAGGCTCGCCGACCGGTGCTAGTCTCGACCGCATGGCAAGCATGCGCATCGTGCTGCTCTGTGTTTTGGCGGCGGTCGTCTACGGGATCACCCAGGACCAGGTGACGGCCCGCGTCTGCGTCGAGTACTTCACCATAGGCCACCTGCCGCTGTTCGAGACGAGCTCGCCGACGCTTCTTGCGCTCGGGTGGGGAACGGTCGCGACGTGGTGGGTGGGGCTCCCGCTGGGGCTCGCGCTCTCCGTTGCCGCTCGCGCCGGGAGCGAGCCCCGCCGCTCTGCGCGCGACCTCATCCGGCCCATCGCGCGCCTGCTGGGCGTCGTTGGAGCGTGCGCGATCGTGGCGGGACTGATCGGCTGGGTCGCCGCGCGCTCGGGCGCAATCACCTTGGCGCCTCGTCTCGCGGCGCGAATCCCCGCGGATCGGCACGCCGCCTTCATGGGCGACGGCGCGGCTCATCTCGCAGCGTACTTGGTCGGTGCGGTGGGTGGGGTCGTCCTCAGCGTCCGTGTATGGCTGGCGAGGCGGCGTGATGTGGTGGCGGCACTCGGGTCGGCCCATCGTTGATGGAGCGACGCTCCAAGTCGCAGCATCGAGCAGGCGGAGACGAACTGGGAGACGAGAGCGGAGGCGGAGTCACGAAGCGCGGCGAGCACGATCGCCGCGTTCTCGTTGAAGGCCGCGCGCCGAAAACGCCATCGCGTCACCGCGGCAGCTGCCGGCTCACCGTCGGCGGCCGAGCGCTGAACCCTGTTCGCCGATCACCGCGAAGAGGGGTTCCGCCCACGCGTGCGGGTCCCCAAGCGGCGGGTCGCCGACTTCGTCAAGGTGAGCTGGTCGGGCGCCAGTTGTCAGACGCTGCTTCCATTTCGACGCGGCCAGGCAGAATCCGCGCGACCTGGAGGCCGACGGCAGCGAGCGCCACAAATACCCCGAATAACGCGGAGCCGAGAGCCGCCTTGTAGAAGGGGAGCGTGGGGGTGGAGAGCTCGCTCGATTTCCCGAACACGACGGTCGAGACGAGCGGCGCGAGGAAGATCATCACATCGCTGTGCACGACCCAGAAGTTGGCGCGCTCGACGGTCCCGCAGGCGTCGATCAGCAGGCGCCGAAGCGGACGCGTGAGGAAAGCGGCCACGAGCGTGCTGGAGAAGACAGAGATCCCAACCTCGACCAGAAACAGCGAAAGCGGACTTTCGCGTGAATCACCGGTAGTGCCGGTGGAGCTCCGACGCCCAGTGCGCGCCCAGTTGCTCCCCGTTTTCGGCGAGCCATTCCGAGAAGCGCGTCGAGGTCGTGGGCGGTCCGCGCGAAACGAGCAGGTTCGCGGTGAGCCCCGCGATTTCGTCGGGCGTCAGCACGACGTCCCGAACGACCGCGCCGAGGAGGCGGGCCGCCGTGAGCAGCACGAGGCGGGGGACCGGGACGAGGGCCGCTCTCGATCGGACCGTTTTCCGGACGAGCCGGACGAGCTCCTCGAAACCGAGCGCCTCGGGACCGACCGCGTCGAGGACGGTGTCGACGCGACTCGAGCCCTGCTCGACAGCGAGCAAGGCGAAGTCCTCCACGTGGATCGGCTGGAGGCCGTACCGTCCGGGCGCGATGCCGAAGAGGGGAAGGCGCCGGAGCAGCCAGGCGACGTTGTTGACGAGGACGTCGCGACCGCCAAAGAAGACCGCCGGCCGGAGGATCGCGTGCGAGAGGCCCGTCTCGCGGAGTGCCGCCTCGACCTCCGCCTTCCCGCGGAAGTAGGGCAGCAGCGAGTCGGGCGACGGGTTCGTGATCGAAACGTGGACCACCCGCTCCACCCCCGCGTCGGCGGCGGCACGAAAGAGCGCGCGCGAGTTCTCGACCGCTCGGGCGAAAGTCGACGCACCGTGGTCGAAGCGGACCCAGTACGTGTTGTAGAGGACGCGAACGTCGTGGAGCGCCTCGCGCATCGCGGCCGGGTCTTCGAACCGGAACCTCGTCACGTCGACGGCGCCGGTAAATGGGTCGGCGCGATCCGGATGGCCGGTGAGGTTCCGGACGCGTTCGCCGCGCGCGAGAAGGAGGCGCGCGATGTGGAAGCCGCTGTACCCGAAAGCTCCGGTGACGGCGTGGACGGTGCGGGTCATGGCTCTCTCCGTGATTGGGCGTTCAGAATACAGTGAACGTTGCGAGCGTGCGATGACGGCGACGGTCTGAGACCTCCGCGTTCTAGGACCTGCCTTTCTTGGCGTTACCGAGCGGAAGGCCGGCGACGAACGCGAGGGCGCTCCGGGAGGACGCGGGGTCCTTCAGAAACCGGTTCGCGACGCCGTCCATCGTGGTGAGGAGCTCAGCCATCTGCTCGAGGCGCCCCCGCACGGCGCCGCTCGCCCCCGGCGCCTCAACAAGGCGGTGGATCGCGTCGAGGGCTGGATCGAACTCGCGTCGCTTCCGCTCGCGCAAAATGCGGAAGAACATGGTCCAGACGTCGGGCTCCGTGACGTAAAAGTCGCGGCGATCCCCGGGAGCCTCCACCTGGCGGACGACGCCGAAGGTACGCAGCTCTC
>Ga0137369_10002153_pt1 | contig 20098 bp, 22 predicted proteins | sample SagtaG_12_FD_104918 | JGI IMG/M metagenome (GOLD analysis project Ga0137369, IMG submission 104918) | Vadose zone soil microbial communities from Sagehorn Ranch, Mendocino, California, USA - Sage1_L_113_16 metaG | ecosystem: Environmental > Terrestrial > Soil > Vadose zone | place: USA... | reverse complement strand
CCTGACCGAGGAGAAGATCGCGGCAATTCCAGTGCTGGCAGGACTGAGTAGCTCGTTGACTCAACGTCGATAGTCGCCCGGCCTCACATCACCGTCATTACGTTCCCCGGCGGCCGTCGGGCGGACACCGATGGGAGTCCAAACGTGGCTCACGAGGACACCGCTATGCCCAAGGCGGAGATCAAGAAGGACGGCGGTTTCGCCAGATCGGCCGCGATCGCCCTTCGGATCCAGACTCTTCACGAGGCCTGCCCGCATGCCCTGGTCTCCGGCGATGTGATGGTGCAGCGGGAGGTCCACCTCGTTTGCTGGCAGTGCCGGCCCGGTCAGGTGTGGGTCTGGGCGTTCGTGTTCGCCCGCACCTTCCGTCGCCGGCCTGCGGATGCCGAACGGTTGCTGGAGTCGTTTCGCCGCCGGATCGAGCAGGATCCCCTATCAGCTGGGCTGGAGGTAGTCGCTGGCCCCCGCTTTCAGTCCCTGGGCCTGCCGGTGTCCCAGACCGGCAACAATGGCGTTGACCTCCACGAGATGGTCGTGGTTACCGACGCCGACCAGGATGGACGCCCGCCAGATCGCCACCGACGAGCTTCGCGTACTGCTGGAAAGCGACAACTGGCAGGATCGAATCACCGCCGCGTGGCTGGCCGCCTTCGACCGCCGCTCCGAGCTGCATGACGAGATCGCCGAGCACCTCCAGTCCGACGACGACATGATAGGCGTCGTCCAAGGCTGCAGCTTCGCTCTAGCCAGGTTCGGCACCGCAGATGACGCCGCCACCCTGGCCGCCTACCTCGACCGTGCCCTCGCCGAACCCGGCTTTAGCCAACCGTGGGCGCTCGGCGCGCTGCTCTACCTCGACACCCAGCTCGGTACCGCCGCCCGCTTCCTCACCCCCGGCGGCGCCTGGGATCAGTGGTGCCAGGCAACACGGGTCAGCGCCGAGTACACCAACCCGCGCACCGAGCAGGACCGCATCACCAGACTGTGCATACTCGTGGCAGAGTTCGCCGGAGGCTCGTAGGTCATCCACACGCCCTCGCGGACCGCGACCCGTGAGCCCCAGCTATTCCGCAGGCCGGCGTAAGACGGTACACAGGAGCTGATGAGCGCCGACGTTGCCCGGGGTCCCGCCGGCCCGAGGTATCGGGGCCGCAGACGCGTCGCGGATCCGGCCAGCCGGCGCCGGCTGTCCGTACTGGCGATCGTGGCGTGTGGGAGCCTCGCCAGCGCGGTTGCGCTCGCGCTCGTGGGGTCGAACCGGTACCCCGGCCAGCCGCACGGCGGCACGGTCCAACCGGCACCGGCCGCGAGCCTGCCCAGCATCGGCGCCCCGCCGTCGCCGGCCAGCACGGCAACGACGGGTCCGACGCGGAGCCGCGCCGAGCCCACCCGCTCCGGCCCGCCCACGAAGTCGTCGGCTCCGTTCACTCCGGTCGCCTACGAAGCCGAGGCGGCGACGAACACGGTGAGCGGGTCGGCGCACGTGTCCACCTATCCGGGGGCGTCCGGCGGCAAGATCGTGCGCAACATCGGTGCCTGGGGCGGCGCGGCCGGCGTACTGCGCTTCGGCAGCGTGACGGTGCCGGCCGACGGCACGTACACCCTTGCCTTTTTCTACGTCCATCTCGATGACCAGCCCAGCCGGACCGCGGTGATCACGGTGGCCGGACAGGATCCGATCAGCGTCCCGGTGACCGGTGGATCCATCTGCTGCGTGACGAAGGTGATCACGGTTGTGCTCACCAAGGGCGCGAACGTAGTCACCTTCACCAACCCGGGCGGTCAGGCGCCGTCGATCGACAAGATCGTCATCGGTACGCCCTGATCGGCGCCCTACCCGGGCCAGGTGCCGGTCAGCTTGCGTATCCCCTCGGCGCCGCCCCGGTCGACGGCGGCCTTCACGACCGCGAAGATGGCGCCCTGCAGCGCCGCCGCGGCGAGGACCTCGCCCCAGCCGTACTCCTCGTCCGTCGCATCGGGGGCGCTGTCCTTGCCCGCCACCAGCTTCCATACCTGCTTGAACAGCATTCCGGCCAGCACGCCGCCGGCGACGCTGAACGCGAGGCTGAACGGTTTGTGCAGCAGCTTCCTCAGCGGTTCCTCCGCCAGCGGACAAGGGCAAGGATCAGGACAAAGGTGCCGAGGGCCGCGGCGTACGCGGCCGGGCGGCGCTGTACCGCGTCACCGAAGCGCACCGCCAGCTCGCGGCTGCGGTCGGACAGGCGGGCCGACATCTCCTGGGCGCTGCTGCGCATCCGGGCCTTCACATCGGCCTTGGCGGCGAGCGCCTGCACCGTCTCGCCGAGCTCGGCCCGGGTCTGTGCGATCTCGGCGTGCAGCGCTGCCACTCGGTCAGAGGTCGCGGACCCCCGCCCGTTGGGATGGGGCGACCGCCCGTTGCCCGGTGACGGATCGCCGCGCGCGCCGAGCCGCTCGGTCATTTTCCGCCCCTCTCGCGCACCGCCTCGGTGACCGCTTCGATGTCGGCCTTGACGCCCTGCACCGCATCCTGCGGGACCGGCGGCACCGCCTGCTTCACCTGCGCCCTGCCAACCAGCGCCAGCACCGCCGCCACGGCGAACAGCAGGACGGCGACGATCAACGTCGCGAGCCATGCGGGCAGCACGATGTCCAGGGCCAGCACGAGCGTTGCGATGAGGGCGCCGAGGCCGTAGGCCGCCATGAGCCCGCCACCGCCGAACAGGCCGGCGCCGAGCCCCGCGTGCTTGCCCTTCTCCGCCAGCTCGGCCTGGGCCAACCGGAGCTCGTCGCGGACCAGCGTGGAGATCTGCTCGGCCGCCAGCTTCACCAGCTCCGCCGTCGACCGATCGGACAGCGCCTCCGGCTGACCGTTCTTGATCGTGTCGGTCATCGTCGCTCCTTCCACCCCATGTGAAGTGGTGCCCACCCTGGGACATCGCTAATCACGGAAAACGCTCATCGACGTCGCTCGCCGGTTCGTTCCGCCGCCGCCTGGGTACACGAAAGGCACGAGGGGGCGTGGACTGGGAGGTAGGCATGGAGCGGGCGTTCGACAGTACGGGAGAGGTCGGGGTGGACCCGGCCGAGCTGTCCGACGATGAGCTGCTACGGGAGCTGGCGAGCCTGCACGAGACGCGCCATGACACGCTGCGCCACGGGTCGGATGCCGCGCTGATGCACCACAACCGGCGTATGGCCGAGCTCGAGGGGGAGTACCTGCGGCGGTACCCCGAGCGCGAGGTGGACCCGCAACGCCTCCGCGACCCAGCCGAGGCACGCTGAGGCCGCGGTCACCGCGGCGGCGGCGTCACCTCGGCGGAGCCGCCCAGTGCACCACCTTGGTCTGGGTCATCTCGTCGAGCAGCTCCGGCCCGTAGCCGTACCCCTGGCCGCTAGACCGGCGCGGATGGGCGGCCCCGCCCGGCGCGCCGCCGAACACATCGTTGATCTTTATCGTGCCCGCCGGTAGCTCGCGCCACGCCCGCTGGGCATGCGCCATGTCGTTGGTCAGCACCGTGGCGGCCAGCCCGTACGCGCCGGTCGAGGCGCGCGCCAGCGCCTCGTCGAACGAGCCCACCACCGCGACCGGCGCCACCGGGCCGAACGTCTCCTCGCGCATGAGGAGCATGTCGTCGGTGCATCCGGTCAGCACGGTCGCCGGGTAGAACGCGCCCGGTCCGGGTGGGATCTCGCCGCCGACCCGCACCGTCGCGCCCGCCCGGATCGCGTCGGTCACGTGCCCGTGCACCTGCTCGCGCTGGCGCCGGTCGACCAGCGGCCCGAGCTCCGTGGCCGGATCCAGACCGGGGCCGACCCGGCGGCGCCTGGCCTCCGCGGCCAGCGCCTCCTCGAAGGCCTCGGCGACCGCCGCGTGGACATACACCCGCTCCACGGCCACGCAGATCTGGCCGGCGTTGGCGAACGCACCCGTCGCGGCCTGCGCCGCCGCCCATGACGGGTCGACCCCGGCGTCGACGACCAGCGGATCGTTGCCGCCGTTTTCAAGCAGCACCTTGGCACCGGTAGCGGCGGCCACCAGCGCGATCGCCCGTCCGGTCCGGGTCGAGCCCACGTGGGCGACGAGGTCCACCGGGTGCTGGACGAGCGCCGCACCGGTCTCGCCGTCGCCGAGCAGCACGGTGAGCACGTCCTCGGGCAGGTGCTCGGCGATGATGCGGGCCAGCAGCCAGCCGGTCGCCGGAGTCCGCTCGCTCGGCTTGTACACCACCGTGTTGCCGGTGACCAGCGCCGCGCCGAGCAGGCCGCAGGAGACCGCGACCGGGTCGTTCCAGGGCGTGACTGCCGCGACGACGCCGCGGGGCTCGAAGACCATGAGGTCGGTGGCTTCGGACCCGCCGTTCAGGGACCGTCCGCGGTGCAGGGGGCCCAGCTCGGCGTACTGGCGAAGCGTCCCCACCCCGGCGTCAACGCCGCCCCGGGCGTCGCCCAGCGGCTTGCCCATCTCCCGGGTGGTCAACCGGGCCAGCTCGTCCGCCCGCGCGGCGACCGCCTCCGCGGCGCGGGCCAGCGCCGCCGCGCGTACCGCAGCCGGAGTACGCGCCCAGTCGAGCCCGGCCGAGCGGGCCGCCTTGACCGCCGCGCCGACCTCCTCGAAGCCGGCGACCGGGGCGTCGAAGAGGTGAGTGCCGTCGGCCGGATCGGTGATGGCGATGCGCCGCTCCGTGTTCGCCCGGTCCCACTCGGTCCGGATGACGTCTTCGATCTCGGTCATGGTCTGTGCATGACCCACTACGGGCCGCGCCAAACGTCGTGGCAGCGCCGTGAACGATGCGCTCATTGACCGCTGCCTGGCACGATAGGCAACCAGGAAGGGGAGCATGTCCGCCATAGCCCTCCAGGAGCTGACCAAGGTCTTCGCCGACGGCACCGTCGCCGTCGACGCGCTGACGCTCGATGTCGAGCCGGGCGAGTTCATGGTCCTGCTCGGCCCGACCGGCTGCGGGAAGAGCACGGTCCTGCGCCTGGTGGCCGGCCTCGACGAGCCGACGTCCGGACACGTATACCTGGGCGGCAAGCTCGCCGACCGGATGCTCCCGCGCCAGCGCGACGTCGCGATGGTGTTCCAGGACTATGCCCTGTACCCGCACCTGACCGTCGCGGAAAACATCGCCTTCCCCCTGCGCGCCACCCAGGTCGACGACGCGGAGATCCAAGCCCGGGTGACCGAGGTCGCCGAGATTCTCGGCATCCAGAACCTGCTGCGGCGGCTGCCCGAGCACCTCTCCGGCGGGCAGCGGCAGCGGGCGGCGATGGCCCGTGCGGTGGTACGCCGGCCGGCCGGCTTCCTGCTCGACGAGCCACTGTCCAACTTGGACGCTCATCTGCGCGAGGACCTGCGAGTCGAGATCGTCGAGCTGGCCAAGCGGTTCGCGGTCACCACGCTGTACGTCACGCATGACCGCACCGAGGCGCTGACCATGGCCGACCGGATCGCCGTGCTGCGCCGGGGCCAGCTGCAGCAGGTCGGCCGGCCCGGGGAGATCTACGGGGATCCGGCGAACATCTTCGTCGCGGCGTTCCTCGGTTCGGGCCAGACAAGCCTGTTGCAGGCGGCGCTCTACGCCGAGACCGGCGGCTCGGTCGTCATCGACCTGGGCAGCCGGCTGCTGCGGATACCGGCGGACGACCCGCGCGCGGCCGTGCTGGTACCGCTGCACACGGCACGGGTAACGCTCGGCGTACGGGCGGACGCACTGTCCTTAGTGGACACCGCGGACGAGAGCGCCGACCAGCTGCGCGGGAAGGTGGTGCTCGTGGAGGACCTGGGCCACGAGGCGGTGGTGCATGTGGACACCGGCGCGGTACGCGCGGCGCTCGCGACGACCCGCCTTGAGCTGCCCGACAGCGACGTGGACCTGGCACACCTGCTGACCACCGAGCCGGGCGCCGGGACCGGCGGCCTACGAGGCGCGCTGTCCCGGATGATGCCTCGCCCGCAGGCCCGCCCCGCCCAGCCGGAGCGGTACGGCCTGACCCCGCGGTACGAGTCGACCGACGAGCTGCGGCCACCGCGCGGCGACCTCGTGCTGCGGGTACCCCGTGCCCAGATGCCCCGCCGCGGCGACACCGTCGCGCTGGCCGTGAACCTGGACGGGCTGTACTTGTTCGACCGGACCGGCGAGCGGATCCGCCTGCCCCGGGCCGGATAAGGGAATGGATATGGGCCCGAACGTCAACCCGAGTGAGCTATACCGGTTCGCTGGCAGTGTCCTGCGCGATCTCGGCGGCCGCGGCGCGGGCCGCCACCCGGCTGCCGGCCGAACGTTCCATATCGTCGATGGGGAAGTGGCAGGCGGCGTAGTGGCCGCTGGCCAGCTCGCGCAGTGGCGGTACGTCGGTCACGCAGACCTCTTGCGCCTTCCAGCATCGGGTGCGGAAGCGGCAGCCCGACGGCGGGTCGATCGGGCTCGGCACGTCTCCGGTGAGCAGGATCCGCTCCCGCTGCGCCCGGTCGCGCCGTGCCGGGTCCGGCACCGGCACCGCGGACAGCAACGCGAGGGTGTACGGGTGGAACGGGCGCGCGTACAGGTCACTCCGGCTGGACACCTCGACGATCTTGCCGAGGTACATCACCGCGATCCGGTCGGAGATGTGGCGTACCACCGACAGGTCGTGCGCGATGAACAGGTACGTGAGGTTCAGCTCGTTCTGCAGGTCGTCGAGCAGGTTGACGACCTGGGCCTGGATGGACACGTCGAGTGCCGAAACCGGCTCGTCGCAGACGATCAGTTTGGGCCGTAACGCGAGCGCGCGGGCGATGCCGATGCGCTGGCGCTGGCCGCCGGAGAACTCGTGCGGGTACCGGTTGTAGTGCTCCGGGTTCAGGCCGACCAGCTCCAGCAGCTCCTGGACGGCGCGCTTGACCTCCTGCCGGGTCACGATCTTCTGGATCCGCAGGGGCGAGCCGACGATGGTTCCCACCGTGTGGCGCGGGTTGAGCGACGAGTACGGGTCCTGGAAGATCATCTGGACGTCGCGCCGGAGCGGGCGCATCTGGCCGACCGACAGGTGGGTGATGTCGCGCCCCTCGAAGACCACCTTCCCGGCGGTCGGCTCCAGCAGCCGGGTCACCAGCCGTCCGGTGGTCGACTTGCCGCAGCCGGACTCGCCGACCAGCCCCAGCGTCTCGCCGGTACGCACAAAGAAGTCGATGCCGTCGACGGCCTGGACCGCGCCGATCCGCCGTCTGAAGATGATCCCGCGCGTGATCGGGAAGTGCTTCTCAAGCCCGGTGACCTCAAGGAGGCTCTCGGTGGCTGCGGGGCTGCTCGTCGACATGTGTCTCCTTAGTTCCGGCCGCTTGACCGCGGACTCCGCTCCGCTACGTCCGCTGGCGGCCGCCAGGGCTCTCCTTACAGGTGTGGCGCGATGTCGGTGGCGAACAGCTCGCGCCGCTTCGGCGGCGGGATGTGGCAGGCGACGCCGTGCCGGTCGCCTTCGCCGAGTGTGGGCACGACGGTCTTGCATGGGATGCCGTCGAGCTCGGCGTAGGGGCAGCGGGGGTGGAACGCACAGCCGGACGGCAACGTGATGAGGCTCGGTGGGGAACCTTTGATCGGGATGAGGCGGTCCCGGACGTCCCGGTCCATGCGGGGCATCGAGCCGAGCAGGCCCCAGGTGTACGGGTGTTCGGGGCGCGCGAACAGGTCCGCCGCCGTCCCGTACTCCACGGCCTTGCCGCCATACATGACGAAGATGTCGTCGGCGAGCTCCGCCACCACGCCCAGGTCGTGGGTGATGATGATCACCGCCGAGCCGTACTCCTCCTGTAGGTCGCGGATCAGGTCCAGGATCTGGGCCTGGACCGTGACGTCGAGTGCGGTGGTCGGCTCGTCGGCGATGAGCAGCTCAGGGTTGTTCGACAGCGCCATGGCGATCATGGCGCGCTGCCGCATGCCGCCGGAGAACTGGTGCGGGTAGTCGTTGACCCGTTTCGCCGGCTGCGGGATGCCCACGCGGTCGAGAAGCTCGATCGCGTGCCTGCGGGCGACCTGCTTGCTGACGTTGTGGTGGATCCGGTACGCCTCGACGATCTGCGCCCCGATGCTGTAGTACGGGTGCATCGAGGACAGCGGATCCTGGAAGATCATCGCCATCTTCCGGCCCCGTAACAACCGGACCGTCTCCTGATCGGCCGCGACAAGCTCCTGACCGTCGAGCCAGATCTCCCCGGAGATGCGGGCCGAGCCGCCCTTGTGCAGCCCCATGATGGCGAGGCTGGTGACGCTCTTGCCCGAGCCGGACTCGCCGACGATACCGAGGGTCCGGCGGCGTTCGAGGCCGAACGACACCCCGTCGACGGACTTGACCAGCCCGTCGTCGGTGGGGAAATGCACCCGCAGGCCGCGCACCTCAAGGAACCGGGTCGGCGCGTCGGCCCGCGTGACCGCGAGCTGCGGCAGGGCTGTCATGACAACCTCACCCGAGGGTCGATGACCGCGTAGAGCAGGTCGACGATCAGGTTGGCGAAGATGATGAACGTCGCGCCGACCATGGTCACCCCGAGCACCTTCGGCAGGTCGTTGTTGACAATCGCGTCGATCGCGTACTTGCCCATCCCCGGCAGCGAGAACGTGCTCTCGGTGAGCACCGCACCACCGAGCAGCAGGCCCAGGTCGAGGCCGAAGATCGTGGTGATCGGCGTGAGCGCGGCCCGCAGGCCATGCTTGACCACGACCGTGCGCTCGGGTAAGCCCTTCGCCCGCGCGGTCCGGATGTAGTCCTCACCCATGGTCTCAAGCATGCCCGCCCTGGTCAGCCGGGCGTACGCCGCGGCGATGAGAAACGCCAGGGTGATCCACGGCAGGATGAGATCGTACGCCCACTCGGCAGGGTTCTCGGTGATCGGCGTGTAGCTGCCGCCCGGCGCGGTCAAATGCATCCTGTACGAGAAGATGGACAGCGTCAGCAGACCGGTCCAGAAGATCGGTAGCGAGACCCCGGCCAGCGCTGTGCCCATCGCCATCCGGTCGAAGATGCTGCCCTTGCGTAGGGCGGACAGCACGCCGGTGGAGACGCCGAACAGTACCCAGATGATCGCGGCACCAACGGCGAGCGATCCGGTCACCCGCATCCGGTCGACGAGGTCGGGCCAGACCGGGTTCTGGGTGATGAAGGAGTAGCCGAAGCACGGTGCCGGGCAGCGCACCGTCGTCGGTCCGGTGTTGTAGTTCGCGCCCAGCACGATGCCCTTCACGAAGCGGCCGTACTGGACATACAGCGGGTCGTAGAAGCCGAGCTTGTCCGCCATCACCCGTAACTGGGCCTCGTTCGCGGTCTTGCCGACGTACCGGGACGCCAGGTCCTCGGCCGACGCCCCGGCCAGCCGAGGGATGTAGAAGAAGATCCCGAACGTGACGACGCTGACCACGAAGAGCAGCAGCACCGCTGCGAGCAGCCGCCGGATGACGTATCGAAGCACGATGTTCGGCCGCGGTGGCCGGCGGGTCGCCCCGCCGGCCACCGGTTGGCCTTCACCTTCCCTCGTGGGTCAGGGGGCTACTTCTTGCCCAGCGAACCGTACTGGTAGAACCCGCCGAGGCCGTCGCTGATGAAGACGTTGACGAGGTTCGGCGAGCGGAACAGCAGCACCTTCGCCCAGACGCCCGGCAGCACGACCGCGTCCTCCATGACCCGCTTGTCGATCTGTCCCCAGACCTTCTCGCGGGCCGGGGTGTCGGTGGTCTGCAGCGCCTTGTCCAGCAGGTCGTCAACGTCCTTGATCTTGACCGTCAGGTTGGTGTTACCGCCCGAGGCGCGGATCACCCGGCTGTCGACGATCTGCTGCAGGAAGCCGAAGCCGTCCGGCCAGTCGGCGCCCCACCCGTTCGACATCAGGCCCAGCTTGTTGTTCTTGGCATAGTCGGGCTTGCCGGCGTACAGCTTGAAGTAGTCACCCTGCGGGAACGGCTTCAGCGTCAGCTTGATGCCGACCTTGCCCAGCGACTGCTGCAGCGACTCGGCCAGCGCCTTCTCCTTCGGCCGCTCGGCCCGGTACGACATGTTCGTCTCGAAGCCGTTGGCCTGGCCGCAGTCGGTCAGCTCTTTCTTGGCCGCGTCGGCGTCGCCGTTCTTCTTCGAGAGGAAGTTGTACAGGTCGATCTTCTCGGCGCCCGGGATCTGCGGCGGCAGCATGCTGGTGGCGATGTCGCCACCGGCCTCGCCGCCGTATGCCCGCAGGTAGCTGTCGTGGTCGGTGGCGAGCAGGACCGCCTTACGGCAGTGGATGTTGTCCAGCGGAGCGACGTCCGGGTTGACCGAGACGTACCACAACCGCGCCAGTGCCGCGGTGTCCGCGTTCTTCTTCAGGGTGGCGTCGGCCAGGATCTTGCCCTGGGTGGCCGCCTGGACACCGGTGCCCGCGATGTCGACATCGAGATCACCGGAGATCAGCCGGTTGTCGATGTCGTCGGCGTTGACGTTCAGCGAGACCTCGATCTTGTCGGGCAGCGCTGGGCGGTTCGGGTCGGTCGCCGGGTCCCAGTTCGTGTTGCGCACGAGCGTGAACTTCTTGCCCAGCTCGTTGGTCTCGAACTTGTACGGGCCCGAGGAGACCACGTGCTCCTTGTACTTCGTGCCGGTGTCCTTCGACGCCGGGACCGGGATCGAGGCCGGCAGCATCGCGAAGTAGTCGAAGCCGCTGAACGCCGTCTTCAGCCGGAACACGATGGTCTGGTCGTCGGGCGTCTCGATCGCCTTGAGGCCCAGCTTGTCCGGTGCCGTGTCCTTGTACGGGCTGGTGTAGCCCTGCAGGTCCAGGAAGTCGTTGTAGTACGTCGGCCCGTTCGGGAACGTCTCCTTGTCCAGCGACCGCTCCACGGCGTACTTGACGTCCTTTGACGTGATCGCCGTGCCGTCCTCGAACTTGACGCCCTTGCGGAGCTTGTACGTCCACGTCTTCGCACCGTCGCTCGGTACGCCAAGCGTCTCGGCCAGGTCGGGGGTCAGCTTGTTGCCCTCCGGCCCCGGCTTCGGCGTGAACATCACCAGCGACCGGCCGTAGAACTGGATGAAGTCCCACGAGTAGCCGTAGTAGGTGTCGGCCGGGTCGAGGGAGTCCCAGTCGCCGGAGTTGGCGAACTTGAGCGTGCCGCCCTTCTTGGTCGAGGGGGCGAACACCTTGCCGACCGCGGCATTGAACTCCGGGGCGGCCACGTTCGGCTGGTTGGTGCCAGTTGTCTTGTTCCCGCCGCAGGCCGTGAAACCCAGGACGAGCGCGGCCCCAACAGCGACCGCTGCGACAGCCGGTCTTCTCTTCATCTGCTGCAACACCCCTTCGTGTCGATGGATCCAGATGCTTGCGGTACTAGCGCGCCCTTGGGTCGAGCGCGTCACGGAGGCCGTCACCGAAGAGGTTGAACGAGAGCACGGTGACGAAGATCGCCAGCCCCGGGAAGAGCATGAAATGCGGCGCGACCTGGTACCAGTGCGTCGCCTCCGACAACATGCCACCCCAGGTCGCAGTCGGCGCGCGGACACCCACGCCCAGGAATGACAGCGCCGCCTCGAAGAGGATGTTGGTCGGGATGAGCAGAGTCGCGTAGATCAGGATTGGTGCGACCAGGTTCGGCAGGACCTCGCGGAAGATGATGTACATCGGGCGGGCGCCCAGGCTGCGGGCGGCCTCCACGAACTCCCGTTCCCGTAACGAGAGCGTCTGGCCCCGGATGATGCGGCCGATATACGGCCAGCTGAAGAACCCGATGATGAAGACCAGCAACGCGATCCGCAGGGTGTTGCCGCTTAGGCCGAAGGCCTGGTCGGGAACCACGCCGGCGAGCGCGATCGCGAATAACAGCAGCGGGAACGCCAGGAACGCGTCCATGGACCGGCTGATGACCGTGTCGACCCAGCCGCCGAAGTACCCGGAGATCACGCCCATGACCGTGCCGATCACGACCGAGAGCGCGGTGGCCAGGAACGCGATGAGCAGCGAGATCCGGGCGCCGTAGACGATCCGGCTGAACAGGTCGCGCCCGTTCTGCGGCTCGAGCCCAAGAGGAAGTTGCCGCTGATGCCGCCATATTTGGCTTTCGGGGTCTGTAACGAGCCGTCGATCAGGTTCTGGTGGAACTCGTCGGGCGGGTGCCCGAGCAGCTTGACGACCAGCGGCGCGAAGATCGCGACCAGGATCAGGACGATGACGAACACGCCGCCGGCGATGGCGACCCGGTCCCGCTTGAGCCGGGTCCACGCGATCCGGCCGAGCGAGCGACCTTCGATCGCCTTCGCGGCGGCTCCGGCCGGCAGAGCCAGATCGTCGGCCGTGGGCGCGGTCGCGTCGGTGCTCGATGTCACGGGACCGATCGTCATGAACCGTGCCCCTTCCCCGGCCTGCCGCACGAGTCCACAGCAGCGGCCGACGGCTGGTAACGCGCCGGCCAAACCGAGGCCCGGTTGCAGTCGGCAGCCGATCGGCTGTCTCTCGCATGGACGTCCGTGCCCCCACCCTACGTTTGTCCGCGGGCAGGTACACATGGGCAGGCGACTTGTGTTGTCGTCCCGCTCGGCGAACCATGTCTCCCGACACCCCCAACCGTCAAGCCCCGACCGGTCCTGTAACCAAGTTCTCGCCACCCTGTGACAGCGGCGTGATCGGGCCGCGCTGCCCATCGGCTGTTCGGACGAGTGCAGAGGAGCCGGATGCCGCCCGACCCGCGGATACCCGCCCAGGTCAACTGTGCGCAGTACCGGCCGGACCAGCGTGCCGGTCATTACGAGAGCTACTAACCCACCGGGCGGCGTGAAGCACTGCCTCAACACGAAGATCGCAGCGTGCGAGCTGGCGGTGCAGCACAAGCCTGCGGGCGAGCGGGAGGTCCTGCGGGCCGAGCACCGGGCGCTGTTCGAGATTCTCACCGACGACCGCGACCACGGCATTCCGATCCGCGCCTGAACCGGTGAACAATCGTCGTCAATGGGAGCTGGCGTCCAGCCGCCGCCTGCTGTTAAGAAGGCGGGCGTGCACGAAGAGATCAGTGCGGCGGCCCGCCATGTGGCGGCCGTGATCTCGCCCTTCCTGGACGCCCGGCTGCGCGCCATCTACGGCCCCAACTGGCTCGACGTGGTCAACGCACGCCGGGGGGCCGCCGGCTTTCCGTCCGGGCGGAGCCTGGACGACCACCAGTTCTGCCTCGCCGTGTTCGGCTCGGATCCCGCGACGTCGGGCTGGGCCGACGAACGGTGGCGGGCGTTCGCGCGGGAGCTCGAGGCGCTGGCCGGCCAGGCCTGGCACGACGACCCCGTAACCCCGGCCGACGTCGAGCGCGCTGCACAGATCGAAACCCTCTTCGGTACGCACTTCGCGCCCCCGGCGCCGGCGCAGCTGTCCGAGCCTGCCGCCGCACCCCTCCAGCCGTGGGAGTTCATCGAGCTCAGCAAGGCCCACCTGGACGGCAAGCGGTACGACGAGGTGCTGGCGGTGGCCGAGCAGTGGCGCGAGCGGCATCCCGACGACTGGCGCCCCAACGCCTGGATCGCGCTGGCCTACGAGGAGCTGGGCCGCTGGGTCGAGGCTGCCGAGGCGTACCGGACGTGCACCGCCCACGCGCCGGACCATGTGGACCTGTGGCGCGGGCTGTGGCTGTGCGCCGGCAAGTCCGGCGACGCGGCCGCCGAGCTCTCCGCCGCCCGGCGGTGGGCCGAGCTGGCCCCCGACGACCCGCACGCGCTGGCCTGCTGCGCGCTCACCTTCGTGGGGCACGGAAACCCGGACGAGGCGCTGGAGACCGCCGAGCGCGCGCTCGCGGTCGACCCTGAGCACCGGCTCGGCCACCTGGCCTACGCCGATGCCCTGTACCGGTTGCAGCGGTGGAGCGAGGCGGTCGGGGCGTACCGGTGGTGCGCGGGGCAGGATCCGCAGAGCGCGGGCGCATGGAAGAAGATGTGGACCGCTGCGGCGTACGCCGACGATCGCACCGCCGCGCAGGAGGCGACCGCGGGATGGACCGCGGCGGCGCCCGAGGATGCCATGGCATGGCAGTGCCATACCCGCGAGCTCACCCTGGCCGGCCGGTACGCCGAGGCGGTCGACGCGGGCCAGCGATGCCTTGCGCTGGACGCCGACAACGACCAAGCGCGCCGCGACTACGGGGTCGCGCTGTACCGGAGTGGGGATCTGCACCGGCTCGCCGCGTTCGTCGACCGCTGGCCGCCGCTGGACCCCGACCTACCCGGCATGCTGATGCAGGCACGGGCGCTTCGAGACCTCGGGCGCTACGCCGCCGCCGTGGAGACCGCCACCCGGATCACCCAGCGGGACCCCTCGGCCGTCGGGGCCTGGGATATCCAGGCGTACGCGCTGAGCAAGCTCGACGAGCCCGAGCGCGCGGTCGAGGCCGCGCAGCACTGGGTGAACCTGACCCCCGGTGACCCCGACGCACGGGTCGCCTGCGTGCTGGCGCTCTACGAGGCCGGGCGCTGGGATCAGCTCGTGCGCTTCGTCGACGAAGGCTGGCCGGGCAGCGACCGCGACCCGGACGTGCTCACCCTGAAAGCCAAGGCGCTGCAGGCGGTGGGCCGCCATGCCGATGCCGTGACCGTTGCCGAGCAAGCGGCGCAGGCCGGTCCGTTGGGCCGCGTGCCCAGCGGAGTCTGGGAGGTCCAGGCCCGGTCACTGTCCGAGCTGGGCCAGGTCGACGGCGCCGCGGCAGCCGCCCGCCGGCTCCTGCAGATCGACGCGCAGAACCCGTACTTCTGGTTCCTGCTCACCCAGGTCTACGCGGATGCCGGGCGCTGGGAGGACGCGCTGGACGCCGCGGAACAGTGGATCGAGGTGGAACCGAGCGCCGAGGCCTGGTCGCGCAAGGTGCAGGCGCTGCTGGGGCTGCGCCGGTACGCAGAGGCCCGGCCAGCCGCCGACCTGCTCGCCGAGCTGCGCCCGGACGACCCGACCGGCCTGAGCCTGCTGGTCAGCGCCTACGCCGGGTGCGGCGAGCTGGACGAGGCGCTGCGGTACGCGCAGCGCTGGCTCGCGGTGGCGCCCGGGTCGGCCGAGGCCCAGGCGGCGCTCGACCGGCTGCGCGCATCGGTCAGCGCTGGCGGGCGCTAGGACCATCACGTAGCGTCGCTAGGTATGAGGGCGGAGGCGCTGAAGGGCCACCTCGACGGCATGCTGCTCGCGACGCTGGAGGATGGGCCGCGCCACGGTTACGCGGTGATCGAAGCCTTGCGTACGGCGAGCGGTGGCCGGTTCGACCTGCCGACCGGGACGGTGTACCCAGCGCTGCACCGGCTGGAGCGCGCGGGGCTGGTACGCGGCTCCTGGTCCACCGTGTCGGGGCGGCGCCGGCGCACGTACGAGCTCACCCCGGCCGGAACCAGCGTGCTGCGCTCGGAACGGTCCACCTGGCACGAGTTCTCGAAGGCCGTGACGGCGATCCTGGAAGGTGGACGGCCGGCTACGGCATGATCGGCGACGCGAACTGGGCCGACGCGGTTCCCGTACTCCCGACTGTCTGGCAGCGTAGGGGCAGTGAACGACCCATGGGATGCGCTGCCGGTGCTGCTCGCCGCCGCGTATCAGGCTGGCCCGCGGGATCTTGCGGCCGTGGCCGCCGCCGCGGCGCCGACGCTGCACGCGACGGAGGTCGCGATCTACCTGGCCGACTACGGGCAGGCGATGCTCGTGCCGTTGCAGGGGCTCGGTACGCCGCGCCGGGAGCCGGTGCCGGTGGAGGGGACCCTGGCCGGGCGGGCGTTCGCCATGACGCAGGCCTACGAGGCCGGGTCGGACGGTGAGTACCGGGTCTGGTTGCCCCTGCTGGACAGCACGCAGCGCCTGGGCGTGCTGGAGGTCGTGTCCAAGGAGCGGCCGTCGGGCCGCCACCGCGGTGTGTACGAGGCGGTGGCCGCGCTCCTGGCACAGCTCATCGTCACCCGTCAGCCCTACGGCGACGCCGTGGAGCACACCCGCCGCCTGCTACCGATGCAGCTGGCCACCGAGATCGTCTGGGGTCTGCTGCCGCCGTTGACGTTCGCCAACCGCCATGTCGTGGTCAGCGGCATCATCGAGCCGTGCTATGAGGTCGGTGGCGACGTCTTCGACTACGCGGTCAACGACGAGGTCACCCATGTGGCGCTCTTCGACGCGCTCGGGCACGGTACGTCGGCCAGCATGCTCAGCACGATCGCCATCAACGCCTACCGCAACGCCCGTCGCTGCGGCCTGGATCTGGTCGACACGTACCGTTCGATCGACAAGTGGGTACGGGCGGAGTACCCGGACACGTTCCTCACCGCGATCCTGGCCGAGCTCAACATCGTCACCGGCCGGTACCGGCGCATCTGCGCGGGCCATCTCCCGGAGCTGCTCCTGCGGGACGGCAGAGTCATCAAGCACCTGCCCGGACCGACCGCGCTGCCGCTTGGCATGGGCGACCTGACGACCGGCCGGCCGGTGGTGACCGAGGAGGCGCTGCAGCCGGGCGATCTTCTCCTGCTCTACACCGACGGCGTGGTGGAAGCGCGCTCTGCGGCGGGCGAGTTCTTCGGCGTGGACCGGCTGGTCGACTTCCTCGTCCGCGCGCGGTCCGACCAGCTCCCGGCGGCCGAGACGATGCGCCGCCTCGTCCGCGCCATCCTGGACCACCAACACGACCAGCTCCAGGACGATGCGACCGCGCTGTGCCTGCACTGGCTCGCCGGAGCCGGGACCCGTGAGGCCAGCCTCGGCGGGTAGCCTGTCGCGCTTCCCACGTCGTGGAGCCCTGGTCGCGGGACGGACCAATGTCTATCGTTCGCTCGACGAGTGACGAACAGCGCGGCAGGACCGCCTAGCGCTCGACCGCCTTGCGCAGCGCCGCGAACTCAGGCCGCCGGCCGGTCGAGCGTGAAGTGGGCGTTCAGGCCGCTCGGGCGGCGAGAACTACACCCGCCACGCCCCGGCCAGAGGAGGCTAAGCGGCGGTGTCCCGCGTCAGCGAAGCTGCGGCCCGACGGGCTGCGTCGAGGTGGCGTACGAGTTCACCTAGCTGATCGGGGGCAGCGGCGTCCCCCCGATGCGCGCCAACCCACTCCTCGATGATCTGCCGCATCAGGGTGGACGATCCAATCCCGCGGGCATTGGCCGCGGCCTCTAGCTCGGCCTGAATGTCGAGGTCAATACGGAGTGTGGTGACCATCTTTGCTGGCCGCCGATCTCGCGCCATCCCGGCCTCGCCGAGCAGGTCGCCAAGGTCGTTGTTCATTGCGAATGCAGCCGCGTCGTTCGCGGACATACGTGCAAGGTCCTCGCGCTTCTTGCTCATGATGTGTGCTTCCTCCACATCTGCCGCTCGCTCATACTGGCGTCCCGGGCGCCGACGATCGTCCATGCGTCGTCCACTTCCCTCCGCGTGCACACCACGACGATGAGGCGCTGTTCATCGGTCGGCGCGCAGACTGCCATGAAGGTCGGCTCCCGTGACGGCGCGCGGTTGTCCATGCGCAACGTCTGTGGCGCAAGGAGAGCGTCGATGACGTCTTCGGACGTCAAGCCGTCACGTAGTTCGGCGCCACCTTCGGCCGGCCACCGGTACACGTCAGTCACCGGCGTAGTATAACGGCTCGTATTACGACCGGCCGGCCACAGCTTGACGAACTCCTCAGCGAGCCGATCCAGCTGATACGAGGCGTTCAGGCCCACCCCGAGTGCTATGGGTTACAGCTCAAGATCGTAGATCTTACGGCCATGTCGTTCAGACAGGCGTACACTTCTAAGAACTTATTACTCCTAACCTCCCAAAGGGGGCACCTCATGCCAGATTTCAAGATCACGTACCGCGACGGTACGACGCAACCGGTGAGCGCCGAGCAGCACCAGCCGCAGGGCGACTGGGTCATCTTCACCGACCTGGACGGCATCGTCCTGCGCGTTCCGTCGAAGGATGTTCAGAGCATCGCACGCGAAGGCGTCGCGGACCGTACGCAGCCGTTCATCGGTATCGCGTAAGCGCAAACACGAAACCCGCCCTCTGTGAGCAAGCGGGCGGGTTTCTTCTTGGAACGAGGGCCGGGCCTAACGCTCGACCGCCTCGCGCAGCGCCGCGAACTCGGCCGCGAGGGCGTCGAGCTGAAAGTGGGCGTTGAGGCCGCTCGGGTTGGGCAGGAGCCAGACCGCAGTACCGGCGATCGGCTCCGGCTGCCGACCGAGCTCGACTGCCCGCCGGCCGAACGCGACCCGGTACGCGCCGATGCCGAGCACAGCTAGCCATGCCGGCCGGTACCGGCGCAGCTTCGTGGCGAGCCGGCGCCCACCGGCTACCAGCTCGGCGGCCGTCAGCTCGTCGGCTCGCGCGGTGCCGCGCGCGACGACGTTCGTGATGCCCAGGCCGTAGCTCAGCAGCTCGATCTGCTCGTCCGGGCGAAGCTGCCGTGGCGTGAAGCCGCTGCGGTGCAGCGCCGGCCAGAACCTGTTGCCTGGCCTGGCGAAGTGGTGCCCGGTCGCCGCGGACCACAGGCCGGGGTTGATACCGCAGAACAGCACCCTCAGGCCCGGGGCGACGACATCCGGGATGCTGCGGCCGTGTGCCGCGGCGAGGTCGGCGGGTGTCGGTCTGGCCATCGAGGGTGCGGGTCCCGTCTCGTCAAGGTCGGTACTGCGGTAGAAGATGCAGTCAGACTGCACGTAATGGACAGAAGGTGCAGTCTGACTGCATAAGGTAGCCCCTTGGGGCAGCGATGAGCGTACCTATCGACCCACGTCAGGTTGCGCCTTGACGCGATCGGAGAGAGACGCCATTCTCTTAAAGCTGGCGGATGAGCCCGCGACTGGTTCTCCGCTGCGCGTGGGGCTTGGATCGTCGATGTGGGGGGCTGTTGGGCGGGGCAGAAACCGGCTTCGCCCGCTCGTGGTGCGGCTTTGGCCTGGGTCAAATCAGCCGATCATCCGAGGTTGTCGATCCGATAGTCCGCGCACGCCCGACTGTGGACACCGTGTAGTTCCATAGCGGGAAGGTCGCCCATAGCAGACCCGAACCAGACCCGCGCCGTTCGGACGAGCGGCACAGGCAAGGAGACTAAGGAGGACCGATGGCGGCTTCGTACGGAGCCCCAGGCGTCTACGTCGAGGAGAAGCCGAGCGGGTCGATGCCCGTGCAAGGCGTGGGCACTGCCGTTGCTGCCTTCGTCGGCTTCACCGAGCTCTATCGCCCCGATGCGGGCGATCCCACCGACCCCGACGGCGTGAAGCCGCAGCTGGTCACGAGCTGGCCGCAGTACGAGCGGGTGTACGGCGGCTTCGCACCCGGAATCAAGCTGCCCCACACGGTGAAGGGGTTCTTCGAAAACGGCGGCGGCATCTGCTACATCGTGCGTATCCCGACCGAGGGCGGCAACGGCAGGCTGCCGCAGCGCGCGCTGCCCGCCGCCGGGCGCCACGAGATTGAGACGTTGGTGGTGGAAAGTCGCCACGCGGACGCCCGGCTCGACGTCGTCATCGAAGGCGCGCCGCCGGTCGAGGGCCAGGAGCAGGCCAGCCCGGAGTTCACCCTCAAGGTGGTCCAGGACGGCGCCGTCAAGGAGGAGTACGGCGGCCTGACCATCGGGCGTGGACAGCGCGGCGTGGACCGGGTCGTCAACGAACGGTCGAAGCTGATCCAGGTACAGGTCCAGACGGTCACCGGGCTATCGCTGGCCGACCGTGTGCCGGCGCCCGGCAGGTACTCCATCGTTCCGGCCGCCCCGGCGACGATCAGCGCCCGGCCGGAGGCGTTCGAAGGCTCGGAAACCGCACGGACCGGATACCAGGGCCTGGCCATCGCCGACGACGTCACCATGGTCGCGATCCCCGATCTGGTCACCGTGGCCACCAACGAGGACGGGTCGTTCGACTACGAGATGTACCTTGCGGCGCAGGGCAAGCTGGTCGACTGGTGCGAGGCGAGCCGTACCCGCATGGCCATCCTCGACGCACCGCCCGGCCTGAACGCCCAGGGCGCGCTGGACTGGCGCAACGCGCTCGGCAAGGACAGCGCGTTCGGCGCGGCGTACTACCCGCATCTGGTGGTGGCCAACCCGGCACCCCGCGACGGTGCCACCAACGGCGACCGCTTCCTGAGCGTCCCGCCGTGCGGCCACGTCGCCGGCGTCTGGGCGCGCACCGACGCCACCCGCGGTGT
>Ga0137369_10002146_pt1 | contig 20127 bp, 17 predicted proteins | sample SagtaG_12_FD_104918 | JGI IMG/M metagenome (GOLD analysis project Ga0137369, IMG submission 104918) | Vadose zone soil microbial communities from Sagehorn Ranch, Mendocino, California, USA - Sage1_L_113_16 metaG | ecosystem: Environmental > Terrestrial > Soil > Vadose zone | place: USA... | reverse complement strand
GGCAGCCGGGTCGGCGTGATCGGTTGGAAGGCCTACGCGGACCGGAACACGATCGACGTGCCCGCGTACATCGTCGACGAGCTCCGCCGACTCACGGGGCCGGCCGGCGTCGTCGAGAACGCGACCGACCTGCTCATCGATGCTGGCGGCGGGCTGCGGGTCATCAACGAGGTCGACCAGCTCGCCTACCTCGAGTACGCCGCCTGCCAGACGTCGCAGGGCGTCCGCCGCCTGCTGTTCGGCCTTCGGCCGCAGATGAGCGAAGGCGAGGCCGTCCGGCTGCTCGACTGGAACGGGATGCCGTTGTCCTGCCATCTCATGCTCTCGAGCGGACCGCGGGCCTCGTTCGGGCTGCTCAGCCCCGGCGACCGGCGGATCGAGCGTGGCGACCAGCTCACGGTTGCCTTCGGCGTCTGGGGCGGGCTCAACTGCCGGGCCGGCTTCGTGGTCGGCGACCGGACGGGGCTGCCGGCGGGTATCGAGGACTACGTCGATCGGCTCGTCGGGCCGTATTACGAGGCGGTGAGCGAGTGGTACGGGGCATTGCGGATCGGCCAGGCCGGCGGCGCCCTGCAGGAGATCGTGGATCGGCGCCTTGGCGACCCGTTCTTCGGCATCTTCCTGAACCCCGGCCATCAGATTCATCTCGACGAATGGGTGAACTCCCCGGTGTTCCCGGGGTCGACCATCGAACTCCGCTCGGGCATGGCCCTCCAGGTCGACATCATCCCGGCGACCGGAACCCGTTACTTCACGACGAACATCGAGGATGGCGTCGCGCTGGCGGACGAATCGCTCCGTCAGGCGTTCGCGGCCGGGTACCCTGCGGCGTGGCAGCGGATCCAGGCCCGGCGCCGCTTCATGGACGAGGCGCTGGGCATTACGCTCCACCCCGACGTGCTGCCCTTCTCCAACATCCCGGCGTACCTGCCGCCCTTCCTGCTCCGGCCGGATCGCGCCATGACGCTCGCCGCGTAAGTCCGGACGGCCATGGACGAGGTGCTCTTCTCGAACGACGTCGTCGAGGCGGTCGTGCTGCCCGAGGCCGGCGCCCGCCTGCACCGGTTGCGGGCATTCGGCCAGGACATCCTGCGGACCCCCGAGGATCTCGACCAGCACCGTCGGGACCCGTTCTTCTGGGGTTCGTACGTCATGGCGCCCTGGGGAGGCCGGATCGAGGCCGGCACGGCTACGCTCGGGTGGCGCCGGATCGCCCTGGAGCCGAACTTCCCGGACGGCACGGCCATCCACGGGCAGGTCTACGACCGCCCGTGGCACCGACGCGAGGACGGCACCCTGCAGGTCACGGCCGGCGGCGACGGCTGGCCATGGGTGTACGAGGTCCGCCTTCGCATGGAGGTCGTCGATCGGTCGCTCCTGATCGGTCTGACCCTGACCAACCGGTCGGCCGATCCGATGCCTGCCGGACTCGGCATCCATCCATGGTTTCGCAGGCCGTTGTCGGTCGCCATTCGCGGCAACGCCGTCCATCCGCTGAACACCGCGATCCATCCCCCGCCGGAGCCGGAACCGGTTCACGGAGCGTTCGACCTGCGGAGGCTCGGGGCAATGGCGGACGATCTCGACGCGACCTGGACCGACGTTGCCGACCCGCCGGTCGTGCTCCGCTGGCCGCAGGCGCGCATTGGCGCCACGATGCGGATCGCGGCTCCAACGGTCTATGTCGTCGCGGCGAGCCCGGCTGGCTTGGGCGCGATCGCCGTCGAGCCACAGACTCACGCGCCCCAGGGGCTCCGCCGAATGCTCCGCCAGGAGCCGGGCGGGCTGACCATGCTCGATCCCGGCCAGGCGCTGGACCTCGGCGTCGAGCTCGCGTTCGAGCGCCTCGAGGCCACCATCGTGTGAGCTCGTGGAGCCGCGTGGAGTCTATCGGCCTACTGCCAGCCGGCGTCGCCCAGCAGGGGCACGAAGCTGACCGGCCCCAGGTCCTCCTGCTGCACCCTGCCGTCCTGCCGCTTGATGATCCGGAGCAGGTTTTGCGCGTGCGGTTTCCCGACGGGGATGACGAGCCGGCCGCCCGGCGCCAGCTGGTCGATGAGCGGGGTTGGGATCCCAGGGCCGCCGGCCGACACGAGGATCGCGTCAAACGGAGCGGCATCCGGCAAGCCCAGCGTCCCGTCACCCGTTCGGATCTCCACGTTGTCGTAGCCAAGCCGATGGAGGCGGTCGCCGGCGGCCTTCGCCAGGGCCGGCTGGCGCTCGATCGCGTGGATGCGCTCGCCGAGCTGCGACAGGATCGCCGCCGCGTATCCGGATCCCGCGCCAACCTCCAGGACCCCATCGCCGGGCCGGACTTCCAGCGCCTCGATCATGAGTGCCACGACGTATGGCTGTGAGATCGTCTGGCCCCCGGCGATCGGCAGGGGCCTGTCGTCGTACGCGAGGTCCGTGTAGGAACGGTCCACGAACGCCTCGCGCGGCACCTGCAGGAAGGCGTTCAGCAGTCGCTGGTCACGGATCCCTCGGTCGATCAGCTGTCGGTCGACCATCCTCGCGCGTTCGCGTGCGCGGTCCTGGCCCGGGAGCATCGCCGGCCTCCCCGTTGCGAGTCCGCATAGGCCTGTCTGGGCCCCGCCCATGATGCGCCAACCGTGGGGCCCGCGGCCTACTCTGCCGATGCCCGAATCAGGCGCAGCGCCTCCTGGAGGCCGCCTCCCCACGGCTCGCCGTGGCCCGGCAGCACCCAGGTCGCCTCGACGCCATCGAGCTTCGTCAGCGAGGCCAGTGCCTGACTCGGCTCGAGTGTGAAGGGCGCGAGCCGGGGGCCTGCGTCGCCGGTGAGGACGCTTCGCGTCGTCATCGCGTCGCCCATGAACACGGCATCGACGGAGGGTACGTGGATCGCAACGCTGCCCGGAGTGTGGCCGGGCAGGTGGATGATCCGCGGCCCACCGGGGAGGTCCAGCGTCACCCCGTCGCCGAACGTGACGACGTCCGTGAGCGGTGGGACCCGGAGGCCGCCGCGGAGTCCGCTGTAGACCAGGAAGCCCAGCAGCGGCCGGACCTTCACCGGCCCCCAGCCCGAGCTCGGTTTCTTGACCTCACCCCGGGCGCGCGCCGCATCGAGCTCGTGGACGTACACGGGCACGCCGCGCTCGCGGCGGAGCCGCTCGGCGAACCCGACGTGGTCGGTGTCGCCGTGGGTGAGAACGATGGCGCGGACGTCGTCGAGCGAGTGGCCCATGGCTCCCAGCTCGTCCCGCAGATAGCCCCGGTATCCGGGCAGGCCGGCATCGACGATGGTGACCTGACCGGCCTCTTCCACGAGATAGCTGTTGACGAGGCTCGAGCCGATGCGGTGGAGCGACGGCGCGATTCTCACGGGTTCTCCTCGACTTCAGGGCGATGTCTTGCGCCACCGGCCCGCGCGCTGTAGCATCGCGGCCATCGCTACTGTACATAGCCATGATGGCTACTGTCAATAGCCGCCGATCCGTCGTCGCGGCCAGGAGAATCGGAGGCCCGTCCATGCCCACGCCGGCCCGTACCTCTGTCGACCAGATCGTCCGGGCCGGTCGTGCGATCCTCGAGGCCGAAGGGGTCGACGGGCTCACGATGCAGCGCGTGGCCCGCGCGGTCGGGGTCCGCGCGCCGTCGCTCTACAAGCGGGTTCGCGACCGCGCCGAGCTCGTCGGGCTCATCGCGGCCGACGTGGCCCGCGAGCTGACTGCGACTCTCGACGAGGCCGCCTCGTCCGGCAGCCCGGGCCTCGATCTCCGGGCGCTGGCGGAGGCGTTCCGGGCATTCGCGCGCAGCCATCCCGAGGGCTACCGGCTGCTGTTCGCTCCCCTCCCCGACGGCTCGTGGCTGGATCCCGACCTGACCGCCCGTGCAAGCGCGGCACTGCTCCGCACGGCCGCCGCGCTCGCCGGCCGCGATCACTCACTCGAGGCGGCGAGGACGGTCGTGGCCTGGGCGCATGGCTTCCTCAGCATGGAGCTCGCCGGGGCGTTTCGCCTCGGTGGCGACGTCGACCGTGCCTATGCCTACGGTGTGGAGCGACTCACCACCGCCATCGCCACTCCTGAAGACGCGGCCTGACCTACGGCAGGGGAATGCTCGATACGGTGAATGGCAGCTCGGGTGTCAGGCCGGGGCCTCGCTTGTTGAACTGGCTGTTCACGACGAGGAGCCGGCCGCGCGCGAAGTCGATCGTGGTCGGGAATCTCAGTGTCGGGTCGCCGGTGCGAGAGATGACGTTGCCGGCCGTCAGGGCTCCATCCAGGCCGATCCGGGCGATCACGCCGAGGGAGTTCTGGGCGACATAGAGTGTCCGCCCGATGAGCAGGAGCCCGTCGCCGGCGGGGACCGTCTCGCCGCCCAGGTCGATCCGGCTCGGGGTCCGCGTGGCGATATCGATCCGGAACAGCGCGCCGATGTTCGACTGGACCGTGACGAGAGAGCGGCCATCGGCCGTCGCCTCGATGCCGTTGAGGTTGAAGCCGGGCTGGTAGGTGATCGCCGTTCCGGTCAGGTCGAGCCACGGCTCGGCGGCGACCGTTCCACCGTTGGCTGCAGCCACAGCCTCGGCGGTGATCCGCCAGATGATCGGCCGAAGCGAGTCGGTGACGTACGCGTCGCCGGAGCGATCGATCGCGACGTCGTTGAGGAAGGTCGTCCCGGCCGGGGTCGTGAAGCGGGCGAGCAGGTCTCTGGTCGTGCTGTCGGAGACCCAGACGCTGCCGGTTCCGCCACCGGCGATGAACAGCCTGTTCTTTCGATCGACGGCCACGCCGATGGCCGTCGTCCTGCCGTCACTGCCGCCGGCGAGGAACGTGTGGGCGGTGTCGTCGGCGACGTTGGCTCGGAGGATCGAGCCGTCCGTCGTGCTGCTGACGAAGAAATCGCCGGTCGATTCCTCGAAGGCGATGCCCTCCGGGAACACGGCGGGGCCAGGCAGGACGTACTGCCGCGTTGGCGGAGCAGCCAAGGCGCTGGTCGCGCCCAGCGCGACGACGAGTGCCAGCACCAACGCGGCCAGAGGGATACCACGGCGAGGGATCGGAAGGCGGGCGGGCGCGAACGCGAGCCGACGATTCATCAGGAGTCCTCCTCGGATGGGCCTGACGGGGCGATGAAGGGCCGTGTCTACGGTACGGCTCGACGGTCCCCGGCGGTTTCGTCAAGGGGCACGGTTCCGTGCCGCCGGCCTTGCAACTCCATCGCACCGGCTGCGACTCGGGAGGTCGAGCGCCTCGCGGTGTGGATCGCGACCGCCAGGATGCGGACGCCCTCCTCGATGGCCGACTCGGTGAGGTGGGAGTACCCGAAGAGGAGCGCCGCCGGTCCGTCCCATTCGGACATGCGGTACGGGCTCAGGCCGTAGACCGCGACTCCCAGCGCGGCGGACGCGTCGATGACGGCCGCCTCCGCCAGCCCGTCGGGCAGCCAGGCGAGCACGTGCAGGCCGGCCGAGGCACCGGCCGGGCGGAGCTCGGGCAGGTGACGGGCGAGCGAGCGGAGCAGGACGTCCCGTCGGCGCCGGTAGATCGGGCGCATCCGCCGGAGGTGGTGGTCGAACTCGCCGCGCGACAGGAAGTCAGCGAACGCCAGCTGATCGAGGGCGGGCGATCCGCGATCGGCGGCCTGCTTGGCGGCCGCCACGTCCTCGACGAGCGCGGCCGGAACCAGCAGCCAGCCCAGGCGCAGGCCGGGGGCCAGGGTCTTGCTGGCCGACCCGGCATAGATGACCCGGTCGGGCGCCAGGCCCTGGATCGCCCCGATGGGTTCACGGTCGTAGCGGAACTCGGCGTCGTAGTCGTCCTCGATGATCAGGCCACCCCGCTCGGTTGCCCACGCGACGAGCGCCGCCCTGCGGTCGGGTGGGAGGACGGCGCCCGTCGGGAACTGGTGGGCCGCCGTCACGACGACCGCGTCCAGATCGGCTCGGTCCAGCGCGTCGACCCGAAGGCCCCACTCGTCCACCGGGATCGCGACGACCTGGAGCCCGGCGGATCGGGCGACCTCGGCCACGCTCGTCTCCGACGGATCCTCGACGCCCAGTCGCCGGGCGCCGGACGCCCTGAGGACGTTGCTGACGAGCGTCAGTGCCTGGGCAAACCCCGTGCTGATCACGATCCGGTCGGCGTCGGCCGCCGTGCCCCTGACTCGGCTCAGATACGCGGCCAGGGCGTCACGCAGCTCGGCGGCTCCGCGGGCGTCGAGGTAGTTGAGCCGGTCGCTCGGTGCCTCGGTGAGCACCCGCCGCAGCGACCGCAACCAGAGATTCCGAGGAAAGAGCGACACGTCGGGCCGGCCGTAGCGGAAGTCGACGGACGGCTCCGGGGACGACGTGCGCAGCTCGGCCGTGGGCGCGCCGGCGGCCACGCTCGCAACCTGGGTGGCTCCGCCCGGACGGCTCGTGAGATAGCCCTCGGCCACGAGCTGCTCGTACGCCTCGACGACGACGCCCCGCGACACGTCGAGCTGATCGGCCAGCTGTCGTGTGGATGGCAGGACGGAACCGGCGCGAAGCCGACCGGCCCGCACCGCGTCGCGCAGCTCGTGCTCCAGCTGGCGGTGGATCGGCGTCGGAATCTCGCGACGAAGCGTCACGAGCAGCTCCACCGACGAACTGGTCCTCGATCTGGGCATCGAAGTGGACCTTATCAGGTGTCCAGCTGCCTGTCAGGATCGTCATGCAGAACCAGATCGGAGGTCCCCATGCACCCGACCATCGGCGAGCTCATCGCTCGCGATCACGCGGCCCATCTCGTTCGCGCGGCCGACCACGAACGCCTCGCCGCCATGGCCCGGTCCGTGGTCACGATTCGGTCGCGAACCCAGCGCAACGTCCGGCGCGACGCGGTCGAGCTGCTTCGGCTCGGCAGCCGGCGCCTGGTCACCCGCTGAGCCGGCGGCCCCGCGCGCTCCTGGGGCCATGGTCGGCGAGTCGGCCGGGGCCGGCCGGCCGGGGCCGGGCCGGGCCTGGACGGCCGCCCAGCCCGCGGGTCCATGATCAGGCGCGGGGCCCGCGATCAGGCGCGGGTGAAGAACAGCTGCAGCTCCATCGTGCCCTCGTCGGCGATCGACAGGACCGCGAACGAGTTGGGCTTCTGGATGCCGTAGTCCGCGAAGACGATGGGGAGCGACCCGCTGATCGTGATCGTCGATCCCGAGAGTCGGGCCTTGAGCGGAATCTGCACATCCTTTGTCTGACCGTGCAGGGTCAGCTGGCCGGTTGCCGTCACCTGGGTCTCCTGGCCGTCCGCGGGCACGGAGCCCAGATCGATCGGCCAGGTCAGCTTGAAGGTCGCGGTCGGGAACTCGCTCGTCTGGATGCCCTGGCGCGCAAGCTGCCCGTCGCGCCGCTGGTCGTCGCTCTGTAGCGTCGTCAGATCGGCAGTGATGGTTGCCGCGGTGACCTGGGTGCCGCTGATGGTCATCGATCCGGTGACGTTGGGGGTGCGGCCGACCGCCATGTTCGCGCCGATCGAGGCCAGCTGCTCCTGCACGCGGTAGCCCACGAACGAGCTGGTCGAATCCGCAAACGAGCCGATCGAGGTGTCCACGTTCCACGTGCCGTCGATGCCGCCCGAACCGAGCGGTTGCGAGGAGCCGAGCGGTTGCGACGAGCCACTCGCCGCGGTGGGCACCGCCGGCAGGCTCGTGTCGGCGATCGCCGCGGGTCCGGCAGGCTGCAGGAACAGGTACCACAACCCGTACCCGCCGACGGCCAGGACGGCGAGGAGCACCACGCCGGCGGCGATCAGGAGGGGCCGGCGGCGCGAGCGGCGGGGCGATCGGCCGAGCCGGTTCTGTGCTGCTGCTTCCATGTTGTCCTCCTGGTTGGCATCGTCGCCGGTTCGTCGCCGGTTCGTCGCCGATGCTGGGCGTTCGCTAACGATGCCAGTCTGCCGGGTCGAATCTTTCGAGCGCGTTACGCCGCCTGATCGACGTCGAGCCGCCGCCGCGATCGTGAGCGCGTGGCGGCACGCACTGCGGCCGTCGGGATCGTGCCGAAGTGGCGGCACGCACGGCGCGCGCCGCCACCCCGGTGTTGCTGCCCTAGCCGGATGGCGCCTGCGAGGCGCCGGGCATGTTCGGACAGTCGTGGGTTCGGGTGGGAGTCGTGGTCCCGCCCGAGGTCCCGCCGGACGAGCCGCCGGGCGACGTTGCCGCCGGCGACCCCGACGGGTCGGGGCTGGCCGCACTGACGATCGCCACGCCGCCGGCGGCCATCAGGCCGATTGCGAGCAGGACCGTTGCGACCATCCTCCGCGGACCGGAAATGGCCCGGTCCCGCGGAGGCGGATCCCGTGACGTCCACCCCGTGGGGATCTCGTTCAGCTCCATGTGGTCTCCTTCGATTGCGAGGTTGGCTGAGATGCCATGTCACGAGCCCATAGGCGTCGCCTCCGTGGAACGGGACCTGATCGGCCAGGGCAATGGCGCCCGGGCCAGTGGCGGCGAGGCAGCGCCCCGATCGCCACGTCGACATGTCCCTTCCTCCCGTGATGCATCGCTCAGGCTCCAGCCGTCGCCGCGGCCGAGACGTCGTATAGCGTTCCACCGCTGCCGCCGTAATCGACCACCGTCCCGACGGAGGTCACCCAGGCGTCGATCTCGGATGTCGAACCGCCGCCGCCACCGCCGCCCGGCCTGCCGAACCCGCCGCCGTTGACGAGCACGTAGCGGAGCTGCCCGGACGCCACGAGCGCCTTGAGCTGGGCGAGCGACGGCGCCGGATCGGAGCCACTGAAGCCGCCCATCGCCATGACCGGCTCTCCGCTCGCGAGCTGGATCGAGCCTGCCGCATTGGCCGAGGTGGTTGCGACGATCCAGGTCGCCCCGTTGCGGTTGGCCAGGAGATAGGAGATGAGCGCCGGATCGGAGCTGCCGCCTCCGCCGTCCCCCGCGCCCGGCTGCCCGGTCGGACCGCCGGCGAAGCCGCCGCCGACGCCGCCCGGGGGAGTCCCGATGCCGGCACCTCCCAGCGCGGCACGTCCACCGCCGGCACCGCCCGGCCCGGCGTCGGCGATGGCGGGTCCTGCCTTGGGGTCGCCTCCGGCATAGGCGGTCGCCATCGTGTCCAGCGCGTACGCCGAAGGTCCGGCCAGCAGGACGGCCACGCCGAGGCCGACGGCCGCGAGCTGCGTCCGCCGCCGGCTCGGCGTGGACGGGATTGCGACGACCGCCGCGATGAGCAGACCGCTGACCAGCACGGCCGGGCCGAGCCCGGGGACGAAGTCGGGCGTCCGCTCCAGGAGCTGCCATGCCCATGCGGCCGACGCGAGAATGGTGCCGGCAAGGGCCAGGCCGCCGAACCGCGCTCGCGTCCGCAAGGCCCAAAGGTCGACCGCCCCGGCCCCCACCAGGGCGCCGATGGCCGGAGCCATGGCGACCGCGTAGTAACTGTGGATGATGCCGGACATGAAGCTGAACACGAGGGCGTGAACGGCCAGCCACAGGCCCCACATGAGGTAGCCGGCGCGGGCGCGATCGGTCCGGGGGGCCCGCCGGCGCAGCCACAGTCCGGTCGCGAGACCGGCCACTGAGAAGGGGATGAGCCAGCTGACCTGTCCACCGAGCTGTGCGTTGAACAGGCGCAGGAGCCCGGCGGCGCCACTGAACCCGCCGCCACCGCCTCCGCCTGCAGGACCCGCGCCCCCGCCGCCCAACCCGAAGATCCGGCCCAGCCCGTCGTAGCCCAGGAGCAGCTCCAGGGCGGAGTTCGTCGTGCTGCCACCGATGTACGGCCGCGCCGAGGCCGGCAGGAGCTCGACGGCGAGCACCCACCAGCCGCTGCTCAGCACGACGGCCGTCGCGGCCACCGCGAGGCCGAGCAGCCGGCGTCGCAGGTTGCCGGGCGCGGCAATGGCATAGGTGATCGCGAAGGCCGGCAGGACCAGGTAGGCCTGCAGGAACTTGGTGTTGAAGGCCAGGCCCACGAACAGGGCGGCCGCCACGACCCAGCGCAGGCCGCCCGACTCGAGGGCACGGAGGAATGCCCATCCGGCGAGAACCAGGAGCAGTGTCAGCAGCGCATCCGGGTTGTTGTATCGGAACATCAGGACGGCGGCCGGTGTCAGGGCCATGACGAGGGCGGCGATGACGGCGGCGACCGGCCCGAACGAGCGCCGGACGACGACGAAGAGGAGGGCGACCGTCGCCACACCGGCCAGCGCTTCGGGCAGGAGGATGCTCCACGAGCTGAGCCCGAACAGCCGGACGGACAGCCCCATGAGCATCGTGCCGAGCGGCGGCTTGTCGAGCGTGATGAAGTTCGCCGCGTCGAACGAGCCGAAGAACCAGGCAGACCAGCTCTTGGACGCGGCGAGCGCCGCGGCCGAGTAGTAGGTATTGGCGAATCCGCTCACGGTCAGGTTGACGAGGTAGAGCGCCGCCGCGAGCAGGCTCACCCCGAGGTGCGCCGGGCGGACCCAGACGGCGTCCCGGGTGTCGCCGCGGAGCAAGGCCCCGATGACCCCGAGCCGCGGCCGGGTGACGTCCGAGCCGATGCCCGGGTGGCTGATCGTCGTCATGTGGTGGTCCCTTCAAGGTGCATCGATGTGGGGGCGGCTCGCCGGCCGCCGGCGATCCAGGAGCGGAGCAGGACGAAGCGCGCGATGGTGGCCAGGGTGTTGGCGGCGATGAGCACCGCCAGCTCGACCGGCCGGCCCGCCTGCGGCGCCAGGACCGCGAGCAGCGCGGCGGCGGGCGTCGTGATCGACAGTGCGACGCCGTGCGCCAGGAGCCCGGCCAGGTGATGCCGGCCGAGCGAGCCGCGGCCGCGCACGCCGAACGTGAGGCGGCGATTGGCCGCGGTATTGCCCACCGCGGTGGCCGTGAGCGCCACCGCGTTGGCCAGTGGCGCGCTGGCGACCCCGCGCAACAGGGCGTACAGGCCGGCGTAGGCGAGCGTGCTCACGACGCCGATCGCGGCGAACCGGCGAGCCTGGGTCATGACCGACGACGCGGCCGGTCGCGGCCGGGAGTGCCCGGGAGCCAGCGTTCCTCTGGTCCGCATGAGGCGTCACACGCCGCGCAGGTCGGCCGCGGCGGTAGCGACGACCTGCACCCTCGAATCGGCGTCGTCGACCCAGTCGACGGGCACCTCGTGGATGCGCAGTCCGGCGCGCTCGGCGAGCACGAGCAGCTCGGTGTCGAAGAACCATGCCTCGTCCTCGACGAGCGGCAGGAGGTCACGCGCCACGTCCGCGCGGAGCGCCTTGAAGCCACACTGCGCGTCCCGGAAGCGGACGCCGAGGAGAGTTCGCAGGAGCAGGTTGTAGCAGCGCGAGATGAGCTCGCGCTTCGGGCCACGCACGACCCGGGCGCCGGCTGCCAGCCGGCTGCCGATGGCGACCTGGCTGTGCCCGGAGAGGAGCGGCGCCACGAGCGGCAGGAGCGCGTCGAGATGGGTCGAGAGGTCGACGTCCATGTAGGCGAGAACCGGAGCGTCGCTCGCCAGCCAGGCGGTGCGCAGGGCGCGACCGCGGCCCTTCCGGTCGAGGTGAATGGCCCGGACCTCGTGGAGGTCGGACCGCAGGCGATCGGCGATCGTCCACGTTCGGTCCGTGCTCGCGTTGTCCGCGATCGTGATCCGGGCCGGGAACGGGAACCGGTCGTCCAGGTATGCGCGCAGTCGGCGGACGCTCGGCTCCAGGTCACGCTCTTCGTTGAAGACCGGGACGACGACGTCGAGGGTCGGCCCGAATGCGGAGGTCGGTGGCAGGGTCGTCGCGTCGGTTCGTGCTGTCATGCCCGCAGTCTTGCGGGCCGACCCTTTCGGTACGGTTACGCCCTGCGAGTGCGGACCGGCCGCCGCACTGCCCGCCGCCGGCGATCGTTGCCTAGCGGGTGGCTTCGGTCGTGGGCGAGCGCCGGCGAGAGGCGGCCTCGCGGGTATCCGGGAACGCCCGCGGCCAGCTGACGGACATGCTGGCGCCGCCGGCCGGCGAGGCGCCGATCTTCCAGCGCCCGCCCGTTGCCCGAACGATGGCATCGGCGATGGCGAGCCCCAGGCCCGCTCCCGCCTCCGACTCGCTCGCCCGGTGGAACCGATCGAAGATGCGCGACCGCTCGGCATCCGGTATCCCGGGCCCCGCGTCGTCAACCGTGACCTGGATCCGCCCGCCGTCGGCAACGACGTCCACGTGTACGGCGCCACCCTCGGGGGAGTACTTGCAGGCGTTGTCGAGGAGCACGCCCAGGAGGCGATCGAGCCATTCCGGTGGAGCAGCGACGACCATGCTCTCCGCAGCGGCGGTCACCTCGAGGCGCAGTCGGCGCGTCTCGGCGATGGCCCCGAAGCGGTCGGCGGTCTGGGCGGCGAGCACACCCAGGTCCACCGGCTCCGCGTTGGGCGGACCCTGGGTCGCATCGAAGCGGGCCAGCCACAGAAGGTCCTCGAGGAGCCGGCGCATGCGCTTGGACTCGAGGTCGACCCGCTCAAACGCAGTCCGATACCACGCCTCGGTGCGGTCCTGGGCAAGGGCCAGGCTGGTGTTGGCCTCGATCACCGAGAGCGGGGTCCGCAGCTCATGCGACGCGTCGGCCGTGAAGTCGAGCTGCCGCCGACGGGCGAGCTCGACCGGCGCGGCGACCCGCCGGCCGATCGCGACGGCACCCAGGAAGACGATCAGGAGGAGGACCGGCGCGATGACGATCTCGGCGAGCACGAGCGTCGTGCGCGACTGGTAGAGCGGCTCGAGCGACTGGGCGACGACATGGTAGTCATCGCCGACCTGGCCGCCAACCACCCGCAGGTCCGAGCCCTGGACAGCGATCGTCGTCGGGCCACTGATCGTCCGGTACTCCGCGGGGAGGCTCAGGTCGTTCATTCGATCCGGAAGGACGGTCCCGTCGGGTTGGACGATCCAGGACAGGAACGGCAGGCCGCCAGGGCTGTCGGGAGCTGGGCCGCCGAAATCGCCGCCACTTGGCGGTGGGCCATGCCGCCAGCCAACGGAGGACGTGAGGCGAGCATCGATCTGTTGCATCTGGGTGGCCATGAAGATCGCGACCACCCCGATCGCCACCACGACATAGGCCGCGCCCACGAGCGCCGTCGCCGCGAGCGCCACGCGAACGGACAGACGCTGGACGTCGTGGGGCCGCGCTGCGGTCACGCCTCCTCCAACCGGTAACCGGCGCCGCGAACGGTCACGATCCGGATCCCCGCGCTCGGCAGCTTCGCCCGCAGGCGGCTGAGCTGGACGTCAATCGCGTTCGAGCCCAAGGGGTCGGTCTCGTCCGCCCAGGCGTGCTCCGCGATCGCCTTGCGGTCCACGACGGCAGGCGATCGCCGCATGAGGAGCTCGAGGATGAGGAACTCGGTCGCGGTCAGATTGAGCGGCCGGCCCTCGACGCTGACGACGCGCGTCACCGGGTCGAGCGCGACGCTGCCCCTCTCGATGACCGGGCCCTCGACGCCCCTCGGCCGCCGCTGGAGAGCGCGGATCCGCGCGAGAAGCTCACCGAAGTCGAACGGTTTGACGAGGTAATCGTCGGCGCCCGTGTCCAGTCCCCGGATCCGATCGGCCGGCGCGTCTCTGGCGGTGAGCATGAGGATCGCCGTCGGCCGGCTGTGGCGGCGGGCCCACGCGACCACGTCGATCCCCTCGGCGCCGGGCATCCGCCAGTCGATGATGGCCACGTCGTACTCGTACCACTTGAGCTGGTCCATTGCGTCGTCGCCACGATCCACCGCGTCGACGTGGTAGCCGTTGTCCTGCAGACCCAGGACGATGACGTCCTGGAGCCCGGGGTCGTCCTCGGCGACGAGAATGCGCATGGGATCAGCCCCTCGCCGGCGCCGGACCGACGGGCCGCATCGTTTGCTGCAGCCGCAGGGCGAGGACCGGGCAGGCCTCGGCGAAGGATCGCAACCCGAAGACGCACGACCCGCACTCGGCGGCGTTCTGTCCGGCCATGGTATTCATCATCCCCGTGGTCCACAGCCCGCAGACATGGGCGTGCGGCGGTTCGGAGAGTTCATGGCCGGGAGCATATCGCTCGTCGCCTGTCGACTTGGTTACGAGCTACGGCCACTCGCGAGATCGGCCGCGCGACGAGCCACATCGGGTGCGCGGAGAGGCATCTGTGGCCGGACGATGACGATCAGCCAGGAGACGATGAGCGCAGCGAGAACGGCAGTCTGCCCGACGGCCACGGCCGTGACGACCGGCTCGCTGCGGGCGAGCGAGGCCAACGGCAGGTCGATCGACCCGGCGCCGCCTCCGAAGGCTCGGCCGCCCGCGCCGCCGAAGCCGCCTCCGCCGCGTGCACCACCGGCGCCGCCGGGGCCGCCACCCCCGAGCTGGAGGGCCGAGGCGAGGACCGCGTGCAGGTTCACGGTGTTGAGCAGCCCGACGCCGACGTATCCGGTCACCCATCTCGTGGCGGCGGCCGCAAGAAGGGCGCCCGACGCGAAGAACGGAAACATGTACCGCTCGTGGACGCGGGTGGGCAGGGCGTAGAAGGCGAACGCGAGGAGCGTGAACCCGAGGATGATCGCGAGACGGCTATCCCGGATGAGCAGGCCGCCGGCGACGAGCAGCCCGACGAGGCCGAGCAGCAGCGCCCCAATCGTGACGGCGGGCAGGCCGCCGGTCAGGACCAGCGAGTCGGCGGTCCACGCGCCACCCGACCCACCGATCGACGAGGCAAGGGGCGTGGGCCCCACCAATGCCCACGCGTTGAAGGCATTGGCAGTGAGCACGCTGAACTGGCCGCCGACCGAGACGAACAACCCGACGAGCCCGGCGATATGGCTGATGACCGGCACCTCGGTCAGGGGGCTCGGCGCCCAGCGGTCGATGTCGAAGGGCAGGAGCGGGAGGATGCCGGCAAGCGCCGCCGCCAGGAACGATGTCGCCAGCCGGACCGGACCCTGGGTGGAAAGGAGGCCGCCCAGCCCGCGGTCGAGCCTCGTCAGCCGCGGCCCGAGGCTCGGCCGCGGCCCCGAGCCTGGCCGGAGGACGTGCCGTCTGACCAGGATCGGTAGGACGACGAGGAGGCAGATCGCATCCTGCGGCTTGACGATCAGGCCAAGGGCCGCGAGCCCCGCGGCCGGCTCACTCCAGCCTTCCACGAGCAGGACGAGCGCCGCCAGCATGACGAGCGAACCGACCGCATCGACCTGGCCCCACAGGGCCGAGTCGTACCAGGTCACCGGAATGAAGAGGTAGAGAGCCGCCGCGACCAGGCCGGCCCTGCCGCCGAACCACCGGCCCGCCGCGCGGTAGAGGAGGATCGCGATCGCGACGTCCGCCGCGATGGCGGGCGCCTTGAGGAGCAGCAGCACCGCCTGTTCGGAGGCAATCCCGAGCAGCGATCCCACGGGACCGCCAGCCACTCCCAGGAGCCACAGCACGTACAGGTAACCGGGTGGGTAGTTCGCGCTGGGGGCCGCCGCGTAGAACGATCCGGGGCCCACGCGCGCGAGGATCGTCGCCCAGCTCTGGAACAGGCCGAGGTCGCTGGCCAGGCCCTCGCCAGGGTAGACGACGTAGGCCAGGACCAGGCGCAGCAGCAGCCCTCCTGAGAGGACCAGCAGAAACGGGCGGTGGCGGGCGATGCGGCTCATTGGCTTCCGATCGAGTCTCCTGCCGTGGTGGCTGAGGCAGTGGACGAGCGGCGCCCGAAAGGGAGGCGCCGCTCGTGGGGGACGGCGCATCGGGAGGAGGAGGATGCGCCCGATATTCGGTTGTTCTTCGGTTGTCGGAGCGATCCTGCGCGACCCAACCTTGCGATTGGATGACGGCAGCCCTGACCGCCCTGGTACACCCTTGACCCCACTTGACAGCCCTGCTACAGTCCCTGAACCGGTTTGCTAAATCGGTTTTCGCGACGGCCCCAGGGCCGTTGTCCCCCACCAGGCGCGAGACCGTCGGCCCGCCTACCCGCGGGCTCGGATAGCGAGGATGAATGACCACACGACGAGCACGGATCGGCATTGCCGACGTGGCGGAGGCAGCCGGAGTCAGCAAGACCTCCGTCTCGTTTGCCTTTAACAGCCCGGGGCGGCTGAGCGAGGAGACCGCGGCGCGGATCCGGGTCGTGGCGGACGAGATGGGCTACCGGCCCGACCCGGTCGCCCGGATGCTCACCCGGGGTGAGACGCGGACGATCGGCGTGCTCACTCCGCAGCCCCTGGCGGTCAGCATCTCCAACCCGTTCTTCGGCGCCCTGTCCGAAGGCATTGCCGCGGTGGCGGAGGCGTCCGACTACGGGGTCAACCTCATCTCACCCCTGGGCGGCTCGCTTGCCCGGGCGGTCAGCCGGGCGACCGTCGACGGCATCGTGGCCATCGGCCTCTCGGCGGACCACCCGGAGATCGAGCAGATTCGCCGCACCGGCCTGCCCATCGTCCTGGTCGATTCGACGGCGATGGCCGACCAGCCATCGGTGAGCATCGACGACCAGGCCGGCGCCCAGACCGCGGCCGAGCACCTGGTGGGCCTGGGGCATCGCGACTTCCTCGTCATCTCGATCGTGGAGGCGGGCTCCAGCACGCACACCGTGCCGGGCGATCGCCTCGCGGGCTATCGGTCGGCGTTGAGCGCGGCCGGGATCGCGCTGACGGACGATCGGGTCGAGACGGACACATCGACCGTTGCCGGCGGCGCGCAGGCCTTCGCGCGTGCCTGGGCGCGAGGAATCCGGCCGACGGCTGTCCTGGCGATGAGCGACGCCATGGCCATGGGCGTCATCCGGGCGGCCGCAGAGCGCGGCGTCGGCGTGCCGTCGGACATGAGCGTGGTCGGCTTCGACGACGTCGACGTGTCGGCCTACATCAACCCACCACTGACGACCGTCCACCAGCCCATCCGCCGCAAGGGCGAGGAGGCCGTCCGGCTCCTGCTCGCGGCGATCGAGCGTCGCGCTCCGGGACGCGACCACCTGCGGCTGGATACCCATCTCGTCATCAGGGCGTCGACCGGACCGGCGCCCGCCAGCAGCGGGAGGTGATCAGGGCGGAGACCTCGCGGATCGTCGCCGACGGTCCCCGGCCGGCTCCGCCGGCCACCCGGCCTGAGCATTCAGGCAGTCCATTCGTCGAGGGACTCAGTGTCCATCTGGAGGAGGAACCACAACCATGAACCACAAGCTGCGCTTGGCAGCGCTCGTATCGGGACTGGCGATCCTGGCCACCGCCTGCACCGGTGGAGGTGGTGCGACCAACGCACCGTCCGGCGGCGGTGGCGGCGGGACCGGCCTGAGCGGCGAGCTGACCGTCTGGCATTCCTACGGCTCAGGCGCCGGAACCGAGGCCACGGCCCTCAAGACCGTGACCGACAAGATCAAGGCCGCCAATGCCGGCCTGAAGCTGAACATCCAGGACGTCAAGTTCGACGATCTGTTCAAGAAGTTCGAGCTCGAGGCGGCGAGCGGCAAGGGCCCCGACCTGTTCATCGCCCCGAACGACAGCCTGGGCAAGGAGGCCCGCGCCGGCCTCTTCCTCGACATCACGTCGAAGCTCGAAGGCAAGCTGCCCAACGCCTCGCAGGTGTCGATCGACGGAAGCAAGGTCGACGGCAAGTTCTACATGGTGCCCGAGTCCCTCAAGGCGGTCGCCATGTACTACGACAAGTCCAAGGTGACAACGCCGCCGGCGACGACCGACGACCTCCTCAACGGCATCAAGGCAGGGACGATCAAGGCGGGTTTCGACGCCCACTCCTCGTACCACTCGTTCGGCTGGTGGGCCGCCTTCGGTGGCAAGCTCATGGATGACAAGGGCAAGTGCGTCGCGGACACGACCGGCGTCGCCGATGCCTACAAGTACTTCCAGGACATCCAGGCGGCCGGCGCCAAGTGGTACGACAAGTACGACGACCTGGCGAGTGACTTCAAGGCCGGCAAGATCAACCTCATCGTCGACGGGCCATGGGCGTCCGGCGGCTACAAGGAGGCGCTCAAGGACAATCTGGCGGTCGCGCCCATGCCCGCCGGGCCGAAGGGCAAGTCCGCGCCGCTGACCGGCGTCGACGGCTGGTACATCAACACCAACTCAAAGAACGCCGATCTCGCAGTGGCCTTCGCCCTCGAGATGGTCAAGACCGAGAACGAGCAGGTGTTCGTCGACACGGCCGGGCACATTCCGGCCGACTCGACGATCAAGATCTCGGACCCGATCACCCAGAAGTTCGGTGACGCGGTCCAGACCGGCTTCCCGCGCCCTCAGGTCCCACAGCTGGATCATTTCTGGTCCAACTTCGACAACGCCCTCAACCTCGTCGTCAAGAAGGGCGAGAACCCGGCCAAGGCGGCAACGGATGCCTGCACCAAGATGAACACGGAGAACAAGATCTCGTAGCGCTCAGCGGTACGAGACGACCCTCGGCCGGCGGCCCGCTTGAAGCGAGCCGCCGGCCGATGAATACTCCCCGACAACGTCGTCGCGGCCAGCGACCGTCCGGCTGACGGCTGGCACGCCCACCCGCCACCAGGAGCAAGCGGCATGAGCGCCTCTGTGATCGAGATCGGGCCGCCCCGCGCCCGCCGGCGCCGCCGGTTCTCGCCGGATACCAGGACTGCCGTCCTCTATCTCGTCCCGGCCTTCCTGGTGATGGGCATCATCACCTTCTATCCGCTCCTCTTTCAGACCTGGCTGTCGTTCACGGACTTCGAGCTCAAGAACATCAGCGGCAAGGTACCACCGAACCTCGTGGGCATCGACAATTACAGCCAGATCGTCCGGAGCGAGGTGGAGGTTCCCAACTTCGAGTTCGTCCGCTTGTTGTTCTTCAACCTCTGGTGGGCATTCTCCAACGTGGTGATCCACGTCATCCTGGGGGTCGCAATCGCGCTCGTCCTCAATACCCGTGGCCTGCGGTTCAAGCGGGCCTACCGGGCGCTGTTCATCCTGCCCGTCATCATCCCGCCGATCATCGTCGCGACCGTCTGGCGGAGCATCTTCGACCAGGACAACGGCGCTGTGAACATGGGCCTGGGGGCGGTCGGCACGCTGTTCAGGATCCCGCCGGACGCGTTCAAGATCGACTGGCTGGGCCAGGTCGACGATCCCATCAGCTTCATCCCGCTGCCGTTGGCGTACTTCGGACTACTGACGGCGAATTCATGGCTCGGCTGGCCGCTCAACTCGGTCGTGGCCACGGGTGCATTGCAGAGCATCCCGCCCGACCTGTACGAGGCGGCCGAGATGGACGGCGCCGGCCCGTGGCAGAGGTTCAGGACCGTGACCCTGCCCTTCCTGCGGCCAGCGATGCTGCCATACGCCATCTATGGCTTCGTGGTGACGTTCAACCTCTTCTACCTGTCGTACTTCATGACCGGCGGCGCGCCATTCGGACGCACCGAGCTCTTCGTGACCACCGCGTACAAGCTGGTCAACGACTTCAAGCTCTACGGCATCGCCGCCGCGTTCTCGGTGATCCTGTTCTTCATCCTGCTGGCGCTCACGCTGATCACCAACCGCATGGCAAAGGCGACGGCCAGCTATGCGGACTGAGCAGTACGGCCGAACGCCAGAGGCGGAGGGCGAACGATGACGAGCGTGGTCCCCGAGGCAACGCGCAAGACCGCGACCGCCGGCCTTACCAAGGGCACCACCGAGGCCGGGCGCCCGCTGAAGCTTCGCACCCAGATCATCCTCCAGCTGATCTGCCTCTTCATCACCGCCACCGTCCTGTTTCCGATCGCCTGGATCTTTTCCCTGGCCATCGACCCGCGGAACCTGTCGCGACCGACCGGCTTCATTCCGCCGGGTGCCACGCTGGATGCATTCGCCCGCGTGATCGCCCAGCCCACGTCGGACCAGATCAGCCTCCTCGAGCTGGTCCGCAACAGCTTCCTGCTCGCCAGCTCAGTTTCCCTGTTCTCGGTGGGCATCGGCGTCCTTGCGGCATACGCGTTCTCGCGCCTCCGGTTCCGCCTGCGCGAGGTCCTCATGATCTCGATCCTGGGCGTCCTCATGTTGCCGGCGGTGGCCACGATCCTGCCATTGTTCCTCATGCTCAACGGAGTCAATCTGGGCGACTTCAACCTGCGGACATCGCTCATCGGCGTCGGCCTGGCCGTCGTGTCGGGCGCGCTGCCATTCGCCATCTGGAATCTCAAGGGCTATCTGGACACGATTCCCAAGGAGCTCGAGGAGGCGGCCGCGGTGGACGGCTGCACGCGCAACCAGACATTCCT
>Ga0137369_10002144_pt1 | contig 20130 bp, 17 predicted proteins | sample SagtaG_12_FD_104918 | JGI IMG/M metagenome (GOLD analysis project Ga0137369, IMG submission 104918) | Vadose zone soil microbial communities from Sagehorn Ranch, Mendocino, California, USA - Sage1_L_113_16 metaG | ecosystem: Environmental > Terrestrial > Soil > Vadose zone | place: USA... | reverse complement strand
CGTCTTCTCGACCCCGAGCAGCCCAGCCCATACCCTGGCACTACGCACGCCGTTCTCCGCCGCCTACGACTCTGACCTTCGACAAGCCAGAACCTAGGCAGGACAACGGCGTGCGCTACTTACCACGCGCCGAACCCACCCACGGAAGCGTCAGGAGAGCCCAAAATGATAGGTCGGCGGCGAGCCCAGCGCCGGGCACATCCGGGGGCGCACGGCGCAGTGAAACGTCGCCAATGAGCGAGCGTCCATGGAAGGTCCGACGCAACCTGCGTCCGACGTTCGTAGCCTTCGGCGACACACGACAACAGTTGTCCTGCCCGCCCGAAGGTTGCAGATGTCGACGCGCTGAACGGGGACTCGCAAGGTAGGTCTGAACGACTGGGCCGGGAGCTGTTCAGGGTTACCTTGCACATTCGGCGGATCTCGCGCCGCCTTTCACTGCCTCGTCGACGGCCCCGACGACGGGACCTGGAGCCAACGCCCGGCGCGCGCACCCGTGCTCAAGCTCGGCGGATCGTCGTAGGGAAAGCTGTTGAGCACCCAACGAACGCCGAAGCGGTCGTCGAAAGTCAGCGCCTGCGCGCGATCGAGTACGATCTCGCAGCCGACATCGGTGGCGACCCCGCGCAGCCGCTCGAGTTCGCCCTCGTCCACAAAGACGCCCACGTGGGAAAGCCGGCCGTCATCGGCCACAGCATCGGCCGCCTCCAGCGCGAGCCGAAGGCCGCCGCGATAGAGCATCACCAAACCTAGGTCGATCCCGGCCCGTTCGGCATCGTCCCAGTCGGCCGACTCAGGCAGCGCCCACCACCCGTCCGGCGTCTCGGCCTCCCGAACGTCACCTCCAGCGCGAACAGGCTGCGGTAGAACGTCTCCGCTTCGCGCAGGCGGTCGACCCGCAGCGCCACATGCGTGACCGAGTGCATGGCCATGTCGAACGATACCGGCGCAGCAGCTGTCCCAGCGTGATGGCACATCAGACGGTGATTGCCGCGTCGTCGATGTCGGTGAGCCATTGCCAGACGCGAGTGCGCGGCGGATGTTTTCGATCTCGTGACGGCCTTCGATGTCATGGTCACGCCCCACCGGCCGCAGCGACGCGCAAGGTAAGTCTGAACGTCGCAAGATCATGTGCCGCGGCTGCCGGGGAAGTCGAACGAGAAGTCGACGCCCGTGACATCGATGTCCTGCTTGCCCGCCACGAGTCCAGCAGCGCTGGCCAGGACACGCACGAAGGATTCGCCGAAGTACCCCTGGTGGTTGTAGCGCCCGTACCGCATCCGTCGCCTTCGCAGCCCCACGTACGTCGATGCCGATCCGCTCTGTGCCATCGGCACAATACGCTGAGTCAGCCCGCGTACGGAACCCGTCATCGTCCGCGCGGCTGCTGATCCAGGCCGGTGGGCTGGGCACCTGGCCACCGGCCGACCGACACCCGGCCTGAGCGCCGCCCGAGCGCATCGGGAAGGATCGGACCCATGCAGCCCACCCGGAGCCTGACCCGGCAAGCACCGCGTCCGGCGGTGTACCAGATGGCCTATTTCCCGCCCGACCAGTACGAACAAGCCTGGGCACAGGGTCTGTTGAACCCCACCAGCTACCGTGACCACGGCGACTACCGCCGGGAAACCGAACAGACCATGCAGGCCCTTTCCGACCGCGGCGCCAGCCCGATCCACATCGTCGCGATGGACGTGGCCGACCTGCTCGCCTACGCGCAACGCGCTGGTAAGGACCCGGCGGCGCGGCAGACCCGCCTGGCCTACACCGGGTGGCTGCACGAGACCGGCCACGCCGGCTACCTGTGGCCGCCGGAACGCAACTCCCCCTGCTGGTGCGGCTCCGCCACCAAGTACAAGAAGTGCTGCGGCAACCCCGCCTTCCTCGCCGTCGAGCCACCCGACCCGGCCTCGCTGGTCCTGCGCATCGACCTGGACGGCGTCACACCCCCGGTGTGGCGGCGGGTGGCGATCCCGTCCAACACCACCCTGGATGTGGTGCACCGGATGATCCAGAACGCGATGGGCTGGTACGACGAGCACATGTACGTGTTCGAGACCGACGAGCACACCATCATCGACCCCCGCTCCGCCTCCGGCGAAACGCCCGCCGACGGCGAGCGGCTGGTGTCCATCGCCACCGACGTGGGTGCCACGTTCACCTACGTGTACGACTTCGGCGACGAATGGACGCACACCGTCACCGTCGAGGAGATCCGCCCCGGCGGCCCCGGCAACGTGTACACAATCCTGGACGGCGGCGGAGCCTGCCCACCCGAAGACTCCGGCGGCGCCGGCTGGTACCAGCACCTGCTCGACGCCCTGGCCGACCCGACCAGTCCGGATCACGACGACGCGGTTGAGCTGCTGGGTGACGACTTCGACCCCGCGCGCTGGCACGGCGGGACCGCTGGGCAGGGGTGACGGGTGGCCACCGGCCGGCGCCGCGCCGCGCCGGGACTCGGCGAGTTCCTCGACACGTTGGAGGCCCGGCTGCGCACCCTGGGCGCGGAAGGCACCATCACCGCGCTGCTCGCGCACGCCCAACGCCTTCCCGCCGCAAGCCGGCAGGAGTTCCTGGCCGTCTTCTCCGAGCCGGGCATCCCCAAGGCCGCAGCCCGCGACGACGGGCTACTTGCGGACATCGACGCGTTCGCCCAGCGCGCCCGCGACGGCGAGTTCGACGGCAGCGAGGACCGGTACGACGATGACTGGTACGGCGATCGTTACGACGACGAGTACCGAGCCGACGCCGAATGGGTGCAGCAGGCCGACGCGCTGTTCGCCGGCGCCGGGCAAGTGTTCCTCGCCGGCCAACTCGATCAGGCCCGCGAGGCGTACCAGCGGCTGTTCACCCTGTTCCGCCCCTCGCACCAGGGCGGGGCGGACCTCGACACCGGGATGCTGGCAACCACCGACCTCGCCGAGGCCGCCAAAGGAACCGATCAGAGTCAGGTACGGGTTCGGTAAACGCATGACGGCGCCCCGTGCCGTCTGAGGGGCACGAAGCGGTAGGCTTGGTTCCGGCGTGGGAGGGCGCCGCCGGGTCCACGGGAAGGACTGAGTCCACCTTCGCTCGCACTCGTCAACATGCTGGACACAGGCCGCTGGACAACGGGCCCGTCTTCGTTCGAGCTCGGCGCGTGGACCCCGGCTCTGGAGGAGACGTGTCATGTCTACGCTTCCGGCCCGTCCCGATCTGGATCAGCTCCGCCGGCTGGTGCGGGAACTGCACCGTGCCGCCCGCGCCGGCGACGACGACGCGGTGCGGCGGGTGCGGGCGGTGTCGGCCAGGCTCACGCTTTCTGCCGCCCAGCTGGCCATCGCCAGAGAGTACGGCCTGGCGAGCTGGCCAAGGCCGCGAGCTGAGGTAACCAGGCGCCGCGAGGCCGGCGGGCAGCCCCAGCCGCACGTCACGCCGCCGCCCTCGCCGCCCTCGCCGCCGTCGTCGCCCTCGCCGCCCTCGCCGCCCTCGCCGCCCTCGCCGCCGTCGTCGCCCTCGCCGCCCTCGCCGCCGTCGTCGCCGCCGCCGCCGCCGAAATCGTGGCAGGAGATGCGCGAGTGGTGCGCCAGTCTGCTGGTGTCACGCACCGGCCAGGATGTCGCCGTGTGGATGGGTCGCGTCGCCGCCGCGCAACTGCACGATGAACCGTCCCTGCGGAGGTGGCTGTCCGACCATGGCGTGACCGGCTACGGACAGGCGCTGCTGGTCTGGGAACGCTTCGGGTATCCGGAATTCCTCATCGCCGACGGGGACCAACTCATCGATCGGCAGTACGCGGACCGCCCGCACCTTCGACCCGTCCTCGATGTGGTACTCGCGGCCCTACCCGCACTCGGTCCGGTCACCGTGCAGGCTCGGCGGACCTACGTCTCGCTGGTAACGCCCCGCCGCACGTTCGCCGTGGTGCAGGCCCCGACGAAGAGCCGGGTCGATCTCGGCCTGCGCCTGGCCGGCGTACAGCCAGAAGGCCGGATACGGGAGGCGAACAACCTCGGCCAGGCAACCGTGCGGATACCGCTGACGACACCGGGCGACGTCGACGATGAGGTCCTCGGATGGCTGCGGCGGGCTTACGACGAGAACACCACCCCGCCGCCCCCACCGCGGCCGGCCCGGCGCCCCGGGCCCCGGCTCGGGCCGCTGACCGTGGTGATCGAGGGCTGCGAGCTGCCCGGGCTCACCTGCCAACCCGGACCCGACCAGCCCGTACACCGCAACGTGCACGTCGCGCTGTACACCCGCAGCAAGGACCGGCGCACGCTGACCCTGCCCGGCAATCCCTGGCAGGCGACCGAACCGATGCCCGGCGACTGCACGGCGGTGCGCTGGGAGGCCACGGTGACCGTCCGCCGCGACGCGGACGGTCACGACTTCAGCGGCCCGTTCGTCCGCGGTGTTCGCAACGATCGCCACCTCGGCCTGGCCTGGGGTGAGGCGCCCGGTGACGGGACACTGCGGTTGTTTCGCGGTGCCAAGCTCCGGTTGGTCGACGTGGCGCCCGACCTGATCGAGCAGGCCATGCGCCCCGGGCAGCGGCTCGTCGCCCGGGTCCGGCTGACCGACGCAAAGGGCAATCCGGTGTGCGCCCGGCTGCACCCCCCGTACCTCGCCTGGTCCGCCGAACCCGGCCAGCCCGTACCGTGAAGGCCCGCCGGACGGTGTCCGGCGCGCCGCGAAACTGTCGGAGGGTCCGGCTACTGTCCCGGAGGGCCAGTCGCGAGGGAGGCGCATGACCACCGACGAGGAAGAGGTACCGGTTGCCGCGGGGCCAGCCGCGCACGACTCGTCGGCCCAGCGCGCGTTGTTCTCGTACCTGACCGCCGACGTGGCGGACGAGTACCTCGAGATCATGCGGCTGTTCACGGGCACGTTGCTCGCCGACCTGTCCGCCGCGGAAGTCACCGCGCAGCTCGCTGAGCGGGGATCAGCGCTCGACGCCGACACGGTGGAGAGCCGGTGCCGGCAGCTGGTCGACTGGGGCAACCTGGTCCGGTCGGTACGCGAGACCCGGGTACCCACGGTCGCCGCGTACCACCGGTCCCGTTCCCGGTACCAGGTCTCGAAGCTGGGCGGCCGGCTGCACCGGGAGGCCGAGGAGATCCTCCGGGCCGTGGACGGTGCCCGTGAGGTGGCCCGCGAGCTGCTTGCCCGGATCGTCGACAGCCTGAACCAGATCCTGGTCCAGGTGGGCAACGTCAACCGGCCCGTCGACAGCGAGGCGCTCGCCGGTGCGGTGACCGGGGTCTTCAACGACCACCAGATGTTCACCGAGTCGGTCACGGACTTCTACGCGTACCTGGCCGGTGTGCTCACCCGGTACGACCTGGCGGGCGAGGAGTACGCCCAGTTCAAGGGGTTGCTGCTCGACTACGTGGACCTGATCAGCGCGGACGTCAACCGCAACTCCTCGGAGATCCTGGACCGGCTGCTTTCCCTCCTCAAGCTGATCGACCGGGTCCTGGACAACCTGCCCGCCGTTCCTGCCCTGGCCGGCGAGATGCTCGCCGTGGAACGGCTGCCTGGCCGCACCCGGTCGGACTGGGAGCAGCTCGCCTCCTGGTACGGGGCCGGTGCTGCCCGCTCCGGTCCCGATCAGCTACGGTCCGCCGCCCGGCAGGCGCTGGGCCAGCTCATCACCAACGCCCGCCGGATGCTGACCGCCTCGGGTACCGGCCTGTCCCGGCGGGCTGACCTGCTCAAGCTCGCGGCGTGGTTCCACACCGCCGACAGCGACACGGCACACCGGCTGTACGACGCGGCGTTCGGCTGCTATCCGGCCCGGCACCTGCTGATCGGGCCGGAGGAGCCCGACACGTCGGCAGGACCGGGCACGTCCTGGTGGGACTGCGCGCCGGTGGACGTCCCGGTGTCGCTGCGCGAGCGGGGCGACCGGACGGCCCGCGGCCGCAGTTCGCGGGTACCGGACCCGGGAGCCGACGCGCAGCGCCTGCTGGCCCGGGCCCGCCGGCAGAGTGAGGCCCGGCACGCGGCCGCGGCGGAGCTGGTCGCCGCCGGAACGCTGCACCGCAGCCGCCTGAGCCGGGCGGCCCGGGATCTGCTGCTGGACAAGCTGTCCGTCCTGTTCGCCGCGGTCTCCACGGGAGGCGCGGCGGTCGAGCACCGTGATGCCGATCTCGGGCTGCTGTTGCGGGCGACCCCGGCCAGGGGGGCCGCGACGGTCGTGACCGGTGACGACGGGACGGTCACCATCCATGACGTCACGCTGGTCGCCGTCCCGCTCGGCGCTGCCGGCGGCGGTACCCTGGCGGCCACGGCATGAGCCCGCGGGCCACCGGTACCGCCTCGCAGTCGGCCCGGGAGCGCATGGACGCGGCCCGGGCGCTGCTGGCCCATCCGTTGCTCACCGCCGCATACCCCGAGGAGTTGGCCCTCGTGCGGCTGCACGCGCCGGCGCTGCGTGCCACGTTCAAGACCGTGCTGGGTTACCACCTGATCGTCGAGTCGACGTTCGCCCGGCTCGTCAAGGGCCCGGTGAGCCCGGACGGACCGGCCAGAGCCGCGCGCCGCCCCGACAGCAGCACCTTCACCCCGGCGACCTACACGCATCTGGCACTGTTGTGCGCGGCGTTGCTCGCCCCGGGTACCGGTGAGCAGACCCTCATCTCCGCCCTGATCGACCAGGTGCGCTCCGACGCGGCGACGATCGGGGTGCAGATCGGCGACACGCTGCCGGAGCGCCGCGCGCTCGTGACGGCGATCGGCCAGCTGACCAGTTGGGGCGTGCTGTCCGAGACCGACGGTACGGCGACCGGCTGGGGTGAACGCCGCGACGAGGCGCTGCTGACCATCCACCGGGCGGCGCTGCCGCACCTGCTCGCCCGGCCGCTGTCCGGCATGAGCCACCCCGACGACCTGCGCGCGGCCGACCCACAGCTGGCCGACCAGCCACGTCGCTCGCTGCGGCGCAAGCTGGTGGAGAACCCTCTCGTACGCCGCGAAGACCTCACCGACGCCGAACGCGACGTCCTGTCTCGCGAGCGCAGCGAGCTGACCCGGGTACTCGCGGAGAACTTCGGGCTCACCCTCGAGGTGCGCGGCGAGGGGGCGCTCGCCTACGACAGCAACGGGAACCTTACCGACGTCGCGTTCCCCGGCAGCGGGACCGTGCGGCAGGCGTCCCTGCTCCTGCTCGCGGAGCTGATCGACCTGCGGCAGCCCGAGTCGGGTACCACCGCCAGCCTCGACGACGGTCGCGCGGTGCCGGGTGTCGCCGCCACGTGGGACGAGGTCGGCTCCGCGCTCGCGCGGCTCTCGACGCGGCACCGTCGGGCCTGGGGTTCCACCCTCGTCGACCAACCGGACCGGCTGCGCGATGAGGTGGTCACGTTGCTCACCGACCTCTGTCTGGCTACCGCCACCGCGGCCGGGCTGGTGATCCATCCCGCGGCCGCCCGGTACCGGCCGCAACCGCACGCCGCGCCGCCGACCCGAGCGGCGCGGCGACTCGTCGATGAAACGGAGACGTCGTGAGCGACACGTTCGACCGGACGCCGCTGCGCCAGCACCCGTACCGGTGGCGGCTGTCCCGCGCCGGGTTCGTCAACGTGTGGCACTACTACGAGAACACCTTCGACATCTCCGGCGGGCGGCTGATCCTGCGCGGTACCAACGGATCGGGCAAGTCCCGGGCGCTGGAGATGCTGCTGCCGTTCCTGCTCGACGCCGACCGGCGCAACATGGGTACCGGCTCGTCGGTCCGGATGGAGGACCTGATGAGCGCGGGCGCCGGCGAGCAGGGCAACCGGCTCGGGTACATGTGGCTGGAACTGCGCCGCGACCCCGACCCGGCCGAGACCGACGACCCGCAGCCGCGGTACCTCACCCTCGGCGCGCTGGTCCGCTTCGCGGTCAGCACCAAGGAAGCGAAGGTCTGGTACTTCACCACGCCGCTGCGCGTCGGACCCGAACTTCCCCTGCTCGGCGCCAACCGCCAGCCGCTGTCCCGCCGGGACCTGGCCGACCTGGTCACCGAGGAACGCATCACCGACGTGCCGGACAAGCACCGCGAGCGGGTACGCACCGACGTGTTCGGGCTGACCGGGTACCTCGGCAAGGAACGCTTCGACGGCCTGGTCAAGCTGCTGCACACACTTCGCTCCCCCGACGTCGGCAACCGGATCGAGGAAGGCCGGCTGCCCGCCATCCTGGCCGATGCCCTGCCGCCGCTGTCCGAGGACGCGCTGACCGACGCCGGCCAGCAGCTCGACGGGCTGACCAGCACCCGCGAGGACCAGCAACGGCTGGAGGCGGCCCGGGAACAGGTACGGACGTTCCTCGACGCGTACCGCAGGTACCTGACCGGTGTGCTCACCACCTCGCTCCAGGCGGTACGAACCGGCGCGGCATCGGTACGCGACGCCGGGAAGCAGGCGGAGCGCCTCTCCGCGCATGCCGACACGCTCGAACGGGAGGTCACCGCGAAGCGCGGGCGCCTGGGCGAGTTGACCGAGCAGGCGGCGCAGCTCGACGCGACGCTGCAGGGACTGCGGGAATCCGAGGCGTACCGGAGCATCGAGGAGCTCCGCCAGCTGAGCGCTGTCGTCCGATCCCTGGCCGTTGCCGCGGACGCGGCGTTGACAACTGCTGCCGAACTGCGGCGCGAGGAAGCCGGAAAGGTCGCCGACACGGAACCGTTGGCCGAGGATGTCGAGCAGGCCGCCGCGGGGGTGTCCGAGGAAATCCGGCGGACGCGGGACCTGCTGGTGGCAGTCGGGCTGACCGGGCATGACCTGCCGGCGCAGGTCCGGGTCGACCGGCGGCCGGGCCCGCGCTCCTCCGACGTGGTGCGGACCTTCCGCGACGGCGAGCCCGAGGTGCTCCACCGGCCGGCCGCCGATGTCCTCGCCCTGGTCCCCGCGGACCTTGCCGTGCTCGTCGATGCGGCACGGCGGGTGGAGGGTGCCGCGCGGACCCGCTCGGCGCAGGCGGACAACCGCGCGCGGGACGCCAGGTCGCTCGCGGACGAACGGCGCAAGGCCGACCGGGCCGTGGAGGAGGCGGCCGGTGCGGAGACCCGGGCGGAGGAGGACGAGCAAGCGGCGCAGCAGCGCGCGGAGCAACGCGATGACGTCGCGCTCGGCCTCGTCGACCGATGGCGTGCCTGGCTGGCCGATCCGGCCACCGTCGACCTGCTCGGCGTCGCCGACTGGTCCGCGCATCCGGTACTCGGGCCGCTGCTCGCGGACCGGACCGCGCTGTGTGGTGACGGCGACGGCGGGATTCCCCTGCTCGATCTCGACGGTGCCGCCGACGACGCGGTGAGCACGGCCGCGTCGGCCTTGGCCACTGCGCTGGGCCGGCTGGACGATGCCGACGCCGCCGACCGGACGCGGGTGGCGGAGCTCGGCGCCGAGCGGACCAGGCTCCAGGCGGCCCATGATCCCGACCCGGTACCACCGGCCTGGGTCTCGGTCTCCGACGGAGTACCGCTGTGGCGGTGCCTGGACTTCGCCGAGCCGGTCAACGCGGAGCACCGGGCGGGTATCGAGGCCGCGCTGCTCGCCTCGGGTCTGCTGACCGCCGCCGTCGACCGCGACGGTCGACTCGCCGCCGCCGGTGGGCAGCTCCTGGTGTCGCCGGTCGGCGAGCGGGTACCGGCGCCGCTGTCCGCCGTCGTCATGGCGGACCCGGCCGGTCCGCTACCGGCCGAGGCGGTACTGGCTGTCCTGGAGCGGATCGGGCTCGACGACCGTGCCGTCACCACCTGGGTCGGGCGCGACGGCAGCTGGGGTAATGGGCCGTTGCGCGGCCGCCACCGCCTACCGGCGGCACGGCATATCGGGGCCGCCGCCCGGGCTGCGGCGCGCGCGGCCCGCCTCGCCGAAATCGAGGTCGAACTGGTCGCGTTGGCCGACGCCGGCCGGTCCCGGCAGCGGGAACGGGAACAGCTCGAAGGGCGCCGGCGGTCGTTGCGCGACCGCCAGCGGTCAGCACCGCGGTCGATGGAGCTGACCCAGGCGCGGACCCGGGCCGGCGAGGCGGTACGGCAGGCGGCACGGTCGGCCGCGGAAGCCACACGGCTGGGGGCCGTAGCCGACAAGCTGGCCCGAGCCTGGGCGGAGCACGATCGTGAACACCGCCGGGCGTGTGCCGAGTTCGGCCTGCCGGCCGAGGAGGAGCCGCTGCGCCGGCTGCACGACAGCGCCGACCGCGCCGCCGCGGGATGCCGGACGCTGGTCACCGGCGCCGGTGGCGTCGGCAGGGCGACGAGCCGGTACGCGACGGCGGTCGAGATGATCGGCAAGGTCGCCGGGCGCCGTGCCGAGGCCGAGACCACGGCGGCAACCGAGTGGCGGGTATGGCACGCCGAGGCGACGAAGTTGCAGACCCTGACCGAGACGGTCGGGGCGGCCGCCGCCGAGGTACAGCGGCAGGTCACGACGACCCAGTCCGTCCTGACGCGGACCAAGGAGGCCATCGACGACACGTCCCGCGCCGTGGCGGATCTCTCGCGCGACGCGGGTACGGCCGAGGCCGAAGCGAGGGCGGCCGCGTCCCAGGTCGCCGCCCAGCGCACCCGGCTGGCCGAACACGTCAGCGCCGTGCTCGATCAGCTCGGCCAGCCCGGCGTCGTCGATACCGCGTTCCCGTCCGCTCCCGACCAGGTGTTCACGGACTTCGCACCCGAGGCCGTCGACGCGGAAGCCGAGGCACTGCTCGCCTCCCTTCGTCGCGGCAGGTCCGACGAGAACGCCCTGCTCCGCGCCCAGCAGACCTTCGAGCAAGCCATCTCCGGCAGCTACGACGTGTCCGCCACCATCGCCGCCGACGTACGCCTCTTCGACCTGATCGATGCCGACGGCCGCCGGCCGCTGGCCCAGGCGGCCGTCGAGATCGACCGGCAGTGCGAGGTCGGCCGGGTCACCTTGACCGAGCGGGAGCACCAGGTCTTCAGCAAGTTCGTGCTCGGCGAGGTGGGCGAGGAACTGCGGCGCCGGCTCAGCCAGGCAAACGGCCTGATCTCAGCGATGAACGCCAGCCTCAGGTCGATCCGGACCAGCCACGGCATCGGGGTACGGCTGACCTGGAAGCTCTCCGAGGAAGCCAGCGGGGACATCGCCCGGATCAGGGAGCTGATCACCACCGCCGCGGCCGTGCGTACCCCCGCTCAGGACGACGAGCTGACCGGCCTGCTCTCGGCCCGGGTCGCCGCCGAAGCCGTCAAGGACCCGACCGCCGGGTACGCGGTCCACCTGCGCGGGGCGCTGGACTACCGTTCCTGGCACACGGTCGAGGTCATCATCACCGGCCCGGACGAGGGCCAGACCCGCCGGCTGAGCCGGCGGGCCAAGCTGTCCCAAGGTGAGACCCGGTTCGTGTCGTACGTGACGCTGTTCGCCGCCGTCGACGCATACCTGTCCGGCCTGGAGAACACCGCCAGGTCCCTGCGGCTGATCCTGCTCGACGATGCGTTCGCCAAGGTCGACGAGCCCACCATCGCCGAACTGCTCGGCCTGCTGGTCCGCCTGGACGTCGACTTCGTGATGACCGGGCACGCGCTGTGGGGCTGCGTACCCCAGGTACCGGCGCTGGACATCTACGAGATCTGCCGCGATGACGGCACATCCGCGGCCACCGCGCACGTCCGCTGGGACGGCCGCAACCGGCACTTCCTGCACGCCACATGACCGCCACCCCGCTCCCTCCGCACCTTCGCGCGTACCTGTCCACACCCGCGCTCGCTCCGGTGTGGGCGGCCGCCCGTACCCGCCTGGAACGCAACGGTCTTCACACGACCGGCGAGCTGACCGTCGACCTCGACGACACCGCCGCCGACCGGCTGTCCGGACTACTCGGCCGGCCGCTGGAACCAGGTACCGGGCGCCGGGTCAAGCTGGCCGACCTCGACGCCGCCCTACGCCGCTCCGCGGCCGGACAGGGCCTCATCTCCATCCTGGAGATCCTCGACGGCCGGGCGCTCACCGACCGTGTCGCCGCACGCCAGGACGCGCAGGCGCAATGGGCTCAGGTGTGGCAGCGGCTGGACACCGCGCTCGCCGCCACCGGCCTGGCCGCCGCCGCCTGGGTACCCGAGTGGATCGCCGGCCTACGCCGCACCGGGGTACTCACCCGCGCCGGTGCCGACGCCGCGACCCGGGCGCTCACGCACGCCGTCTCCGCCCTCGGGATCCTGCTCCGGCCGACCGACGAGCCGCCGGCCGGCCGGGAGCAGGCAGCCGGCCGGGAGCGGGCGGCCCTGGCAACCCGGGTCACCGGAAGCGCCCACGGACTGGACGACACCTCACTCGCGTCCGTCGTCCTGCTCCGGGCCGCGGCGCACGCGCTGGGCCAGCCGGTACCCGAGTCCGCCGCCGACCGGCGGGAGTTGTGGCAGGCACTGGGCGTCGCCACCGACTCGATCTCCGGCACGGTACTGGCATGGCACCTTCGCCCACCGGGCACCGACCCGTGGTCCCGGATGATGCGTGACCGCGCCGACCTCGGCCTGATCACCCACCTGACCCTGCACGAACTCGACCGGGCCGGCGAGATCGAGTTCGCCGTCCCGGGACAGATCGTGTCCGTATGCGAGAACCCTCAGGTGCTCCAGGCCGCCGCACACGCCCGAAGCGGGATGCCGCTGGTGTGCCTGTCCGGCAACCCCGCCAGCGCCGGTACCCGGCTGTTACGCGCGCTGACCTCCGCCGGAAACCCCGTCCGGTACCACGGCGACTTCGACTGGCCCGGCGTCGCGATCGCCGGCCGGATCCTCGCCCTCGGCGCCGCGCCGTGGCGCATGTCCGCCACCGACTACCGGAAGGCCGTCGCCCACCTCGACGCGGACCACGCGGTGGCACTCACCGGGAACCCGGTACCCACCGCATGGGATCCGGGGCTGGGGGCGGCAATGTCGGCGCGCGGCTTGGCGGTACACGAAGAGTCGGTACTCCCCGATCTTCTCGCCGACCTCCACGCGCGGCACAACGTCGGATGACGCTGGCAACGGGCCAGGACTGCATTGTCTAGCGATTCCGCCATACTTTGCAGTCACCATGGCAGCGGGACAACGTCCATCCTCGCTCTGAGCACTACCACGCCGCCCCCATCGCCTTGTGACCGTTGACGCGCCTCCCCGAGCGAGTTCATCGGTGCGGGCCTTCCGGTTGAGGTAGGGATCGTTGGCGGCTGTCCGCAGTTGACGGCGGGCCCCTCCGCCACTGCCCAACTTACCGCGTGGCCTCAGCCGCTGTCGTCATCGTTGGTCCTCGGGCGGGATTTGGCGGCCGGTGGGCGTAGCGAGGATGCCGACACGATGAAGGCGGTCGCCGCAGCGGCCATGCCCAGCGGCGCCATCCACGCCCGGGTCGGAAGCTGGGTGGCGCCGGTGGTAGCGGCGATCGCGACCGCGGCGGCTGCGGCGGGTACCAGCCAGCGCGGCGGACGCGTCGGGGCGGCGTCGACCAGTACCAGGTACAGGGTGAGCACCGATGCGGCGAACGCAAGGCTGATCGGATTGAGCTCGGCGGGCGTGGTGAGGTCGTCGACCGCGATCGTTGCCACGAGGAGGCAGCCCGCGAGGGTGGCGGCGGGACGCCATCGAGCGGCGGCGAGGACCGTCAGGCCTGCGGCTACGGCAAGCAGTCGCCCGGCCGGTCCGGCAGGCAGGCCCGTCCACGATGCGGCGCACAGCCCGACGACCACCGCCGCGGCCTCGGTCAGGGACGGGCGTTTCATACCGGCCTGCCGGTGGGGCGTCTGGCCAGCGGGGCGAGGACTGCCTGCAGTTCGGCATCGGGCTGCCAGGAAAGGACCGGTACACCGAGGCGGGCCAGGGCGAGCCGGTCGGCGGCCCGGTCCAGGTGCCAGACCCGGGTGGCCAGCGGGTCCGGTGCATCGTGCCGGCGGGCGGCGGGCGGCGGCGCGCGGAGTACGTCGACGACGACGGTCCGGGCCCGCCGCTGCCGCAGGTCCTGGAGGACCGCGAAGGCGCGTTCGTCGACCAGTGGTGAGAACACCACGACCAGCGCCCCGGGCGGCAGCGCGGGGCGGGGCAGCCGGGTGACATCGGGGCGGACGACACTGAACATCACCGACCGTGCGGCCAGTACCGCCTCGCAGATGCGGTAGAACTGCCGCTCGCCGCTGGCAGGGGTCAGCCAGCGCAGGACACCGCCGAGGACGATCAGGCCGACCCGGTCCCGTTGCCGTAGCGCGACCTGGGTCAGTGCGGTCGCCCCGCGTACCGCAACGTCCACTGTGGACCCCTCGTCGCCCGCCATCTCGGTGAAGCCGTCGATGGCGACGACGAGGTCGGCGGCGCGTTCGGTGGCCCGTTGGTTGACCAGGGGCCGGCGGCGCCGCGAGGTGGCCGACCAGTTCAGGTCCCGCAGGACGTCGCCGGGTGCGTAGTCGCGGATGCCGGCGAACTCGATACCGGATCCGGGTGCGCGGCTGGCATGGTCGCCCAGGCGCGCGAGCAGCGCCTGCTGGGCCGGTGTCGCGCGCAGCCGGGGAGCGCGGGGCAGCACGGTCAGGGCGCCCAGGTTCACATCGAGGTCGGTCCGGCGCAGCCGGAACGTGGCCATGACCGTGACGCGGATCGTGAGGTTCAGCACCCCCCACCGTCCCGGGATGAGGGTGGTGGTCAGCGTTCCCGCACCGTTGTGGACAAGCGGGCTGGTCGCGACGCCGGGCGAGCCGGCGACCTCGGCGGTCACCGCGTCGACCGGCCGGTCGGTGTCGATGGTGAGCGTGACGGTGACCGGGTCGCCCTCCAGGCACCGGGAAGCATCCAGGGTCGCGGAGAGCCTAAGCCGAGCGGGTGGCCGGGTGTGGGCGCCGAGGACCAGGAGAACGAGCGGGCCGGCCGCGAACGCGGGCAGTCCACCACGGCCGACCACGAACGCGACGGCAAGCGCGAACACGGCGACGCTGGCGAGCCGCCGGGCCCGCGGAGCCGGCCGCCAGCGGGGTACCACGCAGGCGTTCATGAGGTGGCGACGCCCAGGTCGCCCAGGCCGCCGGGTACCGCCACCGTGGCCAGGATGTCGGTCACCACCTGTTCCGGCCTGACCTCGCGAACCCACATCTCGGGTTTGAGCACCAGCCGGTGCGCCAGCGCAGGAACCGCCAAAACCTTGACGTCATCGGGCAGCACGTAGTCGCGTCCGGCCGCGACGGCGACGGCGCGGGCCAGCTGCAACAGCGCGAGCCCCCCGCGCGGGCTTGCCCCGACCTGGATCTGCCGGTGGGTCCGGGTCGCTTCCAGCAGGGCGACGATGTAGGCCAGGACGCGGTGGTCGGCCTCCACCGAGCCGACCACCCGGCGCAGCGAGCGCACCTCCTCGGCGCTGGTCACCTTGGCCACGGCCGGTAGGGTGGCGGCGGCGGTGGCCTGGGCGTGGCGGTGCAGCAGGGCGATCTCGTCGGCGGTTGGCAGGTAGCCGATGCCCACCCGCAGCAGGAAGCGGTCCAGCTGCGCCTCCGGCAGCGGGTACGTGCCCTCGTACTCGATCGGGTTGTCGGTAGCCAGCACGACAAACGGGTCGGGCAGCGGGTGACTGACCCCGTCCACGGTTACCTGGCCCTCGGCCATCGCCTCCAGCAACGCCGACTGGGTCTTCGGGGTGGCTCGGTTGATCTCGTCGGCGAGGACCAGGTGGGCGAAGACCGGGCCGCGGCGGAACGCCAGGTCGTTGCTGCGCTGGTCGAGGTACACCGCGCCGGTGACGTCGGAGGGCAGCAGGTCCGGGGTGAACTGCACCCGGGAGAAGTCCAGGCCCAGCGCCCTGGCCAGCGACTTGGCGATCAGCGTCTTGCCCAGCCCGGGCAGGTCCTCGACGAGAATGTGGCCGCCGGCCAGGATGCCGAGCAGGACCAACCGGACCGGGTCGCGTTTGCCGACCACCACCCGGTCCACCTCGTCCAGTGCGGCGGCCACCCGGGCCGCGGCGTCGCTGACGGTCATCACGCGAGGTCCTCCATCCGCCTGACGAGGTGCTCCAGCGTTGCCCGGTCGACGCCGCCGGTGAGGCTGTCGTCCCGCGGTGGGCGGGCCGGGTCGAGCAGATACCAGGCCTGCTTCCCCAGGAGCTGGCGGACCCGGTCGCGGTCGCGGTCCAGCTCCAGTCCCCGGTCGGTGAGGGCGGCACGCAGGGCCCGCTGTAGCAGGGGCCGGGTGGCGCGGTCGAAGAGGCGACCCGATTGGGTACCCCAGGACAGGGCGTTGGCGATGCGATCAGTCGGGGTCCACGTCGCCGGCTGGGGGTCCGCCGGTGCAGGCGGCAGTGGCGGCGGCCGGTCGGCCAGGGCGGCCCGGGCGACGCTGAGGGCGACCAGGTACGCGGGCAGCCCCAGCACCATACCCATCCGCCAGCCGCCCGCGATGGTACCGACGGCCACCAGCAGCGCCAACAGTCCGACCAGCCACCAACCCGACCGGGTCATGGCGCGCCGCGCATAGTGTTCCGGATCCGGGCGAGAGCGGCCGTGGCCGCCTGGCGCTGTGCCTCGGTGACCGGGCGGGAGCTGTAGCGGGCCACGCCGAACAGGTCGGTCAGCTCTCGGGCCGGCTGGGCGGGGATCGCTCCGCTGGCCGCCGCGCGAGCCAGCAACTCGCCCGGGACGTCGGACGCCCGGCCGGCCACTCCCCCGTGGCGCAATGCCCGGGCCATGGCCGCGTAGCAGCGCAGTACCCCGGTGCGGGGGTCGTCACCGGATAGTGCTGCGGTCCCGGCCTCTGCCGCCTCGGCCAGCGCAGTCGCCGCAGAGCGCGCCGGTCGGCGGGCGCGCCGCCGGACCGACCAGGCGGCCAGGGCGAGCAGCAGTACCGCGGCGACGCCGAATTCGGCGACCGCAACCAGCCCACTGACGTAGGGGGCCGGCGCGGGGCCGGGCTGCGGTCCCGGGGAGACCTCAGCGCTGGGAACCGCCACTGGAGCGGCCGGGTGGGCCGGGAAATGGCGGACGATGACCAGCGCGACAAACGGGGCGGCGAGAGCCAGCACCGCGACAGCCACGGCCACCAACCGCGCCAGCGGGCCGTGGTCCGCGGGCGGCGGTACTACCGCGGGCTCCTCGTCCTTGCGTCGCGGCCGCCGCAGCAGGACCACAAGGGCGACCACAAACCCGGCAGCGGCAAGCGCGAGCACCGCGGCGAGCGCGGCGAACAGCACCGCGGGTGCGGCCGGGGAGCGCGGTGCGGTACCGGCACGCCAGGCGGCCGGCACGGCATTAGCGCCGGGTACCGCGACCACGAGCAGCGAGACGACGGCCACCACCGGAAGTGCGTCGCGCCACGCTGAGGACTTCGGCACCAGGCACCTCCAGCGCTGAACCGGTGAGGTCGGGACCATTGGCGGCCGACCCGGCCGCGGTTGCGGCGGGTCCCTCCGCCGTGCCGGCATCAGTCTAGCGCCGACGGCCCGTTCTTCTTGCCAGCCGACACGTGCATGTAGACACTGACCAGGCGATGAGGCTCGCCTTCGAGCGCGGCGCACCCGCTGATGGCCTCTGTCCACGAGCCGGTGACGGGCGGGGAGGAGGCGAGGGTGGCGGCTGAGGCGGGACAGCATCCGCTACAGGTCCTGAGCGGAGTATCTGACCGGGCGGTGGAGCTCCAAACGGAGGCCGAGGTGGTGATCCGGGCCCGCGCCCGGCCGGGCGAGACGCCGACCCGGGTGGCCCGCGACGGCGGATGGATGGTCGGGCAGTACTTCCTGTTGCACAAAGCAGGTCGAGGCGCTGGGCGTGGACCGGTCGCTGACGCGGCAGCACCGGCGGGCCCGCGAGTTGGTGGCGTACCACCTGGAGCTGTTCGGCGCCTGCCTGAACCCGGCCCTCCCCAAGTACCGCGACCCCGAGCTGGAGGCCCGCCGGCTGAGCCTGGACGGTCTGGGGCCGCCCGCAGCCCACCTGCGCGAGCTGTGCGAGGAAGTGTGCACGCCGAGCGCCCAGAAGACGAACGCCAACACCGGCCAAAGCTGTGTTTCGGGAGTAGCTGACCCGCGTCTTACCCCAAGTCCGGATGGCTGACTTGCCCGGTCGGCGCGGTCCGCACCGCTTGATCGGGACGGCGAAGCCCTGGCCGGATCCGGGGCTTCGCCGTGGGGTACTCACCTCTCGGCGGCGCACTCGCGGTGGGTGAGTACGGCGATGTTCTGGGCGGCCTGCGCGGTGAACCCTTCGGCACGCAGCGCCTGGGCGACGGTGTCGATCCGGGTTGGGCAGGTCCAGGCGGAAACGGGTGGGTCGTCCTGGTCGGGCGTGGGCTGTGCGCTGGCCGGCGTTGCGGTGAATACGAGCGCGACGGCTGCGGTGGCGACGGTCATGACGGCGATGGCACGGTGCCGGCGGATCGCGGCGGACATGATGTTCTCCTCGGCTGGGATGCGGTTCTGGTTGGTCGCAGTTCCGAGGCTTCCGCTAAGGCATGGGGAAGCGGATCAGTGAGCCACGCACCAACCCCGTTCGCGGCGCCTTAGTTGTCGGTCCGCGGGACCTTAGTCGGGTCGAGCCGAGGGGTTTACGGTTGGCTGCTGGTTTGGTGTGCTTGGGAGATGGATGGGGTGCAGCCCCTGATCGGTCGTCGCGCCGAGCTGGTGTTCCTGACGGATGCGCTGGTTCGCGGGTCCGGGCGACGTGTCGTGCTGCTCGTTGGTGAGGCTGGCGTCGGTAAGACGCGGCTGGTGGCGGAGGCGGTTCGACAGGCCCGCGCCGCGGGCATTGCGGTGTTGGAAGGTGCTTGCCTGCCGCTGACCGACAGCGTGCCGTTCCTTCCGATCATCGAGGCAGTGCGCGGGCTGGGTCTGGCTGGTGGGAAGCCGGGTGTCTTGGAGCGGTGCGATCCGCATGTACGCGCCGAGTTGGCGCGGTTGGTCCCGAGCTGGAGCGCCTCCCCCGGGTCGGCTGAGCCGGGTTCGGTGGAGGGGTGGCAGCGGGGGCGGTTGTTCTCGGCGTTGCGGGACCTGCTGGCCCGGCTGGCGGCCGAGGGTCGCTGCGGTCTGGTGATCGAGGACCTGCACTGGGCCGACGCGACGACGCTGGACTTCCTGGCCTACCTGTGCGCCGTTGATCGGGACGGGGCGACGCCGCTGGTGCTGACCTGCCGGGAGGAGGAGATCGACCTGAGGCGGCCGGTCGGCCGCTGGGTCACCGAACTGGCCCGGCTGGACGGGGTGGCGCAACTGCCGCTGGGTCCGCTGTCGTCTGCGGAGGTGGCCGAGCAGATCCGTGGACTCCTGGGTACGGCGGCTCCTGCCGGGCTTGTTGACCAGGTGTACGCCCGCGCCGAGGGCAACCCGTTCTTCACCGAGCAGCTGGTCGCCGCGAAAGCCGACGCTGCGGTGGGAGTGCTGCCTACCAGTCTGGCTCAGTTGCTGATCGCCAAGGCCGAGGCGGTTGGCGAGGAGGGTCGGGCCGTGCTGACCGCACTGGCTGTGGCCGGGCGTGGTTTGGACGAGATGGCACTGGCGTCGATCACCGGTCTTGACGGTCCGCGGCTGCGGATCGCGGTGCGGGAGCTGGCCGACGCGCGGCTGATCGACCGCCCCGGCACCGACCGCTCGGGTATTGAGGGCCGGTACCGCCTGCGGCACGCGCTTGTCGGCGAGGCGGTGGTCGCCGACATGCTGGCCGGCGACCGGCGCGAACGGCACGCCACGGTGGCGCGGGTGTTGACCGCCCGGGGCGCTGCCGACGGTTCCGGTGAGGTGGCCGAACACTGGGCGGCCGCGGGCGAGATCAGCGAGGAGATGCCGTGGCGACTCGCGGCAGCTGAGGAGGCTGAACATGTCTACGCCTACCGGGAGGCGGCCAGGCATTGGCTACGGGTGATCGATCTGTGGACACACGTACCGCCCGCCAGCCGGCCGGCTGACCTCGACCTGGCAACGGTCTATCTGACGGCGATTGGTGCCCTGGACCGGTGCGGAGATACCAAGAAGGCTGGAGTCGTGGCCGAGCAGGCTTTACCGACGCTGGCGTCGACCGCGGATCGGCGAGAGCTTGCCCTGCTGTACGAGCGGGCGGCCGAATACCGCTATTTTGGGGTCTTCCGGGAACTCCGTGGGCGTATTTTGATGTGAGACGCCGCGCGGTGTGGGCTTTGTGGGGGTTCCGCCCCGAGCGACGGCCGTGCCTCGGAGATTGGGGGGTTGGCGATCTGCT
>Ga0137369_10002141_pt1 | contig 20136 bp, 19 predicted proteins | sample SagtaG_12_FD_104918 | JGI IMG/M metagenome (GOLD analysis project Ga0137369, IMG submission 104918) | Vadose zone soil microbial communities from Sagehorn Ranch, Mendocino, California, USA - Sage1_L_113_16 metaG | ecosystem: Environmental > Terrestrial > Soil > Vadose zone | place: USA... | reverse complement strand
CCGCACGACGGGAGTTTTTGGAAAATTCCGTTCGTTGCGTGACCGCCTCGTAACGAGTTTCTTTTTGGAAAATTTCTCCGCTGCGTGACCGCCAGCGCTTTTCGCTCAACCGCGTCCCTCGTGGCGCTGCGCGCCGTCGGTCCGCTGCTCGCCCGCGCGCCGCGGTCACGCACGAACGGAATTTTCCAAAACGTAACTCGTTACAAGGCGGTCACGCAGCGGAGATCTTTTCCAAGAAAAAAGACGTATGGTGTTGAGAATGGTTCGGTTCTGAACAGAGGGCAGCTATACTGCGAGTGCTTCGGGGCCCACCGCTGGGTGGGCCATTTGTTTGCCCGCCATTTGTTTGCCCAAGGATCGAGCCATGCTGCGCATTCTGAATCTCAAAAAGTCCTATGGCGGCCATGACGTCTTGCAGGACATCTCCTTTGAAATCGCCGATCGCGAGAAGGCCGCGCTGGTCGGCCCGAATGGGGCCGGCAAGTCGACGCTGCTCAAGATCGTGGCCGGCGAGCTGAGCGCTGACGAGGGCTCGATCCGTACCCAGGGCGATGCGCGTCGCGAAATCGCCTACTTGCCGCAGGACGCTGGCGTACGCAGCGGCCGGACCCTGTGGGACGAGATGCTATCGAGCTTCCCCGAGCTGCAGCAGGCGCAAGCCGAGCTCACCTCACTCGAGCAAGCGATTGGCGATGCGGCAATGGCCGGCGACGACGACAAGCTTCAGGAGCTGATCGATCGCCAGGGCACCCTGCTCGAGCACTTCGAGCAGTTGGGCGGCTATGCCGTCGAGGCCGATGTGGCCAAAGTGCTGGCCGGTCTTGGCTTCCAGAGTACCGATCGCGACAAGCCCACGGCGGCCTTCTCGGGCGGCTGGCAGATGCGTATCGCGCTGGCCAAAATGCTCGTGCGCAAGCCGGGTCTGCTGCTACTCGACGAGCCGACCAATCACCTCGATCTCGCGGCGTGTGAATGGCTCGAGGGCTACCTGGCCGAGTATCCGGGTTCGATCCTGGTCGTCTCACACGACCGCTACTTCCTGGACAAAGTAACGGGCCGCACGCTCGAGCTCGCCGACGGCGTGGTCACCGACTACCGTGGCAATTACAGCCACTATCTGGACGAGAGCGCCCGCCGCAAGGCGGAGCACAAGGCGGCGTACGACCGCCAGCAGAAGTACATCGCGCGCCAGCTTGCGTTCATCAACGCCACCAAGGCTAATGCCGCGCGCGCCGCGCTGGCCAAGAGCCGCGAGCGCGCGCTGGCCAAGCTCGAGCGCATCGCGGTGCCGAAGCCCGAGGCCGACTGCATCACGGTGCGCTTGGCAACGGGCCGCCGCGCACCCGATCGCGTGCTCACCGCCGAGGGATTGAGCCGCTCGTTCGACGGACACGCGGTATTGCGCGGACTATCGCTCGAGCTGAACCGCGGCGATCGCGTCGCGCTTGTCGGACCGAATGGCGCAGGCAAGTCAACGCTGCTGCGGCTCCTTGCTGGAGTAGACCCGGCGGACCACGGGAAGGTGAAGCTGGGCGACGACGTGACCGTCGGCTACTACGCCCAGGACCAGTCGCAGACGCTCGACGAATCGCGCAGCGTCGTGGATGAGGTGTTGGCGCATGCACCGGCCGGCTGGAGCGTCGAGTCCGTGCGCGGTCTGTTGGCGCGCTTTCTATTCACCCAGGACGATGTCTACAAGTTGATCGGAACACTGTCGGGTGGCGAGAAGAGCCGCCTGAGCCTGGCCAAGCTGCTGCTGCAGCCGCGCCAGCTGCTGCTGCTCGACGAGCCGACGAATCATCTCGATTTGCCGTCGAAGGACGAGCTGGAGAAGGCGCTCAACGGCTACAGCGGCGGGCTGATCTTCTCGTCGCACGATCGGTTCTTGCTGGATCGCGTGGCGACCAAGGTTGCCGAGCTCGAGGATGGCCAGCTGCGCATCTACCACGGTGGTTGGAGCGCGTATCGCGAGGCGAAGGGCGCTGACGCGCCGGAGCTGGAGCTGGCGGAGACAGCCGCCTAGAGCGGCTCTTCGAGCGGGGTGCCGCCGTCGGCCGCGAAGCGGACCCGCGCGGCAATGACGCCCATCACCATCACGTTCTCGGCGGGCAGCACCAGCGCGGGCTGATCGGAGCCTACGGGCTCCAGGCGGACCTCGTCTGACGAAGCGAAATAGCGGCGCGCGAGGCGCTGGGAGTCGCCGTCGATCTCGGCCTCGGCGACGACCAGGTCGCCATCGCGCGGCTCGGCGCGCGTATCGACGGCTACGGCATCACCAACGTGCAGGCCAAGCCCGCTCAGGCCGTCGTCACGGATCCAGAACGGGTTGTGTCCGCTGGGCAGCTCCGAATTCCAACTGAAGGCGCCTGGTCCGGCCACGGCGCTGGCATTCTAGGGCCAGCTCAGCCACGATCGGCTACAGTTGTGCTGAATATGCATGTCGACGAGGGCGAGGATCGCACCAACGGGCGCGATGGTGGGGGGCGCGCCGAGCGCATCGGGATCGGCGGCGGCGACGATGCCGTTACGCGCATCCAACTCGCTGCGCGCTGGGCGGAGACGTTTGCGCCGGAGCATGGCGACACACTGGTCGCCAGCCTGAAGCGCTTCCGCGCAGCCTACGAATACCTGGACTCGGTAATTCACGGCGTCGAGCCGAGTGAGCCCCCGCCCGATCAGCCGGAGCGCCGCGCACCTGCCGCCGCCGCGCCACCGAGCAGCTACGCTCCGCCGTCCGCCGCACCACCGACGGCACCACCGTCGCCGCCATCGCCGCCCGAGTCCGAACCGCGTCCCTGGGGCTAGAGCTCCCCGCCGCGTTTCTGCGCTCGAACCAGCCTGATCCGGCCTGGCTGGCGGCATTGCCGGGACTGGTCGCGCAGCTTGCCGACCAATGGCAGCTGAGGCTGGAGCCGCCCTTCGGCGAGATCAGGATCAACTACGTTGCGCCAGCCCTTACCGCCGACGGTATGGAGTGCGTGCTCAAGGTCAGCCGCCACGTCGGGGAGACACGCACTGAAATTGAGGCCCTGCGCCTGTGGGACGGCGTTGGGACGGCGCGGCTGCTGGCGGCGGAGCCCGAGCTGGGGGCATTGCTCACGGAGCGAGTCGTCCCTGGGATCATGCTGACGTCGGTAGAGGATGACGACACCGCGACACGCATTGCCGCGGATATGCTGCTGCAGCTATGGCGTCCGCTGCCTGTGCGACACGAGCTGCGCACGCTCGACAGCTGGTGCGTTGCGTACGATCGCAACCACGCTGCGTTGACTGCTGGCGCAGACGGTTTTCCGCGCGGGCTTTTCGAGCGCGGCGATGCACTGCGCGCTGAACTGCTGGCGTCGACAACCCAGCCGATCGTGCTGCATGGCGACTTGCAGCACTTCAACGTCCTGCGTAGTGAGCGAGCCGGGTGGCTGGCGATCGATCCGAAGGGGCTGGCGGGCGACCGCTGCTTCGACGTCTGTCAGTTCCTGCGCAATCCTTCGGTGATGCCAGTGTCGATCGTTCGGCGGCGGCTGGACATCTTTTGCGCTGAGCTAGGTCTCGACCGCGCGCGGACCGAAGCGTGGTGCGGGGTGCACGCGGTGCTGGACGCGTGTTGGTCGTTTGAAGACGCAGACCCGGATCTGCCTGAGCGGGTGATCTACGCGGAGCAGATGCTCGAGCTTTAGCCGCTCGCTTAACCACGGTCCTCGCGGAAGTACGGCCGGCCGAGGGCGGCGGGCGCGCCGCTGACTCGGAAATTGAGCCGCCTGCTGATGAGCGGGAGCGTCAAGATTGGCGCCAGGTAGGGCAGCGCGCCGAACAGGTACTGCGCACCGGGGAAGATCGCCGCCAGGCGAAACTGGGCGGCCTCGAAGCCGCCGAACAGCAGGGTGCCGCCGATCGCCCATAGCGGGTGCCAGTTGGCGAACGTGACGAGCCCGAGCGCAATCCAGCCGCGGCCGCCGATCAGGCCTTCGGTCCACGTCTGGACGATGGACAGCGAGAACAGCCCACCGGCGAAGCCCATCAGCATGCCGCCCACGATGACCGCGCCAAATCGGTATGCGTCGACCTTGATGCCCATCGAGTCGGCTGTGGCGGGGTCCTCGCCGACGGCTCTGAGGTGCAGGCCCGCGCGGGTCTTGAACAGGACGAGGAAGGTGATTGCTGCCAGTGCGTAGGCCACGTAGACCAGCGAGCGCTGCTGGAACAGGATCTCGCCCAAAACGGGCAGATCGGCCAGGACGGGGAGGCGCAGGCGCGGATCGAGGCCGGCGCTCTGGCGATTGGCATACGGTCCCCCGAGCAGGCGGCTCAATGCATCGCCCAGGAAGACCAGGATCAGGCCGAGGACGAATTGCCGTTCCTGGGTCACTCTGCCGTAAACGACCGGCAGCGCGTGAGTGATGCACAGTAGGCCGCCGGCGGCGCTGGCTGCGGCGATGCCGAGTGCTGCGTTGCCTGTCGAGTACGCAACCGCATAGCCGGCCATGGCGCCGAAGAGCATCACCCCCTCGACGCCAAAGTTGGTCACACCCGCCTTGTCGGTGACGATCGCGCCCAACGTCGCGGGCAACAGGCCCGCGCCAGAGCGGATGAGCACCGCCAGAAAGGCGACCAAGCTGCCGAGGTCCATCACTCCCTCAGGGTATCGACGCTGTGGGGTGTGTCGCCGCTGCCGCTCGAAGGTCCTCGCGCTGTGCGCGCGGCCGAAGCGTATACTGCTGAGCTGGCGGCAGGTAGTCGGCGGAACGCCCGCGGCGAGCCTACCGCGGGTGGCGGCCTCGCAGAAGGTGTGACCATCGCGGCGGGTCGCCGTTGTATCGAACATGATCACCAGTGGCACCAGCCACGATCGCATTCGAGATGGCGGCGTAACGCTAATTTGGTTCGCTACCGTTTCCCGCCTATAACTCGCTCGCTATGCGCCGCTTGCCTACCGTGAGCCTGCGTCTCGTGCTCGGCTTGATCGTGCTCATGACGATCGCGCCCGGCAGTTCGACCGTACTCGCGGCGGGACCAAGTATCGTCGCGCTGCGCGCCGCGGGCGCGTCCCAGATTCGCGATGTGTTCATTCGGCCGCCGCAGCGCATGCCCGACGGCGAGCCGCTGCAGATGGTGGTCGCGATCCACGGTATGGGCGGCAACGGCGTCGATTTCGGCGGCGCGCTAGCCAGCCAGGCGGATCGCCACGGCTGGCTGATCGTCGCCCCGACGATCCACTACGGCGACTGGACCGACCCTGGCCAGATCGCGCGCGAAGATCCCGCCCTGATCGCATGGCTGTCGGACGAGATCGCCGCGCTCGCCGAGCACGCTGACTATCCGGTGCGTCCGCGCGTCCTGATCTTTGGCCACTCGCGCGGCGCCCAGCTTGCGCTGCGCTTCACCGAGATCCATCCTGAGCAGGTCGCTGGCGTCGCCGCCGTCTCGGCGGGTACGTACACGCTGCCAGTGAGCCGCGACGGCCGTAATCGCCTGCTCGAGTTTCCCTTCGGCCTCGCCAACATCGCCCGCGATGACGGCGGCAAGGCGTTCGACGCGCGGACCTTCGCTGAGGTGCCGATCTGGATTGGCGTCGGCGCCGACGACAACAACCCGAACGACGTGCCCGACGCCTGGGACCCGTTCATCGGCGACGATCGCCGCGAACGCGCCGAGCGATTCACCAGCGCGCTCAGCAAGATGGGCGTGGATGTCACGCTGAACGTCTTCGATGGCGCGAGTCACGGACTGAGCGACGACATGCGCGGCGCGGCCTGCGCGGCACTCGCCCAGGCCAGCACCTAGCGACGGGCGCGCTCAGCCAGGTTCTGAGCGTTGATGACGCCGTACAGCATCGCCCACAGCAGCACGCCGGCGATGGCCGAGGGCAACGCGAACTGCACTTGAAGCTGCGTTCCGCCGCTCAGCAGCGCGGCGACGACGACGGCGGACAACGCGGTGAACCACGGCCGCAACAGTCCAAGCGACACGACCAGGATGGCCGTGTAGCCCAGGTCTTGAGTAATGCCCGCCTCGAGGCGATGGTTCAACCCGGCCACTTCGCCCGCGCCGGCCAGGCCGGCCAGGCCGCCGCTGACCGCTGATACGAACAGGATCACGCGGCTGGTGTTCAGACCGAGGTAGCTCGCCGCGCGTGGTCCCTGGCCGACGAGATCGACTTCGAGTCCCCAGACGGTGCGGGTCACGATCAGCCAGACCACCCCCACGGCGAGAACGCCGAACAGCAGCCCGAGATGCGCGTTCGTGTCGGCGATACGTGGCAGCCAGAAATCCTCATTAAACGTCGCGCTGCCGGGAAAGCCTCGACCGTTTGGATCCTTCCAGTACGAGAAGACCAGGAAGTCGTTGATGCGCAGGGCGATGTAGTTGAGCAGCAGGCTGACGATGATCTCGGGCGCGCCGAAGCGCACGCGCATGACGCCCGGAATGAGCGACCACACGATGCCGGCCCCGACGGCCGCGATCAGCATCAGCGGCACGATGAGCCAGCCCGGCGCGGTCGGGTTGTACAGGGCAATGCCGCTCGAAGCGATGGCGCCCATGAACATGCCGCCGTTCAGGCCGATGTTCCAGAAGCGGGCGCGGAAGGCGAGGATCAGGCCGCTGCTCAGGAGCAGCAGCGGAATGGTGCGCGCCAGCGTGCGGTTGAGGGCCACGGGCGAGCCGAAGGCGCCGCCGATGACCGCCTGGAGGATGTCCACTGGGTTTTGCCCGAGGATGACAATGAACGCCGAGAAGGCGGCGATGGCGCCGCCGAGGCCGATGAGCCAGGCTGCGGCCGTTGTCGCGACGGCCGTGTCATCCCGAGCTTGCGAGGGATCTCGCCGGTCCGAGCGTCGCACAAGAGCGAGCGCCATGCCCGCGAGATTCCTCGCTGCGCTTCGGAATGACATTACTCACAGGGACGACAAAGACGGATCGCCCGACATCAGCAGGCCGACGCGCTCGCGAGTGGCCTCAGCGCGATCCAACACTGCCACCACCTGGCCGCGATTCATCACCGCGATGCGATCGCACACGAGCGCTTCGGACAGGTCGCCGGTGATCCACAGTACCGCGGCGCCACGATCGCGATGCGCGAACAGCTCGTGGGTGAACTGCTGGGTCGAACGCGGGTCCAGTCCGCGGGTGAACTTGTCGGCCACGATCAAGCGCGGATCGCCGGAAAACTCGCGGGCAATGATCACCCGCTGCTGATTGCCACCGGACAGCTTGCCCACGGCAAGGTCCGGATCGGGCGGCTGGATGCCGTAGCGGTCGACGAGCTCGACCGCCTCGCGGCGCATGGCCGCGTGGTCGAGCCAGCCACGTGAGCTGAACGGCGGGCGATCGTAGCGTCGCAGGGCGAGGTTGACGGCGACGCTCTGGCCAGCGACCAGGCCGACGTCGCGGCGGTTCTCGGGCACATAGGCCACGCCCAGCCGGTGCACCGCGCGCGGCCCGCGGCCGCGAATGTCGTGGCCGGCGACATGAATGGTGCCCTGGTACGCCGGAACATGGCCGGTGATGGCTTCGGCCAGTTCGGTCTGGCCGTTGCCCGCCACACCAGCCAATGCCATGAGCTCACCTGCATGCAGGCGCAGGTTGACCTCGCGGAGGCTGGATCGGCGGGTTGGATCGGAGATGTTGAGGCCGGCGATGGACAGGACGGGCGGGCCGCTAGGGTGGGCGGCGCCTTCATGGGCCGGCTCGGCGGCGCCGACCATCAGCTGGTTCAGTCGCTCGCGGCTGGTTTCGGCCGTAGGAAACGTGGCGATCACACGCCCTGCGCGCATGATGGTGACACGGTCGGTGTAGCGAATGACCTCGTCCAGCTTGTGGGTAATGAAGACGACCGTGCGCCCGCTCTGAGCCAGCTGACGCACCGCCTCGAAGAACGTTTCGATCTCGGTCGGGGCGAGGTTGGCGGTCGGCTCGTCGAGGATGATGGTGACGGCGCCATGGTGCAGCAGCTTGACCAGCTCGACACGTTGGCGGTGGCCCAGGGGTAGGTTCCAGACCGGGTGTTCGGCGTCGATCGGCAGCCGGTAGCGGCTCGACAACCGCGCTGCAAGGTCGCGGAAGAAGCGCTGGCGCACCAGCCAGCGTGGCTGTGTGTGGCCGAGTGAGACGTTTTCGGGCGCGGTGAAGCGCGCGACCAGGCGCTGTTCCTGGTGGACCATGCCCACGCCTTGCTTCTTGGCGTCCTCGGGGGAGTGGATCTGGACGGAGCGGCCGTGCAGCTCGATCTCGCCGGAGTCGGGCCGGTACAGCCCGGCCAGGACATTCATGAGGCTGGTCTTGCCGGCGCCGTTTTCGCCGAGCAGGGCGTGGATCTCACCATGTTCGACTTCGAGCGTGGCGTCGTCGATGGCCAGTACGTCGCCGAAGCGCTTGGTGACGTTGCGCAGCGCGAGCGCAATCGTCACATCTAGTGCTCAGCCAGCCAGGCGTAATACTCCCAGGCGCGGGCCATTGGGCCGGTGGCATCGAACTCCTGGCGGGCCCGGCTGGCCTCTTCGGGCGTAAACGCCAGCAGCCTCTCAGACCGTCCGCCGGTGGCGGCGAGCGCCTTCAACTGCAACTCGGCCGCTTCCTCGAGCAGGCACGCGACCACCGTGGCCGAGCGCACATCCACATCGGCCACATTGGCGCCATGGCCGCGCAGGAGCATGGCTCGCTTCTGTCCAAGTGTGGCCGCGACCGCGTCGCCTAGCTCGCGCGAACGGATGAGGCCGATGCGCTCGTACATCGGCACCCCATCGGACAGCACGGCGCCCGCGTTGTGCAGGATGCGCACGGGTTCGCCGATCTGGCCAAGGGCGACGCACGCGGGCGAGTGGACGTGGGCGACCGCGCCGACATCCGGCCGCGCGGCGTAGATGCGCGCGTGGATCCACAACTCGGTATTGGGTGTGCCTTCGCTTTCGAGCAGGTTGCCGTCGAGGTCAAGCACCAGTAGTCGGTCGGCGCGAGCCAGCGCTGGGCTGGCGCGTGTCGGAAACAGGAAGGTATCCGTGCCCGGGATGCGCGCACTGACGTGGCCGAAGCCAGTCACCAGCCCAACACGATGCACGATGCGATTGGCCAACGCGACGTCGGCGTGCAGGTCGGTCGCCATCAGTGTGGCGACAGGGTATCGTCGAGACGTATGGCGCTGCGCGTCGGGCTCATCGGCTTGGGCACGATCGGCTCTGGTTTGCTGGCGCTGCTCGGCCCCGCCGACGACATTGAGATCGTCGGCGCACTGGTTCGCCGACCACGCGCTGATCGCGTGCCAACGTTGACCGCCCTCGCGGACCTGCTCTCTATGCAGCCCGAGGTCGTCGTCGAAATGGCTGGACACGATGCGCTGCGCTGCCATGGTCCGCACGTGCTGCGCGCTGGCGTCGACCTGGTGATTCTGTCGGTCGGCGCGCTCGCCGACCCGCATCTCGAGGCGGAAATCATCGTCGCGGCGCGCGCCGGCGACAGTCAGGCGATCGTGGCGTCGGGGGCCATCGGCGGACTCGACGCGATCGGCGCCGCCGCGATCGGCGGTCTCGAGCGGGTGACGCATACCACGCGCAAGCCTGCCCGGGCATTGCTGCCGATTGGCGAGGCAGTCGCGCTGCGTGAGCCGCGCGAGCTCTTTCGGGGCACCGCGCGCGAGGGCGCGCTGCGCTTCCCCGAGAACATCAACGTCGCCGCTGCCGTCAGTCTGGCGGGCATCGGGCTCGATCGCACCGAAGTGTGCGTGGTGGCTGATCCGGCGCTGGAGCGCAACACGCACGAGGTTGTTGCGCAGGGCGCTTTCGGCGAGCTGCGCTTCGAGATCCGGGGCATTCCCAGCGACGACAATCCGCGCACGGGCCGTATCGTCGCGATGAGCGTTCTGCACACCCTGCACCGGCTTCGGGCGCCTCTGGTGGTCGGCTGAATGAGCGCGACCTTTGGCACGCCCGCGTATGGCGCACACGGCGTGCTGGCCACGCCGCACTATCTCGCATCGCTCGCAGGTGCCGACGTGCTGCGCGACGGCGGCAGCGCGGTCGACGCAGCGATCGCGGCCAACCTGGTGCTGGCGGTGGTCTGGCCGAACATGTGTGGGCCGGGCGGCGACCTGTTCGCCCAGGTTTTCGACGACGGCGCATTGTTCGGCTTGAACGCCAGCGGTCGCGCTGGCGCGGCCATGACGCTCGAGGCGTACCGCGCACGCGGCCTCGACGCCATGCCTGCGCGCGGGCCGCTCTCGGTGACGGTGCCCGGCGCAGTGAGCGGCTGGTTCGCGCTGCACGAGCGCTGGGGTCGACTCGACATCGCCCGCCTGGCACGCGACGCGATGCGTCACGCGCGTGACGGCTTCCGTGTCACGAGCTTCGTGAGCGAGGCTGTGCGCACCAATCTGCCGCTGCTCGGCGAGCACGGCTTGGGGGCTGAGGTATTCGCGCCCGGTGGTCGCGTCCCTGGGGCGGGTGACCACGTTACCCAGCCGGAGCTGGCCGACAGCCTCGAGCTGATCGCGACCCAGGGGCCGAGCATTATGTACGGCGGGATTCTCGGCCAGCGCATCGCCGATTTCGTGGCGGCCCGTGGCGGGCTACTCACCGCTCATGACTTGCTGGCACATCGCGTGGAATGGGTCGACCCTCTGCGGGTTTCCTATCGCGGGGTCGAAGTCGCCCAATTGCCACCAAACTCGCAGGGCGTTGCGTTGTTGCAGATGTTGCGGTTGCTCGAGTCCGACGACGTCGCCGCCTGGCCTGAGGCGCAGCGCGTGCACGAGCTGGTCGAGCGCAAAAAGCGGGCGTTCGCGGATCGCGACGCCTTCGTGGCCGACCCGGCGTATGGCGACGTGCCCATCGCGCGGATGCTCCAGGCCGGTTCCGTGCATGCGACTGGATCGGCCGCCGCCGCGGCGCACGCGGCCGACGGGGACACGATCTACCTGTGCGCGGCTGACCGCGACGGCATGGTGGTCAGCTTGATTCAGAGCCTGTATGCAGCCTGGGGCTCGGGCGTGCACGTGCCCGGGACGGGCATCACGCTCCACAACCGCGGCTGGGGCTTCAATCTCGACGCGGGGCACACGAATGTGCTGGCGCCCGGCAAGCGGCCGCGGCACACGCTCATGCCTGGCTTCGCGCTGAAGGACGGTCAGCCGTGGCTGGCGTTCGGCACACGTGGCGCCGACGGCCAGCCGCAAACCGGCTTGCAGATCCTCACCCATCTGCTCGACCTCAGGCTCGACCTGCAGGCTGCGATCGAAGCCCCGCGCTGGGTCCAGGCGCCGCCCGGCGACCGCTTTGCGCGCGACGCCCTGGTCCTCGAGTCACGCTTCGGTTCTTCGGTTGCCAGGGATCTGTCCGCTCGCGGGCACGACGTCGTCGTCAGCGAACCGCTCGACATGATCATGGGCACAGTCCAGTTGATCCAGGTCGATCGCGAGCGCGGCTGCTACATCGCCGCCACAGACCCGCGCGGCGACGGCGTAGCCCTGGCCGTGTAACTTCCTGTGTTCCAGAAGATCGACTGTCTGCAGATACCCGTGCCCGATCTCGAAGCTGGTCTGGCGTTCTACCGCGATCAACTTGGCCACAGTCTGATCTGGCGGACGGACACCGCGGCTGGCCTGCGCATGCCAGAGTCGGATGCGGAGTTGGTGATCCAGACCGAGCGACCAGAGCTGGAAGCCAATCTCACCGTGGCATCCGCTGATGAAGCAGCGGCAGCTATGAGTCGGGCTGGTGGGCGCATTGTGAGCCCGGCGTTCGACATCCCTATCGGCAGGTGTGCCGTCGTCGAGGATCCGTGGGGCAACCGACTGGTCCTGCTTGACCTCAGCAAGGGCCTGCTGGTCACCGATGACGCTGGTCGAGTCCCGGTCGACGCCGACGGCCAGCCACAAGTGCGGCACGCCACCCGCCGCGAGTCGTAGCAGCAGTGCGTGTCAGCGGTGCGAAGCGCGTGCCGCCGCTGATGCTGATCATCACTGGCACGCCGGCTAGCGGGAAGACCACGATTGGGCGCGAACTCGCGTCGGCCAGCGCCGACGGCGTGGTGCGCAGGATTCGCGAGGTCGCCTAGCGGGCGGTGGTGCCGCCGTCGAGCGGTAGGGCGACGCCAGTGATGAAGGAGGCGGCGTCGCTGCAGAGCCAGACCACGGCTTCGGCGACCTCTTCGACAGTGCCCAGGCGGCCCATGGGCTGCATGCTGGCCAGGCGCTCCAGGCTCATGCGTGGGCCGCCGATCTCCACCAGGCGGTCGACCATCGGCGTCTGCACGAACGCCGGGCAGACAGCGTTCACGCGGATGCCGGCGCGGGCATATTCGAGCGCCGCGGTGCGCGTCACGCCGATCACGGCGTGCTTGCTCGCGCTGTACGCGACATTCATCGGAAAGCCGATCAACCCAGCGAGCGAGGCGGTGTTGACGATCGCGCCGCCACCATGCTCCAGCATGTATCGCGCTTCATGCTTCAGGCACAGCCACACGCCGGTCACGTTCACTGCGATGACCTGGTCAAAGTAGCGGCGTTCAGATTCATGCACGGCGGCGGGCGGTGCGCCGATGCCGGCGTTGTTATGGGCGTAGTCGAGGCGGCCAAAACGGTCTGCAGCGCTGGCGATGAGCGCGGCGACGTGCGATTCGTCGGTGACGTCGGTCCTGATGAAATGAGCATTGCCACCAGAGGCTGCGATCTGCTGGACGGTGTCGTTGCCGCCGGCGGTGTCGACGTCGGAGACCACCACGCAGGCGCCCGAGCGGGCAAAGGCCAGCGCGGAGGCTCGCCCGATGCCCGACCCGGCGCCGGTGACGATGGCCACCTTGCTGTCCAAGGACGGACTCACGGCGTTGGCGAGCCCACCACGTTCTCGACGAACCACTGGCCACGCTCGTCGTACAGCGCCGCGACGTCGGGCGCACCTTCGATGCGCACCTTGCCGCTGTTGTCCTTGATCGGTCCGGTGAAGACGGAGGTGAACGTCTTCGCGCCAGACTTGAACGCGGCCACCTCGTCGCCATAGAGCTTCTGGATCTGGTCCTTGCGCGGATGGTTGGCTAGCGCGGCGGTATTCAGCGGCGCGACCTGGACGGTGCCGTCCTTAAACGAGCCCATCCAGTTGCGATACTCCTGGGGGATGGTCACCCTACCGTCTTTAACCCATTCGCCGGTGCAAATGCCGTTGATGGTCGGCTTGTTGTGCACGCTCCAATTCCAAACTGCTGAGGTCAGCGTCGCCTTGGGCGCCTGGTCGTTCATGTCGGCATCGTAGGCAATGCCGAACTTGCCCGCGTCCTGCGCCGCCAACTGCGCGGCGGGCGAATCCTGGTGCTGGCTGAGCAGCGACGCCCGCACCGGCGGCTCCAACAGCGACTCGGCCGCCTGCTTTTCGAGGTTCGGATCGAACCAGGTCAGCGTCCAGCGGTTGTGGATCTTCGCCGTTGGGTTGGTCTTCAACACACCCAGCGCGAACGCGTTTTCGCCGCGGAAGACCTCCGGGATGGGGTGCGCGGCGACGTAGCCCAGGCTCGCGCCGGGTTCGACAACCAGACCGGCGATCTCGCCGGTGATGAAGCGGCCTTCCTCAATGGTGGCAAAGTAGTAGCCGACGTTCGGCGGGTCCTTCGCGTCGGGGAAGCCTGAGGCATGGAAGAAGCCCACGTCGGGGTGTTTCGCGGCCACCACGCGCGTCGGCTCCATGAAGCCGAACGAGGTCGTGTAGACCACCTTGGCGCCCTGCTGAACCATGCTTTCGAGCAGGTCCTGGACGGCTTGCTTGTTGTCGTCGGGCACGCTGTCCTTGCGGATCGAGAGGTCAACCCACGGCAGGTCCTTCTTGATGGCGAGGAAGGACTGTTCGTGGGCCCAGCTCCAGCCCTTGTCGGCGGTCGGGCTGGTGTAGACCTGGGCCACCTTGCAGCTCGCCGGCGCCTGGCCGGCCGCGGATGCGGCTGTCGGTTTGAACTGGGCGGTGTCGGGTGAGTGCAGATCAGTGCTCGTCGGCTTGGCTTGGGCTGCCGCTGGGGCGGTGGTCGGTGCTGCTGGCGCGGTCGTGGCGGCCGCTGCTGGCGGGGTCGTTGGCTTGGCGGCCGGCGGCGCGGCCGTTGGCCCTGGCGCGGCCGGCGGTGGAGTACACGCCGTGGCGAGCACGAGTGCTCCGGCCAGTACGGCCAGGCTCGCACCGAGCTGTGGACGGCGGGTCATAGGTCCTCTTTTCCCTCGCGCTGCCAGAATACTTGACGAGGGCCAGGCGTCAGGCGTCAGGCGTCAGGCGTCAGGCGTCAGGCGTCAGGCGTCGGGCTTGTACCGAAGAAGCGCGCATACACTCACTACGCACATCTTGCGGTGCAACCTACTCTGATCCCTGACCCTGACGCCTGACCCCTGATGTACGCAACCTACTCCTGATCCCTGACCCTGACGCCTGACCCCTGACGCCTGATCCCTGACCCTGACGCCTGACCCCTGATGTACGTCGGCGCGCCGCTGCGACGGCTGGAAGATCCACGGCTGCTGCGCGGCCAGGCGAACTACATCGAAGACCTCGACCTACCACGCGTGCTGTGTGTGGCGTTCGCGCGATCGGACTTCCCGCATGCGCGCTTGGCCTCGGTCGACCTGGGGCAGGCGCGCAGCGTTCCTGGCGTCGTGGCAGTCTTCGATGGCGGCGAGCTGGGCACACCGCGCATCGAGGCAACGGTCAAACATCCCGCGCTCAGACCGTGTGCCCAGCCAAGCCTGGCCGACCGGGTCGTGCGCTACGTCGGCGAACCGATCGCCGTCGTCGCTGCTGAAACCCGCGCCACTGCCCAGGACGGCGTCTCGGCGATTGCGATCGACTACGAGCCGCTGGACGCGCTCGGCAGCGCCGAGGCGGCCGTGGCCGAGGGAGCCGTACTGCTCCACCCCCACCTGGGCGACAACCTGGCCGGCAGTTTCTCGGTCCAAGCTGGCGACCCTGCTACCGCGTTCGCCAACGCCGAACGGATCATCAGCGGCCGGTTCTACGTGCAGCGCTATACCGGCATGCCGCTCGAAGCGCGCGGCGTTGCCGCGGCCTGGGATAGCGGCCGCCAGGCGCTGACGCTGTGGTCCTCGACGCAGTGGCCACACACGCTGCGCGAGTCACTGTCGAGCATCCTTGGGCTGCCCGAACACAAGACCCACGTGATCGCGCCCGATGTCGGCGGCGGCTTCGGCATCAAACAAGACGTCTATCCCGAGGAAGTCGTGCTGGCCCAATTGGCGCAACGGCTCGGCCGGCCGGTCAAGTGGGTCGAGACGCGCCGCGAGCACCTGTGTACGGGTGTGCACGCTCGCGAGCAGTGGCACGACATGCAGCTCGCGGTGCGCAATGACGGCACGATTCTCGGCATGCGCGCTGACGTCCTGTCTGACCAGGGCGCCTATACGCGCAGCCTGGGCATCCTGTGTCCGTCGCTGACGGCCGCCGGCCTGCCCGGCCCGTATCGCTTCCACAACTACCAGTGCAACGTGCGCGTGGCCCTGACGAACAAGGCGCCCGCCGCGGCATATCGCGGCGCTGGCCAGCCCGAAGCCGTGTTTGCGGCGGAGCGCATCGTGGATCGGGTCGCTTCGGAGCTGGGGCTCGACCCAGCCGAGGTGCGGCGCAAGAACTTCATCCGCTCTGATGAGTTCCCCTGGGAGGTTGGCCTGGAGTCGGCCCAGGTGCCGGTGGTCTACGACAGTGGCGAGTACGTCGCCGGACTCGATCGCGCTTTGGAGCTCGCGCGGTACGCCGAGTGGCGCAAGCAGCAGGCGTTCGAGCGGGCGAAGGGTGAGCAGGGTCGGCTGCTGGGCATCGGCCTGGGCGCGTACGTGATGCTGACCGGACTCGGGCCGCACGAGGGCAGCGTGCTGCGCGTCGATCCTAGCGGCCAGGTCACGCTGGTCACCGGCGCTTCGCCGCACGGTCAGGGCACGGTCACCGCGCTGGCGCAGATCGTCGCCGACCAGCTTGGTATTTCGCCTGGCGCGGTCGACGTATCGCACGGGGATACGGCCGCCATTGCATACGGGGTCGGCACGTATGCGAGCCGCAACGCGGTGGTGGCGGGCAATTCGGCGCACGTCGCGGCGGAGCGGGTGCGCGCCAAGGCCGTTGCGCTGGCGGCGCACGTACTCGAAGTGGCCGAGACGGACCTCGAGCTCGTCGACGGTGCGGTGCAGGTGCGCGGGGCGCCTGGCCAGCGGCTGTCGCTGGCCGAGCTTGCCTCAGCTGCCGCGCCGGGGCGATCGCTGCCGGCGGGCATGGAGCCGGGCCTGGAGACGACGCACTACTTCCTGGCGCCGCGCGCGACGTTCGCCAGCGGCTTGCACGTGGTCGTCATCGAGATCGACCGAGAGACCTTGCTGTTGAAGATTCTCGAGTACGCCGTCGTCAGTGACGCGGGGCCGCTGATCAATCCGCTGATCGTCGACGGACAGATCGTCGGCGGGGTGGCGCAGGGCATCGGCGGCGCGCTGTGGGAAGAGCTGGCGTACGACGACCAAGGCCAGTTCCTGAGCCAGTCGCTGCTGGACTACTGCATGCCCACCGCGCACCAGATCCCACCGATCAAGATCGCCCATCTGTACACGAAGTCGCCGCTCAATCCGCTCGGGGTGAAGGGTTTGGGCGAAGGCGGCGCCATGGCGCCGCCCGCCGCGCTGGCCAATGCCGTCGAGGACGCCCTGCGGCCGTACGGCGTGGAGATCAACGCGACGCCGCTCACCCCCTCACGGCTGGCGGCACTGCTGGCTCGCGCGTCAGACTGAGGGCTGCCTGACCGTGACCCCGGGTGAGGGGCGCGCTGGCGTGGACGGGCTGATATGCTCGCTCCGCCTCAGGGGGTCGGGAGATGGCAGCCTCTTGTGTCCGGTGCGCGCGGGCTTGCGACGGGGTCTTGTGCGCGCGGTGCGGCGCCCGTTTGCGGGCGCTGTTATGCGCGCGGGCCGGCGTGCGCCGGCGCACGGACCTGACGCCGGGGCGGCCGTATGGCCTGGTGCTGCTGCTCGTGCTCGCGCTCGCGGCGGGCGCGTGGCGGGTCTTGCTCGGACCAGCCGAGACGCCCACGCCGCCGGTCGCCGGCGTGTGGCAGGTGTTCGGCGAAAACCAGTTCGTCTCGCCGCTTGGCATGGCCGCCGACCGCGAGGGCAACCTGTACATCGTCGATGCCGGCACGCATCGGGTGCACAAGCTGGCGCCCGACGGTCATCAACTCGGCGCCTGGGGCGGCCGAGGTACCGGTCCAGGCCAGTTCGAGCGACCCTCGGCGGTCGCCATCGACGCCATCGGCAACATCTACGTCGCCGATACCGCCAACAGTCGGATCCAGAAGCTCTCGTCGAGTGGCACGCCACTGGCCGTGTGGGGCTCGCTGGGCACTGGCCCCGGCCAGTTCAACGGCCCGCGCGGCGTGGCCGTCGATCGCGAAGGCAACGTCTACGTGGGCGACACGGGCAACGATCGCATCCAGAAAATCGCGCCGACTGGGCAGACGATGGCGATCTGGGGCCGGGCTGGCCCCGCGCCAGGTGAGTTCCGCCAGCCGTACGGCGTGGCGCTCGACGCCGAGGGCGCGCTCTACGTCGCCGATCACTGGAACAATCGCATCCAGAAGCTATCGGCGACCGGTCAGTCGCTCGCTCAGTGGGGCAGTTATGGCTTCGGGTCGGGTCAGTTCAACAATCCGCGCGGCGTGGCCGTCGACGGTCGCGGCGAGATCTACGTCGCCGACAGCTATAACCATCGCATCCAGAAGCTGTCGCAGACGGGCTTGCCACTTGGCGAATGGGGTGCTCGGGGCGGAGCGGCCGGGCAGTTCCGTCGCCCCGAGGGCCTTGTCGTCGACGATCGTGGCGGGTTGATCGTCGTCGATTCGGACAACATTCGGTTACAGCGCTACGTGCCGGCGCTCGCCCGATAGGCGCACCAGGGCTGGGCGGCCGAGGCCGAAGCTCCAGCGAATGCTCGGCCAGCGGCGACCTGGCGCCTGGAAAACGTGCGTGACCTGGTCGGCCACGTGTGCGGCGGCCGCTTCACGGCGCAGATCGTTGAGGTGCTCACGGTTGACCACTTCGAGGATGAATGGATGGATCACGGCTCGTTCTCCTCACAGGTGACTCATCGGTCACCTGTGAACTTACGTGACCAACTGGTCACGTGTCAAGCGGGGTTGGGGTTCGTTACTCAGGCGAGCCGCGCGTACGGGCGCATGAGCGTGTCGTGCAGTCGGTGCGGACCGTCGAGGAGTGTTGTCACTGGTCGCAGCAAGTCCCATAACCAATCAACGTCCGGCTCACTTAGTTTCGAGGTGCTCAGCCCAAGCGCCGCGGCGCGAATCGACTCGATCTCCGTTTCAGTGAGTGCGTTGCGATCGGCCCAGCGCAACAGCAGGTCGTCCATGGTCAACGTCATGAGGCCTGGTCTCCTGCTAGCGCGTCGGCCAGCCGACGCCGCGCTCGGGCGAGTTGATAGCGCACTGTGCCCGCTGGTCGGCCGAGGATCTCGCCGACCTGGCTGCTCGTGCGCTCGCCGAGCACGTGCAGCACGAGGACAACGCGCAGGTCGTCCGGCAGTGTGTGGATGGCGCGGTCGAGGCGGTCGACCTGTTCGGACTGCAGGGCGGTTGTCTCGGGTGCATCGGCAGTATCCGGCGCGGTGAGGCTTTGGAGTCGGTCGACGGCGGCCGCGCCCGCTGCGCGCGTGCGGTAGGTATCGACGACGAGATTGCGCGCGACTGAGTACAGCCAGTGGTGGCGTCGCTCGGCCGGCAGCGCCTCGACGACCTGGATGCTGCGCCAGAGGCGCAAAAACAGCTCTTGAAGGAGGTCGAGCGCCAGCTCGCGGTCGCTCGTCCGACCCAGGAAGAACGCGTGCAAGGGTCGCTGATGGTCCGCGTAGAGCTGATCGAACAGGTGCAGCGCATCACTCGGCCTCATCGGAGGTCACGATGCGCCCGTCGCGCTGGGTGGCCAGGACCTGCAGCATGGGCACCAGCTTGGATGAGGCGATGAGCTTGCCGTCGAAAACGATCTCGGCAACTGCGCGCTTGAGCTGTTCGGGGCTGACGTCGTCGGCAAACGTGAACTTGCCATCGAGTACGAGCGTGATCGGCTCGTCCAGCAGGTCGAAGAACGCACCTGAGAGCGTCTCCTTGCCGTCGAACACGCGCGGCGGCGCGGTGTAGTACATCACGCCGCCGCCGATGGTGGTGACGCGCCCGGCCAGCAGCGTTTCCGCGCCACGTGGGGCGACAACACCGCCGACGGCCACGATGTGCTCGTAGCCCAGTACGTCGAACGGCTTGGTGATCACGAGTTGACCGATGGCAATCAGCACGTCCGACGGATGGCCGCCCGGATTGGCCAGCTCGGCGCCGCTCAGCCGGGTGCTGCTGCTCAACGTTTTCACCGTTGCGCCGGGCGTATACGGGTAATAGGTGACCTGGCCGCTCATGCGCGTGAGCGCGGCGCCCAGACCCGTCTCGCTGCCCATCGGTGCGACGACCTGGCCGACGGCCACGATCTGCTGGCGGACGGCTTGCTGCACCGGGCTGGTGATGACCAGCTGGCCTGCCACCACCAGGATTTCATCGTCTTTCTGGTCTGGAGCGGAGAGCGCCTCGCCGCTCAGTACGATCTGGCCTGACATGACCTTGACGCGCTTGCCGTCAGGGATCGGCACGGTCGCCGCGATGTGCTCCATCGGGATGGCCATCAGCTTGCCCATCAAACGTTCGGGCACCAGGATGCAGGCCACGTTGCTGATGCCGGTTACTTTGTCCAGTAAGTCGGTACCCGTGGCGCCAGTGAGATCCAGCAAGGCGACGTTGGTGATCTCCGTCATATCGCTATATAGAGACGGACGAGTCTTGCCAGGTGTTGGATCTATTTTTAGAAAAATTTCTCCGCTGCATGACCGCCGCACTACGGGAGTTTTTGGAAAATTCCGTTCGTTGCGTGACCGCCTCGTAACGAGTTTCTTTTTGGAAAAATTCTCCGCTGCGTGACCGCCGCGCGCTTTTCGCTCAACCGCGTCCCTCGTGGCGCTGCGCGCCGTCGGTCCGCTGCTCGCCCGCGCGCGGCTCGGCAAACCACAGGGGCAAGCACGTGTGTGAGGTGTGGCGGGTACCGAGAGGTGCGTTGGGTTCAGGCCGAGGTCCGTGGATGGTTTT
>Ga0137369_10002135_pt1 | contig 20159 bp, 18 predicted proteins | sample SagtaG_12_FD_104918 | JGI IMG/M metagenome (GOLD analysis project Ga0137369, IMG submission 104918) | Vadose zone soil microbial communities from Sagehorn Ranch, Mendocino, California, USA - Sage1_L_113_16 metaG | ecosystem: Environmental > Terrestrial > Soil > Vadose zone | place: USA... | reverse complement strand
GCGGCGCCGAACGGAAACGTGTTTCGCGACAAAGCTTACCGAATACTCGCGCACCGGCCAGCCAGTCGTCATCTGGGCCCCGGAAACATCTGATGTGGTGCAGTGGGCAAAAAAAAGTAGAGCTGCACTTTGCATAACGGATCCAGATCCTCGCGCGCTGCTGTCTTCGCTCGCACATCTAAAAAGGGATAGAGCCTTGCAACTGGAACTCGGTGCGCGAATGCGGCGCGCGTACGAAACAGAATTTTCGCCAGCTAGATTGCAGCAGCAATTCCTGGAAGCATTAAATTCGGTCGTCTGACGATGTGAAATGTTTGCAGCTGTAATCACCACAATTCAGGAACCGACGCGCGCAGTCGTTAAGCTTGTTCAGACGCTCGCAGATTGTGGTGGGTTACTTGTCGTTGCGGGCGATAAAAAAGGACCAGCGCATTTCCGAAGCCGGCACTTCGCTGAAGGCTGCCGCGTTGATTTCCTGTCACTGACGGACCAGCAGACGAGCGAGTTTGAGTTAGCGCGAAAGTTGCCGGTTGACTCTTACAGTCGCAAAAATGTTGCTTATCTTCATGCAATTGCCGCCGGGGCGGATTTCCTTTATGAGACCGACGACGACAACGCCCCACTCGATTCATGGCAGCTTCGTTCCGAGTCTGTGGCCGCTGCTCGGTCCATCGATCCGACAAACGGACGGTGGGTAAATGCATATCGATACTTCAGTAGCGAGCTAATTTGGCCCCGCGGCTTGCCGCTGTCCGAAGTTCGCTCGGACGTACCTGAAACGAAAATGATTGCAGCAGTGCGTAGCCCGGTCCAACAGGGACTGGCCAACGGTTCGCCAGATGTCGATGCAGTGTGGCGGCTAATCCTGGATCGAAAGTTCGCGTTCAGCGACGGCGCGCCGGTTATGCTGGAGGCTGGAAACTGGTGCCCGTTCAATACCCAGAGCACGTGGTGGTGGCCGATAGCATATCCATTGTTATACCTTCCAAGTTACTGCTCGTTTCGGACGTGCGACATCTGGAAAAGTTTTATCGCCCAGCGGTGTCTTTGGGAGCTCGGGTACGGAATTACATTTCATGCACCCGAAGTATTTCAGGACCGCAATCAGCACGATCTTGATCGTGATTTTGCAGACGAAGTGCCCGGGTACACGCGAAACAAAGAAATTGCCGACGTGCTCTCGCGGCTGCAACTAAAGAGCGGTGAAGCGCAAATTGACGACAATCTTCGCTGCTGTTATGAGGCGTTGGTTGCTGCAGAAGTCTTTCCATCCGCAGAGCTCGAGCTCGTTGAGCTGTGGCTCGAAAACTTGCGCCTGGTAGGCAACAAGCAAGGCAGCGTACGCCACGAAGACGTGTGAAACAGATTCCCTTCGACGTGGCGTAGAGAATTAACCTGAGTACGTCGGCGAGTGATCGCGAACCGGTCAATTTTTGCGAATACTGTCCAGCGTATGTGTGTTCTGCCGCGCACGCCCTTAAAGAAATGGAACCAATTGTCCTCGCTCTAGCGAGTAACGAACGCTACTTCCCCGGGCTATACTGTGCGGTTGCGAGCGCGTTGAGCCAACTGGACGCAACGAGAGAAGTGAATTTAAGAGTGCTCGATGGCGGCATTTCTCGGGCATCGACAGAGACTCTTTTGAGGTTAGTTGGCCGGGTCAGCAAATCTGTCGGACTTGAGTTTGTGACGGTTGACCCATCCATTTTTGGTAAGGCGACACTTGGGCCGGGCGAATCGCACATGACTTACTGTCGCATATTGTTACCACACTTGCTGAACGTGAAACGTCTGATCTATCTCGACTGCGACGTGCTGGTATTCCGCGATCTAGCACAGCTTTTTGATCTTGAACTGGCGCCAGGCAAAGTGCTTGCGGCAGCCCGCGACTCTGAAACCCTATCGCTGGCGGATGACTCACCAACCATAGCCGATGCAATCAATCTTCCTCGCGAAGGCGCTTACTTTAATTGCGGGGTGATGTTGATGAATCTCGATGCACTGAGGAAACAAGATTTTTTTGAACACGCTGTCGAATTTTTGAATAGGAAGCCCGCCTACCGATTCTGGGATCAATCCGCTATCAATTTTCTTCTCTACGGACAGATCGACGAGTTACCCGAATACTGGAATCGAGCGTCCTGGCGCTTCGATGCGCAGCAGAACAACGATCTGGACTGCGTGCTTCACTACACGACATCGGCGCCGTGGCTCGGTGGAACACGAGGCCCAGCTCAGGTCTTGTTTGAACGAATTGCCGCGGATGCCGGTTTGCCGGTCAATCGACAGGCGGCGGATTTCAAGAAAAAGCGGCGGCAAGAATTGTTTCGCAATGCGCTTGCACCTTTTCGGGCGCTCGCTTTTCCACTAGTATCGTTGTTTTACAAAATTGCCGGACAAAACGAAAAATGTGCGGTGTATCAGAAATCAGCGCGGTATTGGCTCTATTATGTTTTCAACGCGCCGCGCCGGCGTCGCCTCCATCGCCAGCGCAACCAGGAAATTAGTAGAATGAAATTTAACCTTTGCGCATCGCCGCTGGCGTAGCGCGTCATAACTGACCGCATGTGTAAAAGTCCGATGAGATTCCCGCGTTTCTGCCCGCCTCTTCCTTCGCCGCAAGGGAAGAGGCGAATTACGACCACTAAAGCAAAATGTTGAAGTCGTTAGATGCACGGCACTAGCATGAAGGTCTTACATCTCAGTACTCATGCCTCCGGCGGCAGCTATGAATACGCGGCACTTCTTTCCACCGCATTATTGGAGCAGGGGATTGAAAGCCGTGTCCTCTGTAAAAATTCGCCGTCAGTACAAACAGGCAGGGTCTTGTTAGATCGTGCTATTCGCCGAGCGTATGTTTCCTTTTCAACTGAGCCGTGGCATGGAACGCGGCGGCTGTTGTGTCCGCCGGGATCTGAGGAGCTAAAAGGAGTGGATGTGGTGCACCTGCACATGGTGGCCGATTGGTTTGATGTTCCCAAGTGGCTGGAAGCGCTGCCGCTCACAGTCAGCGTTGTTATCAGCGTCCACGATATGTGGCATGTGACCGGAGGCTGCTTCCTTTATCGCGGATGCGATCGATACGCCAAGCAGATACAGCCTTGCGATCCATGTCCGATCTTGAGATCGCCTGCAAACCGACTTCTGGCAAAGGCTGCGCATTCGCAAAAATTGCGGGCATATCGAAATTGTGGAGCGCGGATGGTCGCAAACAGTCACTGGCTGGCGGAAATCGCCGGACGAAGCCCAATGGCGAAAGCTTGTGGTGGGGTGGAAGTAATCCCGCCTGGCATCGACACGACAGTTTTTAAACCGCAGGACAAGGCGCTGTGCCGAAAACATCTCGACTTGCCCGAAGACGCGTTTGTCATCGTCACAGGCGGCACGTCGCTCACCGATGAAAACAAAAATGTGCCATGGCTGCTCGAGCAACTGTCGGCGTTGCCAGATCTTGATGGCATAATCATTTTGGGATTCGGCGAAGGCGCCGTGCCGGTTCCGCGGGGTTTGAACGTTCGGTTTACAGGAGGCATTCGTGAGCGAGGTGATCTGGCGCGGCTCCTTGCAGCTGCGGATGTTTTTGTTAGCGCTTCATTGATGGAGACGTACGGACTGACACTGGTGGAAGCGATGGCTTGCGGAACACCAGTGGTGGCGTTTCGAGTGGGCGGAATTCCGGAAGCTGCGCCTGATGGCCAGGCTGCCATTCTCTGTCCACTGCACGATGGCGCGGCAATGATCGAAGCGATTACGAAATTACGAACTTCGCCGCAACTTCGCGAGCGATTAGGGAATCTTGCCCATGAGACGGCGCACAGTCGCAATACAGCGAGTTCGTTCGCCAACGCATTCGCGCAGCTCTATCGGGAGTGCGTTTCGTCGCGTGAGGACGCACGGCGCAAACAACCAGTCCTCACGTGAAGGTACAGGCTCCATTTGGTTTTGTGACCGGTTGCCACGCCGGTGACAAGTTCATGGTTCAAGCCACACTGGCGAGCATGAGGCACTACTGCCCCGACGTGCCAATTTGCCTGACGGTAGATGGAGATTTTGATGTATCCGATCTGGAGAGAGAATACGATTTGATCGTTTTACGCGTTTCTGAACTGTCCTCTGAGACAATGCGGAATCTGATGAGTGGGAGTGGCCGCGCTAAACTGGCGGCGATGTGGGAGGGGCCTTTTGAGTTTTACGTCTGGCTGGATTCGGACGCAATTGTTTGGGGAGACTTTACTCCACAGGTCCGCACCGACGTCGACTTTCAAATTTTCTGGAGCGAGATTTCCATCCCGACAGATGCCGCCGAAATTCCACCCTGGTTGCCGCATTTTTATTTCGATCCATCAAAGTTAAAACGATTTGACCCCGAGTTTGATTGGCGTGGACATGCCTATTTTTCTTCCGGCGCGTTCGGGTGCAGGCGGGACGCTATCGCATTCGAAAAATGGCTCCACGCGGAATCGTGGGGGCGGGAAACACCGGGGTTATTTGGTGATTTCTACGAGCAACCGATACTGAATTATCTTGTTCATTCGATGAGGCAACGCGGAGAACTCAAACTTGCCATGTCGGATCTGCAACACATAAGCGAGCACCATGGCGTAGACGAACTGAAACAGGATTGTGCGGATAGCAATTGGCATTTCCCCAAAAAAGTCAGACGTCCGCGGGTAGCGCACTTTTGCGGACGCAAACCATTCCTGTTTGACCACGGTGGCTACTCACGCCCATTCACAATCGCACGGCTGGAGCATCATCGAAGGCAGCACGGTGAACTCGGCGCCTGGCTGGAAATCGTGAGTGAGGAACGGCGCGTGTTGAGCGGCAAATTCCGCCGCCGGTTCCAACGCGCTGCTTGCAAATAGCATAGTGCATGAAACTCGTCACGCGATGAGACGGAGACCAAGGGTTGTTTTTCTGATTCCAATGGCATCGGCCCGAGTGGTGAGGGACTGGCATCTTGCCTGCGTCTATTTTAAGCAAACATTGGCCTCCGTATTTAATTCAACTGCCGGAAACTATTGCGTCGTAGTGGTCGGCCACGAGCCTCCGGACTTTCCATTGCCGCAAGAGCGAAGATTGAAATTTTTATCACTCGATCATCCTTTGCCGTCGCAAGAAGGCGGGTACTGGGTTGCGGCAGTTAAGGACAAGATGATCAAGTTGGCGGCGGCTTGGGAGTATGCGAAATCCACATGGAATCCGCAATACGTGATGAAGGTTGACTGGGACGACCTGGTGAGTTCACGCCTGGTGGAGTGGCTCGTTTCAGCGAAAGACGAAGCTGGCTACCGCATCAAGCATGGTTGGGTCTGGCGTCCAACCATCCCCTATTTGATCCAGCGCACGGAACAGTTCGATCGCTGCTGTGGTTCGTGTTTGATCATTAGGAGCGACCTGGCCGATCGGACCGGACCGTTTCTTAATTCTTGTGAAGGCGCGAAACTCGACGAGGTAAGTCAGCAAATCGAAGCAACTGATCTATACTCACTGGTTCCCGGTGCGGCAACTGGCACACTACTTTTGAACGACACGCCGTCACGTGCCGAGGCGCAATTTGCTTATTTGGGCCACCGGCTGGCGACCGTGCCGTTCAGCGCCGCAGTTCTGCGTACCGGACACGGCAACAATGCCAGCGGCCGCCATAATCGCATCCAAACGCTGCGGATGTTTTTGGGATCCCTCCGGCGGACACGCCTGATTACGCCGAGCTTGAGGAAAGAATTCATGCTTGATTGACCGGATGGCGAGATCGCATTGGCCTCTTCGCGATTCAATGACGCCCCTGTCCGCTTTGCAGCAATTAAATCCGCCGCAACTGGTTCAAGCGCTGTTGGCAAACCGGTCTCGCGGTAGATAGAAAAATCAACATGAAGGAGACGGCGCTGAAAACTGAATACAGATGCAGAGTTGTTTCGCAGCAGTTCAAGGCGGATTCATGGGATGATTTTCGGTTAGGGGCCATCCTGTATTCCCCAAGGGTGCCGCTCGAGGAAGCGAATGCTTTGCTCGTGCTGTACGATCCGAGTGACGAATTACTCCGGTTCACGGGCCCCAAGCTCTGGTTCACGATTGAACCTTCCTGGCATAGCCACTTCCACTCCCATCCAGTCGGCAAGAGACTTGTTCAAGAACTCGATGCTACGGAACGGGCTTTTTACGGGCATCCGGACGCGAGATATCGCGTTCCGCATCCTACGTACAGGGGCACATTGTCGCGGCCACGAGTAGCTTCAGTAAGCCGCGCTATAGTTGCCACGGTTAATAATTTCGGCGGACGCCTTTGGTTCCTCAAGTCTCACTTCCGGACCCGGAATCGGATGATTCTGGATCGGCGCGTCGAGCTGTTCGGGCTCCCGGAGGCATGGGCGCAGTTCCGCCATTTTCCGAAGCTTTGGATCCGACGGCCGCCGGATAACTACGTGGGGCGAGCCTCTCCCACCGCCGCCGTCGATGATCACATCCGATTTCTGTCGGCCTATAAGGTTGCTGTGTGTCTGGAGAACTGTACCGAACCTTATTACTTTACTGAAAAATTCGTCTATGCCGTACGAGCGGGGTGTATACCAGTCTATCATGCTCACGCGACGGTTAAGACTGGCTTTCTTTCTGGCGCCAGATGGATCGATCCTGCTGATTTCGCGTTTTCACCACGCCGCACAATTGATTTTGCCTTGAATCAGGATCAAATGGAATTCCGCTCCATCAACGACGCATGGCTCGAATCTGGAATCTTGGCGGATACCGACGAACGGAAAGTGGTGCCGAAGCTTCACGAGATAATCAGTGGCAAATTAGGAATACGGGAATGTCAATTCACTTGAGGTACGAACTTGGGCGTTTGCTTTGGAAGTGCGATCGACGTGAACGATCGGCATCGCGTGAATTGCCGCGGACGAATGGTTACTGGCGGATTGAGATGTTCCAGGACGCGTTCGCCATCAAAGAGTTTTTGGCCCGACCATGATCGGGGCGAACCGTTCGCAGGCTTTCGGCGCACCCGACGGTCGCGTCTACGAAAACTGATGACTGTGTCCGTGATTATCACGACGCGGAATCGTGCTACCGATTTGCAGCGGACGTGCGACGTAGTTATGCAACTTCGGCCTGCTCCAAATGAGGTGCTTGTGACAGCCGATGGATGTACCGACGGAACGGTTGCTATGCTAGCGGACAAATTTCCCGGGATAACGCTGATTGCAAACCAGCCAGGGATCGGCTCGGTTGCTTCACGCGATCGGATGATGCGCCAGGCGCGAGAGGATTTGGTCCTGGCTCTCGATGACGACAGTTATCCGGAGCAGTTGGACTGCATAATGCGTATCGTGCCGTTCTTTGAACAGCGACCCAAACTGGCGGTGCTTCATTTTCCCCAGCACACAGATGAATATCCGGAAACGCTCGCGCAAGCAGACTTTGGCTCGGAACATCTGACTCGTTCCTTCGCTAATTCCGGGGCGGTGCTGCGCCGATCCACTTATCTTCGACTACCCGGCTTTGAGTCACGGTTTTTCCACATGTATGAAGAACCCGACTACGCTCTGCAATGTGTAGCGGCCGGTTATGATGTGCTCTTTTCTCCGATGATCAGTATCCGTCACCATTATTCCGGTGAGACACGTGACGAGATCCGCACTCATCATCGTCACGCGCGCAACGAATTGTGGAGCACGGTAATGCGATGTCCTTTTCCGTTTGCAGTCGGAATCGCTGGCTGGCGAGTTTTCTCGCAGTTTCGTTATGCCTGCAAACGCGGCTGGTCGTGGGTCATTCGGGAACCCAGCTGGTGGTGGCAGGCGCTGGATGGAATTCCGTATTGCGTTCGAAAACGCAGCCCTGTTTCATGGAGAGGTTATAAACGCTGGCTCCGACTGCCATAGAAACTCATTTCATCATTGTGCTGTCATGGTGAGTAAAGCGAAACATCTCTGGCGCATTCCGTTGAACGGAATCGGTCGAAAAATTGATCCGAGATTCTTCTCCCGTGATTGCGACATCAGAATGACAATTTGATCTGGCTACTAACAGAATGAAGTGGCTCTGTTGCCAGCTCGGCGCGCGTGAACATTATGCGATTCCCCGGGCGTTATTTCGCATCAGCATGCTCGGGTCTCTCGTAACAGACGCGTGGCTACCGCCTTCGTCTTTGCTTGCGAAATGCTGCGGGCACCGTTCAAAGTTCAGGCAGAGGTTCCATAGCGAGCTACGTGACGCGCGAGTGAAAGCGTTTAATTCGTCCTTAGTGCTCTTTGAAATGGTTGCGGGCGTTCGTGACTCCAAGGGATGGCCAAAAATACTCGCCCGCGATCGGTGGTTCCAACGCAAGGTTGTGTCCTTTCTCCGCTCTCATTTCTCAACTATTAGGTCTCAACTCGTCCTGTGCAGCTATAGCTACACCGCCCTTGAGCCGTTTCGCTACGCAAAGGCAAACGGCTGGAAGACGCTGCTCGTTCAAATCGATCCCGGGCCCGAGGAAGAGAGGATTTTAGCAGAAGAAACCGCGCGGGAACCTGAACTGGCAGGTGAATGGCACCCCGCGCCACCTGAATATTGGGCTTTATGGCGTGAGGAATGCAAGCTCGCCGACCGCATTGTTGTTAACTCCGAATGGTCGCGTGAGGGATTGATTCGCGGAGGAGTTCCAACCGAAAAGATATCAATCATTCCGCTGGCGTACGAAGCGCCAGAAATCAGAAGTCAGAAGTCAGAAGTCGGAGGTGCTCGAGTGTATCCCAAGCGCTTCACGTTTGAGCGGCCGCTGCGCGTGCTATTTCTCGGTCTGATTAATCTGCGCAAGGGCGTCGCCAGGTTACTGGAGGCTGTTCGAATATTGCGTGATGAACCCGTTGAATTTTGGATGGTCGGACCCGTGGAAATCGCAGACGCCAGCAAAGTCACCGACGCCGGGCGAGTAAAATGGTTTGGCCCCGTGACGCGCAACCAGGCAACTGAATTTTACAGAGATGCAGACGTATTCATTCTCCCGACGTTGTCGGACGGATTTGCCATTACGCAGCTGGAAGCGCAGGCGCATGGCTTACCCGTTATTGCATCGAAAAATTGCGGCAAAGTCGTGGAGAATGGCGTGAACGGAAGCCTTCTTGATGAACCAACTGCGGCGTGCATCGCACAAGCGGTCCGTGACTGCATCGCGAGTCCGGACCGGCTGGAAAAGCTTGCGTCCGCGTCAGGTGTGCGTGATAAGTTCACGATCGAAGCGCTTGCCAACCAGCTGCAGCGCCTGGGCGCAATTCTTAGCAATTCCTCGTGATGATGATCCTTTCAAGTTCCACTCCTTTTGAAGTGTTCGTTCGGTCGATGGTGACCCAGGAACTAACTTTCTACCTCGCTGCCGTCGTGTTGGTCGTGTTGACGGCAGAAAGCTGCATTAGGCTGCTGCACCGGGATAGCTTTGGTATCACGGTCGGAGTGTACGTAACGGTATTCGCATGGTATTTCGTCGATCCGTTTTTAAACCCGGAGCAGTATGATTATCTGCCTTCCGCCTCGTTAGGCCTAAGTTATGGGCAGGTAGTATTGTTTTTAATCGGATTCCGCGTTTTCACGCCCTTCGCAACGCGTTGGATTCTCCGCCAGCGGAGTGCGGGAGTTTTTGATACCGGTCTTACTCCTGAACAGATTTTGATCGTCGCCGCGGCTCTCTGGCTTCTGCTCTTTGTTATCGGCATCGCTCGAATGGGCGGTGATGTGATAGGCGCTGTATTTCCGCTGGATGGTCGCGCTGGCCCGACCATGTGGGGGCGTAGTGGAGTGGAGAGTTCGGCGACTGGATTTCTGATCTCTTTCGCAGGTTATGTGTTTAATGCCGTAACAGCGTTTCTAGGCGTCCTGGTATTTTTCCAGCGCAGTACTGCCTGGCGGTTGCTCGCAGGCGCAATGTTTGCCATTACGCTCCCGTATTTCTTTTTCGCAGGAGCGCGTAGCCATTTTCTTGCGGCGGTGATGCCTTTTATGCTGACATATCTGTTTTATGGGCGTCATCGGCTGATCCTAAAAGTGGCCATACTGTTGATTGCGTTCTTCTGCTTAAATGAGGGTTTCAAGTTTGTGAGTGTATTTCGCCTCGGTGGTTTCAGAGAGGTGTTGGCGAGCCGGAATCCGTATGAGCTTTTGGGTGAAGATAGCCGACAAACCGACCTCAACATGATTCAGGAGCTTTGCTTTGTGAATGCTTATCTCGAAACCGGCGGTACGTCTCCGGCGTATGGCGGCAGATATTTGAATGAGCTGCTTAACTTCATTCCTCGCTCGATCTGGCCTTCAAAGCCAATGATTGGAATTGACTACGCGAAGTGGCGCGGCTTCGAGAGCGTGGACAGCGAGGAGGGCGAGGTCGGTGTGAACACCACCATTTCCTCCGGAATGATTGGCGGCGGCGTCTTGAACTTTGGCCAAATCTTGGGTCCGGTGGCAGCCGGCATATTGATGGCTCTTTGGATTGGTCTGCTCATCCGCTGGTGGGAACAAAGGAAATCGCTTCTGCGCCTGGTGTTGTTCATGCTTGGCGCCGGTCTCACCTTCAACCTTGGCCGGGACATTAGCATGCTGGTGCTCTGGCCTGCGATATTTGGATATTGTTTTGTCCGACTTACTGAGAGGTGGGCCGCAAGACGGTTTCGACCACTACCGCAAATGACAAGTGCTGTTCGCGCTAATTCCGGGACAATGCAGGCGGTAGGTGGCCGACTGAGTCAGTAACGGCGCGTCGTCTCGTCGCGACGCCTGGTCGCCGGAATGCGTTGCGTGCCCGCTGAAAAAGATTCAAAAGGTTCTATGGAACGGTGGGTGAAACCGTCAACATCGTTTTACTCCTTCAGTGGAAGCACTGATGGCTTCACCCACATTACGTCCGTAAACCCTGCTGCTCCACCGGGAGCGACTTTCTGGCATGGATAGATGTCGTAAAGGGCAAACCCAAGTTGCTCCACCATGATGCGGTTCATCTCCCAGAACGTGGCTTGGCTCTCGTATTGCGGCAAAATGCAAATTTCGGTGTAAAAAGCCGCAACGCGCTGGGCGAAAGTTTTCTTTCCACCCATGACCAGCAGCCGCTCGGCGCCCTGGATATCCGCCTTGAGCAGCAGCATCCCTTGTGGCTCAAATTTTTCCGCCCAATCATCCAGCGTCATCGCCTGCACCTGAACTTCGGCAAGGTGCACCTGAACCTGCCCGAATGGCGACTGCGTGATGTTATCCAACAACGAATTCGTCTGCTCGCCGACATTCAAATGAAACCGGGTCATTCCGGTCTTATCCCCCAGCGCCATCTCGTGCACGTGCACATTGCGTCGCTTGCTCATCCGTTGGCGGAGAATGGCCGCGCTTTGCGGAGTAGGCTCAAAGGCATGAACTTTAGCTCCGGGCGCGTAGTCCAGCAGCTTATCCACCGTATAGCCATGGTGAGCTCCGATATCGAGGATCGCTGCTGGGTTGATCTTGCGGTAAATCTGTCCCATCGAGTAGTACCCATCCGGCATGTAGAGCAACTGTTTAACGCGGTGCACCAAGGCACGCTGGAGTCGGCTGGTGATGCGGTTGTGGGTCAGGCGGCGATGGAGCAGGCGAAGCATCGCGGCGGACTATAGTATGTCGCGCCCGTTCGGCAAACCGTGCGCTGCCGCGCTGGATGGCATCTCCCTCTACCGGCAGGACCGCCGGCACCATCTATGCTATTTCTACGGTCGGGGGGATCCTCATGACACTCCTGATGGGATTCTTCCTTCTGCCCGACTGGGGATCCGCAATTCGGTTTATCTGATCGCTATGCTGTTGGGGGGGATGGCGGGGATGCTGGTCATACCATGCCGGAAATTCAGGTTCTCAAGAGCTAACCTTTTCTGACGCGAAACCACGCGTGCTGGAACTTTGAAGTTTCAGCGCGCGCGCCTCCTTCCGCGCGCGCGCTGTTAAGCTTCTGAGTTGATTATTGCTTGATCAGATCGAGCCCGCTGGTCGAACCAGGCACGCCGATTGTTGTGAAGTCGTAGTGAACCGTTGTTGTTGGAGCGGGAGCGGCCGCACCCTTAACGCTCCCCGCGCTGTACTTCAGCGAGATGAAGTAATCGCCCGCAACCGGTGCATTGAACGACACGGTCACCGTGCCGGTATTGGAGTTTTGAGTGATGTTGTTCGATGTACTATTACAGTTGTTGTTAAACACATTGTTTCCTCCGTTCGCCAATGCGAAGGGGGTGCTGAAGTTGCCCGTCGTGATCGTCTCAGTGACCGTGAAGACGTTGTTGCCGGCTGGCACCGTCACCTTCAGCCAATAGAAGAACACACCCGGGGCGACCTGGTTGATCACCCCGTTTTTAACGCTGTACTGCAAGCTGCTGAGAGTCTCGGCCGTGCCATTCTTGAACTCTGTACAAGTCGTTCCTGTCGGTGTGATCTGACTCACCCGTCCCGGTGGTGTTGGTGTGGGAGTCGGAGTCGGTGTTGGCGTAGACGTAGCCGTTGCCGTTGGAGTTGGAGTAAACGTTGCCGTCGGGGTTGGAGTAAACGTTGCCGTAGCTGTCGCTGTAGGTGTAAATGTCGCTGTCGGTGTAAATGTCGCCGAAGGTGTAGGTGTAGGTGTAGGTGTAGGAACGTCGCAGTCAACCATAGAGGAGCCCTCGTTTACGCCGGGGGGTCGCGGCCCGAAGGAAGTTTGAACATAGTTAAGCCCATCGAAGGTTACGAGAGAAGTGTCTCCGCCGTCTGGGTCTTGCTCACTCGTAAGGAGAACCTTGCCACCCAACCCTGCGAAGTCGGTCAGCGGATATGCCCAGACGAATTTAAACAACTGTTGTTCCGCCAGGTAGAAGGCGTTGCCGCAGTAGGCGCACGGAGAGTTCGGGATAACGTAGATGCCTTCGGCGAATTGGTGATGGAGCATATTTAGAGTAACGGTATAAGTGGGCGGGAGCCCGATTGTGTGGATAAAATTGGTAACCTCGTCGGCTACCCAAATCTCACCGCCGTGGGGCCCGAAGCCTGGCGGCACTACAGCTGGTCCTTCAACCTGTCCGCCGCCACCGCCCGGAAAGAGGCTCGCGGTTTGGGTGACAGTTCCAGCCCCATTAATCCTAAAGACGTTGCCCTCCCGGCACGTTACGATCATGTCAAAGCCATATGTGCCAAAATGGTCGAACGTAATCCCGTTGTGGTCCGATGCGAAGCAGCCCCCGAGCGACGCAAACAGCGTGGTGGTACCTTCGTGGACCTTGTAGACCAAAGCGCCTTGTGTGACGAAAACGTCGCGCGGGCTGAACCCGGCCGCCGCGGACTGCGATGGAGCGATAGTTAGGTATTTTTCCCGACAGGAACCAAACCCGGGAATGTTCGCGAAGAACGAAGCTTGCCCGTTGCAGTCAATCTGATTGATCACATCGTCGCAGTATGGGGTCACGAGCAATTGATCCGTCGTAGCGGCCACGCCCGTGGGAAAGGGGACACTAGAGCTAAAGGCAAATGGATTGGAAGCGTAAAGAATTCCTGTGAGCGCTAACAACCCTGCAATTGTTAGATAGATTTTTGTTCTGAGAGTGATTTTGGTTCTTTTTTTCATTTTTTTGGTTCTGGGGTTGAGCTATTAATTGCGGTGGCCCCTCGATTCATGGTCCAGCGCTTACCTACTTCTCCGGGAGTTGCGGGACGAAGTTCTCAAAAAACTGAAATTTTTTGAAAAAACCTCGGATTTAGCGGGCTTTTGCCGGGGCTACGGCGTCGCAGCGTCCCGATGCGTTACGGAAGAGTTGCTGCTTCGGAAGAAACTGCGCGGATGCTGCGTACCGCCAGCGGGATGTCTGGTGAAAGGAACCCTAATACCGACGCCGAACGCGGCCAGATTCAGCACAATCATAACAAGAGCAAACAGATACATTCCCATCGTCAGTCCGATTGCGGCGTGCATTGCCAAAATGCAAACCAACCAAAGGAATCGGGTCTTCTTCATCCAGATGAAAACCGGGTAACCGATCTCGATCAGGCAGATTGAAATTCCGACAACGGGCAGCGCGTACTTGAATTGAACCAATATGTCCGGGGAAAGAAGATTAAACGGTGGCCGTATCAACGATCGCCACAGATTGGCCCCATTCCACCAACCGCTGCCGAGGAGTTTTGCCAGGCCTCCGAAAAAATAAACGAAGCACAGGTGCACCTGTAGCACGCGCCTCCAAAAGCCGAGGAACCGTGGGTCCTTTACTTTTGTTTTTACCAGCCGGCGATCAAGCGAATATCGGTCCGGCAGCGGCGACAACATCAAATAAAAGAGTGCCATGGTCATGAAATTGTCCGCGCCGTATGCAAGCAATCCACCGCTCTCAGCCGCGCAGACGTGAAGAAACCAGGCAATGATCGCCGCCGGGCGACAGAAAAGTCCCAGCAGCAGACAGCCTCCCATGCAAAGCAAACAGGCCCAGGCAATGGAAAGGACTGTTTCTTCTCCGAGGCCGACGTGCTGGCCAAAAGCCACGAGCCAGCCAAGCTTCGGAATAAGCGGACTGTCGAACGAGGCAATGGCCTCTCCCAATTCGCGGCTAACAAGACCCTTGCCAGTTGTGGAAAACAAGGAATGCCAGTCAGTCCTTAAAAACAGGGCATAAACGACGACTTGCAGGCCCATGCCCATGCGGAAAACGGCAAGCCACGTGTCCGTTTCTGGAGGAAACAGGAATTCAAGTAATTTTTGCCACGGCCGTCGCACCAGGATCATGGCCGCATGCGCCTCAAGGCAGCCTATCTCGCCTGTCTGCCGTGATGTGCGTGGTTCCGCTACCGCTTCTCCTCATCACGCAAGCTGAAATCGTAGCTGAACATTGGTTGGAACGATTCGCCCTTGCCATGCTCAAAATCACTGATGCTCGGTGGGCTGACCGATCCGAAAGTGGCTCGAATTTTTTTTACGTCAGGGCGCTCGCGCCAGATAGACAAAGCGAGCATCTTTACCACCACTTCCCGCAACGGCTCGTAACGGTTGTCGGCCAACCGGTTTAACAAACTGTCCATACGAAGGGGGGCTGCCCGGCCGCTTACATGCGGCGATTCATATTCTACGCGCCCGTCTTGGAGGGTTAATTCCAAAATCAACTTGTGGTAGCCTGGGATATTCGGCGCAAAAAAAGTGTATCCCGATTGGATACCGGCAGCATGCAGATAGGTCGCTATGGTCCGCCGAACCGGACTGGGTGCCCCTGCCTGCTTCCCCAGCAGCCATGCTGCAACCAGCTCAGCCTTGAGCGCGCACGTATCGAGCGCTGACGGCAATATGGTCGCGCCTTCGGCGATGAGCGAGAACAGCCCCGCAAAACAAACTGCGGTTATAAGAAAGAAATGTATTCCGAACCAGGCGACGTAAACGCGCTTCGAAATCATCTCAGAATATTTTTATCGAAGATTCGCTGGGAAGTTAAATATTGCAGTACACAATACAGCCAGTCCCGAAACTTTCGGGACTGGCGAATAGATCCTTCAACCAGCCAGCAGCTTAAAGTGCCGCCGCAACTAATTTCAAATTTTCAGTCGCGTCCTTACTCTCGCTGGTTCCCGGCAGCACCTGCTCCACGAACCAATTAGCGCTCGGACTCCTGTCCGCGTAAAACAGTGTGGCTTTATCGGTTTGAATACTGTTCAAGGAACGAGCGGCAGAGTTTTCACTCGGGGTGTGGATTGTAAGGGCGCTTACCCCGACAACGGCCACTGCCACGAGGATTCCGGCGACAAGACGTTTAGTGATTCCAGCTAAGTCTTTTTCCATAGGCTAAAGATATGCATGCTAGCCTGTAATTGTCAACACCAAAACGGGCTAGTAGGCCATTTTACCTAGGGAAATGTTTTCGGTCGGCTGTGAGTTCGGCAGTTGCACCTTATTTTGGCGCGAGCGAAGCGACAATTTCTTCAAAACGCGGGTCGTCCCGCAGCGGATCCCACAGCGGGTGAAGACGCAAATAGCCGTAAGTCACGTGGCTCCCTGGCAGTTTGGCTGCTTCCGCCAATCGTTCAATTGCGCGGTCCTTGTCGCCCGTCCACGCATAAATGATCGCCAGGTAGTGGGTTAACACCGAGCCCTCGATGGCGCTCTGACTTGCGGGCATCAATTTGACCGCAAGCTCGCCCTCGCGAATCGCCTCCTCCTTATTTCCCAAGGCAGCGTCAACCACACCGATCGCGCAGAGACCCTGTGCGTAGCCGGCTTCGGTGCGCAGGGTCTGCTCGAGTTCGGTTCGTGCTCTAATGAACGCGTCGCGCGCCGCCGGTTCATCGCCCCGGAGCCGGGCAACAAGACCCTCGCACCAACTGGTAGGAAACGGAATATTTTCTTCGTAACAGCCGCCGGCCGGCATGGCGGCTAGCGCCCGTACCGCCGCCGCGGGATCACGCTCGCGTAAGGCAAGGTCGAGCCACCTGTAAACAATAACGGGAGGCGCGCTCGGGTCATCGGCGAGGACCGTCTCAATCGTCGCATGCAGAGGTTTTAGGTCTGCGCGCCATTCCGCGGTGACCCACGCCCGTCGCACCCTACTGGCCACATCCTTTGGAGTTATCGCCAGCACGCTGTCCAGAGTGGATAGTGCCTCTTCGTAGCGACGCAAGGCTTGGTAGGTAAGAGAGATCTGCTGGAGTATGGAAAAATTGTGCGGGTCCAACTCCAATGCCTGTTTCATTTCCTCCAGGGATTTCTCCCAGTGGCCTTGCCGCCGGTCAATGTAGCCGGTCAGCAGAGGAATTCGTGATTCGTTTGGCAGCGAGCGCCTTGCGATTGCCAGCTCTGCCTTGGCTTGGTCGTAATCGCGATAGGCCCAATACAGGTGATGAGCGAGGGCCAAATGTGTCTCTCCAGATTCGGGACGCCGGTCACGAACGGACCGAATGGCTGTCTCGGCCAATTGAAGGCGCGCTTTAGTGTGATTGAAGCCGAGGAAATAAATTTTGTCATGCGCTGCGGCGAGCTCATAATAGGCATTTAAGAACGAAGGATCGCGGGCGACAGCCTGACTAAGTAGTTCCACCGCTTGGAACAAATCTTCTTTAGCTCGCGGGCTGAACGTATTCGCATTGATTAGGTCCTTGGCCCGCAAGTACGCGTCGTAAGCAACAAGATCCGTCGTTACTGGCTCTTCAATTGCGGCTTTCTCGACGGACGAAACTTGGGCTCGAAGCCGATTTGCGACCTTTTGCGCGATCTCGCTTTGGAGTGCGAACAGATCTTTCAAATCCCGGTCGTATCTTCCCGTCCATATGTGTGCGTTGGTGCGGGTATCAATTAACTGGGCGTCAAGATGGATCCTGCCCGCTTCTCTGCGCACGCTTCCCTCAAATACGTAGGCTACATTCAATGCGCGGCCGACTTCCCGTGCATCGTGCGTGCCACGATATTTCGCTACGCTGTTGTGGCTGATGACCTTCAGATTGGCAATCTTTGCCAGCTTGGTCGAAACACCGTCGTAAACGCCGTCCGCAAAAAATGCGTTCGCTTTATCTGGAACTAGACTTTCAAAAGGCAGGACGGCTATGCTACCTGCCGCTGTTGGGCTGGCGATTTCGCCCTTCCAAATCATTCCGCCGAGTACTGATCCTAGGGCCAGTAAGAGCGCTGCCATTCCTGCAACAATCGGATTCCTGCGCGACCAGCGCCAGAGCTGCGCGGGCGGCGAAACAGGACGCGCGATAATCGATCGGCCAGCAAGCCACCGATCAAGGTCTTCGGCCAAAGCGCCAGCGGATGGATAGCGCGCAGCCGGATCGCGCTCCAAACACTTTGCGCAGATTATTTCCAGGTCTCTATCCAGCGTTGGGACAAGCGAACGCAATTTTGGCGCGGGCTTTTGACTCGCCTGCTGGATCACCGCCAATGCGTGTTCGCCTAAGAATGGCGGACGCCCAGTTAACAGATCGAACAAGATTGCACCCAGACTGTACACATCAGCCACAGGCGTGAGCTTCGCGGCTTTGGCCAGTGCCGGATTCGCCTGCTCAGGCGCAATGTAACCGGGCGTGCCGAAAATCGTCAGGCTGTCCGTAAGATCGCTGACGCTGTCGAGCCATCTGGCCAGACCGAAATCGCCCACCAACGGTTCGCCGTGTCCGTCGAGCAGAATATTCGCCGGTTTGAGATCGCGATGCAGGATGCCTCTGACATGTGCGTATTGTACCGCGCGCGCCACCTTGGCCATTAACGCAATGGCACGGCGCGGCTCGCCGCGAAGAGCCGGAGCGGCTTCGACCAGGCTGCCGCCAGCGGCAAACTTCATGCTGAAGAAGGGAAGCTCGTCTTCGCACTGGCCCACTTCATAAATGGGCAGAATGTTTGGATGATCAAGGTGCGCGGCCGCCTCCGCTTCGCGCCGGAAACGGGCCAGCGTCTCCTGTGAATCCGCGTGATACGCAAGGACGCGTTTTAGTGCAACGATTCGGCGCGAGTGCCGTTGCCGCGCGCGATAAATCACGCCCATCCCGCCACGCCCTACCTCTTCCAGAATCTGATAATTGCCCAGCCGCCAGTTGGCGTCGCGTACGTCGATTTCACCGAGGACATCCTCGAGCGTTTCTGCCGTGTGACCCTCCCCGTTGTGACTTGTCTGGGTGGAGATTTCCCCAGGCAGGCCTTGGGAGACCAGACAGCCCAGGCAAAGTCCCCGTTTGACGCGCGATCCCGATCCGCATTGGGGACAGATGACTGGTTCCTTTTGAAGACGCACTGAAAGGGGAACGGAGGGGAAACTCATGGAAAGCCGAGCAGAGTAGAAGAGGGCTGCAAATTTGCAACAAAAAAAGCAAAAAAATTCTTCGACAATTTTATTAACCCGATATTTACAACGTTATGGTACTGAGGTTTCAATAACGGTGTGCGGCTTGGGATCTTTGGCGAGGATTGCCTGAATTGTGACACGCAGCGATTTCGGATCTGCGCGCCATTTCACCACAACTTTAGAGCAGCCCGATCTGGAGAAATATGGTGTCCGACAGAATTACGAACGTTCCATCCCAGGCTGCGGCCGTTTCACTGTGGCCGGCGTCTGATTTTTTCCAGGATTTGGTAATTGCCTGCGCGTCAGTCGGCGTCGCACATATCGATTTGATCGAGCACGTCATCGAGTGTTTGCCCATCGTGCATCTCGCCCTCCAGACCGCATGAGAGCAGGCAGCTCACACAAAGCCCGCGTTTGAGACGCCATGCCGTTCCACATCGCGGGCAGGCGAGGGACTCATGCCGAGAGATCGAAACCGGACTGACACTCATTGGAACGTTAAAAGCAAAGAGTTAACAAAATTACAACTGCGACGCCGCACCGTGGGTGAGCGCGGTCGTGTTCTCCTATGTTTCTCCGGGAATTGGAGGGCGAAGTTCTCGAAAATGTTGCCCTTAGCTTGCTGATCGCGCCATATCTACAACGAGATTTTCGGATTCTTATTTCACTTCAATTGGCGTGAGCTGCGGGGCACCCGAGAAGGTTTGTTTCGGATTTCGAATTTTAGCTATTCCGCGGCACTCAACGCCGCGCATAAATAACGGAGTTCATCGTCGATCTCATCGGATTTCTCGACAGTCAGACCGACTTCTTCTCGAAGCAGCGCGCGGTAACGAACGCGCAACTGATGGACGAGACGCTTCACTGAGGCTTCGGGAATGCCGAGCGTTTTTGAGAATTTGGAATAAGAAACATTGTTCCGCTCTGCCGCCAGACACGGACTTAGCATATCGAAGACGCGCCGGCGCCCGCGCTTCTCGCATTCCTCGCCCAGTCGGCTTAAGGCGCGCTCGACTACCGTGGCCGCCCAGCGCATATCGAAAATCCGCTCCGCTGACCATCTATCCGATTCCTGCTGAGAAATCGAGAAATGCGATGGCGCCTCGGACATCCAATCGTCCCAGGAAACAAACTGCACGTCCCCACCGCGTTTCCGCGCGCAACGCTTCGCTTTGGCGTCGCGCAAAAAGTCCTCCAGCGCTTTGAGCACCAGCGAACGGAAGCGCCCGCGAGCTGGATTGGCGCGGTGCAGAAGCTGACCGTTAAGCACCGTGACGAAAAAATCTTGTGTCAGGTCTTGGGCATCCGGAGGCGAATGTCCCATGCGGCGAATGAACGCGAAGACCGGTCGCCAGTATATTTTGCAAAGTTCCGCCAGCGCCGTATGCATCTTCTGCGTCCCGCCAT
>Ga0137369_10002112_pt1 | contig 20269 bp, 18 predicted proteins | sample SagtaG_12_FD_104918 | JGI IMG/M metagenome (GOLD analysis project Ga0137369, IMG submission 104918) | Vadose zone soil microbial communities from Sagehorn Ranch, Mendocino, California, USA - Sage1_L_113_16 metaG | ecosystem: Environmental > Terrestrial > Soil > Vadose zone | place: USA... | reverse complement strand
GCTCTTGTTTTGATGGGTTACGGTTTGAGTTACTGACTTCTGGTGAGTGGCAAGGCACCTTGAGAGTGACGCAGCCTGCGATCCCTGAGCGAGGTCGATTCGGCAGGCTTGCTGAAGCGAGGGGAGACGCGACTCCACGCGGCGCCTCCACCGACTAAACGCTGCAGTACTGCGCTCACCTAAAGGACAGTGATCTTCAGAGTTCGCAACGCAACATGTGCTGGCGAACTGGAATCTGTTACCTGTACCTTGAAAGTTGTGGTCCCCCTTACAGTGGGTTTTCCGCTGATCACTCCAGTCGAGCCGTTTAGAGATAGCCCCGCAGGCAAGACGCTGTTGTACAGTGACCAGGAATATGGCCCAATACCACCGATAGCCTGCAGAGTCAACGAATAGTCGTGACTCTTGACCGCATCAGGCACAACACCCATTGTTGTAGTAACAGTGAGTGTCACGCGTGGGCTGTTAGTGCCACCTGGTTTTTTGTCCTCAGTATTGACCCCATGGGCTACCAACACTGGTGATATTGCATCCGCCGGGTCGAAAGTACTACCAGTTGGACGGAACACTCTTACAGTCAATTTTGCCTGCTCCTTCGGCGCCAACGTGATCGTTGCATTAGTACGTGCAGGATTGTTTAGATCGGCTTTCGGCAAATCCGACGTACTGGTAAATAGTGGATTCGTGACATTCGCAACCACCAGATTTTGGCCGTGATCCGCGAGCGGACATATGTACGTTGCTGCTGGAGCCGTTGTCGTCCGGTAGATCACAAGCTGTAACTTGGCGCCGCTCGGTGCTGGGATGTTCTGTAACAGCTTTACAGCGTACGACGTCGTTGTATTGCCATCGTTCTTAACGGTCCAGGTAGCATCCGATAACGAGGTATTGGCGAGATCCTGGTTTGCAAGATCCTGATTTGCAAGGTCCTGGTTCGCAAGGTCTTGATTGGCGAGATCCTGCGACACTATATCGAAATTAGCGATGTCCTGGTTCGCAAGATCTTGATTAGCAAGGTCCTGATTAGCAAGGTCCTGATTCGCCAAGTCCTGATTCGCAAGATCCTGAGTGAGCACATTCGGCAAGATCGTCGTAATGTCGGGATTATAGACTTCGACGTTGGCTATGTCCGGAGTCCCGCTACCCAGATCATTTAAGAGGTCGGGGTTAGTTGGATCTGGATTAAGCACCACCGACCCTGCCAGGGGAACGCCGGAACTTACGATCTCACTTGCGGTCACAACCACCGTGGCGTGACGGTCAGGTGACGTGACAAATACAGGGCGTGAGGCAGTCGAACGAGGTCCAACAGTAATTGTCAGCGTAGACACGGACTGGAATTGATCAAAGGACGCGAAACCGCTCGGCTTTGGCGCACCGACGGAGAGGGTGAAACTCTTATCAATGTAAGTCGTGTTCTGAAGGAAGATTGAGAACGTGCGTTGTAACTGGCTACCATCAACCGTCAGCAGCGGTTTGTTATTACCTGCCGCAGCAAGAAATAATCCCTGAGTAATTCGGGACGTATAGACGTTCTGATTCCTGGTTCCTGTGAAATCAGGGTTACATGAGGGAACGGTTTGCGATGGATCGAACCTGCTCATTAGGGTCTTAGCAGTACTGTCAGCAGGCGTGTAGTTGGTCCAGGCGTAGCCAGTTGGGGGAGGGCGCACGTCGCGGTCGTCTGTCCAGGTGGCATGGAATACGACCGAATCAGACGGTGCGGTATTGAACATCCAGCCACCCGGATTCGCCTGTGTAACCGCTGTTTTCGCGAACATCGCTGCAGCGACATCAATATAGTCGCCTATGAAGGGCACAGTTCCCTGCTTAAATAGTGGCAGGTTGGGAGGATTGACCTGAAGTTGTTGAGGCAGGTTGGAATCCGCTTCAAGTGGTTGAATCTCTGAAGATGTGGGCCTGTTCCCGAAAACGTACTGAGACACGCGTACTGAGGGCTTGAACGTCAAGGTCCCATTTGCGGCTGGATTTGTGGAGCTGATGTCGGCTTGGACAGCCCGAACGTCAATTGTATGGCGGCGGAGTAAAGGAGGCGCGATATCCGCGATGAGATCTGTGAAAACGTTCTCCGGGTTGTTGGGTCGGTTCCCTACTTCTTCACGTGTATCCGAGTAAAAGCCCGTCTTCAACCCGTTCGTCGGATCGACGATCGAATGAAAGAGTCCGATCGTATGGTCCTCGCGGAAGTCGTAGTACACCAGCATCAACTTGCCCGCCGCGAAACTGAGCGCTGGCATTATCTGGTTCCCGCGCAGTAGTGACCCATCCGCAGGACTCGGAGTTGACCAGCTGGTGCCGTTGCTTGAGCTGCTTACCACGATGCGTGAGTCACTACATGCAGTGGGCCAGTTATCACAAGCACTGAAATTTTCATTCTGTGGGTGCAACCCCTTCTGAGCCCAGGCAATGTAAACGCGTCCGGTGCCATCAACGGCCATCGTCGGGAAAGTACTGGTGCGAAAGGAGTAGGGCGTTGTCGGCTGATCGAAGGGATTGATGATAGCGACCGTTGTTCCTTTGCTGAACGATTTCCCTCCGTCGGTTGATTTAACGAAAATGATCGAGTCCGCATCATTGACCGTCTTAAATTGACGCCACGCCACAAAAATTGTGCCGTCCTTCGGGCTGATTGCGACGGTAGTGCCCTGATTCCATTTAAAACTCTCACTGATTTTACTGACGGTCCAGGTCACACCACAGTTGGTCGAGCGCGCGAACATGATCGCGGTATGAGGATTGTTATTGGTATCCGTGCCGAGAAAGATGCTCTGAGCCAGGTAAACATTTCCCGCAGGGAAGGTTTGAGCACCGACGACGTTTCCGTCCGGGAGCGATTGGGCAGGGATCTGACATTGGCCGGCGCCTTGCCGAGGAATGTCCACGCCCAGCCAGGGTTTGTCGATAAACTGCCCGGCCGTCCCGCCTTGAATCACATGCGTATCTAAGTACTGAACCGTGTCTTCAACTTCGCTATTGTTGTTGTCTATGAACCGAGCGACGAAGATCTGGCCCAAATTCTTCGCGTCACGGTTGAAGACAATGCCACTGTAGTAGAAGAGACCGTTTGTGCCGGGGCGTACCGTCGGATCGGCCGCCCCTTGGAAGCCTTTATTGGGAGAAGCTGTCCCTTCCGGGGAATTATCCTGCGGGTAGCCGTGAAGCAGGGTGCTGCGCCAGGTTAGACCTCCGTCCTTTGATCGAAAGACTCCCAGCCATGCATCACCGGTCTCCTGGCCGTTTGGAAGTCCTGGAAGATCAACTGTACGGTAATCATTGGCGCCCGCCAGCAGGTTCAGGGGATTGCGAGACGATACCGCTATGGAGGGTTCATTCTGTCGTTGCAGAAAGGGATCACCGTCCGGCCATCCAGTTCCCGAAACCATATTGATGTTGCGATCGGGAATTTGCGCGTGAGTAACAACGGCGAGCGATGCAGCGAGTAGAAATAAAACTATGAGGTTTGAGACAGAAATCAACGCATGCTTCTTCAAGGGGGGCTTCTCCTCTGATGATAAAGACTGTAAAAGCTAAAGACCCGCTGACAGTTAAGTCAGAGTGCTGACCGTATTCTCACGGGTGGCGAAGAATGCAGCGGCTCTCGAGCAGAATCTGGGCAATCCGAGACCCTACAATAATGCAATTCAAGTCTAATCACAACCCTCTTGTGGGCAGAATGGCCCATCGTCCTAAGCACATCAGCGCACAACAATCTGAGTATTGAGCTAAAGACACAGCGGCATTCGGTACTTTAACGATGAAAGTACCGCTGTGGTTCCGAGATTCACTTCTGCTGGTCAGTCGGTGCGAAGAGAGTTCGCGTTGTGCCTTCGGTAACGCTTGGTGGTTGCACGCCATGGCCCGGGTCCGCCGGCAACTGACTGAAGTCCCCTGACGGTGTTATCATCGGCGGAATTGACGCCTGGCCCCGCAAGCGCTCATGCCTGGATCGGAGCATCTCAGCTAACCCGGTGCCCAGTGCTATAAATGCCGGTATCAGTAACCAAAACCACCAGAGCTTTCCCGCCGGGGCAAACATAAAAGCTGATGCGGCAACCAGGAGAAAACCGATGCCCCTGAAAATGCTTCTGATGCCCCGATACATATCTGCGGGCTTTTGAACTTTGCCCACACCGCAGCCCATTGCCTCGACAGGTTGGTCCATTGGCCTGTAAGTAAGGGGACTTGACTGTAGATTGTTTCCGCTAAGCGCCCGAGATATAAAGCTGATATCAGTGCCGCACTTGCGGCAGAATTTTCCGTCATCAGGGTTTTGCGCTGCACACTTCGGACAAAACATGACTTTACAGTCTATTTTACCTGATCCCTCCACTGCCACAAGTTGATTGAGCATCCCAATGCGCGGAGGCAATGGTAGGATTAAAGTTACTCAGATGTCAGTGATCTCGATCAAGCAAACATGTAAGGCTTTCACTCAAGCAAAGTTAATTTGCAGGTTGGGAAGGCCTAAAAGAGACTCTTGACAACTCTCAGCGCCTAGAACCCTTGGAGAAAGGGCGGCGAGCGCTGAAGAGCGCAACATGCAGGAGATGGTAGCCGTCGAGATCGCTGGTCCCTGCGAGCGCATCGATGAGTGCAAGTGCAGGTCGAGGGCCGTCCACCATCGCAACCCAACCGCACGGTTCAGAGGGAGATTGACGGGTTACTGGCTTAGTATTACTCGCTTGACGGTATGGTGTGCCCGCAATCTCGTATTCCCGTGATTCGCCTCAGACGACCTCAAAGTTCGACATCATCCCCATGTCTTCGTGCTCAAGCTTGTGGCAATGCAGCAAGTACAGGCCCTTATACTCGTCGAAACGGATCAGGACCTCCACAGTTTCGCCATCTTGTAGTAGGACCGTGTCCTTCCAAGCGCGCTCCCACGGGAACATCACTCCACGTCCACCGCTCCGCGACTGTACTTGGAACGAGGCGCCATGCACGTGAACAGGATGCGGAGCATTGTGGCCTGTCGTAAATTGCCAGCGCTCGGTCTGCCCGAAGGGAACCTGGAAATCAATGCGGCTCATGTCGTATACGCGCCCGTTGATTTTGCTCATACCCTCGAATTTGAATGTGCGGGTAACAACCGGATTCGTCAGCTTTGTGATAGTGCTCAGCGTCGTTGGGATGATATACGCATCAGTGACCTGTCGCGTCACGTCGAACTCGAGTAGGTCCCACCCAGCATTCAGGTCCCGCAGCATCACCTTGGCGCCAACCGCCAGCCCGCGAAAGTCCACGAGGAGATCGAGCCGCTCGCCCGGGCCGAACTCGATCTGCCCGACCTGCGCTGACGTCTCCAGGAGCCCACCGTCGTTGCCGATCAAAGTAAATGGTGTGCCAGTGCTGAGCGAGAGTCGGAACAGCCGCGCGTTGGCGCCGTTAAGTACACGGAAACGATAGAGCGCAGTTTCCACATCGAGTTTCGGGTTGCGGGTGCCATTGACCAGCGGACTCTTGCCGTCAAAGCCAGTGGTTGTTGGGTTGTAGATAAGATTGCCTTTACTGTCCAGGCTCGCGTCCCGGATGATCAGCGGGACCTCATGGATACCGGAGGGCAATCCAAGTGCCGACTCCTCTGCATCGTTGATGATAAAAGCCCCGGCAAGCCCCAGGCAGACCTGCTCGCCGGTGAGCATGTGGGGGTGTGGATGGTACCAGTTCAAGCAGGCCCTCTGCTTAATCAGAAACTGGTACGAGTAGCTCGACCCTGGAGTAACCGCATTCAGCGGTCCGCCGTCCGCCGACGTGGGCACGATCATGCCGTGCCAGTGCACCGACGTTTGTTCTGATAGACCATTGCTAAAATTAATGCTTGCGGAGTCGCCTGTGTTCGCGTGGAGCGTCGGGCCGGGGAAGAGGCCGTTGTAAGCGAGCACCGACGAGCCCGTTCCGCCGCCGAGGTCTACCACGCCGGGCGCCGCTGTGAGCGCAAAATTACTCGGAGAATAGATGGGCGGGATATGCAACGGATAGCGCGTGACACTACCCTTCCCTTTTTGTGCAGCCATTAGCATGGGAATCCGGCCCATAGCGAGTGCGCCCACCGACGCCATCGCCACGCCCACGAAAGTACGACGACTAAAACAAGTGGACGCGCCATTGGCAGACATTGCCTTTCCGCGGGATGCCGGCTGCGTCGCTTCCTTGTTCTCCTCGGCGATCCTGGTGCACCAACTCACATCTTTGCGGGCGTGCGAAGGCTCGCATATCACTCCTGTTCTGCTTTTCATAAGTTTCTCCTTCTCAGCTTGTGAAGAAAATCACAATTCTCATGAGGTCGGGGTTAGGCTCATAAGGTCTCAAAAAAAGTTAGGTTCAACCCTTATGAAAGCAACTAACAACCTCGTTTACGATTTCTAAACTGCTACTGCAAAACGTGGGCCAGTTTAGGACCCCTTTCTTTTGGCGGATTTATTGGGTGAGCAGGGCCAAAGGGCCGCAGTTTTGGCCGCCGGTATGTTTTTTTGCGCGCGTTAGATGCGGGATTTTACCCAATCGGGTGATGGGCTTCGACCATAATAAGACCACCCATCATTTCCGCTTGTTGCCGAAGGGTGGTTCAATCGAAGTTGCAGCCAACGATTCCGATGATATCGCTAGCCGTGATCAGATTCGGATGCACTTTGTCGCACATCGCCACCATGTTCGCGAACGGCAATTTTAAGGCGCCGATGCTGATTCACGACGAAATTCCGCCGGGCATGCCCACTATGCAGCGCTTGAAGGCCAAAATCACTTACAAATTTGAGGATTCAGAGCGTGGCGGACGAGTGCTGATCACGACCCAAGATCCGGAAGCGCTAAATGCGATACACGAGTTTCTGCGTTTCCAAATCAAAGACACAAGACGAGCGATTCACTGGAAATCACAGAATCGATTTCATGAACTCAGCTCTTAGCAGGTCTCTTACTTTACCTTACATACTTAAGCTTACTCCAGCTTACCTATTGACAGCGTTCTGGTTTAGGCATATCGTCGCCACCCTCTGAACTTAATTTCCCCCATATTTCCTTTCCGCATTGAATTTCGGACTCATTAGATCTCACTTGATGATTCACCGCTCGGCGTTGGTTTCGACTAAAGTAGCGAACTAACCGTTTTACAAGGAGGGAACCACCATGCAAGAGTTAGTTAAGTCTCTTCTCATAGCGATCGTCTTCACCTTGCTTTTGGGGACAGCAAACAAGGCTGTGGCCGATCCTTTCGCTTTCACGACCGGCACGCCCGATGGGCAGATGGCCATGGCTTCTCGCCCATCGAGTCCTGGCAGATTAGAGATCGAAGCCGCAGACGATTTCATTCTGAACTCGCCGACCATTATCAACCACGCGACGTTCACTGGGCTGCTGCCAGGCGTCGCAAATATTCTCAATGTAAGGGTGGAAATATATCGGGTATTTCCAAACGACTCAGTGAATCCACCTTCTGGAAATGTTACGACACGGGTCAACTCACCTTCCGACGTGGCTTTCGATGAACGTGAATTCGCGTTGAGCGAGTTGACTTTTACAACAACTACTCTTAACTCCAATTTCACTGCAGCCAATTCCGTACTCAACGGAATCAATAAGTTTCCAAATCAAACAACCGGAGGTGAAGGCCCAGTCAGTGGACGAGAGGTCGTTTTTGATGTGACCTTCACAAACCCATTTTTATTACCTGCCGACCACTATTTCTTTGTTCCGCAGGTTGAGCTGGCTAATGGAGAATTCTATTGGCTTTCCGCCCCACGGCAGCCGCCCCCTTTTACTCCGGACTTACAGGCCTGGATTCGCAATGAGAATCTCCAGCCCGATTGGTCAAGAGTGGGTACCGACATAGTCGGGGCAGGAACCTTCAATGCAAGCTTCTCATTGAGTGGTGATACTGTCCCGGAACTACCAACAATGCTGCTTCTGGGTACTGGATTATTTGCAGTTGTTGCTGTTGTGCGCAAGAGGCGTTGATTAATCACCGACTTCGAATCACTTTAAAAAGGGCAGTGCCCGCGCGCTGCCCTTTGCTCTTACTTCAGGAGGACAACGGGGTTTCACCCTGTTAGGGCATTAAGTATGCACCCGTTGAAGGCACAGCCGAAATTTATCTTAACATTAGGATCGGGGTTCGTTTTCATATGGACTATTGTGTGCGTGCGCAATGCCGGTTTATTCAAAGTATTCACTCCTTTAGTTTTGTTATGTCCTGCGAACTTCGGGCAAAGGTGGTGGCCGCAGCGGTACCGGCGAAGACTGAATCAGAGAAGTAGTGGTAGTGCCATGGACCAGAAACTTATCGAGAATGCGATCGAGCTGGTCGAGGCTCGGCAGATAAACCTTTAACACGAAGCAATCCTCTCCTGTCACCCGGTGACACTCCACGACCTCAGAAATGCTGCGCGCCAGGTCTGCGATTTTTGCCAATTGACCCGGGTTGGGGCGAATGCGCACATAAGCGGCAATGGGAAGGCCCAACGCCGAAGGATCTATTTCAAGGAAGTAGCCTTTTATTACTCCTGCTTCTTCTAAACGGCGAACCCGTTCGGTCACTGCCGGCGATGAAAGACCGACGCGACGGCCAAGCTCACTCATCGTCAGACGCGGATCCTGCTGTAACTCCCTCAAAATTAGCAGATTGACGGCATCAGCAACATTGTCAATGGGCACATAAGTAAAAGTCCGCTTCTGATTTAAATATTGAGCCATAACCGCTCCTACACTTTAAAATCTCCATGTATTTTACGTATCTCAGATCATATCATACACGGTATTCGGGAGGAGAAAGATATCGAGGAGAAGCAATGCAAAGAAGAAAGTTAGGACAGAGCGCTCTCACAGTGTCGGCGATGGGCTTGGGCTGCATGGGTATCTCACACGCCTACGGAACACGCGATGACGGGGAATCGCTGAAGACAATAAGGCAAGCGCTTGAACTCGGCATCGATTTTCTCGACACCGCTGACATGTACGGAGCTGGACACAATGAAGAGATCGTGGGTCGCGCCATCGCCGGGCGACGGCAGGAAATCGTCCTGGCCACCAAGTGCGGATTCATTTGGGGTGAAAACGGTAAGACTACAGGCCTTGACGCTAGTCCCCAACATATTTACGAAGCTTGCGAAGCAAGTCTGCGCCGTCTTAATGTTCAGACCATAGACCTCTACTACCTGCATCGCATTGATCCACGAGTGCCGGTCGAAGACTCAGTGGGCGCGATGAGCGAATTGGTAGCACAAGGAAAAGTTCGTTTTCTCGGCCTTTCGGAGACTTCTGTATCGGCATTGCGCGTCGCACATTCAGTGCACCCGATCACTGCGCTGCAAAGCGAGTACAGCCTGTGGACGCGCGAAGCGGAAGTAGAAGTGCTGCCGGCCTGCCGTAAATTGGGCATCACTTTTGTAGCTTATGGCCCTCTCGGCAGCGGATTTCTTACCGGGAAAATCAAGAGCGCCGGCGACTTCGTTGAAGGCGATCTCCGCAGCCGCATTCCTCGCTTCCAAGCTGAAAATTTCCAGAAAAATCTCGAACTGGTTCACTGTGTCGAACAACTCGCATTGGAGAAAGGGTGTAGTACCGCGCAATTTGCTCTGGCGTGGGTGTTAGCCCAGGGCGAAGACGTGGTGCCCATTCCGGGAACAAAGCGACGGAAGTTCCTTAAAGAAAATGTGGTCGCGTTGAACGTAGCGCTTACCGCGGAGGATCTCGAAAGGGTTGCGCAAATAGTGCCGCCCGACGCGGCAGCTGGATCGCGTCATACGGAAGTGATGATGAGAATGGTTAGTCTCTAATGTCGAAAGCTTGCAGTAGTGCTAATTCAAATGCTGTGGCGCAGGGAATAGTGCAAATCACCGAACGCGTTCCACCACATCTCTTCTTTTTTGTGAGCGCGGTGTTCCACTATCTTGGGCCTGCCTTTGCGGTACTTCTGTTTGCTCACGTATCGATACTGGGTGTGGCGTGGCTCCGCATAGCGACCGCCGCGTTAGTATTTGGCTTCTGGCGCCAGCCCTGGAGAATTATCGCCAACCACTCAGGGGCACAGCTGCGCATCTTACTTGCGCTCGGTATTGTGTTGGGTCTTATGAACTCCTGTTTTTATGAGGCCATCGCGCGACTGCCTTTGAGCACAGTAGGTGCTATTGAATTTATCGGACCAGTTTCGCTGGCAGCGTTCGGGGCGCGCACGCCACGCAACATTATAGCGCTGGCGCTTGCGGCCGGCGGCGGTTGGATTCTCACCGGTGTCCGACTCGGCGGCGAACCACTCGGCTATCTGTTCGCATTTGCGAATTGCATCCTTTTCATGTTGTACGTCATATTGGGCCACCGAATTGCGCGAGACGGTGGCGCAGAGGGAATAGATCGTCTGGGAATGGCGATGCTGATTGCGGTTGCGGCCGTGAGTCCGATAGGGTTCAAAGCAGCTCTTTCTGCTCTCCAGCAACCCCATTTGTTGTTGGCGGGAATTGGCGTTGGGATATGCTCATCCGTCATCCCTTACGTCTGCGATCAATTGGCGATGGCTCGTTTGTCGCGGGCGACGTTTTCGCTGCTTCTTGCATTATTACCTGCGTCAGCTGTGATTATTGGCCTGCTGGTTCTCCACCAAATACCAACAGGAAGCGAGGCCGCCGGCATTCTTCTCGTCGCCGGTGGTGTTGCCCTGCACAAGGAACGTGAACTCTTCCTGGCGCAAGAATCAAGCCACCCGCTCCATGAATTGGATTTACGCCGTCGAGCATGCGGTTCCTGCTCCAACTGGCGAACGGGCAGTTAAGGAAAATCGACACTATACGCAGGCTGTGCCGACGGGTCGCCCGCCATCAGATCATCTGTGTTGATGATCTCGCTCTATCTCCTGGCTTAAACACCCTCCAGTAAAGATTGTATCGCTCGTGTGCAATCCGGTAATAAGGAATGAGGTCCACATCACGAGGTTGCCCCGTCGTATGAAACGCGAGAGTGTTTCCTGCGGACGGTTTGATCTGCCTGACAATCTCCCGTACATCACCCACCAGAATCGGCACCTCCACTTCATCATTCAGCACGTCGCCGTAGGTGCGCTCGTTGATGATCATGTCCGCCCCCGGGGTAAGTCCTTTCCGTCCGAGTCTGCCGGCGAGAACGATTGGCCCATACAAGATGGCAACCAGGTTGGTGTTTCCCGGTAACATTTCCGTCCGCAGCGACATCGGTAGGTGAATTTCGACAACATCTCCGGAGTGCCACTCGCGCCTTACTGCGATATATGTCCCCATTTTGCGAGATGTAGCCCAGTGACGACCGTTAACCATGATCGTCACTGTCTGACACCACGAAGGGTGACGAACGCTCAGCGCCAGATTCACCGGCTTCTGTAAGGTCAACTGCAGGCGTGATCTGTCCTGCTCGGGAAACCCTGTTGTCTGGGTAAGTGTTAGACCTCTCTCCTTCCAGGCCAGCGCTGAGGGAATGAAGAGATTAACGTACAGGGTGTTAGCTTCATAAGAGTAGATGAAGTCAGCGTATTTGGCGTGATTCTCCATCCCCGAACCTGTGCAGCACCAGAAGGAGTCATTCGGCGTGCAGTAGAGTTTCAAATATCCGGGGCGTGTAGGTTGGAAATAGGTCATCATCCCCGAGTCAGGGTCTTGCGATGCGAGAATACTATTGTAAAGAGCGCGTTCGTAATAGTCAGCGTAATTTGCCGCAGGCTCGAGCGTGAAGAGCATTTTTGTCAGCCTCAGCATGTTATAGGTACAGCATGTCTCCATTGTTTTGGCGGAACCCAGGTGCTGCAAGAAGTGTGCGGGTGAAAAGAAGTGTTCGCGGTCTGCGTTGCCACCAGTAACGAACGTGCGATTATCTATTACTGTGCGCCAAAAAAAGCGGGACGCCGTGTGATAATCTGTCTGGCCGGTTAAGTCGTAGAGGCGGGTAAAGCCAATAACTTTAGGAATCTGCGTGTTTGAATGCAGGCCGTCAAGCGTGTCACGCGTCTGTATAAGAGGGTCCAGCAATGCGTGGTGACAGAATCGCTGTGCCAAAGTCAGGAATCTTGATTTGCCAGTTAACGCATAGACATCCGCAAGCACCTCGTTCATTCCCCCGTGCTCCGTCTCAAGCATCCGCTGAAACTGTTCGTCCGAGAGTTTCTCTGTGGTAGCGATTGCCCAATCCGATATTCTTACGAGCACCTCGAGCGCGCTCCTGTTCCCGCTATAAAGGTAGGCGTCACGCAAGCCAGCGAATATCTTGTGCATGGTGTACCACGGGACACCCACGAAACGCTTCCCTTCCTCGATGTTGTGGAACTGTGCCTCGCCATCCGGGAAAGCACACACCAGGCCGCTCTTGGCGGCACTCTGACAATCATGCAACTCCGTTACGATGTAGTCGCTGCGCTGCTTGAATCTTTGATCACCGGTTGCCGCAAACATAAGTGAACAGGCCGACAAGTAATGTCCGAGCGTGTGGCCTTGGCAGCGGATATCTACCCATGGTTGCACCGATTCCCAGCCGCCGTAGACTGGAGCCTTCGGCGTCAGGCCGGCGTTCACTCGAAAGTTATGAAGAAGGCGATCCGGCTCCAGTCGCAGGAGGTACTGGCCATCAAGTTCCTGGGCTCGCCGGAACATTCCTTCAAGAAGCCGAACATCAGCAAGATTAAAAGGCGCTGCCCGGGGAGTTATGACCGGTTTGGCCCACCCTTCAGGAATCCGCGACTCAGAGGTGACCGCCAGAGCAAACATGCGTGGGAACGCTACACCGACAGCGGCGGCCACCGCACTAGCACCGGCTACTTTAAACATCTGACGCCGCGTCAAACACTTTTCATCGTTGGTAGGTAGATTTAGTGTCTCGCGTGGCTTCGCCTGTTTCGCGATGCCGCTAACGCGCGCCAGTGAGACATGTACGGGCATGACGCCTATTCTCCGCCCGTGATGAACGGATGGCAACACATATTCGCTTTCGTCGTTCGCGGTGGAAACAACCGATTCCTTAAGTTGTGGCTGTCAGCCGTCGTCGCCGTAGCTTCTTGCTCTGGAAAGAAGTGAGGAGAACGTGATTTACATCGCGTTCTCCCCGATTAGTTAGAACAGATAAGTGAGGCGGTTAGAGCCTTCAGAAGGTGAACGGGTAAAGGGTGGCTTGCACAAACGTCTTGTTGTTGTTCGCATTGTCCAGCGCATTCTTGAGCGCTTCCTGATAAGTCCGCCACGAGTCGCCGGAGAATGCCGTTGCGTGATTGCGCAATTCAGCTTCAGATTCATCGATCACCGCCCCAACTGAGGCAAAGCCCAGACCGTTTGCACTCGCCGTGCCGGGTGCGTGGATCAAGGCACTCGGGTTAACGAATCCCGCTTCCACATTCAGCTTCATGGCTGCAATGAGGTCATCGGTACCGGTAGGGACCTTATGCCACAGCGAGTCTAGATGCGCATGGTTGACCCGACTTTACCGCGTTACGGTACCGATGACCTCATAACACCTGCGCATTCCAGGCTCACGAATCTCCCTCCTCAGACCGGCATCAAGCTCGTCAGTGTTTTAGGTCCGACGTCCAGTTCACCACGACGTTGATTGGAGCGGCGTCCGGTTCTTCAATCGTTGAGGTTAATGAGAAAGCGCTGCCCGTCGGCAGTGACCTCGTAGTGATTCCTGAAATCTGTCAAACTAAGGACGCGCGTGCCGAAGAGCGTTTTAGGAACACCCGCCTCGAATGTGACTCCCAGTTTTACGTCAGTCGTCATAAGTTTCCTGTCGGCGGCAATGTAGAAAAGCTCTTTGCCGTCGCGCCTCCATCTCGGCTGGCATCCTCCGCCACTCGAGACCCGCCACCTGCCACCACCAGAAGCCGGGAATGTTTGGACGTAGACCTCCGGCGCTCCGGACTCGCTCGAAGCGGCGCAATCGTTCTGAGTCTGCAGAGAAAGCCGCGGGCAGCACTTTGATCGCCACGTCACGGTTGATCTTCGGATCGCGAGCGAGGTAAACCTCGCCCATCCCGCCTGCGCCAAGCATTGAGGAAATCTCGTAACGACCGAGATGAGTGCCGGCAGCAACAGACATAAGGGATTTAACCCATGGACATTTTTTATTGGATACTGCGAACGCTTTGCGTCACAAAATTAATGAGTCGGCTTGCCTTACATATTACCAGATTCGAGATTCAGCGTTTCAGTCGAAATTGAGTCGCAAAGACTCTAGTGAGGCAACATTCTAGCTAGATTGCAGCCATTGACATAGACAGCCCTGTCACTGTTTGATTCCTGGCAAAGGCTCACTCAAGCGGCAAGCCCGCTGCGCCGTCTGATTGAGACCTCGGCTTCCCCTTCGCTTTGGGACCGCCACACAGAGTCAATCGAGCAAATGATCTCCACTCCGCAGGAGTGGGATGTTTATAGGCTTGGACATCACAAGAAACCAGCGCCGTTCGAAGGAGCGGAACGTTGCTAGATGAGTACTTGTCAACTTGAGTTCCGCGACTTCGAACGGCGCCGGAGGTATTTGCTTGGCCCAAACTATAAACATTCGACCCCTACGGGGTGAAAGCTCATTAGCAAACCTCAAGATAAATTGGTAGTGTCCTAGCTTCCCTTAATAGAGCTTAGGGGCATCGTTGCGTCGATGGCTTATTTTATTACCGCTCAGACTGAATAGGTCTGTTAGTTCCCCTAGTGGCTCAAAGCGCGCCGTAAAGTGGCGCAGAAATTTGGGTTGGCTAACAATACGATAACCGCCGATCAGCTCGCGGCGTTCGTAAACCTGCAGTATCGCCTCTATCACGTAATCAATGTGACTCTGAGTATAGACACGGTGCGGAATTGCCAGCCGGACCAACTCCATACTTGGAGCTATCTGTTCGTTATTATCAGAGTGTTCGTCCGCGTGCATCACTGAACCGATCTCGCACGAACGAATACCTGCCTCCCGATAAAGCTCGACCGCTAGAGCTTGACCGGGATATTGATGTTGCGGGATGTGTGGCAACATCGCGCGCGCATCAATATAGATGGCATGGCCGCCCGGCGGTTGCACGATCGGCACTCCGGCACGAGAGATGTGTTCACCGAGATAGCGAATTGAAGCGAAGCGATACTGCAAATAGTCTTCCAGCAACACCTCTTGGAGGCCGACGGCAATGGCCTCGAGATCGCGACCTGCCAAACCGCCATAGGTAGGAAACCCTTCGGTCAGGATCAACAAGTCTTTTTCCTGCTGGGCCAACTGATCATCATTCGTGCAGAGGAACCCTCCGATGTTCGCCAGCCCGTCCTTCTTCGCCGACATCGTACATCCATCAGCATACGAGAACATCTCGCGCGCGATTTCTTTTATCGACTTTTGCCCATAACCTGGTTCACGCAACTTGATGAAGTAAGCGTTCTCAGCAAAGCGACAGGCGTCCAGATAGAGCGCCAGTCCGTAACGGGAACAAATCGCCCTCACTTGGCGAATATTTGCCATCGAGACCGGCTGACCGCCGCCGGAATTGTTCGTCACTGTCAGCATGACGAGAGGAATACGCTCCGGGCCTACTCGGTTGATGAAATGTTCGAGGGCCTTAATCTCCATGTTGCCTTTGAAGGGATGATTCGCTGCTGGTTGATAGAATTCCGAGATCGGCAGGTCAACGGCTTCAGCGTTAAGGTATTCGATGTTGGCACGGGTCGTATCGAAATTCGTGTTATTGGGAATGATACTTCCCTTCTTGCACATACTTGAAAAGAGAATGCGCTCAGCGGCTCGACCCTGATGTGTCGGGATCACGTGCTTGAACCCAAAGATGTCGCGCACCGTCTCTTCAAAGCGATAGAAACTTGCGCTCCCGGCGTAAGACTCGTCACCTCGCATCAAGGCGGACCACTGACCGGCACTCATTGCCGCCGTGCCACTGTCAGTAAGTAAATCTATGATGACACTATCGGCCTTGAGCAGAAACAAGTTATAAGCAGCTTGTTTGAGATAGGCTTCGCGCTCCGTGCGTGTCGTCATTTTGATCGGCTCGACTACTTTGACTCTGAATGGTTCAATGATTGTCTTCATAATTTGTTTTCCAGAAAGATTTTCCTCTTGCTGTAATGGCTTACGCGATACAAGCTATAAGTTTCTGCTATATGCGCCTCAGCACCCTGCGAATCAACTGACACGCCTGTTTCACCTCGGGAATGGCTAGCGCTTTAGTCTTTCCGGTGCTTACGTGAGCGTGAGGCGAAGGACTACCGCCCCAACGTCGTAACCGATACTTAGGTCCACTCGGAGCTAAGCAACGTCACCCCTCCGTGGCAAGCTGTGGACCAATCTATCAAGCCACAGCTCACTGGCCACAACTAACGTGGATCAGCCGCCAAAAGGCGATTAATGCTCAGGCTCCCTCTCTGAACTGTAAGGCTGTTTCGAGCGATTTTTCGGCGAGCCGTTTTCAATTGCGCAAAAGTGCGCATGGTCAGCTCCACATTTGCGTAAATTCGCAAATGAGTTGCCGGGCATGCAAGATCTATTCAGATGAGTCAGAGGAGGTCGCTCGTGGACGCCATCGTCGATGGCTTGGCAGCTCGTTTTCGTTCGGTTGCCAGACTTTGTGCATCATATCTACACGTCTTTTGTGTGCTCCATTGCTTCCGCCGTGATATAGGACCGAACTAATGCACTCTATTCCTCTGGCACAGCTCATGCCGTCGTGGGCTGTGACGCACATATGGTGTAATAAAAGAATTCATGCCGTGGTAGAAATGCCTATGCAAAAGCATCTTAGCCAGCCTGAGTTCACGGACTAGCGAGAGCAGAAGATGCCGAGGCGCATTCCTAAATCTCTATTATTTGCTTTTCTTTGCGCAATAATATTGCCGGTTACAAACGGGGTCTTAGCCCAAGACTCAGTCACAGAATTGCACAAGACCCTTCGCGAAAAAGGCTCCTTCAATGAGTTCGATTTCGCTGCACTGCAACGGGGCCAAACGGTTGTGAAACTCTTGCCCGTGCAGGACAAAAGTGAAGTCGCAGTGTCTGGCTTAGTAAGCCTACAAGTTCCGGCTGAAGTCTTTCTCCAGTCTTTCCGGGACAGCATGTTGCGGAGAAGTAACTCCGCTATTCTTGAGATCGGTAGTTTCGGCGGCCAACCAACACTTGATGACTTGAAAGACCTTACGATTGACACGCGCGACATCGAAGACCTGAAAAAATGCGTGGTTGGAAATTGCTTGATGAAGCTGTCGGCCTCGATGATCGAGCGAATCCAGAAGGAGATAAATTGGGAAACTGCAGACTACCGGGCCCAGGCAACTCACCTGCTCAAACTCATGCTGTTGGACTATGTCCGTGATTACCTGGCGCGAGGAGATGTTGCGCTCATAGAATACAATGATAAAGCGAAAGCGGTTCGGCTTGCTGCGGAACAGTCGGCCCTGAAGTCCAGTTCCATTTACATTACCGATGGTCCAGCCAACTCTTTGCAATACCCCAAAGGGTTTTCGCAGCCAAACCTGGTCGCTATCGAGAATGCGATCGTGTGGTCGAAAGTGAAGTTTGGTCTAAAACCCGTCATTACCTTTAACCACATCACGATTTACCGGAACGAAAAGAAAACTGCGCCGCAGATTTTAATTGTGTCCAAGCAGATCTACGCTAACCACTACTTTGATTCTTCACTAGCGTTGACAGCATTCATATGTATTCCGGGCGCGAATTCCGCATCCTACCTGTTGTACGAGAATCGCTCGCGGGCTGATGGACTCGGAGGCCCTTTCAGCAAAATAAAACGCGGCATTGTCGAGGAGAAAGCCGTAGCTGGCTTAGAGGCTATTCTGGCGCAGTCGAAGGTGAATCTGAACGCGCGCTCGTCGAGCAGATTCGAATCTGCACCGCCCAACGCCAACGAGGGAAAACGAAATTGGACCCGTTGGACGAGCGGTGCCATATACCTGTTCTTCTGGATGTTCTTAATCACGGCGTTCGCTGCGTTCTTTGTGCTTGGTAATTACGACTGGAAAGGCGTCAGTAAGGGGGCGCACAACTGACATCAGGATCTCGCAGGCACCGCCTAAAAGTCCATTGCGCTTGTTAGATCAGGCAGCATTGCGGCTGCGTTACTCGTCTCTGTTACTTGCCTGGACCAGCGTTTGCCCTTGTCGGTTGCCATCCAAGTTCTCCGGCAGCATAGTCACTTCCCAGCCCGCATGGCCACATTTATAACCATGTATGAGCCACCTTCGCTTTCGCATTGCGCACTGCAGTGACCACGATCACTCCGCACCCTGGACGATGTTGTCGTCCTTTCTTAATGCGGGTCAAACACCTGCAACTATCTTTGTATAGACAAGTAGAGACAAACCTTGTTCCACCCCGGCAGTAGGTCTGCACCCCTGATGCTGGAGATTATCAAGGCCAGTGGGAACGGAAAAACAGTACGCGGTCTGTTGCAGATGAGAACATGTGAGGCCGGGTTCGAGTGTCCTTATCTCCCCCCGTAAACAGATATGCTAAAGTCATCAATTATGAAAATAGATCGTCGTGGTTTCCTGGTAGCTTCGTCTTCGGCATTGGTGCTTACGAAAAGTCAACTATCGTCGGCGTCATATGTTCAACCCTCTGAAACCTCAGAGCCGCTGGAGATCGAGGGAAGAATCGAGGGGAGAGAGGTAAAGGTCTATACCACCGCTGACAACAGTAATTACCGCCTCACTGCTGTTGATACCCTCTTATTCAAACGTCTCAGCCAACCCCTGGAAACTCAGATCTGTGTTTTTGTTGATCCCACTAAGACATTTCAAACGATTCTCGGTATCGGCGGCGCCCTTACCGATGCCGCTGCTGAGACGTTTGCAAAGTTGCCGAAAGCTAAACAGGAGGAAGTTCTAAACGCTTATTTTGATGTCAACAACGGTATTGGTTACACGCTGGCAAGAACCAACATTCACAGTTGCGATTTCTCAAGCGGCAGTTACACCTATGTAAACGAAGGCGATCAGGAGTTGCAGTCCTTTAGCGTCAGCCACGACAAACAATTTCGGATTCCCTTTATCAAGCAGTCGCTGGCAAAGGCCGGAGGAAAACTCACCCTCTTTGGCAGCCCCTGGAGTCCACCGGCCTTCATGAAGGATAACAACAATATGCTTCATGGAGGAAAATTGAAGCCGGAGTTTTATCAATCATGGGCCAACTATTACACGAAGTTTATCAAGGCCTATCAAAAAGAGGGCATACCCATCTGGGGGATTACGATTCAAAACGAACCGATGGCTACCCAAACCTGGGAGTCATGTATTTACTCAGCGGAGGAAGAGAGAGATTTTTTGAAAAACTATCTTGGCCCGACAATGAAACGCGAAGGCCTGAGTGAGAAGAAGATAATTGCCTGGGATCACAACCGCGACCTGGTTTACCACAGAGCCAGGACCATCTTAAGTGACCAAAAAGCCGCTTCGTATGTATGGGGTATTGGTTATCACTGGTACGAGCCGTGGAGCGGCGGCGAGCCGATGTTCGATAACGTCAAGCTTGTGCATGAATCTTTCCCGGATAAAAATCTGATTTTCACTGAAGGCTGTGCCGATTCCTTCGATGCTCGGAAGCTTAAAGACTGGAAATTAGGCGAACAGTACGGACGTTCAATGATCAATGACTTCAACAGCGGTGCTGTCGGCTGGACGGACTGGAACATTCTGTTGGATGAAACGGGCGGGCCAAATCACGTCAGGAATTTCTGCTTCGCTCCCCTGCATGCCGATACTAAGACGGGCGAACTGATCTACACAAACTCGTATTATTATATTGGACATTTTTCAAAGTTTGTCCGCCCGGGCGCCAGGAGAATCGCCAGTTCACCCAGCAGAAGCCAGTTGCTTTCAACTGCCTTTATCAATCCTGATGGAAAATTGTCAGTGGTGGTGATGAACAAAAGCGATCAGAAGCTTTCCTATTACCTTTGGCTAGACGGAAATGCCGCGGAAGTCAGTAGCTTGCCCCATTCTATTCAGACGCTCGTATTTTGAAGGGCCGGTGAAAAACTTCCGGCAGGGCGGAGCCCCATAAGCGCTAACTTAAGGCTTGCAAACCCGAATTTTGCAGTTATCATGGCTCTGAATGGAGTCCTATTCAATCTTAGACGAAGATTGGCAGTTGGTTTTGCAGTTGCTGCCGAGGCAGTGGGAGAAGCAAGCGGCAGCTTGCGGGGCGCTCAGCCGTTTGCGGGGCTTTCGTACAGAAGATGCATTGTTACGAACGATCTTGTTGCACGTGGCAAAAGGGTATTCGTTGCGCGAGACAGTGGTGCGGGCGAAAGCTG
>Ga0137369_10002104_pt1 | contig 20303 bp, 21 predicted proteins | sample SagtaG_12_FD_104918 | JGI IMG/M metagenome (GOLD analysis project Ga0137369, IMG submission 104918) | Vadose zone soil microbial communities from Sagehorn Ranch, Mendocino, California, USA - Sage1_L_113_16 metaG | ecosystem: Environmental > Terrestrial > Soil > Vadose zone | place: USA... | reverse complement strand
ATGGCGACGCGAGACAACCTGACACATCTGTTTAACCGGCGTCACCTATTCGAACGGTTGGAGCGCGAGCTCGAGACAGCGAGAGGTTTCCAGCGCCCGCTGTCCGTCCTGGTGATCGACCTCAACGGTATGAAGGAGATCAATCACACTCATGGCCATCGAATCGGGAACAAGGTCATGGCCGGCTTTGGCCGCTTCCTGGCAGATCAAGCGCGGGCGAGCGATGTGCCCGCACGTATCGGCGGAGACGAGTTTGCCGTGATATTACCCGACACCAGCGAGCAGGCGGCACGCTCCGCGGCCAACCGCCTGCTTCAGGCGCTTGACAAGACGACCGTTCTCGAAGAGAACGACGTCACAGTCCGGCTGACTGTATCCGTTGGGGTGTCCGGTTTTCCATGGGCGGCAGACACCGTCGACGAGATCATGCGCACCGCGGACCGGTCGATGCTCGCCCACAAACGTGGGCAGGAGCCACCGGTCGCCGCGGGAAGCGGTGTTGCGTCGTCAGACCTGGGCGGCTAGGACGACGCTTTCGACCATCCTCTCGGTTCGCTCTAGACTCGACCCGGAGCGGACGCTCGTTCCTCCGCCAGGAAGTCCTGGATCACTTCCATCACGCGCTCCAACTGATCGTGGTGGACCCAGTGCCCGGCGTCCTCGATAACCACCGTCCGGCGTTCGCGGATGGAGCTAACGCGACCGGATTTCTCCGGGTCGGGGGCCCAGCTCTCAGCGCCCTTGACGAGCAACGTCGGGGCCGTAACTCGTCCCCAGATGTCCATCGCATCTTCGAGGTTGAACTGGTATGGCGACCGTATCCGCACGTAATTGTCGAACTTCCAGGAAAACGTGCCGTCCTCGTTCATCCGCGTTCCGTACAGAGTCAGATGTCGCGCCATCTCCGCCGTAAGGTGCGGGTTCGCTTCGATCATCCTCCTCGTGGCTTCTTCGCGACTGTTATAGCGACGGGGCTTTCGGCGTTCCATCTCATGCATGTGTTCGACCCATTGGCGCATACGTAAATGCGCTGGCTGCTCCTCGATCATCGGCGGGCCCCAGCCCTCGATTGCGACGACTCGCGATACTTTGTCCGGGAACGTACCTGCATACTGGAGAGCAATCGCGCCGCCGAGCGAGTGGCCGATCACCACCAGCGGACGCGGAAGGCTATCGGCAAGCACCGAAATGTCATACACGAACTCAGGCAGCGAGTACATTCCGCCGATCGCCCAGCCGCTGTCCCCGTGCCCACGCAGGTCCGGCGCGCACAGCGTATAAGAGTCGACTAGCCCCGAGGCGACGAAGTCCCAGTTCCGGCAGTGGTCTTGACCGCCGTGGACCAGCAGCAGAGGCGGCTTCTCGCCATCGCCCCAGACCGCGTAATGCAGCCGGATGCGCTGCGATTCATAGTAGTCGTGTCTGGGCTCCGACACGGGTGTAGTCACGCGCGCTCCTTCGCCATGAGTTCAAACAGGGGGCCGTACACGCCGACCTCGCTGCCGGGGATGATAAACGCGCCGCAAGTCTTCTCGTAAAACCTGGCGGGGCCTACGCCGCCGATGACGGCGTACGCGTATCCCATCTCGCGCATGGAGTCGAGGCAGCGGAACAGGAGCGCCGCCCCGATTCCCTGCCCGCGGAGGTCCGCGCGCACGCCAGTAGGACCGAAGAAGCCACGGCGGGTACATTCGTACACCGCAAAGCCCACGATCTCGGTCCCGCGCACCCCGACGTACGCGCTGATGGGGGAGTGATTGAACGAACGGTCAGCCTCGACTGCCCAGAGCTCGCCGAAACATTCCGTCACAAAGCCGCGTAAATGCTCTCCGTCCCAAGGCTCCGCCCGCCGCAGGTTGAACCCCGCGCCAGCGGCCCGTTCCAAGTACGGACGGGAGTCCGGCAAATCGTACAGGCGAGCGAGCATATCGGGCATAGTGACGGATATGATAGCAGGAGGTAGGAGGCAGGAGGTAGGAGGTAAGAGGTGCGAAGTACGAGGTACGAAGTACGAGGTGCGAAGTACGAGGTACGAGGTCAGAGGACAAAGGCCCTGAGGTCAGAGGTAGGAAGTCACGGCGTTAGATGGCGGCGGCACGGGTTAGGGTGAGGGTGGCGCCCAGAGCGCGGGAGGATGCGGTCCTTGGCTGGCAGGGTGAGACGCTGCGTGTCCGCGTTCGTGCGGCGGCGGAGCGCGGTCAGGCGAACGACGCGGTCTGCCGCCTGCTAGCCAAGGCCCTCGACTTGCCGCCGAGCGCGGTCTCGATAGGCGGAGGCGCTACCTCGCGGACCAAGACGCTCATCGTCGATGGCGTGAGCAGCGAGGAACTGCGCGCGAAGATCAGAGGAAGCTCCGCTCGTTGAGCAGTTCGAGTATCATTAATTTCAGGGTTCGAAGATGACGGCGCGGACAATGTTCGAGAAGATATGGGACTCGCACGTCGTGCGAGAGGAGACCGACAAGCCCGCTCTCCTTTATGTCGACCTCCAACTGGTGCACGAAGTAACGTCGCCGCAGGCCTTCGAGGGGCTGCGGCTGTCCGGGCGAACCGTGCGCAGGCCGGACCTGACTGTCGCCACCGTAGACCACAACGTTCCGACGATAGACCGGCTTAACATCAAGGATGAGATTTCCCGCAAGCAGCTAGAGGCGCTCAAGCAGAACGCCGACGAGTTCGGCATCCGCTTCTATGGGATCGAGTCTGACCGGCAGGGGATCGTGCACGTCATCGGGCCGGAACTTGGGTTGACGCGCCCAGGCACGGTCATCGTCTGTGGCGATAGCCATACATCGACGCACGGCGCCTTCGGGGCGCTCGCCATGCCAATCGGCACGTCTCAGGTCGAGCACGTGCTCGCCACGCAGTGCCTCGTCCAGGCACGTATGAAGACGATGGAGGTCCGCGTCGACGGCTCGCTCCCCCGCGGCGTCACGGCCAAGGACATGATCCTCGGAATCATCGGCCGGATCGGCGTCGACGGCGCTACTGGCTACGCAATCGAGTACACAGGCGAGACGATTCGAGGCCTCTCCATGGAGGGGCGCATGACCGTCTGCAACATGTCGATCGAGGCCGGCGCCCGCGTCGGCATGGTAGCCCCCGACGAGACGACGTTCGACTATATGCGCGGACGGCTGTTCGCCCCCACAGGCCAAGGGTGGGACGACGCCGTCGACTCCTGGAAGCAGCTTCCTTCGGACCCCGGTGCGAAGTACGACAAGACCGTGACCATCGATGCCTCACAACTGGAACCTTACGTTACCTGGGGGACTAACCCCGGGATGGTCGTGCCCGTGACCGGCCGCGTGCCGGATCCAGAGTCGTTCCCCACCAACGCCGAGCGCGCCGCCGCCGAGCGGGCGCTGCAGTACATGGCTCTGGCCGCGGGTACCGCCATGCAGGAAATCCGGCTCGACCGTGTATTCATTGGCTCCTGCACAAACGCACGCATTGAGGACCTGCGCGCGGCTGCCGCTGTCGCTAAAGGCGGACGTGTAGCAGACGGGGTCCGCGCGCTTGTCGTTCCCGGCTCGACCCAGGTGAAGCTGCAGGCAGAGGAGGAAGGGCTCGACCGTGTCTTCACCGAGGCCGGTTTCGAGTGGCGCGAGGCCGGCTGCTCCATGTGCCTGGGCATGAACCCAGACATCCTCCAGCCCGGCGAGCGCTGCGCCTCCAGCTCCAATCGCAACTTCGAAGGCCGCCAGGGGAAGGGCGGCCGCACCCACCTCGTGAGCCCGCAGATGGCCGCGGCCGCGGCTATCGCTGGCCACTTCGTGGACATTCGGGAGTGGGACATACCCTGATGGAGCCGTTTCGCAAGGTCACCGGGATCGTCGCGCCGCTCGACCGCGCTAACGTCGACACGGACTCGATCGTGCCGGCACGCTTCCTCAAGCGGATAGAGCGCCAAGGCTGGGGCGAGACGCTTTTCTACGATTGGCGCAACCGGCCCGACGGGGAACCGGACCCCAACTTCGTCCTCAACCAGCCGGGCTACGAAAACGCGAGCGTTCTCGTAGCCGGCCGCAACTTTGGCAGCGGCTCCTCCCGCGAACACGCGGTGTGGGCGCTGCGACAATGTGGCTTTGTAGCGGTCATCAGCCCCAGTTTCGCCGATATCTTCCACAAGAACTGCTTCGAGAACGGCCTCGTGCCCGTGATCATCCCCGAAGAGAGGGCGCGAGAGCTGACGCGCAGAGCCAAAGAGGGACCTTCCTGCCAACTCACGGTCGACCTCGAACGCTGTGAGATTTACGACGACCGCGGCTTTCGCTCTTCGTTCGTCATCCATGACGACCCGGCGACCCACGAATTCCGCCGCGAGTGCCTCCTCAACGGCCTCGACGACATCGACCTCACCCTCCAGCACAAGGACGAGATCACGGCTTTCGAGGCGAAGCGTCCCAGTTGGCTCGAGCCGGCGAAATCGGAAGCGTAGCCGCTGCTGAGTTGAAGCCGGCGTTAAGGCCCGCAGTTACGAGCGGGTAGGGCCGAGCACGCGGTCGAGGTACGGGTTGGAGAAGCGCCCCTCGGGATCGAGGCGGGCGCGCACCTGCTGAAAGCGCTGCCACTCCGGGTATCGCGGCGCCAGTGTCTCCGCGGTCTGGAAGTGCAGCTTGCCCCAATGAGGCCGGCCGCCGTAATCGTTCATGATGTCCTCGACGCCCTCGAAGTACTGCTGGTATTGCATCCCCTCGAACACGTGGACAGCGATATAGCATGAATCGCGGCCGCTAGCGGTGCTCAGCGGAATGTCATCGCCCTTCGTGAAGCGCACCTCAACCGGGAAGATGGGAACCAGGCCGCTCTGCTTGACCAGCGCGCGCACGCGGTTGACCGCCTCCCTCGCGGCCTCGATGGGGATGCCGTACTCCATCTCGTAGAAGCGCACCAGACGCGGGCTGGCGAAGACGCGGTAGCTCTTATCGACGTACTCTGCGCGACCGGAACTCGGCATTGCCCGCGCGATGCTGGGTACGAGGGACGGACGGAGCCGGCCGATGCGGCAGAGCACGCTGAAGGCGACGTTGTTGATGAGGATGTCATCGCGGAACTCGCGCCAGCGGCCCCGAGTCGCCAACGGCGCGTCCGTGCGCTGGTTGAATTTCGTCAGCGCCCATCCGGTCCCGGGGACCCAGAAGAACTCGAAGTGGTCGTTGTCGCGGATATGCTCATCAAGCGACTCAAGCACCTGATCGATTCGCATCGGCATCTCCAGGGCGTGCAGGTTGAACGCCTTCACGCCGTTCAGCGTGACCGTGGAGATGATCCCCAGGGCGCCCAGGCCGACTCGCGCCGCGCTGAACACGTCCGCCTCCTTCTCCGGCGAGCATTCGACAACCGATCCATCGCCGGCGATGAGGCGCATGCCTATGATCTGCGTTGCGATGCCGCCGAACGCGCGCCCTGTACCGTGTGTCGCCGTCGAAATCGCGCCGGAGATCGATTGATAATTGATGTCGCCGAGGTTCTCGAGCGCGAGGCCCTGCTTGTCCAGCTCCTCATTCAGACGCGCGATGCTGATTCCGGCCTGAACGGTCGCGGTCCGCTTCTCACGGTCGATGGACAAGACCCGGCCGTAGTTGCTCAGTTGGACCAGACGTCCGTCAGTGAGAGCAATGCCCGTAAACGAGTGACCGCTTCCGACCACCTTCACGCGACGGCCGGTCGCCGCGGCTTGCTTCACGACGCGAATGAGCCCCTGTTCGCTTGAGGGACGTTCGATGCGCTCAGGCGTGCACTGTTGGTTGCCCGCCCAGTTGTGCCAATGAGGGCGCTCTTTCGGGCTCACGGGGCCTAATGTACACGATCACCTGATCGCCCGCACAGTCTCCACCGCCCGCCAGACCTCCCGATCTGCGCGGAGGAAGCGGATCAGCTGGCTCGTCGTAAGGCCAAGCGCGCGTCCGGCCCCCGCATAGCTGCCTTCGGCTGCCGCGAGCGCGTCGAGGATGGTGGCGACGATGAGTGGATAGACGCGATTTCGCGGGTTGACAGCGAATGACCCCGTCCGCCTGCCCGGCTCCAAGAATTCCGGCGGGAGCACAGGCGCCGCAAGGTCGAAGGGCACCCGGCAACTGAGCGCGATCCGCTCGCGTAATCGCCGTACTGCTCGCGTCCGGTTCTCGGCCAAAGAGCGAGATTCCTCCGCCTGGCTGACGACCCCCGACGGGCGGTGGTGAAGCCGCACGGCGGTCTCGACCTTGTTCCGGCGCTGTCCGCCGGGCCCGCTGGCCCGATATCGCTCTTCCCGGCACTGCCCAAGCAGCGCGGCGTTATCCAGGCGGAGCCAGCCGTCGCGCCGGCTTTGTGCGTCTTCGACGTTTGACATCGTTTCGCTTCGATCAGGGGCGCGTCAGCCGAAGCGCCCGCCGCCGGCCGAGCTACCGCTGGGCGCAGTATAGTATTACAGACGCGACATCGAACGCTCGGGGGCCGCGCGGGATGCGGGCCAAAGCCGAGATCTCGACAATGATTCTAGTAGTAGGCGGGACGGGATTTATCGGTGGGGGCATTGTCCGCGAGCTTTGCCGGCACCACACGCGAGTCGCCGTGCTAACCCGCGACGCCACGAGAGCGAGCACACGTTTCCCCGGGCTTGATGTCAACTACCGGCAAGGAGACGTTCGCGACCCATCGAGTCTCGTCACTGCGATGGACGGCGCCGAAGTCGTGATCGGCAGCCAGCAATTCCCAAACACGCCGATCGAGAACCCGGCCCGCGGGTATACTTACGAGGAGATCGACGCGAAAGGGACGGAAAACCTCGTCGCGGCCGCCAAATCAGCCGGTGTCCGGCGTTTTATCTACATCAGCGGTGCCGGCGCGTCTGCGCATTCCTTATATCATTGGTTCCGGGCAAAGTGGCGCGCAGAGACGGCCGTAAGAGAAAGCGGGATGCCGTACGTCATCTTTCGCCCATCATGGGTCTATGGCCCGGAGGACAACTCGCTGAACCGATTTCTGAGCATGGCGCGCTTTCTGCCGTTCGTGCCGTTGATCGGCAACGCGGGCAAGCAGCGCCTCCAGCCTGTCTTCATCGATGACGTGGCCCGCGCCGTGGCCGAGGCCGTCACCAATGCCGCGGCTGACAACCAGGTGTTCGAAATCGGCGGGCCAGAAGTGCTGACGATGAGCGAGGTCGTGCGGACGGCGCTGGAAGTCGCCGGCAGGAGGCGCTTGCTGCTTTCGGCCCCGAAGGCGGTCATGAAGCCTGCTGCTTCGATCCTCCAGTTTATGCCCGGCCGTCCACTGACACCGGACGCTGTTGAGTTCATCACGATGGACGCGCTCGCGGATCCCGCGGAGGTTCAACGTAAGTTGGGCGTCAAGATGACGCCGTTGCGAGAGGCGCTCGCGACGTACCTGGCCCCGAGATGATCCACCGCCTTGAACGCCATGTGCTGATCGCGGCACCACGGGACGAAGTCTTCGCGTTTTTTGAGGACCCGGGCAACCTGGCGAAGATCACACCACGCTGGATCAGCTTCAAGGATCTCACCCCTGAAGGCCCTCCTTTGCGCGTGGACCTCCGCACGCCCACACCATCGAGTGGCTCGGATTTCGCCTGCGCTGGGTGTCTGAGATCGTGGAGTGCGAGGCGAGCCACCGTTTCGTCGACGAGCAAATCAGTGGCCCGTTTCGTGCCTGGCGTCACGAGCACGATTTCGAGGACGCGGACGGTGGGACCATCATGCGGGACTGCGTGCAGTATGAGCTTCCTTTCGGTATTCTTGGCCACGTGACCCACCGCCTTATCGTCAAAGACCAGCGTCGGCGCATCTTCGACTACCGGGAGCGGCGCATCAAGCAGTTGTTCGCATCCGATCAGCCGGCGCCGGCTCTGACCATGGAGTCAGAGCCTTAGGCTGAAAAACTTGCCATCGAAGGACTTTAGCTTGACCACGAAACACACCGAAACGCAGGCGCTCCAGGCCGCGCGACGGCTCACCGAAGGCGCGACGGCTGCCGCTGAAAGCGCAATCATCGCCGCATCTCGCCTGACCGACGGCGGGCGGCTTACAGACGAGCACCAGGTGCACGCGGAGCGCATCGCTCAGATCGCCACTGAGGCGCGCGCAGCCGCCGCGCTGCTCGCGTATGCGGAAGGCCGGGCGGCTGCCGGGAAGCCCGACCCGCTCGCGGAGGACCAGGCCCTCGCTTTCAGCGCTGAGGCGGTCCATAAGCTGCGATCCACCGTCGAGGCCGACCCCGACAGCTTCGGCTTGGATGACGAGGTCCGCGCGCGTCTCGATAGCATGGATCTGCGGACCACCGTTCGCCAGGGCTTATCGGAAGTCGTCATCCGCGGTATCGGCTCCCGCGTCATCGACGCACGCGGAGCCTTCACGGCCGAACTCGATGATGCGGTCGCGAACCTGACCCGCGACACCGCGCGGTCATTCGCGCGGACCGAGGTAGCGCCGATTGCGCAGGAGATGCACCGCCAGGACCACCTGGTGCCGGAACCGCTGATCCAGAAGATGGCGGGCCTCGGCCTATTCGGCTGCTCGGTGCCTGAGTCCTACGGCGGCACGGAGATGGGTTACCTCACGATGGTCGTCCTCACGGAAGAGCTTTCGGCCGTCTCTCTTGTGGCCGGCAGTTTGATCACGCGCTCCGAGATCTTGACCCGCGCGCTCCTTCAGGGCGGCACGGAGGAACAGAGGCGGCAATGGCTCCCGCGAATTGCCTCTGGAGAACTCCTCGTCGGCATTGCGGTGACAGAGCCGGACGTCGGGTCTGATGTCGCTTCCGTCACCTGCCGCGCGACGCGGGGAGAGCATGACGGGCGCAAGGGGTGGTTTATCGAGGGACCGAAGGCGTGGTCTACTTTCGCGGGCCGCGCCAACATCCTGGCATTGCTCGCGCGCACCGACCCGGATATTTCGCTCGGCAACCGCGGGCTCTCGCTGTTCATCGTCCCAAAGGAGCCGTACGACGGCCACCACTTCGCGCACACACAGCCGGAGGGAGGGTCGATCACTGCCACGGCCAACCCAACGCCCGGCTACCGCGGGATGCACTCGTTCACACTGGCCATAGACCGCTACTTCGTGCCGGAGGAGAACCTGGTGGGCGGGGAGGCGGGGCGGGGCAAGGGCTTCTACCTCCAGATGGGCGGCTTTGCGGCCGGACGTCTCCAGACCGGCGGACGCGCCACCGGCGTGGGCCAGGCGGCGCTGGAGAAGGCGTGCAACTACGCCCTCGACCGCAAGCAGTTCGGACGGCCGATCGCTGATTACCAGCTCACTCAGTACAAGATCGGCCGCATGGCGACGCACGTGGCGGCGGGACGCCACCTCACCTACGCGGCAGCGCAGGCGATGGAAACGGACCAACGGGCTTCGATGGAGGCGGCGATGTGCAAGCTGTTCGCCTCTGACGTGGCGGTCTGGGTGACGCAGGAGGCGCAGCTCATCCACGGTGGATGGGGTTACTCCGAAGAAGACCCCGTCGCTCGCTACGTGGTGGACGCGCTGGTCCTCCCGATCTTCGAAGGCGTCAAGCCGATTCTTGAACTGAAGGTGATCGCGCGCCAGCTACTGGCTTCGTAGGGTGAGCGGCGTGCGCCTCGGTACCGTGGCCCGCACCACCTTCCGCTGGGACGAAGAAGAGGTCTCCGGCGCCTGGCACCGGCTGGCCAGAGCCGCTCAAGCTGCGCTCGTCCTCGCCCACGGCGCCGGTTACGGCATGGACACCCAGCTCCTCGTCGATGTTGGCGAGTCGCTGTCGGAGCGGGGAATCGCCGTTCTGCGCTTCAACTTCCCGTACAGCGAGGCCGGACGCCGCAGGCCGGATCCTCAACCGAAACTGGAGGCCTGCTATCGAGCGGTGGCAAGCACTGTTGCACAGGAATTCGCGCGGCCGTTCCTCGGCGGGAAGTCGATGGGCGGCCGCATCGCGTCCCATATTGTGGCGGACGGTTTTCCCGCCGCGGGTCTTGTCTTCCTCGGCTATCCCCTCCACCCGCCGGGGCAACCCGAGCGCATTCGAGACGCCCACCTCAAGCGAATTGACGCTCCGATGTTCTTTCTCCAGGGCACGCGCGATCCGTTCGCGACGCCCGATCTGCTCCGAAGGACGATCGCAGCTCTGCCTTCCGCCACGCTTGTCGAGATCGAGGGTGCCAACCACTCCTTCAAGGTGCGCGGGCGCTCCTCGGCCGATGTCACAGAGGAGCTAGTCGAGGCGATCGCTTCCTTCGTGCTTGGTTAGAGCCACAGGACTAAAACCACTGCGGGTTCAAACCCGCAGCTATTTGGGCTGCTAAATCGCGCCGGCCAGCGCGCCCGAGGGACGGACGGAGAGGTGGACGATGCAGAGAAGCGAAGCGTGGAGATCCCTTCGTGTCCTCCCAAACCCCACGCCACCCACTCAAGACAGGCTCTCGCCACCACCCGGTACCGCACGGGGCCACCCCGCGAGCTCGGAATGACGGGTTATGGTGTCAACCAGTTAATTGCGCCGGCCGGCGCGGCCGAAGAACTCTATGAGCTTGCGAGGCCTTAGTCGAAGGGAGACGGAGTCGTCGCCTGCCGTACGCTGCATGTAGCGTCTGGTCTGACCTTCGTCGAGGTAGCGGCGGACGATGCGTAGGCGGTCGTCATGGGAGAGAGGAGGACCGATCTCGATTGGGCCGCGAGCCATCACGGCGTAGTAGGGGAGAGTGCGCTGGTCCACGACGAGCGTGACCTCCGGGTTGGCTTCGACATTGCGGTGCTTCTGGGAGCCACGGCCGGTGCTCATGATGAACACGCCATGGTCGTAGACGTACCAGATAGGCGCGCCGTGGGCACGGCCGCTGCGGTCAACCGTCGCGAGCACGGCGACGTGTGGCCCGGCGAGGAAGGCGTCGCGTTCTTCCGCGGTCACGGCGACATTGTACCAGCGAGCGGTTAACCATTGTGCACGGCGGTGGCTAATTGCGGGGCTCGGCAGCGTGGCATACAATCGAATCGCGAGCCCCGACAAGGCTCCCGCCGCTCGAGGAGCGGGCGTAGCTCAGCGGTAGAGCATCTGCTTCCCAAGCAGAGGGCCGTGGGTTCGAGTCCCATCGCCCGCTCCAGATACGAACGGCACCTCTTTCGGGCACCTGATTTCGAAAGGTCAGGTGTCCTCGCTTTTTGGGGTCAGACGGCCAGGTCTGCCGAGCAGTCAAGATTTCATGAGGCAATTGTCCGCCCACGATCATCGTGAGGAGTCGAGGCGTTGCAATCTGATAACAATGGACGGCTGGTCGTCCGCGGAGTGTGACCTCAGTCACAGTGGGGCCTTTCTCGGCGTATCTACGATGAACGTGTCGGAACGCCAAAGGGGCTCGGCGGTCCGGCCTTCCCGGGGCTCGCGGGACAGTCAGGGGCCTCGCAGTCGCCTCCGGCGAACGCTACGGTAGGCGGTCTCTTGAAGAAGTTCGAATCCGAGCCGATGCCGTCACATTCGGAGAAATTCCATTCGTCGTATTGATGGGGCTCAAGGAAGAGGGGCAGTGCAGACCAATGAATACGCCAACTCAAATTCGCAGGGAGGCGGTCCTAGGACTGATTGCCGATGCGGGACCGGACCTTCGCCCAAAGGCGCACCGGGCGGGGGTTCTCTATGGTGGGAGGGATGAAAGGGCGCGACAGCCGGGACACGCGAAAGGGAGAGATTGGGTGATCAGGGAGACGATCTCAGCCGCTTTGGGCACCGATGTGCTCCGCAGGCCGCCCGCGCAAGCCCGCGTTGACGCCGGCGACGAGGGAGTTGTTTTGCCGGACGAAATCGATGATCACGTCGAGTTCGTCGTCATTGAATCGCGACCAAAGTTCGGCCATACCGTCAGCCATCGGCTGGAACAGCTCCCCGTGCTGGTGGAGATTCTCCATCAACGGCTCGATGATCACGCAACGCCGATCTTTCGCGTCTGCGCACCGGCGCACAAATCCTACGCGCTCCAGCCGGTCGATGAGCCGCGTAGTTGCTCCGCTCGACAGCCCGGTCCGCTCCGAGAGCTCACCCGCCGTCATCGGTCCGAGGGTGTTGAGCAGGTCCATCGTCTTGATGTCGGTCTGATGCATGCCGACGCGCTCGGCGACGGCCTGGCTGAACAACAAGTCGAAAGAGCTCATCAGGCGCATCTCTCGCATCAATTCCTCGATTTTTGTGAGACGGGTCACATCAGGTGTTGACATTGGCTTCCGCTCCCGGGTAGCATCTGCACCATGCAGCTACTGTGTTGTGCAGAATATGCTTCACGCTTTATTCTAGCACACCTTAGAGAGAAGGAGTAGAACCCATGCGAAAACTCGTTGTAGGCGCATTTCTCACCGTTGACGGCGTCATGCAGGCGCCGGGCGGACCGGAAGAGGACCGCGAAGGTGGGTTTGAGCACGGCGGGTGGTCAGTCAACTACTGGGATGAAGGCATGGGCCAGATCATCACCGAGTCGACGCTTCAAGGTGACGCGCTGCTGCTGGGACGCAAGACCTACGAGATCTTTGCTGCTCACTGGCCGAAGGTTGGTGGCGATGATCCAATCGCGAACAAGCTGAACAGCATGCCCAAGTACGTGGCTTCACGGAGCCTCAAGGAGGTGGCGTGGAACAACTCCACCCTCATCGAGGGCGACGTCGCAAAGGCGGTCGCTGCGCTTAAGGAGCAGCCCGGAAACGAGATCCAGGTTTCGGGTAGCGGCGACTTGATCCAGACGTTGATCGAACACGATCTTGTCGACGAGTACCGGCTCTGGATCTTCCCCCTGGTGCTTGGCGATGGGAAGCGGCTCTTCGCAGGTGGAGCCGTGCCCGCCGCTCTGAAGCTTGTCGGCACAAAGACTTCCAGCACCGGCGTCGCCATCCACACATATGAGCGGGCCGGCGCGATCCAGTACGGCTCCTTCGCAGTCGATGAGCATGGGAAGACTGAGGCGCTGTGGACCTGATGCGGATGCCCGCAACAACGAGAACTAGCCAACAAGGAGGCTTGCCATGAAGACAATCGCCCGGTTCTGTTACCGCAGGCGACGGTACGTAGTCGCCGGCTGGATAGCGCTGCTAGTGGGTCTGTTCGCCGTTTCGAGCGCCTTTGGCGAGGAGTTCACGACCGAGTTCAAGCTGCCGGGCTCTGAGAGCCAGGCAGCCATCGACCTTCTCGAAGAGAGCGGCGTCGCCGAACGGACAGGACAGCAGGGGCAAGTCGTCTTTGAGGCGGAGCAGGGTGTCAACGACCCCGCGGTCCAGCAAGCGATTGAGGCACTGTTGGCCGACATCCGTTCGAACGTGCCGGGAGTCGAGACCGTCAGCCCCTACGAGCCCGGAAAGGATTATCAGATCGCGGATGACGGGAAGATAGCCTATGCCGAACTGAACTTCTCCGATCGCGATTTTGACGATTACACCGATGACGCCGACATCATCAAGGGGATGCGGGACAAGGTAGATGTTGCGGGACTTCGGGTGGAGCTGGGCGGCGATATGTTCGCCGATGAGCCGCAATTTTCGAGTGAGTACATCGGTGTCGCCGCGGCGATTGTCATCCTGCTCATAGCCTTCGGGTCCGTCATCGCGATGGGTCTGCCGATCATGACTGCTCTCTTTGGCATCGGCGCCGGGGCCGCGCTGGTGACTCTATCCACGGCCTGGGTCGACATGCCGGACTTCACGCTTCAACTCGCCGCCATGATCGGGATAGGCGTGGGGATCGACTACGCGCTGCTGATCGTTTCGCGTTACCGTGACGGATTGCGCGACGGCCTTAATCCGGAGCAGTCGGTCCTCCTGAGCCTGAACACCTCCGGGCGCGCGGTGGTCTTTGCCGGCTTGACCGTCGTCATCGCGCTTCTGGGGATGTTCCTGATGGAGCTAGCATTCGTCCGCGGACTGGCCACAGCGGCGATCCTGGCGGTCTTCATGACCATGCTCGCGGCGATCACGCTGTTGCCGGCGGTCCTCGGGTTCGCGGGGCGAAACATCGACAAATTCGGCCTGCCGCACCGCAAGGAGAAGCCGGGCGAGATACATCGCACGATCTGGTGGCGCTGGAGCCGCGTCATTCAGGCGCACCCCTGGCCTGCACTCCTCGCAAGTGCTGCGATTCTGGTCGCGCTTGCGATACCGCTTCTATCACTGCGACTGGGGTTCGGAGATGCCGGAAACCGTCCGGAATCGGACTCGAGCCGGCTGGCGTACGATCTCCTCTCGAAGGGGTTCGGCCCCGGCTTCAACGGACCTATCCTCGTCGTTGCTCACCGCGATGGCGGTGGTGGTCCACCCGATGAGGCAGCCCTGAACGCTCTCGCCGGCCGTCTCGAATCGACCGCGGGCGTCGATTCTGTTACAGAGCCTGAACTCCTCGGCGACAGCGATCTCGCACTGATGGAGGCCTTCCCGACAACGCCGCCGCAGGACGAGGAGACGACCGACCTCGTCCACCGTCTGCGGAATGAAGCGATCCCGCCGGTGGAGTCAGAGACCGGCATGAAGGTGCTCACCACAGGCGGACCGCCTGGCGTGGTAGACTTCGCTGACTACATCGGCGAGCGCCTGCCTATATTCATCGGTGCCGTGCTCGCTCTGTCGTTCTTGCTCCTGCTGGTGGTATTCCACAGCGTCGTCGTGCCACTGAAGGCTGTGCTGATGAACCTGCTGTCTATTGGCGCCGCCTTCGGGGCGATGATCGCTGTCTTCCAGTGGGGCTGGTTCGGCTTTATTATCGGCCAGGGCAAGGAAGGGCCGATCGAGTCCTGGGCGCCGATGATGCTCTTCGCGATCGTCTTCGGTCTCTCGATGGACTACGAGGTGTTCCTGCTCACGCGTGTCCGCGAGGAGTACGACAAGACCGGCGATAACGCCCGCGCGGTGGCTGACGGACTGGCCGCGACCGGCCGCGTGATTACGGCTGCCGCGGCGATCATGGTCTGTGTCTTCGGAAGCTTCGTCCTGGGCGAGCAGCGCGACATCAAGCTTTTCGGGTTCGGGCTCGCCTTCGCGATCTTTATCGACGCGACGATCGTGCGGCTCGTCCTGGTCCCCTCGGCGATGGAGCTGATGGGCAGGGCGAACTGGTGGGCGCCCGGATGGCTCGTGCGTTACCTGCCGACTATCCGCGTGGATGGCGCCCGCGAGCGGGATCGCGGATGGGCCGCCGGATCGGCCTCTGAGGCGAGCTAACCGGAACGATGGGGTAGGGGCGCGACGACTCGCGCCCCTCGCGCCGGGGGCAATGGTGAAGTCGTTCGAGTGGGCCGACGGTCTTAGGACCGATTGCCGACTTGGTTCCCGACCGCCGCCTGAAGGCAAGAGCGCCGGCCCCAAATATGCTGATCGTGATGATACCTGGGGGAATCATCGAGGGGAGTTGAGAGGTGATTCGATGCTCAGGATATCGCCCGGAAGGGAAAAGGAGTTCCGCTACTTCCAGGAGTGGCTGGCAGCAAGTGCGGCTCTAGAGGAAATCATCGACGCGACCGAAGCGGATGTCGACGGCGGCTCTCCGCGAGGCAATGCCTCAACTGACAACGCGCTGTCACGGCTGATTGGTAGCGTGATCGTGACACCGAGACTTGAGAGCGCCGGCCAACCCTTCGCAACCGCTTTTTCACAGGCCGGCCGAGGGAGGAACACCATGTGGGTTCACCTGTACGTAGCCGAGAAAATTAGGGAACTCGACGAGGAACCGCTCGCCCGCATCCGAATTGCCGAGTTGAGGAAACTCGAGTCCCGGAGGCCTCCCGTCTTTGGCCGCGTAGCGGCGGGTAGCGGACGGGCCATGCGTCGGGTGGGTGAAGCGCTGGAGTTGTGGGCGACGCCGGCGAACGAGCGCGAGGTAGTGCGCGTCGCGCTGGCGAGAGCGCGAAGTTCAGACTGACCCATTCTGGAGGAGGCTGAAAAATGACAGTCATCGCTGATACTAGAACTTGACCCATCCCGTTAGATATCGCCGAGGGTGGAACGAGCGCACTCGATCGAAGCGCAGGGACTGCGGAAGGCGTTCCACGGCGGCGGCGTCGCGGTCGCGGGCATCGACCTCGACATCCACGAAGGCGAGATATTCGGCTCCTTGGGCCCAAACGGCGCGCTAAGACGATAACTTTTGCGGATGCTGACGACGCTTCTGTGGCCGGCCGCGGGTCCGGCAACCGTTGCCGGATTCGACCTCTATCCCCAGACACACGAGATCCGGTGAGGAAGCTCTGCCCGATGGAAGGAGGTCCCCAAAATGATACTGATGAAGTCTTGCCCGCGCTGTCAGGGCGACATGATGCGGGAAGAGTTGCTGGGTGAAGTGGAGATGGTCTGCCTCCAGTGCGGCCACAGAACGTATCTGGAGGCGCTGGCCCGGCAGGTGGCTGCGCCCGTTAGCGTCGGAAAGCAGGCCGCGTAATTAGACGAAAGAATTGCGTGGGTCGCCCGAGTGTCAGCTCAGCTTAGGGCAGGAACATGCCAGTGGGGCAATTACTCAGTCCCTGGCGGCGGACAGCGCGCCGCGTAAGCGGAAAAGGGGGGTCCCTAACCGATCAGGGCGACCTCGCTGCCCGCAGTCCAATTGTCAATTGCCGGCCCGTTATCGTCAAGAGAAATTTGGGGAAAACTGGCGACAATTAGTGTGTCAGGTGCGCCTCACACGGATGCGCGCCGCGACGTTCAGACCCAGGGAGGCGTTCTCCCGGCCCGTGCTGATGGCGATCAGGCCGGTCGATGGCACTTTCTCGGGAATTGTGATCGCTTGTCCGGGCCTTATGTGGTGACGATCCAGATAGCGGAGTAACTCCAGGTCTTCCTCCAACTCCTCTGATATGAACTCCACCGTTGCCGCGTCCCCTACCTCGAGCGTATCCATCGGCACGAGGTCCGGGCTCAAGACGGCGCCGGTGCCGGGAATGGGGCTTCCGTGCGGGCACGTGGTCGGGTTGCCGAGCAGCGAGAAGAGGCGCGCCTCGATCACAGGCGTGACACCGTGCTCGAAATGGTGCGCCTCGTCGTGCGCCTCCGCCCAACCCAGACCAAGGATGTCGTTCAGGAACCGCTCAGACAGACGGTGCCGCCGCGCTACCTTCTCCGCCAATTCCCGCCCGCGCTTCGACAGGCGGATCGTCTTCCTGCCGTCGATCTCGACGAGGCCGTCACGCTCCATGCGCCGGACGGTCGCCCAGGCCGTCGGCGGCGTCACTCGCATCCAGCGCGCCAGGCGAGCGGAGATCACGCGCTCGCCCTCGGTCTCCAGGCTGTACATGCTCTGGAGGTAGTCTTCGACGGTGGCGGTTGGGACCGCATTGTCTGTCTTAGTCATGTCGCCCCCTAACGCAAGCAACAGCCGGATTACGGCCTAATTGTAATACGGCTGAGAATCGGGGGAGGCGGCGTTAGCGCGAACTTGCGAGGAAGCCGAATCGGGCGGGCTAAGGCGCCGTCGCTTCCACTTCGATGATGGTCGTGACGTCGCCCGGCACGTAGCATTTGATCTCGTATGTATCCGGCTCATCAGGGACGTCGAAGCCCACCTCGCGGGTCTTGCCCTCCGGCACAACGATCTCCTCGAGTTCCGTGCCGCCTTCCCCCTCCACTTCGTATGGCTCCTTCCTGCTCTCGTTCGTCACGACGAAGTTCAGCTTCTCGCCGGTTGTGGCCGTCACTGATTCGGGCGTGCAGCCGTCCTCTCCCTGACTGATTCGGACCTCACGACCGCCCTCACCGCTGCTCCCGCACGCGTAAACGGCCGCGGCAAGGGCCACCACCGCCATCAATGGAAGGAGTCCCCTGGGCGCCCGCATCTAGCTGGCGTCCGCCAGTGTCTCGGCCTTTGTGGTCGCCACGACGCCGGTTCCGGCCACTTCGAACGTTTGGCGGGGCGGTCGCGAGACGGGCCACAGCACATAGGCCGCGAGCACCGCGACGAGGTACGTCCAGTAGAGCACGATCTGCGATATCGCGGGGGCTGCGTCGTAGCCGAAAATCGTGTGCAGGAACTTCCCCAGGTCTGATGTCATCGATATGAACGACTCGGTGTCCCACGGACGCGAGCCCAGCTCCCGGAGCAGTGTGGCTTCGTGCAGGTCCGCGAGGGCGTTCGTCAGCAGGCCAGCGGCCAGGACCATGAGGACTATCGCGGAACCCAAGAAGAACTGGCGCAGCGGCAATCTGGCAGAACCGTAGTACAGGACCACGCCGGCAACAGTTGCGATTACGAAGCCCAGCAGGCCGCCCAATACGAAGAGCGCATCCGAGCTTTGGTTCGCCGAACCGGCGAACAGGAAGAGCGTCGTCTCTATCCCTTCTCGGCCTACCGACGAGAACGCCAGGAGCCCCAGCGCCAACATCGACCCTCGCGACAGAGCGGTATCGATCCGGTGGCGCAGTTCTTTCGAGATGCCCGCGGAGTGCCGCTTCATCCAGAACAACATCCAGGTCAGCACCGCCACGGCGAAGAGCATCGTGAACCCCTCGAACGCCTCCAGGACACGCCCGTCGAGCTCGCGTGACGCAACTTCGAGACCGATGCCCACGCCCAACGACAACACCGCGGCGGCAACAACCCCGTACCAGATCGCACGGAAGTGCCCCCTCTCGTTAATTGACCTTAGATACCCCAAGAGGATGGTGATAATCAGGGCGATCTCAAGGCCCTCGCGAGCCGTTACGAATAGCGAGAACAGCATCAGTGCGCTTCGGCTGGAACGGTTGATCGACAGGGCGCCGTAAACATTAGCCGGTACTTATGCTAGAAGTGCGCTGACACTTAAGTCAAGACCCTTTGTGCATGATTGCACAATCCAGCGTCTGCAAACAGATGTCATGGCACACCCGCCTGCTCGAACGGGCCGTTAATCTGCTAAACTACCAGCACGTATGAATACGGTGGGGGCGGAAGCACTTCTCGTTCGAGGGTTGGCGTAATGGCTGGCCCTGTTCTGCTCGGCATGCACAGCGTGACCAAGGTCTACGGGTCGGGGGACGCAGCAGTCAAGGCGCTCGACAACGTCGACTTCGAGGCCCGCGCTGGCGAGGTCATCGTCGTCATGGGGCCTTCCGGTGCCGGCAAGACCACGTTTCTTACAATCGCCGGGGCTCTCCTCAAACCGACCTACGGGACCGTGGAGATATCCGGAAGGAACATCACAGCTCTCAAGGAGGGCGATTTGCCGCCTGTGCGCCGCGAGAAGGTGGGCTTCATCTTTCAGAGCTTCAACCTTCTCGAGTCGCTCACCGCCCTCGAGAACGTCACGCTCGTGATGATGGACGGCAGCGCCAAGGCACGCGGCGCCGTTAACCGCGCCCGCGAGCTGATGAAAATGCTCGGCCTCGGCCACCGGCTGAAGTCTCTGCCGAAGCAGCTCAGCGGGGGCGAGAAGCAGCGGGTCGCCATCGCCCGCGCGCTCGCCAACAACCCGGACCTTATCCTCGCAGACGAGCCCACGGCCAACCTCGATTCGAAACGCGGGCGCGAGGTAATGCTCCTCCTGCGACAGATCGCCTTCGAGATGCAGAAGGCGGTCGTCATCGTCAGCCACGACCACCGCATCCGCGAGGTGGCCGACCGCGTCGCCTGGCTCGAGGACGGCAGCTTCCGCGGCGATGTCGTGACGGAGCGCGACCCCGTCTGCAACCGGGTGGTCGAAGTGGACGGCGCGCCGACGTTCATCTTCGAGGCGAGGTCGTACTACTTCTGCTCGAACCAGTGCCTGGAGATGTTTAAGGTAGAGCCGGACAAGCACCTGGGCGGGCGGCGCCAATAGGGCGTTTTCGACGGACAATCAATCGGGTTTCGTACCTAAAGTTTTGATTGAGTGTGGCCGTTTGTTCGCGGCGGCTGATTGTGTGCCGCCAGAAATTTTTCTTCGGGCTTCGCTTCGTAGCTGAATCGGGGCTGCCGCCGCCGTCTTTCTTTGATTGAGTGGCGTACAAAGCCTTGGGCGAAGCGGACGATCAAAGACCGGAGGCCACAGGTTGAAGAATGGCCCACAGGCGGGTGGCTGTGTACGCCGGCGGTGTCACGGTGCAGCATGGCACAGCAAGCGTATCAGAAGGCGAGTGGAACTCGAAGGGGGAGATGGCACTAAACCCCTGATCGCTCATTTCGTAGGAGTCGACCGACACGCCTCGCAGCTTGCGCTGGTGCATCTCACTACCCAGAGCCCTGGCGACGCGTTGGGCCGTCTCTGTTCCTATGCTAAGCTGACACACGGATAATGACGCTCGCTCGTGACAGCCGTGATGGGGCGATAGCCACTTCCTTCCTCGAAGGCGCGCCTGTGCCGGCGCTCGCCTCCAGCGTCAACACTGCGGAGCCGCAGTTCGGCCGCAACCGCGAGCGCATGCGTTCGCT
>Ga0137369_10002093_pt1 | contig 20354 bp, 20 predicted proteins | sample SagtaG_12_FD_104918 | JGI IMG/M metagenome (GOLD analysis project Ga0137369, IMG submission 104918) | Vadose zone soil microbial communities from Sagehorn Ranch, Mendocino, California, USA - Sage1_L_113_16 metaG | ecosystem: Environmental > Terrestrial > Soil > Vadose zone | place: USA... | reverse complement strand
GACCCTGCAGCGGATGAACCCAGTTGAGCAGCCGGACGAGTACACTCAACGTTTCGAAGAGCTCATCGCCCTCGAGGCCCGACGGCGAGCCCTGCGGGAGCCGCGGCCCGGAGGCTAGGGGAGCACCTCCCTGAGCACCTGGCAGCCACCGGCGTCCCTGCCGTCGTCGGGACCACACGAGGGGTACGTACACTCTATGGCCATGGCCAAGGAAGCCCAGCTCGACGAGGTGCGGGATCTCGTCGTCAAGGGTAAGGAACGCGGCTTCATCACCACCGAAGAGGTGATCGAGGCGCTCGCTCCCGTCGATCTGACCGCAGAGCAGATCGACAACGTCTACCAGGTGCTCGCCGACGAGAACATCGAAGTCGTCGAGATGGTGGACGAGCTGGACGCCGAAGAGTTCGCGCGCGAGGCCCGCTCGGCCCGCGACGACGACCTGGCCCTCAAGGCCCCCACCAACGACCCCGTCCGCATGTACCTCAAGGAGATCGGCAAGGTGCCGCTCCTGACCGCGGAGCAGGAGGTCATCCTCGCCAAGGCGATCGAGGAGGGCGAGGCGGCCACCGCCGAGCTCGACAAGGCCGCCGCCGAGGCCAAGAAGCTCGGCTCCACCCGCCTGCGCGAGCTGCAGCGGGTCGAGCGCCACGGCCAGCTCGCCAAGAAGAAGCTGATCGAGGCCAACCTCCGCCTGGTCGTCTCGATCGCCAAGCGCTACGTGGGCCGCGGCATGCTGTTCCTCGACCTGATCCAGGAGGGCAACCTCGGCCTCATCCGCGCGGTCGAGAAGTTCGACTACACCAAGGGCTACAAGTTCTCGACGTACGCGACCTGGTGGATCCGCCAGGCGATCACCAGGGCCATCGCCGACCAGGCGCGCACCATCCGCATCCCGGTGCACATGGTCGAGACGATCAACAAGCTGATCCGCATCCAGCGCCAGCTCCTGCAGGACCTCGGCCGCGAGCCGACGCCGGAGGAGATCGGGCGCGAGATGGAGTTCTCGCCCGAGAAGGTGCGCGAGATCCTCAAGGTCAGCCAGGAGCCCGTCAGCCTGGAGACGCCCATCGGCGAGGAGGAGGACTCCCACCTCGGCGACTTCATCGAGGACTCCGACGCGGTCGTCCCGGTCGACGCGGCCAGCTTCATCCTGCTCCAGGAGCAGCTCGACTCGGTGCTGCACACCCTCAGCGAGCGCGAGAAGAAGGTCATCCAGCTCCGCTTCGGCCTGACCGACGGCCACCCGCGCACGCTCGAAGAGGTCGGCCGCGAGTTCGGCGTCACCAGGGAGCGCATCCGCCAGATCGAGTCGAAGACGCTCTCCAAGCTGCGCCACCCGTCGCGCAGCCAGAAGCTGCGCGACTACCTGGAGTAGGCCTCAGTCAGGCACGGGGCGAGGCGGGCGACTCTTCCTCCTCGTCCTTCTTCGTGGCCTTCGAGTTGACGAACTCCCTGGCCTTGCCGACCTGGCCGGCCAGATTGGTCGAGGCCTGCTCGGCCCCGCGGCTGGCGACCTCGGTCACCTTCTCCTTGCCGACCGCGACCGTCTTGTTCACCTCTTGGCTGAGGCGCTGCACGCCGGGGTTGTCGCGGACCTGGCGGGCGGCGGCACGGATCTGCTCGTAGCGCTCCCTGCCCGCCTTGGCGCCGAGGACGTAGCCGGCGGCGAGGCCGGCCAGTAGTGCTGACTTGAGCTTCATCGGTCTACCTCCTGGGGGTTCACCTGGGCGTCCCGGAGTCGGTCTACCCACTGGTTGCCAAAAGAAGCACCGCCACGACGTACTGTTGGTCACCCGGTCGCCGCCGGGCGCACCAGCATGCCACGACCCGGCCCACCAAGAGGAGCACCGTGACCGACCGGACCAAGGGATCACCTGCCCGCTCTCCGCAGGCACCACCTGCCGGCCGGGCGCGGCCAGCCGTGGAGGCACCTGGTCCGGCGGCCGCTGCGCGGGCGCGGCCAGGCTCGCTGCCGCCAGCGCGGGGGGCGGTCGCGCTGCTCTGGCCGTGGGGTGCGGTCTGGCTCGTCGTTGCGCTGGCCACCGGGGTGATGGTCCGGCTGTCCGGGCCGGCGGTGCTGGACCCGGACGAGCACGCCGCCGCGCTCTACTTCCGGCGGCTGGTCGCGGGACGGCGGCTGGAGGACCCGCTGCTGTCCACGCCGAAGCCGCTGCTGACCGTGGTGGACGGGCTCGCCTGGGCGGCCACCTCGGACTGGCGCGTGCTCACCGCCCTGACCGTGGCCGCCTTCGCCCTCGCGGTCACCGCCCTCGCCCGCGCGGCCGGCCGGCTCGCCGGCGCGCCTGCCGCTGCGGCCACGGTCGTCGCCGTGGCCGGGTCCGGGCCGCTGGTCCTGCAGGTCGCCAGGGGCAACTCGGTGATCTGGGCGCTGGCCGGCTGGGCGGTGGCGCTCGACGCACTGGCCAGGCCACGGCGCCGCTACGGGCTGGCCGCGGTCGCGTTGCTGCTCGCCGCGCTGGCCCGCACCGAGACCTGGCTGCTGCTCCCGCTCGCCGCCGTCGGCGTGCTCGTCGTCCGGCGCGAGCACGACCGCCGCGCCCTGCTCCTGCTCGTGCCCCTCGCCGCGCCGCTGCTCTGGCTCGGCCACGACTGGCTGCTCACCGGAGACGCGCTGTACTCGGCGCGCGTGCCCGAGCGCTACACCGACATGGTCGCCGGCCGCCAGCCGGTCGACCCCGCCGCGTGGCTGGCGCAGCTCGCCGACCGCTACGCGGCCGCGCCGCTGGTGATGGCGCTCGCCGTTGCCGGCGCGGCCTGGCTGCTGCGCCGCCGGTCGTGGCTGTGGCTGGCCGGGCTGGCCGCGCTCGTCCCCGGCCTGCTGGCCCTGTTCGGCGTCTACGCCGCCCGCGGCACCTACGTCTCCTGGCGCTACTTCGACCCGCCCGACCTCGGCATCCGCCTGGCCGCCGTGCTCGGCGCGAGCTGGATCGCCCGGGGAGCGGTCCGGCGTCTGCGCCGCCGGGCCGCCCCGCCCGGTCGCCCGGAGGGTCGGGCGCCGGACCAGGGGCGGTGGGGGAGCGCCGGCGCCGCGCTGGCCGCCGTCCTGCTGGTCGCGGCGGCCGGCTGGCCCCTGGCGCCGGCCGACCCCATGGTGCGCTCGACGCTCGACCGCGACACCCGGCTGTCGGCCAACGCAGCGACCGCCGTGGACGAGCTGCGGCCGTTTGCCCGGCGGCCGGACGCCGTGGTGGTGGTCTCCGGGCCGCAGCGCGTCCGCGTCGCCCTCGCCCTCGGCCTGCCGCTCGGCCGGGTCCGCGACCTGTACCTGGCGGCCCTCCATGCGCCGCTGGACCGCGCCTTGGCCGGCAGCACCGCCGTGTACCACGACGCCGACGGCGACCGCCCGGTAGAGCGCTTCGCGCCCTTGTCGGTGGACCGCCCCGTCCGGATCGGCGGCCTCCAGGTCGTGCCCGTCCACGTCGATCCGGGGCGTGGCCTGTACGTGCTGGCGGTGAAAGGCGGATGATCGCTGGGTGTAGTCCTCGTGTACCATTCGCAGCCGGTCCGGTACGGCGCCGAATCCCGGTCGAGCGGGTGGTGACCGGCGCTCAGGACCAGCCCGATCCGGCGTAGCTCAATCGGCAGAGCGGGGCCCTGTTAAGGCCAAGGTTGTAGGTTCGAGTCCTACCGCCGGAGCAAAGGGAAACCAGCAGCTCAGGGCACCCGAAGCGAGACAAGCTGAGGGTGCCCGATTCGCGTTCTAAGCGCCCGTGTTCCGTCTGTGTTCCGTCGCCGCACGGAACAGCTCGTCCAGGCGGGCGCGAAGCGCCGTGTCCGCCTCGGGGAACAGGTGGCCGTAGCGGTCCAGCACGAAGCTGACCGAGGTATGCCCAGCCCTGGCGGCGACCTCCTTGGGCGAGGCACCGGCGGCGATCCACAGCGCGACCGCCGTGTGCCGCAGGTCGTGGATGCGCAGCCCGTCGAGGTTGGCGGCGCGGATGGCCGGGCGCCAGAAGTTCCGGCGAAAGTTGGAGGTGCGGAGCGTCCCATCACCAGGCGCCCTGAACACGAAGTCCGTAGGGCGACCTGGATGCCGCAGGTGCTCGGCCAGCTCCTCCACCACGCCGGGCGGCAGGCTCACCTTGCGCCGGCTCGCCTTGGTCTTCGGCGGACCGACCGCGAGCTTGCCCCTCAGCTCGTTCATCGTCTCGGCCACGTCCACGATGCCGCCGTCCAGGTCGACGCGGGAGCGGCGTAGCGCGGCCAGTTCTCCGATCCGCAGCCCGCCGTAGGCGCCGACGAACACCAGCACCCGGTAGCGCGGATGGATCCTGTCAGCCAGGGTGGCGACCTCGGCCGGGTTGAGGTAGCGCGTCTCCTCGTACTCGGCCTTGGGCAGCGGGACGTTGCGGCAGGGCGTCTGCACCAGCATCCCCGCGTCAACGGCTGCGGTCATCACCTTGCTGAGGAGCTGGTAGGCCTTGATGACCGTGGTCGGGGCGTACTGCTGGGCGAGCAGCCAGGCGACCCAGGCGCGCACCTCGCGCTGGCGGATCGCGTCCAGCGGCAGGTCCCCGAAGCGGGGCAGGACGTAGCGGCGCACGTAGCCCTCGTCCCGAAACCGTGTCGATGGCCGCAGGTTGACGACGCCGGCCCACCATTCGTCGTGCCAGTCGCGGAACAGGGTGCGGCCGTGGGCTGGATCGACCCAGGCGCCCTTGAGCTTGGCCGCCTCGACCTCGGCGAGGTATGCCTCAGCGTCCTTGCGGCGGGCGAAGCTCTTGGACCGCTCCCGCCCGCTCGGGTCGACGTAGCGGGCGACGTAGCGGACGGTGCCGTTGCGGTTGCGGCGGTCGATGTGGGCCACCTCGGCGCACCTCCTCTCTGCGGCTCAGGCGGTTCGGGCGCGGGCGCGCGCGGCCGAGGCGACCGCCAGGCGGGCGCCGTGGGGGATGCGGTAGCCGCGGCCGTGGTAGCTCCAGGTCGACAGCGTGACCGTGGCCTCCTCGGCGGCGGCACGGCCCCACGCGTCGAGGGGTTCGGTGGTGCCCTGGCGACGCGCCAGGGCGGCGCTGATCCGGGCACGGCGCAGGGCGGTGAAGGTGGTGGAGTAGCGGCGGCTCTTGGTCGACCAGTGACCGCCGAAGCCGAGCTGGTGCGCCCACCTACGCAGGTTGAGCTTGGCGAGTCGGGGGTTGCCGCCCAGTTCCCAGCAGGCCCGCACGAGGTTGGCCACGTGCGGGCGGACCGGGAGCACGTCCAGCTCGACGGCATCGTTGATGCGCCGGTTCAAGGCGGCGCCAAGGCTTTCGGTGCTCTTGGTGGCGTACTTGGCGACGTAGGCGGCGACCTGCTCGGCGGACAGCTCCCCCGGGCCCGTGGCAGCGATCGGGCGGGCGTCGAGCTGGGCGCCCCAGCGCACCAGCAGGGTCACGTCCTGGTCGTCGTCGAGCTCGGGCACCGGCACGGCCACCCGTGCGGCGGCGAGCCGGACCGCCTCGGCCAGCAGCCCAGCGGTGAAGAACGGTGGCGGCGGCGCCGGCGTTGCCGAGTCGTCCTCGAGCGGCGCCGCGTCCAGCCGGATCACGGCGTGGAAGTGGACCGCGCCCCTGGCCTGGTACTCGGCCACCTTGCAGAACGACACCCGCACCACCCGGTCAAGGCCCCGACGGGAGATCCCGGCGAGCTGGGCCAGGGCGCGTTTCGTGTACTCGGTGGTGCGCCGCCACAGCTCCGGGGCGAGCGCGTTCCAGACCACTTGGGCGTGGTAGTCGAAGCAGTCCGGGCAGACGGGCTCACCCAGGCAGCGCTCGTGGTCGCCGTGGCGCTTCCAGCAGCCCACCGGCCGACCGTGCGCGCAGCGCTTGTCCAGGTCGCGCGGCCGGCACGGGAGCAGCTCGCCGCGCTGGTTGCGCCGCTGGGCGTGGACGGCGCCGAAGCTCGGCGCGGTGAACGTCACGAACAGCCGAGGGTGCCCAGCAACCGTCTCAGGCGTGCCCTTGCCGCCCTTGAGGCCGGCGGCGATGAGCTGCCAGGCGTCGCGCCGGTAGGTCTCGGCGCAGGCGGGGCAGACGCTTTGGCGGCGGTTGCCGCAGGCCTTGAGAAGCACGCCGCCCGGTTGGTGGTCGGTGGCGTAGGCCTCGCGCAGCTCCCCGGTGGCCACGTCGGCCTGGTCGACGCGGCCGGCCAGGCGCACCGGGTGGGAGCAGTAGTTGGCGCGGCGGACCTCGGCCAGCCAGGCGGGCAGCCGTGCCAGGTCGGCGGGTGGTTCGGGGAGCTGGTAGTACTCCGCCAGGCTCCAGGGGTCGGCGGCCCGAGCAGGCCGGACAGCAGGAGCGGTCGCCATACACGAGCCTCCTTCCAGGCGCACGGTTGGAGGAAGCGGGCGCGCCCGCACGCACGTGCGCTGCGGGTTGGCGCCCAGCTCCCCAGGTCGAACAGGGTCAGGGCAGCTCGCGGTTGAGCAGCCGGTACAGGTCACAGGCCGGGACGAAGACGCAGTTCCACTCGTCGGGCGAGGCGCCACGCTGGACCCATAGCCCTTCGCGGGTCAGCTCGACGCTGATGCCCTCGGTGGTCGCCTCCTGGTCGCCCGGCATCGGGTCGATCACCATCCAACCCACCTCCTACCAGCGGGCGCGGACCGAGGCCCGCCGCGCGGCGTGCCGGCGGCTGGCCAGGCGGACCACGGGCCGGCGCCAGTGGACCCAGTTGCGCAGGCTCACCAGCCCCGATGCGGCGAGCAGGAGCACTAGGGCGCCGGGGTGGCCGGCGATCGCGTCGGGGATGCTGAGAAGCTGGGCAGCGGCCAGCAGCGCCCACCCGGTCGCGAGGCGGTTGCCGGCCAGGTAGACGCCGATAGTGGCGACCAGGGCCAGCCACCAGCCCCCGCCGCTCATGCCGCACCCCCTGACTCATGCCGGCGCTGGTCGGGCGGCAGCAGCTTCGCGGTGGCCTGGTGGGCGGCGCGCAGCCGCTCGGCCCTGCGGGCGAGCACGGTCAGGTCGTCGTCGGCCAGGTAGAAGGTGCGCAGGCGCACTGGCTGGCCGCCCTCGTGCAGCAGGAAGCCGATGCCCCGGTGTGCTGCGTCAATGCTCGCGGCCGAGTAGCCGGCGGATGCCCAGCCGCCGCCCAGGATCGTGTCCGACATCTGCGGGGTGGTGCAGCGGAACGCCCAGCGGAAGGCGAACAGGTCGCGCAGGTAGGTCGGGATCGTGTCCCCCGACGGCTTCTGCGTCGCGGCGAGGACGATGAAGCCGGCGGCGCGGCCACGCGACACGAGGTCGCGGAACAGGTTGCCGGCCTCCTTGTCGCCGTTGCGGTTGCCGGTGTTGAGGTAGAAGGCCAGCTCGTCGCAGACGACCACGTGCAACGCCCAGCCGTTGGCGCGCTGGATCTTGCGCTGGCGGTTGGCCAGCAGCGCCACGTAGCGCTCATCCATCTCCTGCACGAGTGCCTTGAGCACGTCGACGCACTCATCCTGCGACGGGCCGACGGTGCGGGCGGCACAGCCGACCCAGGGGGCCAGCTCGACGTACTTGCCGTCCAGCAGGGTCAGCTCGCAGGCGGGATCCAGGGCAGCGGTGGCGGTCAGCATCGACTGGCCGACCGACTTGCCGCCGCCCGGCTCGCCGCCGATCAGCACATTGCGCTCGATGAGCGAAACGGTGACGAGCTGGCCGTCATCGTTGACGCCAACCGGGATCGGCGCCCAGGCCGACAGGCGACCTACGCCGATGTTTGGCCAGAACAGCCCAGGTAGCTCCGCCAGCGGATCGCGGCGGACCACCACGACGCGGGCGTAGCGGGCGTTGGCAGGGTCGCGGGCGACCCGGAGTTCGCGGGCTTCGAGGAACGCGGCGACCGGCTCGGCAGCGCGTTCCAGGTCGGCGACCGCGCTGCCGGCGGGCATGCGCACCCGCAGCAGCTCGCCCGAGGGGACCAGCCCGGCATGGGTGATCCTTGGGGTGTGGTCGTTGCGGTTGGCCAGCTCGGCGTGCCGGCAGGCCAACTCCCATCGGCGGCGCAGGTGCGCGCGGTGCAGAACCCCAGCCAGGCCCTCACGGGTATACGGGACGACTGCCACGACCACGGCGGCGGCCAGGATGACCACCTCGGCCGTGCGGCCCGAGTAGCGCGCGGACAGCCAGTAGTAGGCGACCCCCAGGCAGGCGATGCCGGCCAGCTCGACCCGGTAGGCCCACGCGGGGCGCAGCACGGTGAGCAGGAACAGCGAGCCAGGCGCCACGCGCGGCTCGGCATAGGTGGTGACGGGCGCGTGCTCCCACGCGGTGGGGCCGGCGCGGACGGTACGATGCGATGGCATTCGCGGGACTCCTTCTGTGGATGCGCGGGGGCCGGGCGGTTGCGTCGCCACGGCCCCCACCTCATGAGCGAGGCAGCTACCACCAGCCGCCGTGCTGGTCGAGGTCGAACTGGCCCAGGTCGGGCGGTGGCGCCGGCTCGGACCAGCCACCGGCGGTGGCCTGGTAGTCGGCCGACGCCTGGGCGCGGCCGGGATCGTCGGCGGTGTACCAGTCGCTGGTGGTGCCGCTGCCGAACAGCAGGTCGAACAGGCTCATGGCGAGCCTCCTTCGCGGGACTCCTCGGGGATGCGAAAGGGGCCGGGGCGGTTGCGTCGCCACGGCCCCCACCAGTGCTCAGGGGTTGGTCAGGTTAGCTCGCCTTGGCCTGGGCGGGCTCGATCGCGGCGGCGCGGTAGGCGACGCCGTTGCGGCCGTTGTTGGCCCAGGGGTTGGCGACCAGCTCGTGGACCCGGACCGGCTGGCCGGCGGGCACGGGCTTCGGGTTGGGGACCTTGACCATGATGATCTCCGAGCGGGGGCGGCCCCGGTCGGTGTAGAAGCAGATCAGCTGCACCTGCGCGAGCGGCGCGCCGGTCTCCCGGTCGGTCTTGGGCTGCTTGGTCTCGAAGTCGGTCACCGGCTCGAAGTCGGAGCCGACGGTGAAGGTCATGCCGGTGGTGTCCAGCAGCAGTCGCATGCTTGGCCCTCCTTGGGGCAGCGCCCGCGCACGGGCGCAGGCATGGGGCAGGCATGGGATGGATCGCGCGCATGCGCGCGCGTTAAGAAGAGGTGTGGCGGCTCGGTCTGCTCGCTCTCGGCTCGCCTCGCTGACCCCTTGCCCGCCCTCCGTCGGGATGGGTGCCGCCGCTCGCTCTGTAGTTGTCAAGGTCGTCGTGGTGGTGGTCCGTGCCGTCCGGCGCCGCGCGCCCGGTATGCAGTTGTGGGGTTTGCCCGAGTCCTCTCAGTCGTTCTAATGATTGGTATCGTACCAACGTTTGGACCAGATGCAAGGACCCTGCTACCATTGGTTGGTACAAATCTGGAACGAATCCGGGCCTTGCCAGCCCGACAGCGACCGACCTGGGGCCTCACCAGCCCAAGCCACCGAACTAGGGCCTCACCAGCCCAGGTGCCACAAGGAGCTACCCATGCCGGCTACGCCGCTGTACCAGCGCATCGCGGCGGAGCTGCGGGACTCGATCTCTAGCGGCCAGCTCCCGCCGGGGAGCCAGCTCCCCACCGAGCAGGAGCTAGGCGAGCGCTACAAGGTGTCCCGCAACACTGTCCGCCTCGCACTCGGGTTGCTTGCCAACGAGGGAATCATCACGAGCACGCCCGGTCGCGGAACGTTCGTGCGCGACCGCGCCATGCTCACCTTCCACGCCTCGCGGGCAGAGGCCGCCGACCGTCCGGACGATCAGAAGTCCGATGCCTACTTCGCGGAGGTTCGCCAGCAAGGCCGGGAGCCTAGCCAGGATTTCGAGACACGGATCGTCCCTGCACCGCTCGCGGTGGCGGAGCGGCTACAGGTCGACGAGGACGAAGCGATCGCCCTGCGCCGCATCGTCCGCTACGTCGACGGCCAGCCGTGGAGCATCCAGGACAGCCGCTACCCGATGGACGTCGCCCAGGAGTGCGGCCTCCTGGTCCCGCACGACCTTCCCCGCGGGACGATCCGCGCCATGGCCGAACACGGTCACATCGAGGTTGGCCACCGTGACGAGATCACCACGCGGATGCCCACGCCCGAGGAAGCCCGCACGCTCGACCTTGGGACCGGTGTGCCGGTGCTGGTGTACGTGCGCACTGCCTACACCAAGGACCGCCCGGTACGGCTCTCGGAGACCGTCTTTGCCGGCGACCGCAACCGCCTGGTCTACGAGCTGGGCCAGCTCGACGCGCTCTATGAGCGTGATGGGTGATGCGCATCGCGCCAGCGGGGCGCGATGACCTGGCGAACCTGATCGCGTTCCGCGACGAGGCCGCCCGTTGGCTCGCGGCCCGAGGCATCGAGCAGTGGTCGGAGCCCTGGCCGAGCGAAGACCTAATGGTCAAGGGCATGCTCCGCAACATCAAGGCCGGGGAGACCTTCATCGTCTGGGACGACGACGGGATCCCGGCCGCCACCATCACCGTCAACCGCTGGGCCAAGCCCGAGCTGTGGACCCCAGCCGAGCGCGCCGAGCCGGCGCTCTACGCCCACAAGGCCACGGTTGCCCGTGCCTACGCCGGCGAGCGCCTTGGCGCCGAGCTGCTCGACTGGGCCGGAACCCGAGCCGCCGACGAGGGCGCCCGCTGGCTCCGCGTGGACGTGTGGACCACCAACGACAAGCTGCAGCAGTACTACCGCGATCAGGGCTTCACCCACGTCCGCACCGTCGTCCTGCCGCACAATCCTTCGGGCGCGGTGTTCCAGCGGCCCGCGCGCCGCGCGCGGACGCCAAGGCTGCATGAGGAATCGGTGATGTGACTCCCAAGCTGGAGAGGGCCAGGTCGCGCTAGCTGGTTCACGATCGGAGATCCTGACTCCGATCGAAGCTGATGGAAGTGCGATGCTCTCCTGTCGCACCGGTATCTCGATCGCCAATTGCCAGCGGTGTTGCAGACCACCGAGCAGCCAGCCAGCTTGAGCACGGAGCGAATTGCTCACAAGGGTTGCGGGCGGACGGTTCCTTGTGAGGAATTTCTCTACGGGTTCAAGCGGCGCCTGCGGGCGGCGCGCAAGCGCGCCGTCCTCGCCGCCGAGTACCGGGGCACTCGGTAGCCCGCATCCCCCGGCTCGCCGTAGCACGGCCCCGCCCGGCACTCCCAGTCGTCTGACCTTCCCAGCCAGGACCTGGTAAGAGGGAGAAGGGTGGGGGGCGTGGTGGATCGGCCTCGCGCTCCGCGCGCCGCGCCCGGGAACCCTGCGCCCAAACGCGGACCGGCCGATCTCCGCTGCCCGGTCGAAGAGCTAGCACCCGGCCCGTCCACCGTCGAGGGCCGGAAAAAAAGCTCGTCCGACCAACGGGCACACTTCACCAATTTCAGGAGCTTTTTTCCTCTGCGACCCTCGACGGCGGCCGTTCCGGATGCTCCCGCGTCCAGCGTTCCCCGTTCCACGGTGACGCCCTTCGGGCACGACCGAGCAGCGGAGGAGCCGCCCATGTGGCTAGTCAGGGTCGAGTCGCCCTGGGCCTGCTTCGGCCTCGAAGTCACCGACGGCGGCTGGATCGCTCGACTTCCCGCCCCTCGACCGATGCTCGCGTCGTCGTTGCCCACGGCCGGGCGATTGCCCGGCCGGCAGTCCGGGTACGTCGATCCCACCCAGCAACGCAAGAGTCAGGAGGCCGGAGCCGTGGGTGAGCTTCTGGGTATCGCTCGGTTCAAGTTTCACGAGGGCAAGGTCGAGGAGTACAAGCGCTTGTCCGCTCAAGCCATGGAGATCGTGCGGACCAAGGACACCGGAACGCTGCAATACGACACCTACTTCAACGACGATCAGTCCGAGTGCGTCGTCATCGAGCGGTACAGGGATTCCGAGGCGGCCATGGAGCACGCGGCGAACCTCGCCGACGTATCGGCGGCGGTCCTCGCGACAGTCTCCGTGGTTCACGGCGAGCTCCTCGGTGAGCCGAGTGCAGAGCTCCGAGCGAAGTTGGCCGGCAGCGAGGTTCCTCAACTCTTCACGCCCTACGAGTCGATGTAGACGCCGCTCGCCGGCTTGGGCGCGGCTGCTCCGAGCCGTCGACGCGATCCACGACGACTACTGTTCCGCCGGCCAGCGAGCAGGGACACCTCCCAGGCATCCCTGAGCTGGGAGTAGCATCGCTTCGCCGTTCCGACGCTGTTCCGTCATTCGACCCGGATTCGGTGGTCAGCAAGGCAAGTAAGCAAATCAAAGTTGCAGGTCAGAGCACCTGGGAAGAGGCACAGGTCGCCTGTTCACGCTCTGTTAAGGCCAAGGTTGTAGGTTCGAGTCCTACCGCCGGAGCAGATTGGACCCTCGAACGGCGTCACCCAGACCAGCGGTCAGGGTGACGCCGATGTCGTACGGGCCCGATGTCAGGAACGTACAAGACGCCTTTGGGCGCGCTGGTGGAGGATCGGTGGCATGGACGCGAGACCTGTCAACCTGACCGAGGCGCTGGCCTCCTTCGACGACATCTACAGCCCCCGGATCGTTGCCCGCATGAACGACTACGACGTGCGGATCGCCCACGCCAAAGGGGAGCATGTCTGGCACGTCCACCAGGACACCGACGAGTTCTTCCTGGTCCTCGACGGCCGCTTCGACGTCGCCGTCCGCGACGCCGACGGCGGCGAGACCACGGTCGCGCTCCGGACGGGCGACACCTTCGTCGTACCGAGCGGCACCGAGCACAAGCCGTCGTCGCCGGGTGGGTCGATCCTGATGTTCGAGCCGTCGGGGACCTCGTCGACGGGGGACCGCCACGAGGGAGAGATCCCGGAGCACGTGGACAGCACCAGCGGCCACGAGCTGACCTGAACCGGCTCGACTGCCTGACCTGCTCGGTGGCCGGTGTGCCTGGCATGCTTGCCGTGCCTGCCAGCATGATCGGTATAGCCTGATACGTCCGGGCGCTTGGACCCCGACCGAGCGCGTGCTGGCATTCGCCGAGGCAGAGGCGGTGTATCTTGACTCCCGCTTGCTCCGCAGGTAGCCGACCCGCTCCGCTCCCTCCCGCTCGTGCCATGATCCTTCGCCTCACGTGCGCGCTGGTCCTCGCCGCGACCGTGGCCATTGGCTCCGCCAGGCCGGCCGCCGCGATCAACCGCTATGTGCTGCCCAGCGGACGCACCTACACCGCGTGGAAGGACGTGCCGACGGTCACGACCGCCGTGCTGGCGCTGCACTCGTTCCACCACACGGACTCCGAGCCGGTCGCGCAGGGCTGGCTGGCGACGGCCGCGCGGCACAACTTCCTGGCCGTCTTCCCCAACGGGGAGGGGAGCTGGAACGCCGGCCTGTGCTGTGGCGCGGCCCGCAGCAACGGCCGGGACGACGTGGCCTACATCGCCGAGGTGATCGCCGACGTCAAGACCCGCTGGCACCCCACCAAGGTGTACCTGGTGGGATGGTCCAACGGCGGGATGATGGCCGAACGGGTGGTGATCGAGCAGCCCCAGCTCACCAACCGCTTCGTGGTCGCCGGCTCCGCGCCGGAGATGAACCAGCCGGGGACCTGGCCGGGTCGCGGGTGGATCTACCACGGCAGGCTGGACACGACCGTCCCATGGGCCGGCACGCCCAACGCCACCTGGTGTAGCTGCGTCATCCGCGCCGGCCAGGCCACGCGGAACTACATCCTGGGGGCCTCGCTGTGGGCCATGGTCGACCCGAACCGTGGTCACGCGGTTCCGCCTGACTGGCCGGAGGTGGCCTGGGGTCGGCTCGTCGCGCCCTGAGGAGGAGCGGGCATGCGCGCAGTCGTCTACCAGCGTCCCGGGCACTTCGAGGTCACGGACGTCCCCGATCCGCGTCCCGGCCCCGGCGAGGTGCTGCTCGAGAGCGTGGCCGCCGGCGTGTGCGGCACCGACCTTCACCTGCTGGCCGGCGAGTTCCTCGCGCGCTACCCGTTGATCCCCGGCCACGAGATCGTCGGCCGTGTCGCCGAGCTGGGGGAGGGCGTCACCGGCCTGGGGGTCGGCGAGCTGGTCGCCGCCGACAACACCGTGCTCTGCGGCAGCTGCTTCTTCTGCCGGCGCGACCAGCCGCTGTTCTGCCGCGACTTCACCTCCCTCGGTTGCAACGCCCCAGGCGCCTTCGCCGAGCGGCTGACCGTCCGCGCCGACAAGTGCTTCCCGCTGGACGGCCTCGACCCGATGGTCGCGGTCATGACCGAGCCGCTCGCCTGCGCCATGCACGGCGCGGACGTGCTGCGGCTGCGGCCCGGCTCCGACGTGCTGGTGTTCGGCGCCGGCCCGACCGGCCTGCTCCTGGCGCAGCTCCTGCTCCACGGCGGGGCGGCACGGGTGACGGTGGCCGCCCCGTCCGAGCACAAGCTGGCGCTGGCGCGGCGCTTCGGCGCCGACGAGACCGTGCCCATCTCCCGCGACGACCCGGCCGGCGCGCTCCCTGAGCTGAAGGAGATCGCCCCGTACGGCTTCGACGCCGTGGTGGAGGCGACCGGCTCGGTCGAGGTACTGGAGGCCTGCCCGGGGCTCGCCATGGACGGCGGCACGGTGCTGGTCTACGGCGTGGCGCGCGAGCAGGACCGCGCCCGTCTCAGCCCCTACGAGATCTTCAGCCGGGAGCTGCGGGTGCAGGGGTCATTCGCGCAGACCCACTGCTTCGACCGCGCGCTGCTGGCCCTGCGCAGCGGCCGGGTCCGCACCGACGGGATCGTCAGCGACGTGGTCGGCCTGGACGACCACGCATCGGCCCTGGCGGCGGTGCGCTCCTCGCACAGTGTGAAGGCGGTCGTCGCAGCCGGGCGGGACCGGCCGCAGCGGCGGGTCGCCGGATAGGATGGAGCCGCCAGACGGTGTCGCGGGCGGGTAGGGACGCGCCCTGCTCGGAGGGGAGGGGGAATCGAGCGCCCGGCACGGTGGGTGCGCAACGGTTCCGGTGGGTCGGCCTTGCGGCTTGCCCTGCGGATCCTGGTGATCGCACTGGCCGTCTACCTGCTCCTGCCCCAGCTGGCCGGGCTGGAGGCGAGCGGCAGGGCGCTCGCCCGCGCGCGCCGCTGGTGGCTGCCTCCACTGGTGTTCGGCCTCGAAGCGGCGAGCCTGCTCGCCTATGCCGAGCTGGTGCGCACGGTGCTCGCCGCCACCGGCCAGCCGATCGCCCGCAGGCTGATGCAGCGGGTCACGCTCGCCGGCTACGCGCTCGGCCGCACGCTGCCGGGCGGGTCCATGTCGGCGCTGGCCGTGATCACGAACGAGCTGCGCGGCATCGGCTTCCCCGCCGCCCCCACCGCGGCGGCGTTGGCTGCCAGCGGCCTGGTGTCCTCGGTGGTGCTCGTCCTGCTGTTCCCGGTCGCGGCGCTGCTGGCCCTGCTCGGCGGGGAGGGCGGGGGCGTGGTGCTCGGCGCTGCCGGGCTCGGAGCCTTGCTGGTGCTGGCGGCGGCCTTCGCCGCCCGCCCGACCCTGCGGCGGCCGGAGGCGCTGGGCCGCCTGGCCGAGCGCGTCGCCGCGACGGTCGCGCGCGGCCCGCTGCGCCGCCGCCTCGACCCCGCCGCGGTCGGCGCGCAGATCACCAGGTCGGCCCAGGGCCTCGGGGAACTGGCCCGCGAGCCGGCGGTCCTGGGCCGGGCCGGCGCCTGGGCGGTGGCCAACTGGCTGCTGGACCTGGCCGTCCTCATCACGATCACGGCGACGCTCGGACCGGGCGTGCCGAAGTGGGGCTTGCCGCTCGCCTACGTGCTGGGGCAGTGGACCGCGTCGGTGCCCCTGACGCCCGGCGGGGTCGGCCTGGTCGAGTCCGCGATGACCGCCGCGCTGGTCGCCGGCGGCGTGCCCGGCGGCGTCGCCACCGCCAGCGTGCTCGGCTGGCGCCTGGTCAGCCACTGGATCCCGATCGGCGTCGGGCTCGCCCTCCTGCCCACGTTGCGCCGCAACCGCCCGCCCGCCGAGGCCGGGCAGGAGGGAACGGCCACGCAGGACCCGGCTTCCAGGAGCTGAGCACGCCCGACGAGGTGCTCGCCTCAGCGAGTGGTCAGGATAAGGATGAGCTGCGTCAGGTCGAACACGGCGTGGGCGATCACCAGCGGCCACAGGCGCCGGGTGACGTGGAAGTACAGCGCGTACGCCAGGCCGAGGCACAGGATCGTTACCGCCGGCCCGACGCCCTCGTAGAGGTGCAGGAGCGCCCAGAGGCCGGTCGGCAGCAGCAGGATCACCGCCGTGGGCGCCCGGAGCTGCTCCAGCCGGGTCTGGGCGTAGCCGCGCACCACCACCTCCTCGGTGATCCCCGCGGTGAACGCGATCAGCAGCGCGTCGACCACCCGGAACCACAGCGGCAGCGCCTTGGGCAGGAAGTCGACGTCGTTCGAGCCGAGGTGGCTGAACACGATCGACAGCACGAACACCAGGATCCAGCTTCCGATCGACAGGACGATGCCGCTGCCGGCGTCCCGGCTGTCGAAGCGCCGCAGCCCGATCGCTGCGAAGCCCTCGCCGCTGCGCACCAGCATGTAGCCGAGGACCAGCACCGGCGTCCACGACAGGAAGGTGTCGAAGATGCTCGCGCCGATCGCCGGGCCGAGCTCGTCGATCGATACCGGCTGGCCGTTCCCGCTCGACGCCAGCAGCAGCAACCCGAGCAGCCCCGGCGCGAACGCCAGCAGCAGCACCAGCCCCAGCTCGGCCCCGAGCACCCGCCGCCCCGCCGTCGGCGCCGGCGGCGGTATCCGGGGGGAGCGCGGCTTCTCGCCGTCCCCAGGCTCCTGCGACCGCAGCCCGGTGAACGGCCTGGTCCACTCGGGCTGCGGCGGTGGAGGGGCGGGGCCTGGCTCGGTCCAGCCGGGGGGCGATCCGCTCCCCGGGCGGGTCCACGCGGGCTGCCCACCGCTCGGCTCCGGCCACGGCGCGTCCGGCGGCGCCGCTTGCGTCCAGCTTGTCCCGCTCCCGTCGGGCGACGTACCAGGAGTCCAGCGCTGGGGCGCCTCCTGCCCACCCTCGCCCGGCCTGGCCGCGCCGCCGTCCGGGCCACCGCCCTGGGCGCCACCCGTCGTCTGCTCGGACCCTCGTTGGCCAGGACGGTACGGCGGTGGCTGGTCGTTGCGCTCCGGCACGTGCGACTCCCCTGCACTGGATAGGAAACGCGCCCCAATGTAGCTCAGGACCCCCGGTTGCATCGGGCAGGCCCGCCCGTGGCCGCCCCGACCCTCCACGAGGACTACGATGCGCATGGGATGATCGCCGCCCGCGAGGGCACCTTGCCGTCAGGGAAGGTCCGCCCACCACGAGGCAGCGAGACCCCAGGCAGGGCCCGTAGCTCAGTCGGTCAGAGCAGCGGACTCATAATCCGCCGGTCGCAGGTTCGAGGCCTGCCGGGCCCACCGCATCACCGCAGCTCAGCATGAAGATTCACTTATCTTGCTTGCCTGTGTGGTCATTCCCTGGTCATTCTATTGCCCTCGAACGGCATGACCGGGAGGCGAGCAGTGATCCGGCAGCGCCCCGACCGCCAGGGGCTTCAGGTGCAGGTCTACGCCGGCCGCGACCCCCTGACCGGCCGCAAGCGGTACGTCAGCCGCCAGGTGCCCGGCAAGGGCCGCGCCGCCCTGAAAGCCGCCAAGCAGGTCGAGGCCGAGCTGCTGGCCGAGGTCGGCACCGGCCGCCACCGGGGCGGGCGATCACGCACGGTGGGGGAGCTGCTTGAGCGCTGGTTGGAGTGGCGCCAGGCGGTCAGGCCGATCTCGCCGACCACGGTCATGAGCTACCGGGGCGACCTGGACCGCTACATCCTGCCGGCGCTCGGCAGGCTGCGGCTCCACCAGCTCGACGCCGCGACCCTGGACGCCTTCTACGCGCGCCTCCGGGCCGGGGGCGGCAAGGGCGGCCGGGCGCTGTCGGCCAGTATCATTCGAGAGGTCCACGCGATCCTGTCGGGCGCGCTCAAGCAGGCCGTTGTGTGGGGCTGGCTCGGCCACAACCCGGCCAAGCTGGCGACCCCACCGGCGGTGGAGAAGGCCGACGTTCGGCCGCCGAAGGTGGAGGACACCGCCCGGCTGCTGGCGACCGCGATGGCCGAGGACCCGGAACTGGGCCTGTTCCTCCGCCTGGCCGTGGTGCTCGGCGCCCGCCGGGGCGAGCTGTGCAGCCTGCGCTGGTCTGACGTCGACGTCGACCAGGGCGACGTCCTGATCGCCGGCGGGGTGGTCCGCGTCCATGGCCGGCCGCTGATCGACAAGGACACCAAGACGCATGCCAAGCGCCGGGTCGCCGTCGGCGGCGAAACGCTCGCCCTCCTGCGGGCTCACCGCGTCGAGCAGGCCAAGACGGCGCTCGCTTGCGGCGTCACGCTGGCCGCCGACGCCTACGTGTTCTCCAATGCCCCCGACGGGAGCACGCCCATCAGCCCGGACGGCGTATCCCATCGCTTCCTCAAGCTCGCCCGCCGCCTCGGGGTTCGCTGCCGCCTGCACGACCTGCGGCACTTCATGGTCACCCAGCTCGTCGCTGGCGGCGTCGACTGGCGCACCGTCTCCGGCCGCGCCGGGCACGCCGACGGCCACATGACCCTCGCCACCTACGCCCACTTCCAGCAGGCGCAGGACCGCCAGGCGGCCGAGCTGATGGAGCGCTTACTCATTCCAGGCGATGCTGGAATCGAGGCGCGCTGGCGCCCTCCGGAGATGTAGGCAATGGCAGCATCTGTACAGACCACGACGAACGCTCTTTGGGCGGTGCTCAAGGAGCTGGGCTGGTCCCACACGCAGCTTGTCGCGGCGCTGCGTCGCGAAGCCATTCGCCAGGGCGTCACGCTCCCCACGACGCAGAGCCTTCTCACCCTCATCAGCCGGTGGGTGAACAACCATCAGCAGCCGAACGACTTCTACCGGGCACTGCTGAGCAGCGCCACCGGCTGGCCACGCGCCGAGCTGTTCAGCGATGAGCCAGAGTTGATCCTCTTGGCCAGCGGGCCGAGTTCAGGGATTGTCTCAGCGGTCCCAGACGTCTTCGGGTCCGAGCGGTCAAGCCGTCCACGGCACATCAGCGAGGCCGCCGTTCGCAACCTCGAAGAGATCACGGCTGCCTACCGACGGCTGTACCACACCGAGGCCGCCCTTGACCTGATCGGTGACGTCGTCCAGCACACGCAGACGACGCGTGGGTTCTGGCTGCGCACAGAGGACCCGGTCCTTCGCCACCGCCTTGCCGCGACCACCAGCGAGATCGCCATGCTGGCGGGGCGCATGTCCTTCTTCGACCTGGGGCGCACCTCGGCGGCCGATCCGTTCTACGGCATCGCGCTCGAGGCCGCGCGGGCGGCGCACGATCCGGCGCTGGAAGCGGTCGCGCTTGGAAACAGGAGCTTCATACTCCGCAACAGCGGCAGCACAAGCCAGGCGCTCACCCTGCTGCACCGCGCGGAGGACCTGGCGGCGGACCTGCCGGCCATCCATTCTTGGGCAACGGCTTTGGAAGCAATGACGCAAGCTTGGGCACATCGGCCTGACGAAAGCCTGGCAGCGGCGGAGCTGGCCGAGCGCATCCTGGGGGATGCCCGTCCGGATGAGCGCCCGGCCTGGTTCAACTACTACGACCATTCCCGCCTGCTCGGCTTCAGGGGCCTGATCCACCTTCGACTGGATCAGACCCACGCAGCGCACGGTATCTTGGAGGAAGCGATCGCGTCCCTTAATCCCGATGCCGCCAAGCAGCGCGCGTGCTATCTCGCCGACCGGGCGACCGTCTATGTTAACGAGGGCGAGATCGAGGAGGCATGCAAGCTCGGCATGGACGCGCTGAGGATCCTCCAAGACGTCGAGTACGCCACTGGCGTTCAGCGTGTCCGTGCCCTTCGAGGCAGACTGAGGCCATACGGCGGTCGCGCCGCGGTGGCTGACCTGACCGATCAGCTCCTGCTAGTGTCCTGACGTGTTCGGTACGCGCCGAGCGGTAGGAAGGCTTCCGTCCGTGGCAGGAGCAAACGAGTCACATGATGGCCGACGAGAGCCGGGCCAATGAGCGGAAGCCCGAGCCGCTGCTCTTGGTCAGGGGGAAGCGGGCCGGCCTTGGCGCGCTCCGCCGCGAGCTGATCCCCACCTACCACCGCTGGCGCAACGATGCCGAGGTCATGCGCGGGCTGGGCAAGACCGACGTTGACACCATCGAGGCCGTACAGGCTTGGTACGACCGGGCGGCAAGCTCCGATGCCCGCGAGGTCAATTTCACGGTCTACGACCTGACCGACCTCACACCGATCGGCACCACCCTGTTGGTCCGGATCGACCACCACCAAGGTACCGCCGAGTTCGGCATCCTCATCGGCGAGCGGCGCAACCAAGGACTCGGCACTGAGGCCACTCAACTCACCCTTGACTGGGCCTTCACCGTCCTTGGCCTGCATAACATCCTGCTCGTCACCTTCTCCTGGAACATGGCCGCCCTTCGTGCCTACCAGAAGGCCGGCTT
>Ga0137369_10002082_pt1 | contig 20429 bp, 12 predicted proteins | sample SagtaG_12_FD_104918 | JGI IMG/M metagenome (GOLD analysis project Ga0137369, IMG submission 104918) | Vadose zone soil microbial communities from Sagehorn Ranch, Mendocino, California, USA - Sage1_L_113_16 metaG | ecosystem: Environmental > Terrestrial > Soil > Vadose zone | place: USA... | reverse complement strand
TTGCAAAATATGCTGCCTATTATAACGAAGGGCGAACTCACGTTTCGCTCGGGAAGGACGCTCCCTGCACGCGCCCAATCGAGCGGTTCGGAGACATTGTTGCGCATCCAATTCTTGGCGCGTTGCACCATCGGTATGCTCGAATCTAGTATTCGGAAGCGACAACTACGGCCGTGACGTCGGCTACACCGTCGAGCGCATTGTTCTCGATGAGGTGACGGAAGCGATCTCCGCGACCAAAATCCGCACGCTGACCGCCGCTCCGTAGTCGGGACTTCTCCGGCGACGGACACTGGGCATCGGCGCCGTCGGACATCCGGGCGCAGCGTCGGTGCACGGTTGCCGCCAACATGTGGGTTCGTGGCAGGCGACGGCAAGATCACCGCGGCAATGGTCGGCTCAGACTACTTTCTAGCCGTCGTGGTAGCCGGAAAACCGCCAGCCCGTCCCTCGCGGCGTCCGGCAGCCAAGTAATGGTGGTAGCCGCTGACGAACATGCTCGACGACACCGCAGCGACGACGTCGGGGTGCAACTTCAAATATTCGGCCTCATTCCAGTCGTCCGGGACCGAGGCGCCTTGGCGACGCTCGGCCGCACCGGCAAGCTCGTAATGCTGTCGCGCCGACTTGAAATCGCCCCTGGCGATCGCCTGCGCGACGTCCGGATTGACTGTGAGATAAAGTCGCTCGTTCCATTTCTTCCAGCCGACCGGTGTCGCTGGTTCCGGATCCGGGTTACGCTTTTCGGATGCCGGTTGGGTCCGGGCGGGAGATGCCGGTTGGGGCGGAACGGGATCGATGATGGCCAACGTGACCCAGAAACAGGCCACCGTGACGCCAATTCCGATTAAGCCCTTCCTGATAATCCCCAACATGTCCCCGCCCACCAGTCGGACGCACCAAGTTGTGCGGCGCGCTTATGGCATAACTAGGTCAATAGCTGACCCAAGTAGAAATTTTAGCGATCAATTCACGGGGGCGCCTAGCCACACCCTCCATCATTTCACGCTCGAGGGATGGCAAGCGAGATTAGAAAGGCAGAGGCGGGGCGTTCCGCCAGATGTCAACTGCTTTGTATTAAGCATCAAGCACGAAGTCCAAGCGGCGATTCACTCTTGATACCAGTCGCTCATCACCTTGGGCACAGGCCCATTCACGAACCTCCTCCAGCGTGGCGGGCGTTCGGCCGCAATCTTGCTCGAACAGGTCGAGCATAGCCTGCGCCTGCTCTTTTTGCAGCCATTTTTCCGCATCGCAGTGAATGTCGTCTTTGTCCGGCATGGATTCACCTCCGCCTTCGCGTGACGCGCACTCGCGGGCCGAGCTTACAAAAATAATCGATGTCGCTTAATTCTAGGTTAGCGGCAGGAGGCGTCCGCTGCGTTCGGGCGAACTGGACCCCGATTTGGGACCACGGGCTAATTGGAGCGCTTATTCGCTTCGTGATGATTGACCGAGCGGGCTATACAGGAAGTTGAAACGGAGACCGACGCGCGGGGCGCCTCAGATGAATTTTTTGACCATACGGGATCAGGGACCGGAACTTTCGCGACCCCGTTCGCGCCAATTTTCCGGCTTGAATAGCGGGCCGATGGGATTGTTCGGGTCGAACTTGTCGCCGAACACGTACCGTTCCTGCCGGTAATATTCCCGTCCGATCGCGCCGTCATTCATCTCGATGATACGATCGAACAGGTCGATCGAGCGCGGGTCGTGCGTGACCACACAGAGCGCCACCCCGTCCGTGTCGGCAAGCTCTCGAAACAGCGCCATTACCTGACGACCATATACGCTATCAAGTGCACCGGTCGGCTCGTCTGCGAAGATCAGCGCAGGCCGATTGGCCAGTGCGCGGGCAATGGCAACACGCTGTTGCTCGCCGCCGGAGAGTTGCTGAGGAAGTGCGTTGGCACGGTGGTCGACGCTGAGCCGGCTCAACAGGTATCTGGCGCGCTCCAAGGCGAGCTTCCTTGGTGTATCGCACAACTGCATCGCTACCTGGACATTCTCCAAAGCGGTCAAGAAAGGGATCAGATTGGAGCGCTGAAACACGAACCCAATATGCTTTTGCCGGAACTTGCGGAGTTGGTCCAATTCCGTCGTAGGCGACGCGATGACCTTCCCCCGATACCAAACTCTCCCGCTGCTCGGGACATCGATCAGTCCTGCAACCATCAGGAACGTTGTCTTGCCCGACCCACTCGGACCGAAGATTGCTAGGACTTCTCCGGCCCTGTGCTCGACGGTTACGCCGTTCATGGCGCGAACCTCGTTGTCGCCCACGCCATAACTCTTGTAAGCATTCTCGACCAAGAGAATGGCGTCGGCACTCATGCAAGAATCTCCTGAGGTTTCACCCTCAGTGCCTTGGCGACGCCAAGGCAGCTCGAACAAGCGCAGACTGCAATTGCGGCAATGAACAAGTTGCCGATGTCGTCCCAGTTCATCAACACATTCCGCGGAAAATGCGGGTAAATGAGATGCGCGATGCTCACTCCCATGACATAGCCGAAAATTCCGATGAGAATAGCATTCTGTACGATCATCCAGACGATTGTCTTGTTTGGTGCTCCCATCAGCTTGAGCATGGCGAGCGAATGCGTTTTCTCGAGTACCGACGCATAGACCGCGACTGAGACTACGCCGGCGGTAACGGCCAGCATCGTGATGACGAACGCAAGGATTTGCAGCCTGAGTTTGTAGAGGCGGCCGTTGAGCATGATGTCGATTTGCTCAGCTTGGCTGAAGACCCTCACATCTCCCCATTTCTCGATGATATTCCGGACACTTGCGATGTCGGTCCCATCACCTGTGGTGATGAGGATAGCCGATACCGGTCGACCGGGCGGTGCCAAGTCCGGCCTCGATCGTGCAATTCGCCCCAGCAGCACGGCCTCACTGGGCGCATGCCGATCGATGGTGAGGGCATCGGCAATGGAGACATAGAGCAGCCCGTCTCCGGCGACATCGACTTGACCCCGTGTGATCCCGACGATCGTAAAGTCATCCGGCCCAAGCCGGATTTGGTCGCCGAGCACCAGACCGGTAACCACGTCGGCAATGGCTTCGAAATGCCCGGTTCCCAAATGCCGGCCCGCAACGAGCGGCAACCAATTCCCCGTGTCATGAGGGTAATCAAGGCCGGTCACAGACATGCCGAAGCGACGTCCGTTGAAGTAGAACTGCCTGCTGTACTGTATGAAACGCCGCACTTTCTTGACGCCGGGAACGCCCTCAACGCGGCGGTCGAGCGTGCCCGACACGCGCGACATTTCCGAAAACGGCCCGTAAGTATTTCCCTGCACAACCCACAGATCGGCACCGCCCTCGAGAATCATCAGCAGAGCCTCGTGCACGATTCCGCGATAGAGGCCCACGATGCCGATGGTAGCTGCGACCATGGCTCCAACGCCAACCGCCGTGAGCATGAACCTGACGTAGTTGAACTTGATGTCCTTCCACGCGAGATTCACTTCAGTGACCCTTCGATCGCGACCGCCTCGAACGTATACCGCCCTCTCGGATCCAAAATTACATCGCCGGGTGCCACTCCATGGAGCACCTGAAGATATTTGCCACTCACGGCGCCTGCCTCGATGGGGGCCCAGATAGCCCGTCCAAGCACCCGGCGCCACACGCCAGCGCGCCCATCGCGTCGAGCCACGAAGGCAAGCGGCACGACCAAGGTTTCCGGCGGCAAAAACACGTCTATTGCTACAAAGGCGCGCTGCCCCAACGCCCAATTCCTTGGAAGGCCATCGGGCGACAGCTCGATCATGAATTCCCTCGTCTCGGGATCGACGGTGCGGCTGATGCGCACAACCTTGGCATTGATCGCCTGGATGGGGTCTGAGGTAAAACGCACCTTGGCGGATTGCCCAGGCTCGATCAAACCCATGATCGACTCGTCGAGCCGCGTTGAAATCACGATGCTCTTCGGGTCCACGAGCTGAAAGAGCTGAATGCCTGCAGTCAGCAGGTCGCCGACGTTGCGATCTCGCGAAACGACGACGCCATTCAGCGGCGACAGGATTTGGGCCTCGTTGCGCTTGTGTTGCAGCACGCCAACTTTCGCGGAGGCCACCCTGACGTGTGCGCGCGCCCCTTCTTCAACAGCCGCCGACCGGTCGTACTCCGCCGTTGCCTGCTGCACAGCTATCTCGAGCGTGTCGACTTCGACCTGCGAGACAATGCCGGACGTTGACAAACCGCGTCGGCGTACGAGGTCGCTGTTCGCCTTATCGAGCGCCGCTTTCGCCTTCGCCCGATTCCCCATTGCTTCGACGACGGCGCTCTTTGCGACATCGACGTCGGCGAGCGCGCCCTCGAGCTCACTCTCAATATCCTTTGCGTCGAGTTCGGCAAGGGCTTGGCCTGCCGTCACGAGATCGTTCCGATCGACACTGATGGAATTCAAAAATCCCGGGATGCGGGACGTGATCGTGACCTTGTTGGTGGCATCGACAATGCCGGGACCTGTCATTTCGACGACGACAGAGCCTGGGGTCACCGCATAATGTGGCACTGTGCTCGGCACGACGAAGAAATAGACGACACCCGCAGCCGACAACACGAGGATCAAGCAGATGGCAATCGCAATCTTGGTCTTGCGAAATTGCCTTCTCTCAATGCCGTCAATCGATGCTCGATAGCGACGGTCCTCGACCGATGAGTCGATACGGGGGTCGTGTCCGCGCCTACCTTCGACATCGGAAGCGTGCGTAGCTGCGGTTCTGAACGGGCGATTCATCGTAGTGGCCGACGCTTTGGTCCCTCGTCCCGAGCGCTTCGATAAGCCTTCCGATCGGCGTTCAACTCAACCGACAATTATACATGGATTCAAGGCGGACGCTACGCCGGCTTCGCTCAATGATGGCCGGCCGCTGAAGCGTCAGGCTGGCGCGGACACGGAATCTCTACTACCATCGGTCGGCTGAAGGCCAAATGAGCCTCGGGCAACGAATGCCGATTCAGCACCAGAGTCATGCACGCCGTTCGGGCTCCCAAAAGCGACCGATCGTGCATTTCCTCGCCGGCGCGAGACTGATCAATCTCCCACGTATTCTGTGGTCACACGGCGGTGTTTCCGGGAGGAGTGCCTTCCAAGTCATGGTCATGGTGGCCAGCGCCCTGGCGCGTACTCCGGCGTGTGTCGTCGAGGCCGTCCGGGTCGCTCGGCGCGTCAGGGAATTCTCGTTTGACCCACCCCCTGTGTTCATTGTGGGTCACTGGCGCAGTGGAACGACATACCTGCACAATCTCATGAGCCGAGATCCGGCATTTTGCTTTCCGACGATCACCGATGTGGCGCGACCGTTCGATTTCTATCCAAGTCCTGTTGAACCCATCACCCGCTGGGTGCTGCTGCGGCTGCTTCCGCCGACCCGCCCGATGGACGATGTTCCGCTCGAGCCTCACTTGCCCCAGGAAGAGGAGATCGCGACTGCAACAATGGGTGCCCTTTCATTCTTCAATTGCCTCTACTTTCCCAAGGGGCTGTCCGATGTATTCGCGAAAGAAGTCCTCTTTGATGGAGTTTCTGCCGAAGCGCTGAAGTCGTGGGGCGAATCGTTGCGCTATTTTCTGGCGAAGCTCGCCGCGCTTTCTCCGGGACGAAGACTGCTCCTTAAGAACCCCGCACACAGTGCCCGCGTCCCCCACCTGCGTGCGCTGTTTCCTGGCGCAAAATTCATCCATATTCATCGACATCCATTCCATGTCTTCCGATCGACGCAAAAGCTCTATCGCCGCCTGCTTCCGCTGCTCGCCTTGCAGCGTTATGATCAAGCCGGCATCGACGAGCATATCATGTGGGCGTACCCACAGGTCGTGAACCGGTTGGTCGACAGCCTCCAGGACCTTCCCGCAGCCGACGTGACGACGGTTAGTTACGATGAGCTTCTGGCTGACCCCACGGAGACCATCGCGCGCATCTATCGTGAACTCGATATCGGCGATTTTTCTTGCGTGCGTCCGCTCATTCAGCGGGCGGCCGCCCAAAAATTTCGCAGTTCGCCGGCTACCTTCGATATGGACGAGGACACGTTGTCCCGTTTAGCATTGCTCTGGAGGCCAGTGCTGGACCGTCTAGGTTACGCAATGCCAACTGCCATGCAGAGAGCCTATACGGCCTGATTATGAACGGGGGGCGAGATGCTTGCCGCGGCGTCCGGAAATCGTGGTGCTTGTCATGTAGTGGCGACGCCTGCCCCCAACCTCTGGATGGTCGATGCGCGGCAAACGTTGATCCCTGCCTGTTGGGAGCTTTTCGACCCCGGCGAGTGGCTCTATTCCGACAACTGCATATTGGATGCGGATCGGCATCGACGTTGAGCAGCGTCGTCGCGTGGCCGATCGGCCGGCAATCGCCAAAGGCTGCCTGGGAGATGATCTGGCCGCTCTGCTCGCCGAACTTGAGACCAGCGACTCTCGAACGCATGAACGTGGTATGAACGCATTCAGCATGTTGCGCAGCACCGTTTTGTCAGAGTGCGCCGACAAGATTGCCATCGTCGGCATTGGATGCCGATTGCCGGGCGGGATCGAGTCTCCGGATTCGCTTTGGGAATTTCTTTGCCGAGGCGGTGATGGTGTGCGCGATATTCCGGCAGACCGCTGGAACTCCGACGCTGTCTATGATCCCCAGCCGGAGACGCCCGGAAAATCGATATCGCGACGGGCGGGATTGCTCAACGAGGTTGCCTCGTTCGACGCGGCCTTCTTCGGCATTTCGCCGCGCGAAGCTGCGGTCATGGATCCACAGCAACGTTTGCTGCTCGAAGTCACGTGGCGCGCTCTCGAAGATGCCGGGATCCCCGCTGAGAATCTGGCGGGATCAAGGACAGGTGTTTATGTCGGCATTTCGCACAGCGACTATCACGGAATACAGCAGTTCGGCCGAAGACAGATAGATGTCCACACCGCGACCGGCGGCGCGCTCAGCATCGCTGCGAACCGACTGTCTCACCGGTTTGATTTGCGCGGTCCGAGCCTCGCGATCGACACAGCGTGTTCTTCATCGCTCGTAGCACTTCACATTGCGTGCACGGCGCTATTGACCGAGGAGTGCGACACCGCCCTTGTTGGTGGAGCGAGCGTCATTCTCACGCCGGACGTGACGATCACGTTCAGCCGAGCCGGAATGCTGTCCCCGGATGGCCGCTGCAAGGCATTCGATTCGCGCGCGAACGGCTACGTGCGCGGCGAGGGCGCCGGCATGGTCGTGCTCAAGAAGCTTTCGCGCGCTTCGCTTGATCAGGATCGCATTCACGCGGTTATCTGCAGCACGGCAGTCAACCAGGACGGGCACACCAGCACGATCACCGTGCCCAGCCGCGACGCGCAAATCAAGATGCTGCGGCAGGCCTGCGCGCGAGCCAACGTCCTCCCGAGCAAAGTTGGATATGTGGAGGCACATGGAACCGGAACGCCGGTGGGCGATCCGATCGAGGCCAGTGCGATCGGTACTGTTTTCGGCGAGGGGCGCAGCCCGGACAACGCCTGTATCATCGGGTCGATCAAGACGAATATTGGGCATCTTGAGCCGGCGGCCGGCATTGCCGGGTTGATCAAAGCGGCTCTCTGTGTGCGGCGAGGCGAAATACCCCCAAGCCTGCATTTTCAGAGCCCGAATCCCAATATTGATTTTTGCAAGCTCGGCATCCGCGTGCAGTGCAGTCATTCGCCGTGGCCCGGGAATACCGGATCAAGAATAGCGGTGGTCAATTCATTTGGCTTCGGCGGCACGAATGCGTGTACGATCGTCGAGCAACCGCCACGGAGCGCGGAGCCAAACTCAACTCCGGGCTCCGCGCGGCCGTGGCCGGTGCTCATTCCCCTGTCAGCGGCGAGCAAGACGGCCCTCCCGATAGTTTGCACACGGCTTGCCGACACGCTTGAGAAGGACCCGCAAGCATTTGACGACGTCATCGGAACGATGGCGCTGCGTCGATCACACTTCGATCATCGAATTGTAGTTGTTGCCGAGAACATTACCGGGTCGGTGCAGGCATTGCGTGATCTCGGAGCGGGCCGGACATCGGACGCTGCAATTTCTGGTCGACGAACAGACGGAAGACGCCTTGCATTCGTATTCACAGGACAAGGGTCGCAATGGTGGGGCATGGGGCGTGGGCTCCTGCAACGCGATCTCTTGGCCAAAGAGATCATCGAGGAATGCGACAGACATTTCTCACAGCGGTCCGGTTGGTCATTGATCGAGCAAATGATGCAACCTGCCGGCTGCTCGCGCATCAACGAGACCGCCATTGCGCAGCCGGCAACCTTCGCCTTGCAGGTTGCTCTGGCCAAGCGACTGGCCGAATGGGGCATCAAGGCCCAGGCCGTGGTCGGACACAGTATCGGCGAGATCGCGGCCGCCTATGTCGCCGGCGCTCTTTCGCTTTCACAAGCGGTCGACGTCGTGTACCACCGCAGTCGCCTGCAAGAGCGGGCCCGCCTCCAAGGCGGCATGGCGGCGGTGGGGCTGCCGGCGGAGTACGCCAGGACTTATCTCGAGAAATTTGACGGGAAGATCGAGGTTGCCGCGATCAATGGTCCCGAATTGGTGACTGTCGCAGGACCACGCTCCCTGATCGATCAATTCATCGCAGAGGTCGGGCGTGATCGAACGGACGTGCTGTGCCAACTCCTTCGCGTGGACTACGCCTTCCACAGCAGCCAGATGGATCCCTTCACAAGCGAACTGCGGGAGAGTCTGGCGGACCTACGGCCGAAGTCCGGGCAACTGCCTATGTTCTCGACGGTCACGGGCCAAGCCGTCGCAGGGCAGCAACTCGACAGCGATTACTGGTGTCGCAACATGCGGCAGCCCGTGTTATTCCAGCAGGCAATCGATCACGCGATCGAGGCGGAAATCGATACCTTCCTCGAGCTCGGCGCGCACCCGTCCCTGGGTGCGGCGGTACGTGCATGTCTCGCTAATCGTAATCGTGAAGGCATCACGATCGGGACTCTGCATCGCGAGCGGGAAGATACCGACTCGATAGCGTCAGCCGTTGCGTCGCTGCACGTAAATGGCATTCCCATCGACTGGGATGCGATCGTCAATCCCGATTGGAAGCTCATCGAGCTGTTCGGCTATCCGTTCGAGAAGAGGGTTCACTGGGCGGAGTCAGAGGAAAGTCGTTCGGCACGTCTCAAGGGCCCGGTCCATCCGCTGCTGGGCTATCGTTTGGAGTCCTGCGGACAGAGCTGGCAGTTCGAGATCGACGCGAAGAATCCGCGTTATCTGTACGACCATCGAATTGATGAGACCGTTGTCTTTCCTGCGGCCGGCTACATAGAGCTCATGCTGGCAGCCGCGCGTGAAGCGTTCGGCAGCGGCCCCTATGAACTCGAGTCGGTGACCTTTCATGAAGCGCTGTTTTTGGGCGCCGAAACCTCAATACTCCTGGAGACGTCGCTCGACGAAGCTCGTGGGGCGATCTCAATCCGCAGCCGTGAACGCGGTGATGGGACAGACTGGCTCGTGCGGGCCACCGCACGCGTTCGATCATGGCCGATTCCCGAAATTCCGGTTCCTCAGTGGTCGCCGAAAGTGGAGCCGCCGCCGCAAGTGGGCCGAGCAAGATTCTATCGGGACCTGGCGCGGGAAGGGCATACGTTCGGGCCAGCCTTTCAGGGCGTCGAAACGCTGTGGTACGCGGACGGATGCGCGCTCGGGAAGATAGCGTTTCCGCCGTCGGTCATCGACGACACAGCCTACCTACTTCACCCGGCCCAACTTGACTCCTGCTTGCAGGTCATCCGTGGGTTTCGTGACTTCGGCGCAAGTGCAAAGCCCGGCCCCACGATGGCGATTCCGAGCCGAATCGACGGCATTCGGGTCTACCGGAAGCCAACGGCGAGCACATTATTCGCCCGGGCGGAAGCGGTGGAGCAAACGTCGACACAGATCATCGCGAACATCATGATCTTTGACGACACCGGTCGGCTGGTTGCTACCATCGAGGGCTTCCGTTGTGTACGCGTCGCACGGTCAGTCAAGAAACGGCAGGACATCGTCGCAGAATTCTATCACGAGCGCTGGGTATCGCTGCCCGAGCTTGGCCAATTCGAATCACCAGACCCCAGTGGCTTCTGGGTCATCCTTGCCGACAAGGGCGGTATCGGCGAATGCCTGGCAAGGCAAATGGTCGAGTGCGGTGGTCAAGCTGTCCTTGTTTATCGCACGGGTCGCACCATGCGCGTGGCGGACGATCGGTTTGAAAGCACCGGCACTCCCGCGAGCCTGCGCCGCACCTTCGGCTCGATGAGCCGATCGCCCAGCCACGTTGTTCATCTATGGTCCCTGGACGAAAATGGCTTGCCGCCCACGGCCGTGAGCATGACTCGCGCGTGTGCCGGTGTGGAGGGCATGTTGGATGTCGCGCGCGCTCTCACGGGCTTGCCGAGCGCGCCCCGGTTCTGGGCCGTGACGTGCGGGGGAGTTGACCTGGACGGCAAGGCGGACTCGAGCTCGTTGGTTTTCCACGCTACCTTGACCGGATTTCTACGAAGCCTTGGCAACGAGCATCCGGAACTTCGCCCAACCCTGATCGATCTCGATCCTGCAGCTCTGTCAGCGGATGCGTTGCGCGATGAGATCGTTGCGGGCGGCGAAGAGTCGGAAATCGTTGTTCGCAAGGGACGGCGGTTTGGCGCCCGGCTTGAACCGCTGTCGGAGTCCTCGCTGCCGCCGCGCCGGCGACGGTGGAATTCAATCAGGCAAACGTCGGCTTTCCGCGCGTCGATGAGTTCGCCGGGACTGATAGAAAACCTGTCGCTGGTTGCTACGGACCGCCCGAAACCGGCGGCCGGCGAGGTGCTGGTTGAGGTGCGCGCGGTCGGGCTGAATTTCCGGGATCTGATGGCGGTGACCGGCCTCTTGCCTGAGGGGGCGGAAGCTCGGCCGGCTTGGCAGCATCTTGGTCTCGAATGTGCCGGCGTTATTGCGGCGATCGGCGAGGAAGTCGACACCAATCTGATTGGTCGACGCGTCGTCGCCATGACGCCAGGTTGCCTGGCCTCAAACATCGTTGTTCGCGCCGATGCGGTATTTCCGATCCCCCGTGGCCTCTCGTTTGCTACGGCCGCAGCGATACCGGTTGCGTTTGCCACGGCGCATTACGCGCTCATCACTCTAGGTCGCCTCAAACCGGCTGAGCGGGTGCTGGTGCACTCGGCCGCCGGAGGCGTCGGACTTGCCGCTGTCAGCGTTGCCAAGGCGTGCGGAGCCGAAATCCTGGCAACGGCGGGGAGTCACGACAAACGTCTCTATTTGCACAACCTCGGTATCGAGCACGTGTTCGACTCGAGGTCGCTCGATTTCGCCGACAACATTCTGTGGAAGACGGATGGTCGAGGCGTCGATGTCGTACTCAATTCCTTGTCCGGTCCATTCATGGAGAAGAGCCTTTCCGTCCTCGCCGCAGGGGGCCGGTTCTTGGAAATCGGCAAGCGGGATATCTACGCCAATTCGGCTCTTGGCCTTCATGCCATGCGAAACAATGGCACCTTTTACGCGATCGATCTGGCAAAGCTCGCGGTCGAGAATCCGGCATTAGTTCGCAGTGAAGTCGAAGCGGTTCTCAAAGGCTTGGCGCGATCGAAACTGCGACCGACACCGACCAGGACTTTTTCCATTGCAAAGATCGCGGATGCGTTTCGTCACATGTCGGACGGACGGCATATCGGCAAGTTCGTTGTGACATTCAACGATGACGAGATTCTTGTAGAGGAGCGATCGGACACGAACTCGCCGGTTGCACCGGACGCGACATATCTAATCACCGGTGGAACCGGTGGACTTGGCCTCCAGACCGCACAATGTCTCACCGACAACGGCGCGCGGTCACTCGTTCTGGTCGGAAGATCGCAGCGGGTCACAAGCGCCACAGAAGCTATATTGGATGCGTTACGGGCCGTCGGAGCCACCGTGACGGTTGTGAGCGCCGATGTCGGTACACGCGCGGGCGCACGCATCGCGATCCAGGCCGCGGAACGAATGGGCCGCCCGCTTCGGGGAGTGATTCACGCGGCAGGTACCATCGAGGACGCGCTGATCGGAAAACTGAGTTCCGACCAGATTCGGCGTGTCTTCAATGGGAAGGTACTAGGCGCCTGGCATCTCCACGAACTGACGCAATCAAAGCCGCTCGATTTCTTTGTCGTGTTTTCATCGATCGCGGCGGCCCTCGGTTCGCCGGGGCAGGCACACTATGCGGCAGCGAACCGGGCCCTCAATGCAATCGCGTCAATTCGCCGGAGCCGGCGCCTGCCGGCAACCTCGATCGCCTTCGGACCGGTGAGTGACCAAGGATATCTGACGCGGCGGCCCGATGTCAGGCGATACATCGAAAGTGTGGGGCTGCAGCCTTTTTCAGCGGCCGCGGCAATGGCCGGTCTCGAAACGATGCTGCGACACGATCCCTTGGACGTGGGCTTCGCACAGATCGATTGGTCGAGGCTCGCACAATCGTTTCCCTCGATCACCTCCGCGCCTCGAACCTCTGATCTGGTACAGCCATCCGCCGCCGGCAAGGACGGCTCGGATGGACAAGCCAGAGCCGCCATTCTTTCGTTACCCGAAACGCAGCAATATGGAATGGCCGTTGACTACCTGCAACGCAAGGTGGCGGCCGTTCTCAAGGTCGAACCCGCGCTGGTCGAACCCGGGCGGCGACTCCACGAGATGGGACTCGATTCGCTGACGGCATTCGAACTGAAAAACCGGATCGAAACGGACCTGGGAATTGCTCTTCCGCTCGGCAAGTTCCTGCAGAGACCGACCGTCTCTGCAATTGCCTCGACGATCCTGGACAACATCCGCAACGACGTTCGCTCCGAAGGCGATGCCGTGGAAACCGAATCGCTCGATCTAGAGATGTCGGTCGGGCAACAGGCCCTTTGGTTCATCAATCGACTGGACCCAGACAATCCTGCCTATGCCCTGGCGTCATGCGTTTCCTTCCGTCCGCATCTGAACAACGACTATATCGATGAGATCATTGAAAGTATTGTCTCGCGATACCAGAATTTGCGCGTTGCTTTCCCCAGCGACGGAATCGGGCCCGTTCCGACCCTACTTCCGGCAGTGGACTATCGACTTAGGAGACACGACTTATCCCATCTCGGCGAGGAGGACTTCTCGGCAGTGCTGACTGCAGAGGCCAACAAGCCGTTCGATCTCCAGGTCGGTCCATTGAGTCGCTTGCACCTGTTCCGACGGAGCGATCGCGATGTCCTGCTTCTGCAATTCCATCACATTGTGGCTGATGCCGCATCGATCGCGATCCTGTTGGATGAGGTGGTGGAGGGTTATTTTGCCCTGCAAGCGGGCGTGGCTCTGCCGGGCACCCGACAACGTGCGCACTTCGGACAATTCATCGCCTGGCAGCAGGCCCTGATTTCCGGCTTGGCGGGAGAGCAACACAAGTCGTATTGGCGCAAGCAGCTTGCGGGCGCACCGGCCTCGCTGCCAATTGCGACAGACTATCCGCGCACTGCCAATACGCTCGGTCCGGGCGCTGCGAGGAATTTCACCTTGAAAGGGGTAGTGGTCAAAGGCCTCAAAGGCCTGGCGCGGTCGGAAGGTACGACACTCTTTTCGATTCTGATGGCGGCATTCAATGTCTTGCTGCATCGCTATAGCGGTGCGTCTGATATCGTTGTCGGGACGCCGATGAGCGGCCGCACTAGACCGGAGTTCGAGAGGACGGTCGGCTATCTGGTCAATGCACTGCCCATCCGCACGCGAATTCTCGGCGGTCAATCATTCCAAAGCCTGCTTTCGGAAGTTGACGCAAACGTACGGAGCTCACTCGAGCACCAGGACTGTCCATTTGCAACGATCGTGCAGGATCTCGATCCGCCGCGAGACCCGGGCTGCTTTCCGATCTTTCAGATCATGTTCGGCATGGAGCGTTTCGACTCGACTGATCCCCGTGGCTTGGCCGCAACATTGCTGAACACCGCAGGCCCGGCGGTCCAGTACCGCGAGTTCACGGTTGAATCCGTGGCGGTTGCTCGAAGTCGAGCGCCAGTCGACATTACATTCACGATTGAGGAGTTCAATGATCAAATCTTCGGCGTCGTCGACTATCGCAGCGACCTCTGGGAGGAGCGCACGATCGCACAGGTTATCGACGATTACCGGGCGATCCTGCATCAGATCGTCGCCTCGCCTTTGTGCAAGGTTTCGGACTTCGTACTGAGCGGCACTGCCGGCAAACCGATCTGCGGGCCGGAACTCCCCGACCACCCGGACGTCGTTGCAACAATATCGGATGTGGCTGCAAGAATGCCTGACGCCGTCGCCATCACCGACAATTCCGGAGACCTCTCCTACGCGGCACTTGTTGGCAGGGCTCGCCGTTTGGCTCGCGTCTTGTCAGACCACAAGATAGGGCCCGGCGCGCGGGTGGGAATTTGTCTGCAGCGCACCCGCGACCTGCCGGTTGCGATGCTGGCGGTTCTGATCACCCGGGCGGCGTATGTGCCGCTCGATCCCTCCTATCCCGAGCGACGGCTCGCGACGATAATCACCGACGTTGCCCCGAACATCATCCTGGTCGATGAAAGGACGCGGGCGATCATTCCTGAAGGGTCGCCCGTGCGTCTGATCGAGGATAGCGACGATGCCGCTCCGCCGCTTGCTCCGACGCCGTTCCAAGACGACGACCTCGCTTACATAATTCACACATCGGGCTCGACGGGACGACCCATTGGAGTTGAGATTGGACGCGGAGCATTGGCCAACTTCCTTGCCGCCATGCGGCTGGAAATCCCGCTCTCGTCGAAAGATGCGCTGCTGGCGGTTACACCCTACTCGTTCGATATTTCGATCCTCGAGCTGCTTCTCCCCCTGACGGTTGGCGCTCGGGTCGTGATCGCGGATGAGGCGGTTGCGCGGGACGGCCGCAAGCTGTCGGAGCGGCTCGGTCGCGAGGATATTACCGTTATGCAGGCCACCCCGGCTACATGGCAAATGCTCATGGAGTGCAGCTGGAAGGGCAGCCCGCGGCTGAGAGCGCTTTGCGGCGGAGAAGCATTGCAGTCGGCGCTCGCTGCGAGGATTCTCGCCCGAACCGAAGCGCTCTGGAACCTGTATGGCCCGACCGAAACCACGATCTGGTCGACCTGTGCGCAAATTACCGGGTCGGCGCAGGTGGTCCCGATCGGCCGCCCGCTTGCTAACACCATATGCGTCATCGTCGATGAATCGCTCAAGCCGGTCGCCTCGGGTACTGCAGGCGAACTATTGATCGGCGGCGCCGGTCTCGCGCGAGGCTATCATAACGATCCGGTCCGCACGGCAAGTCGTTTCATCTGCGATCCACAGGATCCCAACGGAGCTCGGAAATTTTTTCGAACCGGAGATTTCGTACGGCTACGGCCAGATGACACGCTTCAATTCCTCGGCAGGCGCGACCAGCAGGTGAAGATTCGCGGATTTCGTGTCGAGCTCGGCGAAGTCGAAGCGACACTGCACAACCACCCCACGGTACGCGAGGCGGCAGTCGTCTCGATCGGCGACGACCTTGCAGACCGCCGGCTGGTGGCGTTTGTCGCCGCGGATGGTGGTGCCGATACGAACGCCGAGGTCTTCGGCGCATATCTGCGCGGCTTGCTGCCGCCGTACATGGTGCCCGACATCCGAATTGTCGCCGGCATTCCTCGCTTGCCGAATGGGAAGGCCGACAAGCAACGGCTTGCAGCCCAAGCGGCTGTCCAGACCGCAACCGTGGCGAACGCGGCCAAACCGACAGGCCCAATCGAAACCCGGCTGGTCGCGCTCCTGAAGGAGTTGCTGGGCCACGACCGTATCGGCGTCAACGACAACTTCTTCTCTCTGGGCGGAACGTCCTTGCTCGGGATGCGATATCTCACGCGCATCAACAGTATCTACAGTCTCAATCTCGGTGCTGCCGACCTGATGCGGGCTCCCACGGTTGGGTCGATGGGGCAACTGATCGCGGGCAACCTCGACGGCAAAAGGGCGACTGCGGCGCATAAAGCCCGCGAACGTCCAACTCCTCAAATGAGGGAGAAGCTCTGGCGGCCGCTGCCGATGTTGCGCGCCGAAGGATCGTTCGACGGGATCGATGCAGCGGCCATCGCTTATCTTCCGGACGATCTACTGGAAGCTGCTCGATGTGTCGGTGTTGAGACGCTTCTTCGTCGCCAGCTGACGGACGCCGGCGAGACACGGTGGGCGGCGGTTTGCCGCTCGCGATTGGGAACGATCGCGCTTGTCGTCGTTCCGCGATTTGGAAATGACCTCATCGCCGATCAGTCGATGGCCGTTCGTGCCTGCGACGCAGCGCTGGAGTTTGCGGCTCAACTCGGCGCAACCACCGCCGCGCTCACCGGGCTTATTCCGGCGGTGACGGATCTTGGGCGTGCTTTGAGAGCTCGCCCGGGCCTCTCCATAACGACGGGCCATGCGACGACCGCGAGCGCCGTTGTGCTGACGGCCATATCGGTGAGCGAGGCGGTCGGACGGAGGACCCACGACGGAGCGATTGCCTTCGTTGGCCTGGGCGCCATCGGAACGGCCACGCTTCGATTGATGCTGGACCGCGGAGCAATCCCGCAGCGACTTATCCTATGCGACGTGCCTGCCAAGGCCGGCGAGCTCGAACATCTGGCCGAGGAGATTCGCTCGGCGTTCGGATATCGCGGCGCTCTCGACGTTGTCTTGGCAGCCGGTTCCGTACCGCCTGAAATATACCAATGTCGGTTGATCATAGGCGCGACAAACATGCCCGGCGTTCTCGATGTCAAGCGGCTGGCTGCGGGGACCATTGTTGTCGACGACTCCTTCCCCCATTGCTTCGATTCCGAGCTTGCGATACATCGAATGACAAGCCAGAAGGACGTTCTGCTCGTGGATGGCGGTTTTGTCTTGCCGCGGGAGGCGATTGAATGGACCGTGGCTCTTCCGGAAAATTTTCCATCGCAATTTGACGCCTTGTTTGGATCGAATCTGCTTCCGCTGCAGAGCACGACCGCGATCACGGGCTGTATCCTCTCAGCGTTGCTGTCGAAGAGCCATGGGGCAACGGCTTCGGTGGGGCCGGTCGGGCTGAAGGCCTGCAGGGAGCACTGGGACGTGCTCGCGAGGCTGGGTATCGGCGCCGCGCCTCTGCGCTGCGGCTCCTGGTTGGTGCCCGAGACCAATCTTGCGAGCTTCCGGGATAGCTCGGCGGGAGGAGCATAGGTCCATGTTCTATGACACGGCGTTGTTCCCATTCACGACGATCCTTGAGCAGAACTGGAGAGCCATCCGGTCCGAGCTTGATGCGCTAAGAGCGCGAGAGTTCATGGATTGGCCGGAACATTCGCTCTACGGAGATCATGGGTGGGAGACGTTTGGTTTATATGCCTTCGGCCAGCGGCAGGCAGAGGGCTGTGCACGCTGCCCACAGACCGAGGGCGTGGTCCGGCAAATCCCAGGTCTCATGATGGCAGGGTTTTCCCGGCTGGCGCCGGGTGCTCACATCGTTCCACACTGTGGATATGAGGGATATTCGGGCTACGTGCTTCGCGTGCATCTCGGTCTCGACATTCCTGAGGACTGCGCCATCCGCGTCGGACCTGAAATCAGACATTGGGAGGAAGGCCGTTGTTTCGTCTTCGACGATGCGACCGAACACGAGGCATGGAACAACAGCACTCGCTCGCGGACCGTATTGCTGTGCGATTTCCTCAATCCGTTGCGCAAGCGTCCTCTGGTTCTAAACCCGAAGTTTACGCCGGAGCTCATTCGCTACATCGAGAGGGACTACCTTCCGAGCCGAGGATTCGGCCAGCGCATGATTTGGCATTTGTGGAAACTGACTAATCCGGGCCTGCTACGCCAAGCGCGCGCCAATGTGGCCCGCGATCGGTATTCTTGACGTTCTCCAGACCGTTTGGTGGCTTGTGGAACCCCCTGACTCTTGATTACCATGTGTCCCGGTGTGCAGGGAGCGCCTGTGTCGCTCATTGAATCATTCGTTCCAGGCGGTTCGCAGGTCATTGAAATGGGCCAGCGATACGTGGACTTTTTTGCTCATCAGTTGCAGAGCACCCTCCTCACGGCGGTGTTGATCGCTGTATTCACGTTCGCGGAATTGGTTTGGCCCGTCTCCCACCGCGCTACCGTGCGCGGACGGGCGATGAATATCCTCATAGGTCTGATCGTTTCTGTGTTTGCGTTTTTATGCACGCTGTTGCTGGCCTGGGTCGCCCAGCTGGTCTGGCGCGATGGTCTGATCGGGCTTGTCTTTCACAACTGGCGCCAACCCGGGCTCTTGGGACTTGCGCTTTCGGTCTTTGTCTACGGAGCGACGTGGGATTTCTTTCAATACTGGTTTCATCGGTGGCAACACGAGTCACCCGCGCTTTGGCCCACGCACCGCCTTCACCATAGCGATTCGGCGGTCAATACCACGACCGCCCTCCGTCGCAGTATCCTCGAGCTCCTACTGATCTTCGTCTTCATCCTTATCCCTACGGTAATCGTCGCCGGCGTCGATGAGATTGCCGCTCCCATCGCCTTCGCTATTTTTTACGGTTGGGGCTTCTTCAATCACGCCAATATCCGCCTGTCGCTCGGGCCGCTGACGCCGGTATTTTCCGGACCGCACTGGCATCGACTGCATCACGGCATCGATCCGGAATATCGCGACCGCAACTATGCCGCCTACTTTCCAATCATCGACCTTATATTCGGAACCTATCGCGAGCCGCGCAAGGACGAGTACCCGGCCACAGGAGTGACGGATGCGGTCGCAACGGCGCATCCCTTGCAGGACTGCATCCATCCTACACGACGCTGAGGTGGCCAAGTGCGCCCTAGCATGCTCGTATTGCGGTATTCGCTCACGAACGGTTTTCTCCTGTGCTTCATCGCAGCGCTGGTATTGGGGACTTGGCCCATTTGGGCAGTCCTGGGATTCGCGATGCTGACCGGCGGCGGAATCGACGAGGCAATCGGAGATGATCACTCGCAGCTCGGAGACGCGAGCAGGTTCTGTTTCGATGCCAACCTTTATGCAACGCTTCCGATGCTCACGACTATGACCTATCTCCTTGTCGCTTCCGAAAACCCTGTCCATTTGACTCGCGGTCACCGGCGAATCAGAACATGATCGTCGCATGATTGCAATCGGCCTCCTTTTCGTCCGCATGCTGTGCGATTACTTCAAGTCGCGGCGCCGGCTGGAAGCCGAAATCCTGGTACTGCGGCATCAACTCAGCGTCCTGCAGCAGCGCATGCCACATCGAGTGTGTTTGCGTTGGGCCGACCGGATCGTATTCATCTGGCTCTATCGTCGCTACCCTCGCATCCTTGACGCCATAACCATCGTCAGGCCCGACACGGTCGTCCGTTGGCATCGAATGGGCGTCTCCGCCTACTGGCGATGGAAGTCCCGTTCGCTCGGTGGCCGACCGCGGATCGGCAAAGAGGTACGCGACCTGATCCGGAGAATGAGTTTTGAGAACCCGCTCTGGGGCGCCACCAAGCTCCATGGCGAATTGCTCAAGCTCGGCATCGAGGTCGCTCAGTCCACGGTCTCGATCTATATGGTGCCGCGGCGAGATCGGCCGTTGCAAACGTGGAAGACCTTTCTTCGCAACCATATGGACGGGATTGCGTCGGTTGATCTGTTTGTGGTTCCGACGATTTCCTTTCAACAGCTCTACGCATTTCTTGTTCTTGGCCATCGACGGCGGAAGCTGCTGTGGTTTGCGGTGACCCAAAATCCCACGGCAGATTGGCTGGCGCGCCAAATGACCGAGGCGTTCCCGTGGGACAGCGGACCGAAATATCTCATCCGCGACAACGACAGAGCATTCGGGACGGCTTTCAAGGCTCGCATTCTAGCGATGGGCATTCGGGACCGGCCCACGTCATTCCGCTCGCCCTGGCAGAATGGATATGTCGAACGCTTAATCGAGTCGATCCGACGCGAGTGCACGGATCATTTGATCGTGTTCAACGCGGAGCACCTTCGAGGAATTCTTGCAAAATATGCTGCCTATTATAACGAAGGGCGAACTCACGTTTCGCTCGGGAAGGACGCTCCCTGCACGCGCCCAATCGAGCGGTTCGGAGACATTGTTGCGCATCCAATTCTTGGCGGGTTGCACCATCGGTATGCTCGAATCTAGTATTCGGAAGCGACACCAGTAAAAGCGTTAGACGCCGGACTGACGCCCCACAATATTGGTTGAGTAGCTCATCAACCCGCCGATCTCTGTAAATTCACGCTGCGAAAATGAGGTGGGAACCGCATGGCGCACCGCCGAATTGACCAATTGCACGCGCCGGCTGCTGAAAAAGGTGTCGCTGCTGACGAAAAGCGCGTCGTGCCGCTCGCGCACAAGTGTTGCGAAAGCCGCATCGATCTCCCGGCTGGTACTGGCGCTGAGAACGA
>Ga0137369_10002056_pt1 | contig 20493 bp, 21 predicted proteins | sample SagtaG_12_FD_104918 | JGI IMG/M metagenome (GOLD analysis project Ga0137369, IMG submission 104918) | Vadose zone soil microbial communities from Sagehorn Ranch, Mendocino, California, USA - Sage1_L_113_16 metaG | ecosystem: Environmental > Terrestrial > Soil > Vadose zone | place: USA... | reverse complement strand
TTTGCGCGGCTGATTCGGTTCGACAAGCGTGGGACCGGTCTTTCCGATCGCGCGGTTGGGCTGCCTGACTTTGAGGCGCGAATGGATGACGTGCGTGCCGTGATGGACGCCGTCGGTAGTGAGCGCGCGGCTTTGTTCGGCTATTCGGAGGGTGGTCCGCTCGCGATTCTGTTCGCCGCAACGTATCCGCAGCGGGTACGGGCGCTTGCGCTGTACGGAACCTACGCCAAGCGGACAGGGCCCGATAACGACTACCCGTGGTGCGAGACGGCGGAGGAACGGGCTGACTACGCGGCCGCGGTCGAACGCGAATGGGGCGTCGAAGCCGACCTCAGCCGTATGGCGCCGAGCGCCGACGAGTCGCTGGCGAGGTGGTGGATGGCGCGCGCGCGTGCGGCTGCAAGTCCCGGCTCGGCGCGTGACCTTGTGCTGATGAACTCGCAGGCCGACATTCGCGATGTCTTGCCGGCGGTGCAGGCGCCGACGCTGGTCATCCATCGCATCGGCGACCGCGACGCGCGCGTTGAGGAGGGCCGTTACCTCGCCGCGCACATCCCGGGCGCGCGGTTCGTCGAGCTCCCCGGGGACACGCACGTGCCGTTCTGGCAGCCCGACGACGTCGTCGACGAGGTCGAGGAGTTCCTCACGGGCGTGCGCCCTACGCGCGTCGGCGACCGCGTGCTCGCCACGATCCTTTTCACCGATCTCGTCGGATCGACTGAGCGTGCGGGCGCGCTCGGCGATCACGCATGGGCGGAGCTGCTCGGGCGCCACCACCAGCTCGTGCGACGCGAGCTTGCGCGGTTCGGCGGCGAAGAGATCGATACCGCCGGCGACGGGTTTCTCGTGCTGTTCGACGGACCCGCCCGAGCAATTCGTAGCGCGCTAGCGATCCGTGACGGTCTCGCCGAGCTCGGCCTCGAAGTGCGCGCGGGGGTTCACACCGGAGAGGTGGAGCGGCCGCGCGGCGGAGGGCCGCGAGGGATCTCGGTGCACACGGGTGCACGGATCGCTGCGGCAGGATCCGCCGGCGACGTTCTGGTGTCGGTGACGACGCGCGACCTCGTCGCTGGGTCGGGTCTCGCGTTTGCGGACCGCGGCGAAATCGAGCTGAAGGGTATCGGCGCGCGCCGGCTCTACGCTGCGACGGCCTGACTCAACGCGGCAGCGCAGGCGGAAGTCACAAGCCGGGCGCGGGAGGTCTTCACGCCAACGGACGCGGAGCTTTCGCTGTGATGACCGCCTGAGCGGAATATTGTCTCGCCAGCGGTGGCACCTGCGGCGGCCCTCCCTCAACCCATGCTCGCGCGCAGCGCGAAGCTTCCGTCGCGTGACGACTGGGCCTACGAGGTCAAATGGGACCGGTTCCGCGACCCGCGCGTGCCCCGCGAATGGGCGGCCACCGGGCATGGCGGCCCGCCCATTTGGTGCTGTCGAGTTGCGAGAGAGGCCGGTCTGCCCTCCGCAAGAGTAGGGCGAGCCGCACCGCAGACCCCTTTGGCCACCTCTAGGTTCGGGCCATGCCCATCCCTGGCGTCCAACACCAATCGCCGATCACCGCCGACATGCGGACGATCGTGCTCCCTGACGGCGCACGCGCCACCGTGCGCACGCTCGCCGGCGGCGAGGTAGCGGTCGTCCAAGAAGTGTTCGAGGGCATGAGCGAGCGTTCCCGCTACCAGCGCTTTATGGGCGCGAAGCCGACTCTCTCACAACGCGACTTGGAACTTCTGACGGCGATCGATCACGAGAACCACGAGGCTTTCATCGCCGTCGATCCGACGACGGGCACTGCCATTGGTGAGGCACACCTCGTGCGCGACCGTGAGGATCAAGCCGTCGGGGAGGTCGCCTTCGCGGTCACTGACGAGTGGCAGAACCGCCGGCTGGGAACACACCTCGCAGACCTTCTCGCCAAAAGAGCACGCGAGCTCGGCATCCAGCGACTCCGCGCCAATATGCTCGCAGAGAACTCGGGTTCCGGGGCGCTCATGCGCCGCATGGGACGCGTCGTCGCAAGAGCCTACGAAAAGGGTGCGCTCGAACTCGAGGTCGCGCTCGACTGAGGGCGACGGGCTCCCCAATCTCGTCTTTGCGGTCGTTCAGGCCTTCGGTGCCGGTCGGGCACGTACACTCGTCCGCCGGCGTTCTCAAGCTTCCGTGAAGAGGACGGGCCGGTGTTGCCTGAACTGACGCGGATCTTTGTACCCATGTTGTACCCATCTGAGCTGATCTCACCTGATCGAGCATGCTCGGAGGTGGCTTAGACAAGCCAATCTCACCTCAGATGACCTGGATCGGCTGGTCTCATAACCCGGAGGTCGCAGGTTCAAATCCTGCCCCGCTACTCGGAAGCCCGCCTGGTGCGGGCTTTCTGTTTCCGGTGGAATAGGGTTAGCTGGGGCCATCGAGATGCCTGAGCGTCCGACCGGCACCGTCATCTTCCTCTTCAGCGACATCGAAGCGTCGACCTGGCTGCTGCAACAACTCCGCGACCGGTACGACAATGTTCTTTCGACCCACGCCCGGCTGCTGCGTGCCGCGAGCGGAGGAGACGATCAACCCGCTCGTCTTCGATTTCACCAAGAGCGACCCGCCCAGGTTGGCCGCGGTGATCGCGCAGTGCGTCGTCGCGCTGGTCGCGATCGTCGGGGGCGCGGACATGTTCGTGGAGGCGCTGACCGCGGTGGCCCGGGACGCGGGCGTGGAGCCGCTCGTGCTCGCGCTCGTCATCGCCCCGTTCGCGACCGAGCTGCCGGAGAAGATCAACAGCGTCTTCTGGGCACGCGACGGCAAGGACGCGCTCGCCCTCGGCAACATCACCGGCGCGATGGTGTTCCAGTCGACGATCCCGCTCGCCTTCGGGCTCGCCTTCACGGAGTGGCACCTCAACGACTACTCGATCCTCACGTCCGTGCTCGCGCTCGCCGGCGGCGCACTCGCGATCTTCGAGCTCCAGATCAGGAAGCGCTTCCTCGGCCGCGCCGTGATCGCCTGGGCGGTGCTCTACGCCTCGTTCGTCGTCTACGTCGTCGGGACCGCCTGACCTCCGTCTCGCTCCCAGAAGTAGACCTCTGGCGCGCGATGCAACGGGCCGTCGAAGAGTGGGAGCCAGGGACTGATGGCAGTCGAGCTCACCGGGTCGTTGAAGATCGCTCTGATCGACTCGTCTGCGTCCGGGCCCTCGAAGAAGAAGATGACCTCGGCCTCCGACATGAAGATCGCCACGCGGTCGAAGGCCGGCTCCGCGGCATGGGAACTCGGGTCTCGGGCCAGAAGCTCCCGGGCTCGCTCACGGCCGTCGGTCCTCAAGCGAGCCAACAAGACGACCCGATCCATGGCGTCAAGCGTAGCGGTGCGTAGCGGAAACACTGTGGTAGGACTCCGGGACGTCCACGATGCGATGCCGCGCGGCGCTCGAGCACGATCGGAGCCATGGTCATGCATCGCAATGGTCTTGCATCCGTGGTCTTCTCGAGATCGCCGCGCAGCAAGCCGCCTGCTACTCCTGGCCGGGGCAGCTCGAGGAAGCGCCTGCCGACCTCGGCTCGCCCCAGTGCCAGGACTGCCGAGATGCGCGCCGGCCGATCAGCTCAGAACGATTCCTCGCCCTCAGTCCGCGCGTCGTCGACGGGATCGACGTTGCCGCGATCGCCGAGCAGCATCGCGATGTTGGTGCCCCAGGCGCCGAACTCGACGGCATGAGCTGGGCGGCGTGAGCACGCTGAAGCTCGTCGACGTTCCCGCCGTTAAGCTCAAGCGCGTGAAACCTGCCTTCCGCCTGCTTCTGCGCATCCTTGGAATCGGTGCACTCGTCGCCGGCGGGCTTGCGATCGCGGTCGCCGCGCTCGCGGCGGCGATTCTCCTCGGGCCGCTGCTGTTCTGGCTCGCCTGGAACGTGCTCGACTTCGGTCCCGCGATCGGTCTGCCCGAGCTCGGCTTCTGGGCGATCGTGCTCGCAACGCTGTTCCTCGTGGTCGGCTGGTTCCCCAAAGTCGTGATCACCGCGATCGTCTTCCTGATCGATCCCTCCTGGTTTCACGGCGCCGCGCGCGTGCACTGGCCCGAGCCGACCTTTCGCAACTTCGTCGCCGTCGCGATCCTCGCACTCCTCGCGTCGCGACCCCATGCACAAGCACAGAAAGGGCGGCGGCGCGACAAGACCTGATGGGCTGAGTGAGCCGATTTCAGGAGCCGGTGGCCGGCAGGGGCACCGCGCGCGTACGCGCGCGGGCTTCGCGCCACCAGATGATCTCGTACGCATGCAGCGCCACCCAGACGGCGGCCACGAGCGTGAGCGCAGCGAGCGCCGGCACGGCTAGGGCGACCGGGAACAGCAACGCGCAGACGACTCCCGCGAGGAAGCGACCGCGGCCGAGCGTGCGGGACACACGCAGGCGGAGCGCGACGTACGCGAACAGGTAGAGCGCCGAGCCGCCGCAGAGGCCAAGCGCCGAGATCGTGTCGAGTTCGTCGCCGACATGCGCGAGCGTCGTCTCCATCGCGAACGCGAAGAGGACGATGCCCGCCACCATCGGCAGATGTAGGTACGTGTAGACATCGCGCGCAAGGGCGGTGCGCTGCGCGCCGCGTCGGTCGGCGAGCATTTGCTGTCCGCGGATCGGGAAGAAGTCGAAGTACGCCAACCAGAACGAGGTCGCCACAACTAGCCCGAGTACGGCGGAGACGATCACGCCGGTGCCGAGTGCGGTCTCCCTCGCCCCGAGGCCGATGGCGACCAAGGACTCGCCGATCGCGATGATCACGATCAGCCCGTGACGCTCGACGAAGTGCGTGGGCTGCACGCGCCAACCGCTCATCCCACCGAGAAGGGGCCCGAACAAGCCGACGGCGAGCGCGGCCAACCAGAGCGTCGGCCTGATCCCGCCGTGAGCGAATCCCGCGGCGATGATCAGCGACGCGCCGGCGACGGCCGATGGAGCGATCCGCAGGATCGCCGCGAACAGCTCTCGGTCGCCGCGTGCTGCGAGCGCGTAGAGCGTGAGATGCATGACGGTCACGATCAGGAACGCAACCCCGAAAACGACACCGTGACGCCCGAACGCGTCGGGGACAGCCAGCGCGGCGACGAACAGCGCCGCCATCGCCACCAGCATCGCCCCCCACACTGCGCCCACACCGGGATCGACGGTGTTGGTCAACCAGGCGTAGGAGACCCACGCCCACCAGAGCACGCTGAGGATCAGCAGACCGTGCCCGAGCCCACACGCAGGTTGAGACGATGGGACGAGACGCCGTTCTCGTGGAAGATGCAGCACGGCTCCGACCGCGTGCCCGGCCCCACCGCACCGGTCACACTCCATCAGGACCTGTACCCGTTACGCCTCGGGCGGCCTGGTTACCTACATGCGGGCCGGCCAGCGGTTGTGGGCCGGGCAGCAGACGAAAGGCGGCTGGATGCGCGCGCCTGAGCTCGCCCCTGGACAAGAGACGCTGAGGGCAGCGCTGATCAAGGCAGGACTGCCCAAGACTGCTGCCGTCCGTACTGCGAACTCGGCATGGCGGACCGTCGGCTGGGTCGCCGGCGTCATGGTCGCGGCCGCGCTCGCTGCAGCCGCGCTCTTGGCGCTGCCCCGGCGCCTGCGCGCAGTTCCGACGAGGTCGTAACCCCGCCGAAGATCGGACTTACGGAAGACGCAATTTCGTAAGTTCTATTGACTTCTTTCGTAAGTGATCGTAAGTTCGTGCCTTCCGTTACTCCCGACAAGGAGGACGTGCTGGGCACCGACCGTGATGGTTCGCCCCTCGGCTCGACTGCCGGTGAGCGGATGGACCGCGTCCTGGAGTTGCTCGAGACGCACGAGGTCGTCACCGTGGCGGAGCTCTCTCACGTCTTTGGCGTGTCGGAGGTGACCGTGCGCAACGATCTCGGGATCCTCGCGGGAAAGGGGCTCGTCGCGCGGATTCGCGGCGGGGCCCGCGCGCTCCAGCGGGGGCAGTCTGAGGTCGCGTTCGACGTGCGGCTTCGCGTTCAGCACGACGAGAAGCGCGCGATCGCGCGCGCGGCGGCCGCGATGGTCGGCGACGGCGAGGCGGTCGCGCTCGACTCGAGCACCACCGCCTACTACATCGCCCTGGAGCTGCGCGAGAAGAAGGAGCTCGTCGTCGTGACGAACGGCCTTCGGGTCGCGTCGGCGCTTGCGGACGCACCCGGGGTGAGCGTGATCGTCCCGGGCGGTGTCCTGCGGCTCGCGGCGATGTCGCTCGTCGGGGATTTCGCGTCGAGTGTCTTGCGCAACACGAGCATCGACAAGGGGTTCTTCGGCGCACGCGGGATCAGCCTCAAAAGGGGACTGATGGACCTCAATCCAGAGGAGGTGCGCATCAAGCGCGAGCTGGCCGAGGTGTGCGAGCGCGTCATCGGGGTCTTCGACCACACGAAATGGCGTCGCACCGCGCTGCTCTCATTCGTGCCAACAGACCGTATCGACGCGATCGTCACTGACGCGCTGACGCCGGTAGAGCTCCTCGAGGAGTGGCGAGAGCGCGGCGTCGAGGTCGTCGCGGCTGCACCGCGATCTCGTACTGCCCACGATCCCGGGGAGGTGGCGGACACGATCGGGAGCGTGTGAACGACGTTGCCTAACCCAAGCCATTTCGGCGTCTGCGAAAGGACATGAAGTGAAGATCCGCGCAATGAAGCAAGTCACGACGATCGGGGCCCTCTGCCTCGTCGGCGGGATGCTGCTGACGACCGCGTCGGCGGCGACCTCCCTCAAGACCGGCCTGAAGGTCTTCGTCATCCCGAAGAACCTCGGCAACCCGTACTTCACGACCGCCGACAGCGTCAAGTCGGGCGGTGCCCTGAAGGCGCTTCAGGAGCTCAGGGCGAAGGGCAGCGAGACGAGCGGCACGCAAGCGACTGCCGCCTCGCAGATTCCGGCGATCCAGGCCGCGATCACGAAGGGTGCCAACGCGCTTATCGTCTCCGCGACGGACGCGTCGGCGCTGTGCCCGACTCTGAAGCAGGCGATGGCGCGCAAGATCACGGTCATCACGTACGACTCGGACGCACCGGCTTGCCGAAGCGTGTTCATCAACCAGGCGAACTCGAAGCAGATCGGAACGAGCCAGGTCGACCTCCTCGCCAAGCAGCTCAAGAAGACGGGGGAGGTCGCCATCGTCTCCGCGGCTGCCTCCGCGACGAACCAGAATGTCTGGATCGGCTACATGAAGACGCAGCTGAAGAAGTACCCGAAGATGAAGCTCGTCGACGTCGTGTACGGCAATGACGATCCAACGGTCTCGACGCAGGTCACCCAGGGGCTGCTCCAGAAGCACCCGAACCTGAAGGGGATCATCTCGCCGACGACGGTCGGGATCGCCGCGGCCGCTGCCGTGCTCGACACGGCGAAGTACCGCGGGAAGATCAAGCTGACGGGGCTCGGGACGCCGAACGCGCTGCGCAAGTACGTCAAGGACGGGACGATCATCGCGTTCGAGCTCTGGAACCCGGCCGACCTTGGCTACCTCGCGGCCTACGCGGCAGTGAACCATGCGTCGGGCACGATCACCGGCAAGGCCGGCCAGTCCTTCAAGGCTGGACGGCTTGGCACATACAAGGTCGGCGCGAAGAGCACCGTCCTCCTCGGGCCGCCGTTCGTGTTCAACAAGGCGAACATCGACAAGTTCCACTTCTAGGAGCGCACGGGCGTGCCGGCTTATCCTCCGGCCGGCACGCTCCCTCCTTTCGGAACTCTGACGTGACCGAACAGCAGCAGCCGGTCCTCTCACTCGAACACGCATCGAAGGCGTTCGGTGCGATCCACGCGCTCGAGGACGTCTCGATCCACCTCTATCCGGGCGAGGTCCACGGGCTGGTCGGTGAGAACGGCGCCGGGAAGTCGACACTCGTGAAGATCCTCGGCGGCGTCCACCTCCCGGACGCCGGTGCACTCCGGATCGACCGGCGCGAGGTCGTGCTGAAGGGACCCGCCGCCTCACGCGACGCCGGCGTCGCGATCATCTACCAGGAGCCGATCATGTTCCCGGACCTGACCGTCGCGGAGAACATCTTCATCGGCCGGCAACCGCTCCGCGCGGGCCGGCGCATCGACGCCCGCGGGATGAACGCGCTGGCGGCGGGGATGTTCGAGCGGCTCGGCGTCCCGATCGATCCGGAGCGGATCGCCCGTGGGCTCTCGATCGCCGAGCAGCAGATCGTCGAGATCGCGAAGGCGTTGTCACTCGACGCGAAGGTGATCGTGATGGACGAGCCCACCGCGGCGCTGTCGGCCGTGGAAGTGGAGCTGTTGTTCGCAGTGGTGGAGACGCTCCGGTCGAGCGGGGTTGCGGTTCTGTTCATCTCGCACCGGCTGGAAGAGGTCTTCAGCCTCTGCCGGCGCGTAACCGTCCTCCGCGACGGGCGGCTGGTGCTCTCACGGGACCTTGCCGGTCTCACCGGCGATGACCTCGTTCGCGCAATGGTCGGTCGTGACCTGCCGGAACGCGTTCCACAGGACCAGAACATCGGCGACACGGTTCTGCGCGTCGAGCGCCTGACCCGTGAAGGTGTCTTCGTCGACGTCTCGTTCGAAGTGCGCTCCGGTGAGATCGTGGCGCTCGCCGGGCTCGTCGGTGCCGGCCGCAGCGAGGTCGCGTGCGCGATCTTCGGCATCGACCGTTACGAGGCCGGCAGCGTGACCGTCAACGGGAAGCCTCTACGGCGAGGATCTCCGACCTCGGCGATGGGAACGGGGATCGGTCTCGTGCCGGAGGACCGGCGCCAGCAGGGGCTCGTGATGGAGATGTCGATCGGGCGGAACATCACGCTCGCGTCGCTGTCGCGGCTTCGGCGGATGGGATTCATCCGCGCCGCCGCCGAACAGCGGTTCGCGCGCGACTGGGCAGCGCGTCTGCAGGTCAAGTTCGGTCGGCTCGGCAATCCGATGACGTCACTGTCGGGCGGCAACCAGCAGAAGGTCGTGCTCGCGAAATGGCTCGCCCGCCGGCCCGCGCTCCTGATCGTCGACGAGCCGACACGCGGCATCGACATCGCGACGAAGGCCGAGGTCCACCGCCTGCTCGAGGAGCTTGCCGGGGAAGGTGTGGCAGTACTCGTGATCTCTTCGGAGCTGCCCGAGGTGCTGCGCCTGGCAGACCGCATCCTCGTAATGCGGGAGGGGCGCCTCGTCGCAGAGTTCGGCCACGCGGACGCCTCGGAGGAGACGATCGTCGCCGCCGCAACCGGACAGGTCGAACAGGCAGCGGCGTGACGACGGTCGGAGCAACCACCACGCCCCTCGGCGACGTCACGAACGCCCGCCGGCTCGTCGATCTTGTCTTCCGCGCCCGCGAGTTCGGCATCGTCGTGGTGCTCGCGATCCTCGTGTTCGCGACCGCGAGCATCGAGTCCCGCTTCCTGGACCTCAGCAACGTCCAGTTCATCCTCGTCGACACGACGATTTTCGCGCTGCTCGCGCTCGGTCAGACGATGGTCGTCCTGACGCGCAACGTCGATCTGTCGATCGGATCGGTGCTGGGGCTGTCCGCCTTCCTGTCCGCCGATCTGTTCGGGCACCACCAGGGGATTCCGATCGCGCTTGTCTTTCTCGCCGGCCTCGGGATCGGCGCCGGGTGCGGCTTGGCGAACGGCTTCCTCACCGTTGTGGGGCGTGTGCCGAGCCTCGTCGTCACGCTCGCGATGCTCTACATCATTCGGGGGATCGACGTGCTCGTCGTCGGCGGCGGACAGGTCGTCGCGAGCTCGCTTCCGAACTCGTTCATCGAGATTCCAAAGAAGACGGTGGTCGGGATCCCGGTGCTCGCGATCGTCGTTGCCGGCGTGGTCGCTCTCGGCGCCTACTACCTCCGCTCCTTCCGCTCCGGCCGCGAGCTGTACGCGATCGGCTCGAACCCCGACGCCGCGCGGCTCGCGGGCATCCCAAGCGGGAGGCGGGTCTTCACGGCGTTCCTCGTCAGCGGCGCGATCGCCGGCATCGCGGGTGTCCTCTACGCCGCGAAGTACGGGACGATCGACTCGACGGCGGGTAGCGGCTACGAGCTCCAGGTGATCGCCGCGGTCGTCGTGGGCGGCGTCGCGATCTTCGGCGGGAGCGGGAGTGTCGTCGGCGCGGCCCTCGGCGCGCTGCTCCTGAACACGATTCTGTCGGCGCTGTACGTGCTCGGCGTCTCGCCGTTCTGGAACCAGGCGATCGCGGGCGCGCTATTGCTCGGCGCGATCGCTCTCGACCGGGGAATCTCGCTCTGGCTGGCCGCGGCCCTGCGCAAGAGGAGGACCCACCTTGGCGCGTGAGCGCGTGCGTTCGCTGGTGCGCTGGGAGGTCGGCCTCGTCTTTGCGCTCGCGGCGGTGATCGCGTTCGGGGTCCATTCCTCTCCACAGTTCACGACGAGTTTCAACGTCTTCTACCTCAACCTCTCGATCGGCGAGATCGCAATCATGGCGCTGCCGATGACGCTGCTGATCGTCACGGGGGAGATCGACCTCTCGGTCGCGTCGGTCCTCGGCATGTCCAGCGCGCTGGTGGGCGACCTCTACAGCCGTGGCTGGTCGATGCCGCTCGTGATCGGCACCGTGCTCGTCGTCGGCGCGGTGGCCGGTTGGTTCAACGGGTTCCTCGTGACGCGGGTCGGGCTGCCGTCGCTCGCCGTCACGATCGGGACGCTCACCCTCTATCGCGGCATCGCCGTGATCGTGCTCGGTCCCGACACGGTCTCGAGCTTCCCGGAGAAGTACACGAACCTGGGCGTGACGCCGCTGCCGCACACGGGCGGCTATCTCTCCTACTCCGTCGGCATCTTCATCGTCCTTGCCATCGTGTTCGGCGTCTTCCTGCATGCCACGTCGGGCGGTCGCTCGCTGTTCGTGATGGGGGCGAACGAAGAGGCGGCACGTTACGCCGGGATCAGGGTCAAGCGAACGAAGCTGGTTCTGTTCACCGTCTCCGGGATCGTCTGTGCGCTCGCAGGCATTCTCTACACGTTCCGTCTCTCGACCGCCGTGCAGGACAACGGCATCGGGCTCGAGTTGAGCGTCGTGACCGTCGTGCTGCTCGGCGGAGTGTCGATCTTCGGCGGACGAGGGACGATTATCGGCGTCGTGCTCGCGATCGCCGTGTTTGCCGGTCTCCAGAATGCGCTCTTCCTGACCGACTTCGAGCAGCGGGCGATGGGTGTCGTCACGGGCACGCTCTTGCTGCTCAGCGTCCTGATCCCGAACTTCTCCGCGTTCGTCGCGCGCGGCCGCGAGTTCGTGCGCCGGCGCGGGCTGCGGGCCGACGGTGGCGAACCCGCTGTGCAGGAGGCGTCGTGAGCGGCACCGTGCACGTCGCGTTCGACCTCGGCGCAGAGAGCGGGCGCGCCATGGTGGCGCGCTTCGACGGCGACCGGATCGAGCTGGAAGAGGTGCGGCGCTTCGCGACTCCGTCGGTGCGGCTGCCGGACGGGCTGTACTGGGACGCACTGGGCCTTTTCTCCGAGCTGACGTCGGCGCTCGCAGCCGTGCGGGCGTCGGGTGAGCGCGTCCGCAGCGTCGGCGTGGATTCCTGGGCCGTCGACTTCGGCTTGCTCGACCGCGGCGGCGCACTGATCGCGAATCCGCTCTCGTACCGCGACGGTCGCGGCGCCTCGTTCATGCGGGAGGCGCTGAGCCGTGTTCCGGCGGAGGACATCTACGCGACCACCGGGATCCAGTTCCTGCCGATCAACACGCTCTTCCAGTTGCTCGCGCTCGAGGGGATGCTCGACCGGGCGGAGACGCTACTGCTCATTCCGGATCTGCTCGCTTACTGGCTGACGGGCGAACGGCATGTGGAGGTGACGAACGGGAGCACGACGCAGCTGCTCGACGCGCGCAAAGCGGACTGGGCCTTCGAGCTGATCCGGCGTTTCGGCCTTCCCGAGCGGATCTTCCCCTCGATCGTCGAGCCGGGCTCGATCCTCGGCGGCCTGCTCCCGCACGTCGCGGAGGCGACTGGGCTTCCGCGGGCGACGGCGCTCGCCGTCGTCGCGTCGCACGACACTGCGTCGGCGGTCGTTGCGGCGCCGCTCGCTTCCGCGAATGCCGCCTACATCTCGAGCGGGACGTGGTCGCTCGTCGGCGTAGAGTCGTCGGAACCGGTGCTCACAGCGCGCGCCCTCGCCGCGAACCTGACCAACGAGCGCGGCTTCGGCGGCACGACGCGCCTGCTCAAGAACGTGATGGGCCTCTGGCTCGTGCAGGAATGTCGCCGGGCGTGGGGCGACGCGGCCGGCTACGCGGAGCTGACGGAGCTGGCGGCCTCCGCACCCGGCGGTGTGCTCTTCGATCCGGACCTGCCGGAGTTGCTCACACCGGGCGACATGCCGGCGCGAATCCGCGCGGCGTGCCTCGAGCTTCCCGACGAGCGTCCGGCGATCATTCGTGCGATCTTCGAGAGCCTGGCCTGCAAGTATCGCCACGTGCTCGACGAGATCGAGGACGTCACCGGCCGGACGATCGACACGGTGCACGTGATCGGCGGCGGCGCGCAAAACACGTTCCTGTGCCAGCTGACGGCGAACGTCTCGCGGCGCCTCGTCCTGGCCGGACCGGTGGAGGCCGCGGCGCTCGGAAACGTGCTCGTCCAGCTGCATGCGTTCGGGGACGTCGGATCGCTCCCCGAGATGCGCGAGGTCGTGCGGCGTTCGACCGATGTGGTGAGGTACGAGCCGGATCCTCCCGAGCGGTGGACGGCGCTCTATGAACGGTTCCAGACCGTCGTCGGATCGGAGGTGCTGGCGCGATGAACGGTTACGAGTTACTCGCCGAGAAGCTCGGCGACGACGTCGCGCGAGTCGAAGCAGCGCTGCGTGCGCAGGAGCTCGAGACGCCGTCGTGGGCGCTCGGCAACTCGGGCACGAGGTTCGGAGTGTTCGCGCAGCCCGGCGTACCTCGGGACCCCTTCGAGAAGCTCGAGGATGCCGCCGAGGTGCATCGCCACACCGGAATCGCGCCGTCGGTGGCGCTGCACATCCCGTGGGACCGCGTCGACGACTTCGACGCGCTGAGCGACCGCGCCCAAGAGCTCGGCCTACGCCTCGGCGCAATCAACCCGAACCTCTTCCAGGAGCCCGAGTACAAGCTGGGCAGCGTCTGCAACCCCGATCCCTCCGTTCGTCGCCGCGCCGTCGAGCACATCCGCGACTGCATCGAGGTCGCGACCCGAGTCGGCTCCGACGCGATCTCGCTCTGGCTCGCCGACGGGACAAACTATCCGGGTCAGGACTCGCTGCCGGCCCGCCGACGGCGGCTGCTCGACGCGCTGCACCAGGTCTACGACGCCCTCGGCGACGACATGGAGCTGCTCGTCGAGTACAAGCTCTACGAGCCCGCGTTCTACGCGACCGATCTCGCCGATTGGGGCTCGGCGCTGCTCGTCTGCCAGGAGCTCGGCGACCGCGCGAACGTGCTCGTCGACCTCGGCCACCACGCGCAGGGTGTGAACATCGAGCAGATCGTCTCGCTCCTGCACGGCGCAGGGCGGCTCGGCGGCTTCCACTTCAACGACCGCAAATACGGCGACGACGACCTGATCGTCGGCTCGATCGACCCCTTCCAGCTCTTCCGGATCTTCTTCGAGCTCGTCGAGGTGGGTGCGTTCGCGAGCGGCGTGCGCTTCACCGTCGACCAGTCCCACAACGTCGAGCCGAAGATCGAGGCGATGATCCAGACAGTCATGAACCTCCAGGAGGCGTACGCGAAGGCGCTGCTCGTCGACCGGCAAGCGCTGGAGACGGCTCAGGCCGAGGGGGACGTCCTCGAGGCGAATCGCGTCCTCACTGATGCCTTCAGCACCGACGTGCGGCCTCTGTGCGCGAAGGTCCGCGAGCAGCTCGGCGCCTCTCACGACCCCATCGGTGCCTTTCGGGCGAGTGGTTACGGCGAACGCGTCGCGCAGGCGCGCGCGCACGGAACGGCGGCGGCGTGGCGTTGACGACTCCTCCCACCTTCGCAAACCGCTGGGATCCGCCGGGCGCGCTCGGCGAGCTCGACGCGCTCGTGTACCGGTCGAACCTGCTCGCTTCGGATCGTGCCCTCGTCAACTTCGGCGGCGGCAACACGTCCGTGAAGGTGAGCGAGGCCGATCACACCGGGCGCGCGACGACGGTGCTGTGGGTGAAGGGATCCGGCAGCGATCTCGCGACGATCGTCGCCGGCGGGTTTACGGGGCTGCGCCTCGAAGAGATCTTGCCGCTCGCAACCCGCGACGCGATGAGCGACGAGGAGATGGTCGCGTATCTCGCCCGCTGCCAGCTGGATCCCGCGATGCCGCGGCCGTCGATCGAGACGCTCCTGCACGCGTTCGTCCCGCACGCGCACGTCGACCACACGCACCCGGACGCGATCGGGGCGATCGTCGGGACGGTCGACGGCGAGCAGCTTGCAGAGGAGTGCTTCGGACCGGACGCCGTCTGGATTCCGTACCTGCGCCCCGGCTTCGCGCTCTCGAAGCTCGTTGCAGAAGCGGTCGCCGACCATCCCGAGGCGAAGCTGGTGCTGCTCGCGAAGCACGGGCTGGTCACGTGGGGTGACACCGCGGAAGAGTCGTATGCGGCGACGCTCGAGGCGATCAATCGCGCCGCCGCGTTCACCTCCGAGCGCACGGGGGAGCAGAAGCCGTTCGGCGGCCGGCGCGTCGAGCCGATCGCGGAGCGCGAGGAGCTCCTCGCGGCGGTGCTTCCCGCACTGAGGGGCGCGGTCTCGGTCGACGGCCCGCGGATCCTGCAGGTCGACACTTCGCCGGAGGTCCTGGAGTTCGCCTGCGGCAGCGATTCGCCGGAGCTGTCCCAGGTCGGCGCGGCCTGCCCCGACCACCTCGTGCACACGAGACGCCGCCCGGTCTGGGTCGAGTTCGACCCTCGTGCGGAGGACGCGACGGTGCTGAAGGCGCGGATCACCCAGCGTGTTCGCGAATGGCAGGAGCGCGAGCGGGAGTACTTCGAGCAGTACCGCATCGACGATGCGTTGAGCGACCCGAGTCCGCGCGTCGTCCTGATCGAGGGAGTGGGGCTCGTGTCGATCGGCCGGACGCTGAAAGCCGCCGGCCTCGCGCGCGATCTGTTCCACCGCGCGATCAACGTCATGCGGTCGGCGTCCGCGCTGGGCGGGTTCGTCTCGCTCACGGACGAAGAATCGTTCGCCGTCGAATACTGGCCGCTCGAGCTCTACAAGCTCTCGCTCGCGCCGCCGGCGCGCGAGCTCCAGGGCTCCGTCGCGCTGATCACGGGCGCGGCCGGCGGGATCGGAAGCGCCGTCGCTCGCGCGCTCGCGGTCGAGGGCGCGTGCATCGTCGTCACTGATCTGGACGCCGAGGGCGCGCGCGCGGTCACGGAAGAGCTGGGCGACGTTGCGACAGCGGTGCGTGCAGACGTGCTCGACGAGGCGTCGATCGTCGACACGTATCGTGCAGCCGTGCTCGCGTTCGGCGGCATCGACGTCGTCGTCTCGAACGCAGGGATCGCGTCGAGCGCACCGCTCGAGGACACGACGCTCGACCTGTGGGACCGCAACAACGACATCCTCGCGCGCGGCTACTTCCTCGTCGCCCGTGAGGCCGCGCGCGTCTTGCGCGAGCAGGGAACGGGCGGCAGCATCGTCTTCATCGGGTCGAAGAACGCGCTCGCACCGGGCAAGAACGCGGCGGCCTATTCCGCTGCGAAGGCGGCGTCGCTCCACCTCGCTCGGTGTCTCGCGGAGGAGCTCGGTTCCGACCGCATCCGCGTCAACACCGTCAACCCCGACGCCGTCCTGGAAGGGTCGCGGATCTGGGACTCGGCCTGGCGCGAGGAGCGGGCACGTGCCTACGGCATCCCGCCCGACGAGCTCGAAGAGCACTACCGCGCGCGCACGACCCTCAAGGTGAACGTCCTCCCGGCGGACATCGCGGAGGCCGTCCTCTACTTCGCGTCGCCGCGGCGGGCCGCGAAGAGCACGGGCAACATCCTCAACGTCGACGGCGGCGTGGCGCTGGCGTACCCGCGCTGACGACGTGCGCATCGGACTCTTTGTCACCTGCCTCGGGGACACGTTGTTCCCCGAGGCGCCGAAGGCGACCGTGACGGTGCTGGAGCGACTCGGGCACGAGGTGGTCTTTCCGCAGGAGCAGACGTGCTGCGGCCAGCTCCACCTGAATAGCGGTTATCGCGACGACGCGCTGGCCCTGGCGGGTCGCTTCGCGCGCATCTTCGACGGGTTCGACGCCGTCGTGTCGCCGTCGTCGTCGTGCGTGGGCGCGGTGCGGGAGCTGAGCCCCGAGGCAGCGCCCCGTGTCTTCGAGCTCTCGGAGTTCCTCGTCGGGAAGCTGGGGGTGGAGGACGTGGGGGCGTACTTCCCGCACCGCGTCACCTACCACCCGACGTGCCATTCGCTGCGGGTTGCGCGCGTCGGCGACGCACCGCTACGGCTCCTCCGCGCCGTGCGCGGACTCGAGCTCGTCGAGCTCCCGGAGGCGGAGGAGTGCTGCGGCTTCGGCGGCACCTTCGCCGTCAAGAACGCAGACACCTCGACGGCGATGGTCTCCGATAAGTGCCGCGCTGTACTGTCGACGGGCGCCGAGGTCTGCACCGCTGTCGACGGCTCGTGCCTGATGCAGATCGGCGGCTTCCTCTCCCGCCAGCGCACCGGCGTGCGGACGATGCACCTCGCCGAGATCCTCGCCTCGTGACGTCGTTCCCAGAAGCCGCCCGCATCGCGCTCGGCGACAGCCAGCTCCGGCACAACCTGCGCAACGCCACGACGACGATCCGGGACAAACGGGCCCGCGTCGTCGCGGAGGTGCCGGACTGGGAAGAGCTCCGCGACGCCGGGCGCGCGATCAAGGCGGACGTGATGCACCGGCTGGGCGACTACTTGCTCCAGTTCGAGGCGTCGGTACAGGCCGCCGGTGGGCACGTTCACTGGGCGCGTGACGCGGCCGAGGCGAACGCAGTCGTCGCCGCCGTCGCACGCGCACACGGCGCCGACGAGGTCGTGAAGGTGAAGTCGCTGACCACGGACGAGATCGAGCTCAACGAGGCGCTCGAAGCGACCGGCGTGCACGCAATCGAGACCGACTTCGCGGAGCTGATCCTGCAGCTCGACGGCGACTGGTCGTCGCACATCCTCGTCCCGGCAATCCATCGCAATCGCTCCGAGATCCGCGACCTCTTCCTGCGGACGATCGCAATCGGGCGCGAGCTCTCGGACGAGCCGCGCGAGCTCGCCGAGACCGCGCGCGTCTACCTGCGCGAGAAGTTCCTGAATGCGAAGGTCGGTGTGAGCGGCGCGAACTTCGGCGTCGCGGAAACCGGCACGGTCGTCGTCGTCGAGTCGGAGGGGAACGGGCGGATGTGCACGACGCTGCCGCCGGTGCTCGTGACTGTGCTCGGGATCGAGAAGCTCGTCCCGACCTTCGCCGACCTCGAGGTCTTCCTGCAGCTGCTCCCGCGCTCGTCGACGGGTGAGCGCATGAACCCGTACACGTCGCTCTGGACCGGCGTCACCGACGGGGACGGACCCCAGGAGTTCCACCTCGTCCTGCTCGACAACGGCCGGACGCGGGTGCTCGCAGACGAGGTGGGGAGGCAGGCGCTCCATTGCATCCGCTGCAGCGCGTGCCTCAACGTCTGCCCCGTCTACTCCCGCACGGGCGGTCACGCCTACGGCTCCGTCTATCCCGGCCCGATCGGGGCGATCCTCACACCGCAGTTGCGAGGCATCGAGAACGCGAAGTCGCTGCCATACGCCTCGAGCCTCTGCGGCGCCTGCTACGAGGTCTGTCCCGTCAAGATCGACATCCCGAAGGTCCTCCTGCACCTGCGCGCGCAGGCGGAGAAGACCGTCGCCGAGCGAACCGTGATGCGCGCGCTCGCGCGGGTGTTCGGGAATGCGCGGCTTTACGAGCGCTCGCAACGGCTCGCGCGTTTCGCGCAGCGCCCCGCCCGGCAGATGCCAGGCCCGCTTGCGCGGTGGACGCAGTCGCGCGACCTCGAGCCGATGGCGAAGGAGACCTTCCGAGAGTGGTGGAGCCGTGAGCGCGGCGCGTGACGAGATCCTCGCGCGGGTCCGCACGGCGATCGGCGCTGCCGAGCCGCCGGAGCCCGTCTCGCGCACGTACCGCCGGGCCGGCGCGCTCGACAGATCCGCGCGCATTGCGCTCCTGACCGAGCGGCTCGTCGACTACCGCGCCCGTGTCGTGCACACGAGGGAGCATCGGGTGCAGGCGGACGTCGAAGCCGCAGCCGGCGGCGGCCGCATCGGCGTCCCGCCGGAGCTGTCGGAGGCCTGGCGGCCCCGCGGCGCAATCGAGGACGACGGATTCAGCACCCACGAGCTGGATGCGCTCGACGGCGTGCTCACCGGCTGCACGGTTGCGATCGCCGAGACGGGAACCCTCGTCCTCTCCGGCGGCGCGAGCGAAGGGCGGCGGGCGCTCACGCTCGTCCCTGACCTGCACATCTGCATCGTCCGGGCGGATCAGATCGTCGAGACGGTGCCCGAGGCGTTCGACGCGCTCCGCGGCTTCGAGCAGCGCCCGCTCACGTTCGTCTCGGGCCCGTCGGCGACCTCGGACATCGAGCTCAAGCGCGTCGAGGGCGTCCACGGCCCGCGGACGCTCGTTGTCCTGATCGTCGAAGAGGAGGACTGAATGACTCAGCGCGCCGGCTTCGTCCTACGTGTGAAGCCAGACAAGGTTGATGAGTACGTGCGAGCCCACCGCGAGGTCTGGCCGGAGTTGCTCGAAGCGCTAAAGGGCGCCGGGATCCGCAACTACACGATCTTCCGCGCCGGAAACGAGATGTTCGGCTACTTCGAGGCCGACGACCTGGCGCAGGCCGAGGAATTCCTGTCCGCGCAGGACGTGAGCGCCCGCTGGCAAGACGCGATGGCCGAGCTCCTGGAGGAGCGCGTGCCGGATCAGGGCCCACCGCCGCTCGAGGAGATCTTTCGGCTGGACTGATCCCTGGACGACGCGGCTCTGCCGCTAACACCCGCGGGCGTTGCCGTTCGGGACTTCCGCGAATCAAAAGAACTCGGCCACGTCGCAACGAATGCGACCTTGGGGGCGCCGTGTTGTCAGAACTGACTTGACGCGGCCCGCGAATTAAGGCATAAGAGAGGAAGCGGCCCTACACACCGGAGGTCTTAGGGCCTATCCCGGTAGGGCGTGAGCGAGTCGGGCGGCATGGGCTTTCTTGAACGCGATTAGTCCGCAGGCGAGTTGGAGCAGCGCGAGGTGGTTTTCGGGTTTCTTCGACCAGCGGATCAGGAGTGCGCGGTTGCGGTTGAGCCAGGAGTGGCATGCCTCGACGACCCAGCGACGGGCGCGCCATTCCGGTGTGGTTCGTTTGAGCTCGATTTCGTCGCTGCGGCGGCGGATGTGGGCGGTGTAGCCGCGCCCGGCTGCGAGGTCGTTGACCCACGGGTAGGCGTAGCCGCCGTCGAGACACAGGCCTTGCGGATGCTCGGCTGACGGCTCCGGTCGTTGGATCGGGACCGAGTCCAGTGTCGGGGCTAGGAGCTTTGAGTCGTGGCGGTTGGCGCTGTCATGCGCCACCCCGATCGGGATCCCTGCTGCCTCGCAGAGAAGCGAACGTTTCGCCCCTTTTTAGCTCTATCAGTCGGATTCGGACCGGTCGCCTCGCCACCAAGTGGTGCTTTGCCGGTCGCCCCGTCACACGACAACCAGACCCAGTCGATCCCGATCGTCTCGTCGTAGTCGAGCAATCCTTGCCGCCAGATCTCGTGGAACACGCCGGACCGCTCCCACTCCTGAAAGCGGCGGTGAGCCGACGAGGAGGTGCAGATCTCGGTCGCGTTCAAGGCGTTCCACTGCATCCCTGTGCGCAACACGAGCAGGATCGCGTCCATCGCAGCGCGATCGGACACGCGGGGCCGGTGACAGCCCAACGGGTGCGTAGGCCGAGCCGGCAACAACGGATCGACCCGCTCCCACAGCCAGTCCGGCATTCGCCAACCATCGTCGCTCGAGACAAGACCCATCCGAAGCCTCCCTCGTCGATTTCAGCAACGAGGTCGGACTTCGCGATCCGAACGCTGGTCCCTGCCTACCGTGATAGGCCCTTAGAGCTCCTTTCACAATGACGAGTTCCTGAGCCGTCGGGAGCAGACGAGGCAGCAGCCGATCGCGAGGAACGCCTCATGTGTGTCGCCGCGGCGGTCGTAGCGGAGGAGCAGCCGTTTGAATTGGTCGAGCCAGGCGAAGGTGCGCTCAACGACCCAGCGATAGCGGCCTAGCCCGGAGCCGTGTGCGGTGTTGCGGCGTGCGATCTCCGGTGTGATGCCGCGCTGGCGGAGTTGGCGGCGGTGGCTGTCGTAGTCGTACCCGCGGTCGGCGGCGACACGCTTGGGCCGTCGCCGCGGCCGGCCGACCTTGCCGCGGACGAGTGGGACGCGGTCGAGGAGGGGGATCAGCTGGGTGACGTCGTGGCGGTTGCCGCCGGTGAGCGTCCAGGCGAGCGGGATCCCGGTCGCGTCGACCAGGAGGTGGTGC
>Ga0137369_10002037_pt1 | contig 20549 bp, 18 predicted proteins | sample SagtaG_12_FD_104918 | JGI IMG/M metagenome (GOLD analysis project Ga0137369, IMG submission 104918) | Vadose zone soil microbial communities from Sagehorn Ranch, Mendocino, California, USA - Sage1_L_113_16 metaG | ecosystem: Environmental > Terrestrial > Soil > Vadose zone | place: USA... | reverse complement strand
TCGCCCAGAAGATCTCGGCCACACTCGCCTCCACGGGGACGCCGTCGCTCTACCTCCACCCGGTCGAGGCCGTGCACGGCGACCTGGGGCGGATCGTGAAGGGCGACGTCCTGCTCGCGTTCTCCGCGAGCGGCGACACCGAGGAGATCCTCGCCCTGGTGCCGCAGGTGAAGCGTCTGGGCTCGCCCCTCGTGGCCATGACCGGCAACCCGCGCTCCTCCGTCGCCCAGGCGGCCGACGTGAACCTCGACGTGTCGATCCGCCAGGAGGCCTGCCCCCTCGGTCTCGCCCCCACCGCCTCCACTACCGCGGCCCTCGCCATGGGCGACGCCCTGTCCATGGCCCTCATCGAGCGGCGCGGCTTCACGGTGGACGACTTCGCGGTGCTCCACCCCGGGGGCCGCCTGGGCAAGAAGCTCCTCCGGGTCGAGGACGTCATGCACACGGGCGAGCAGATCCCCCGGGTTTCCCCGGAGACGGCCATGAAGGAGGTCCTGTTCGAGATGACCCGGAAGCGCCTGGGCCTCACCACCGTGACCGATCCCGACGGGCGCCTCCGGGGCATGATCTCGGACGGGGACCTCCGCCGGCAGATGGAGCGCCACGGCTACACCCTGCTCGACCGCACCGCGGCCGAGTGCATGACCCGAACCCCGGTCCTCATCGGACGGCGCGAGCTGGCCACCCGCGCCCTCGACGTGATGGAGGGCCGGAAGATCACCGCCCTCCTCGTGACCGATGCCGAAGGCCGCATCGAGGGGGTCGTGCATCTCCACGACCTCTGGGAGACCGAGATGATATGACCAAGGACGAAGCCCTGGCCGAGCGCTGCCGTGGCCTCAAGCTCATCCTCACCGACGTGGACGGCGTCATGACCGACGGCACCGTCCTCCTGCTCCCGGACGGGGGCGAGGCCAAGGCGTTCCACATCCGCGACGGCCTGGCCGTGGTCCTCGCCCACCACGCGGGTCTCCGCACGGGCCTCGTGTCGGGACGCGCCTCGGACGCGGTGGCGCGCCGCGCCGCCGAGCTGGGCATGGCGGTGGTGCGCCAGGGCGTGCGCGACAAGGGAGCGGCCCTCCGCGAGATCCTCGCCGAGCAGGGGCTCGGGGCCCAGGAGGTCGCCTACATCGGCGACGACGTCAACGACCTAGAGGTCATGCACGCGGTGGCCCTGTCGGCCGCCCCCGCCGATGCGCCGTTCGAGGTGCGCTCCCAGGCCTTCATGGTGATGGACGAGCGGGGCGGCCGGGGGTGCCTGCGCGAGTTCGTGGAGGCGATCCTGCGGGCCCGGGGGGACTGGGAGCGGGCCGCGGCCGCGGTCGGCGGGAGCCTCCCTTCCTGAGGATGACCGACACCGCCCTCCTGGCCGCCGCCCTGGCGGCGATCGCGGGAGGCCTGGCAGCGGGAGCCTGGACGAGGAGCCGGCGCCGGGGCGAGCGCGGGGACCGCTTCCGCACCTCACCCCATTACACCCAGGGCCTGCACTACCTCACCGCGGGCCAGCTGGAGCTGGCGATCAGCGAGCTGACCAAGGTCACGCGCGAAGAGCCGGGAGCGGTGGACGTGGTGCAGGTGCTGAGCCACCTGCTGAGGGAAGCGGGGCAGGTGGAGAAGGCCATCCAGCTCCATCAGGGGCTGCTGGCCCGGGGCGACCTGACCCGGGCGGAGCGGGCCTACGTCCTGGCCGCCCTCGGCACCGACTTCCGCAAGGCCGGCTTCCTGGACCGCGCGACCCGCGCCTACGCCGAGGCCCTCGAGGTCGACCCGCGCAACCTCCAGGCCCTCGTCGGACAGCAGAAGCTGCACGAGGAGCAGGGGCAATGGCGCGAGGCCTACGAGGTGCAGACCCGCCTCTCGCGCCTCCGCAAGACCGACGACGGCCTGGTGCTCGCCCACCTCCAGGCGGAGATGGGCCGGGAGGCGGCCCGGGAGGGACGCCGGGAGGCCGCCGAGGCCGCCTTCAAGGCCGCGCTCTCCCTCGACCGCCGGGTCTTCCCCGCCCACCTCGGCCTCGCCGACCTGTTCGCGGAGAACGATCCGCGCCGGGCGGCCGCGATCCTGGAAGACGCGATCACGGCCGCTCCCGACCGTGCCTATCTCGCCTTCGAGCCCCTGGCCCGGGCCTACTCCGCCTGCCGCGAGCCCTCGCGCTTCGCGGCTGCGTGCGAGCGGCTGATCCGCCAGGACCCACGCGACTGGCGCGCGCGAGTGGCCCTGGCCCGCCAGCTCCGCGCCGAGGGCAAGCCCGACGAGTCCCTGGGGCTGCTCCTGCGCGCGGTGGAGGCGAACCCGCAGGTGCTGCTCGTCCATCTCGAAGCGTGGCGGACCCTCCGGGCCCTGGGCGTGGTCGGCGAAGCCGAGGCCCGTTACGTGGCGGTGGCCGAGGAGTCGGCCTTCTACGTGGACCCCCACATCTGCACGGCCTGCCGCTACCGCGCGGACGACATGCTCTGGCGCTGCCCGCACTGCCACGAATGGGGCACCTTCGTGGAAGAGCGGCTGGGACCCGCCGCCGGGCGTTAGCGCAGACGTTCCAGGGCGCGAAGCGCCTCGCGTGTGGTGGCCGGCGCCGCCTCCGGCGCGACACCCACCGCCATCCCGACCAGGGCCCCGGCGAGCCCCGGGTCGAGGCCGGCCGCGCGCGCGGCGTGGCGGGCCGCCACGGGATCCCGCGCGTGATCGAACGCCGCCCGCAACGCCCCCTCGACCTCACGCGGCGGCGGCGCTTCGGCCCAAGTCTCGGCTTCGGCCCGCCAGATCGCGAGCCGGCCCTCGGGATCGCTCGGCGACGCTCCCCTCCCGGCCACGTCCAGCAGGGCCAGCGCGAGAAGGCCGGCGGCCGCGATCGATGCGGGGTCGCGGTGGGTGAGGCGCGAGAGAGAGGCCGCGGCCGCGAGCAGGAACGGCGGGTCGGCACCGCCGCGCGCGAGCGCCCAGAGGACCAGCGGGCCGGCGAGGGTCTCGGGGCCGGGATCGTGCGCGTGTCCGTCCTGGGCGCGCCGGTACCAGGGTCCAGCACCCGGCGGCGCCAGCTTCGCGGCGATCCGCTCCATCTCGAGGCCGCCGGCGGCGGCGATCTCGGCGAGCAGACCCACGGGATCGAGGCCCCGCGGTCCCCGCTCCGGACCGTGCACCAGCAGGCCCAGGGCGCGCTCGGGCAGCAGCTCCACGGGTGGCGGGCGCGACCCCGCGAGGTCGGTCAGCTCGCGAGCCAGGGCGTCGGACTTTGCGCTCGTCTCCGCGACCGTGCCCGTCGTGTCCACGCGCCAGTGGCCGAAGCCCCGCTTCTCCTCGATCGGCATCTGGGCCACAAGACGCGTCGTGGCCGCCTCCTCGGTGAGCCCGTCGCGGGCGCGGAGCCGGCGGAGCTGCTCGTCGGGGGCGCAGTGGACGACCACCAGCCGGTCGAAGCGAAGGTGCAGGCCGGTCTCCACCAGGAGGGCCGCGTCGGTGACGAAGACCGGAGCGCCCCGGCCCGCGTGGAGGGCGGCCCGCCGGCCTTCCTCCGCCCGCACCTTCGGGTGGACGATCGCGTTCAACTGCTCGCGGACCGCGGGGTCGGAGAACACCCGCGCGCCGAGCGCCTTGCGGTCGATGCGCTGGTCCGGGCCCAGGATGGGGCGGCCGAACGCCGCCACGATTTCGCCGTAGGCCGCGCCGCCCGGCTCCATCAACTCGTGGGCCACGGAGTCGAGATCGAGGGTGGGGACGCCTCGCTCGGCGAGGCGCCGCAGGACGTGGGACTTGCCACAGGCGATTCCGCCGGTCAGGCCGACCTTGAGCATTCCCCGGGTCCCCGCGCCGGGGCTAGCCGCCCGCGGCGGCCCGCACCGTGTTCTTCATCAGCATGGCGATCGTGGGCGGCCCCACCCCGCCGGGGACGGGCGTGAGCGCGGAAGCGACCGGTGCCTCCGCCGGGCCGTTCACGTCGCCCAGGAGCGCGTAGCCTTTCTTCTCGAACTCGGGCCAGCGGGAAGGTTCGAGCAGCCCCCGCAACCGCCCCGCGTCCTCGACCCGGTTCATCCCGACGTCCACCACCACCGCGCCCGGCTTCACGTGCTCCGCGCCCACGAGGCCGGCGCGGCCGATCGCCGCCACCAGGATGTCCGCCTCCCGGGCCACGGCCGACAGGTCGCGGGTGCGCGAATGGCAGACGGTGACGGTGGCGTCGGCGTGGAGGAAGAGCAGGGCCAGGGGCTTGCCCACGATGTCGCTGCGTCCTAGCACGACCACCCGCCGGCCCGCCACCTCGATGTGGTGGCGGGCCAGCAGCTCCATGATCCCGGCCGGGGTACAGGGGACGAAGCGCGGGCGTTTTTGCACGAGGCGGCCCACGTTCTCGGGGTGGAAGCCGTCCACGTCCTTCGCGGGGTCCACCCGGTCGAGCACCCGAACCGCGTCGACCTGCGGGGGAAGCGGGAGCTGGACGAGGATCCCGTGGATGTCCCGTCGTCCGTTGTAGTCCTCCACCACCCCCAGCACCTCTTCGGTGGTGACGGAGGCGGGCAGGTGGCGCGTCTCGTGGTGGATCCCGAGGTCTTCGCAGGAGCGCGTCTTGCTCCGCACGTAGACCGCCGACGCGGGGTCCTGCCCCGCGAGGACGACCCCGAGGCCCGGGCGGCGGCCGCGCTCCGCGAGCCGTGCGATTTCCCCGCGCAGCTCGTCCTTGATCGCGCGCGCGATGGCCGTCCCCTCGAGGGGTGTCGCGGTCATGTCGCCGGGATGTTACCTCAGGGCGGCTCCCCCCGCGGGTCCGACCAGGAGACGGTGCTCCCGGGGCGGCGGCTCGCCGCGCCGGATGCGGGCGCGTGGGACGTAGCGCGCGGAGGGAGGCAGGGGGGGCAGCGCGTCCGGCCACTCGTCCTCCACCGTCACCGCTCCCGAGTCCGTCAGGCGCACGGCCACGACCTCGTCCCAGCGGTAGAGCGCGACCGGCTCCCGCCAGGGCCCCCGGATCGACTCGTAGGGGACCCACCGGATCCCGTCGAGTTCCACCTGGATCGGGTAGAGGAACGGTACCGCGCCCCACACCGTCCCCCGCGCGCGCCCCCCGTAGAGGTAGTCGACCGCGTGCTGGAACGTGAACGCAGCCGGCCAGGCTCCCGCCTCGTCGAGGAGGACGATCAGCGTGTGGGGCTCGAGCTGTGGCGCCTCCCGGGTGAGCCCGAGGAGGCTGCCGTCCTGCGCGGCCCAGTAGCTCTTCGCGTCCCACGCGCGCTGCAGGGCCGCCGTACGCGCGGCTCCCATCGCCACCAGGAAGCCTCCGAGGAGGGCCAGCGCCCAGGCGCCCCGTCGCCGCGGGAGGCGGTCCGCGAGTCCGACCGCGACGGCGGCCAGCAGCAGGCCGATCCCCGGCGCCGACAGGATCTGCATGCGCGCCGGGGTGACGATCCGAGGGCTCAGGACCAGGACGCCGTACGCGAGGGTGGCCATGACGAGCCCGATTCCCGTCATCCGGAGGCCGACCGCGGGAGCCGCCTGTTCTCCGACCGTGGCCCACTGAAGAAGCAACCAGGCGACGAGGAACGCCGCCGCCGCCGCCGGCACCACGGGGACCAGCAGCTCCGCAGGCGACGGCCAGGCCAGGGACCCGAGCTGGAAGCCGAACTGCCGGGCGAGCCGGGACGCGACTCGCAAGGGATGCGGGTCGAAGCCGAGGGCTCCGACCTGGTAGGAGCCCGGGCGGCCGGGGAGGAGGGGGGCCGTCGCGAGGAGGGCAGCGGCCAGGGTCGCGATGCCCCACACCGCTGACCACGCGACTCGCGTCCGTCGGTCCACGCCCGGGACCAGCCAGGGGAGGACGACGGCCCCCAGAACGAGCCCTGCCGTGGCCTCGAGACCACGGATCATCAGGCACGCGATCGCCGAGGCCAGCCCGAGCCCGAGCCGGCTTCGGTGGTGCGCCGACTCCGAATAGAGCACCAGGGCGAACAGGGTGGCGAAGGTGAAGCCCGAATAACCCGCCACCAGCACGGTGTCGAGCCGGGTCTCGTCGAGGGGCGCCCAGCTCACGCAGAAGGCGCCCGCCAGGAAAGCCAGCCAGGGCCGGCCCGGGGCCAGACGGTGGACCAGGCGGTAGAGAAGGGCCCCCGTGAGGCAAAGGTAGAGGCCATTGACGAGCCAGTAGCCGCGCAGGCTCCCCGGCAGCAGGAGCGCCCCTGGCTGGGTGAAGACCAGGGAGAACGGACGGTTCTGGTAGGGCAGACCCACGATGCCGCGCCAGGTCAGGTCGATCACCAGCCACTCGTCCCAGCCGCCGAAGTTGGTGGGGCGGACCACGAGGTACTGGACCCAGAAGATCGCCAGGATCCCCACGACCGCGATGCCGGCGGGGCGCACGCCTCGGGTCATGACGTCGTGGGTGGCCGCTGGGCGAGGGCCACGATCGAGGAGCCGAAGGGGAGGCTGGACACGCGGAGCCAGAGCCGCTCGAGGCGCAGCAGGCTACGAAACAATCCGTTCACTACCGGTACGACCCGGAGCTCCGAGTCGCGCCGCTCCTTGGCGCGGGCGAGGCGCCCCGGCAGCCGCCGTCCCACCGCGCGCAAGACGATCAGCGGAAGGACGAGGAGGGCCATGAAGTGGCTGAGAAGGCGAACCTCGAATCCCGCCGCCCGCAGCTTGTCGCCGAGCTCGTGGCGCGTGTAGCGCCGCCGATGGTGCGCGAGCTCGTCCATCTCGTCGAACAGGAAGGGATGGGCGGGCACGGTGAGCACGAGCACGCCCCCCGGCTCCAGGACGGACCAGAGGAAGCGCAGCGTTCCTTCGTCGTCGTCCAGGTGCTCCAGGACGTCGAACAGGCCGATCAGGCGCTGCCCGGGAGCGAGCGGTGGGTGCGCCCCCTCGTCGACCAGGACGAGCGGCGCCCGGACGCGTCCGCGTGCGAGGGCGAGCCCCTGCGGGTAGGCGTCACAGGCCCCCGCCACCGCCAGGCCGGATGCCTCGAGGAACGCCAGGAGCCCGCCGCTTCCGCAGCCCACATCGAAGAGCGCGCGCTGCCCGAGATCGTCCACGCAGGCGCGAAGCCCCTCGAGGACGACCTCGCGCCGGGTTACGAACCAGAAGTGCGAGTCCTCGATGAGCGGGAGGGTGCCGAAATAGTGCGGGTCGTAGCCCGCCCGGCCCGCACGGCCCCTCGTCAGGTCGAGGATGCCCCCGCGCTCGGGATAATCGGCGCCGCATCCGTCGCAGCGCGCCCCGGGAGGTGCCATCCGAAGCGGCCGGCCGCAGCCGGGGCAGGCCAGAGACGGCCTCGAGCCGCCAATGCCGGTCAAGGGCCGGGTCCCCGATAGGCCCGGATCCACGTCCCCGCCGCGGCAAGAGCCGCCAGGGCGCTCAGCCCGAGCCCTGCGCCGAGCCCCGGCGCCCGGTAGTGGAGAACCACGTCGTGGCGGCCGGCCGCCACGGGGATCGCCCGGTGTTTGCCGTTCGCCCGGAGCACCGGAGCGGAAACCCCGTCCACCTTCGCGGTCCAGCCGCGTGCGAAGCTGGCCCGGGTCACCAGGTACCCGGCCCCGTCGCTCTCGACGCGGAACCGCTCCTCGTCCGGCCGGGAGGGGAGGCGCGTCACGGCTCCCTCGCGACACGCGGGTCCGCCCACCGGGGTGCGGTCGCCCGCCTCGAGGCTGACGTCGCGGCCGGGGTCGAGGCCGGGTGAATACGGCCGTCCCAGGGCGGCGCGGTCCGTCGCCTCGGCCGTCCGGCACGCGAGGAAGGCGCGGGGCCAGGACCCTGCCACGCGGTAGACGTGAGCGGTGAGGTGGGGAGGCCCGAGGGGAACCGTGGCCAGGAGGACGAGGTCCGGGTGGTCGAGAGCATCGAGGCTCAGCACCCGGGTCACGGCCGCGTTGCGCAGCCAGGACAGGAGCGCGCCCGCCCGCTGCGGCTCGTAGTCCTCCGGACCCAGCTCGCGCGGCCGGGGGACGAAGGACGTGAGGTCGGTGGCCTCGGGAGCCTCCACGTGATCGACCACGTTGTTGTAGGGGGCGAGGATCTGCCGGTTGACGAAGAACGAGGCGAGGGCGCGTCCGGGCGTGCCCCGGGCGAGGAACTCCCGGAACGCCGGGCTGTGGTCGAGGCCGTAGGAGAACACACGCCCGCCCTCGGGATCGCTCAGGCGGAGGGCGGCCATTTCCGGCAGGGGCTCGAAGAAGGACAGCGACACCTGCGGGTTCATTCCCGACCCGGCCCGTGCGAGATCTGCGACCAGGGCGGCGGCGATAGTCGCCGTTCCCAGGCCCGCCCCCAGGCGACCACGGCTCACCGCGAGGGCCAGGAGAAGGGCGGCGAGGGCGAGGAGGCCCGCCTGCAGGAAGCCACGGGCCACGAAGCCGCGGACCGCGTCGAAGCGAGCGGGGTCGATGGCCGCCCAGGCCGCGAGGCCCGGTCCGCTCAGGCGCACCGCGAGCGCGAGGCCGAAGCCGAGTACCCCGAGCACGGCCGCCGCGCGCACCGCACGGTCCCATCCCTCGCGGCGGAGCAAACGGTGGGCGCCCCGGCCCGCGATGAGCGCGACCGCGAGGTGCGAAAGGAGCAGCGCCTTGCTCGGGAAGCGCGCCCAGTCGAGGAAGGGCAGCCGCGCCAGCGCGGGGGCCAGGCCACCCCAGGGCCCCAGCGCGTACCACAGGCCCAGCAGGCCCCCTCCGAGGACGACCCGCCGTTCGCGGGCCCCCGGACCCCCCGGGTGCAGTGGGGCCTCGCTGCCCGCCACCCCGACCCAGGCGAGGATGAGCGCCAGTGGGCCGACGTAGAGGCTCAGGAAGTAGGGCAGCCCCTTGGTGAAGAAGCGCCCCCCCCACCAGGCTTCCACCGGAGCAGACAGCGCGCCGAAGAGGTCGGGGACCAGGGTCTGGAGGAGGACGAGCGGGTGGACCGCGTTGCCCTGCGCGACCTCGGCGGCGAAGCCCGCGCCCCGAACGGAGTCACGCACGATCCCGAGGGTGAGCACGACCGGGAGGCCGGCCAGCCCGATCCCGAGCGCCCCCGCCAGGGCGAGGCGCAGGACCCCGTCGACGCGGGGCCTGGCCGCGAGCCCGAGCGCGAGCCCGAGCAGGACGGCTTGGGTCACGAACTCCACCGCGAGGGTGGACAGCGCGAGGGCCATGGCGAGCGCCGCCAGCGGCACCGCGCGCCCTCCGCGCCCCGCCGCCCGGCGCAACGTCCCCACCACGAGGGGGGCCACCGCAAGCGCCTGCAGGAAAACGTAGAGGTTCAAGGACGAGAGCGCCAGCCCTCCCAGCGCGTAGACCGTGGCCGCCACGAAGGCCCCGGCGCGGTCCGTGCCGAGCTCGCGGGCCAACCAGTAGGCGGCGAGCGCCGCTAACGGCAGGTGGAGAGTCAGGAGCCACGACACCGCCGCCGGGGAGGACCAGGCCGCGTGCAGGAGGTCGAGCGGGTAGAGCGCGGGAAGGGCGAACGAGCCTTCGTAGATGTAGGGGTTCCAGGCCGCGAAGCGCCCCGCCCGCAGCTCCTGGGCGGCAAAGAGCCGCAGCGGATAGAAGGTCACGCTGAAGTCGCGGAAGTAGTAGCTGCGGGCCGGCCAGGCGGCGCCCAGATCGGGGAGCAGCGCGGCCAGGGCCGCGAGCCAGGGGAGGGCGCGCTCCCCGCGGGAAGGGGCGCTTCCGGGCGCGACCGGCGCGGAGAGGGAGAACGCCACGTCAGGAGGCGGCGGGCGCCGCCTTCTTCGGGAGCATGAACCGGTCCATGAATCGCGTGTCGAGACGGCCGGCCTGGAAATCGGGGTCGTCCATGATGCGAAGGTGGAGCGGGATGTTGGTCTTGATCCCCTCCACCACCATCACCTCCAGGCTGCGCCGCATGCGCGCGATCGCCTCCTTCCGATCGCGGCCGTGGGTCATGAGCTTGCCGATCATGCTGTCGTAATAGGGCGAGATCTCGCACCCTTCGTGGGCGAAGGTGTCGATCCGCACCCCGGGCCCCCCGGGGACGTTGAAGTGACGGATGGTCCCCGGCGAGGGGACGAAGGTCACGGGGTCCTCGGCGTTGATGCGGCATTCGAGGGCGTGGCCGGTGAAGGTCACGTCCTTCTGGGCGAAGGAGAGGGGCTCCCCCGCTGCCACCAGGATCTGCTCCTTCACCAGGTCGCGACCGGTGACGAGCTCGGTCACTCCGTGCTCCACCTGGATGCGGGTGTTCATCTCCATGAAGTAGAAGCTCCCGTCCTTGTCCACCAGGAACTCCACCGTGCCTGCGTTGACGTACTGGACCGCGGCCGCCGCCTCCACGGCGGTCCGCCCCATGCGCCGGCGGAGCTTCTCGTTCACCACTGGAGAGGGAGCTTCCTCGATGATCTTCTGGTGGCGCCGCTGGATCGAGCACTCCCGCTCTCCGAGGTGCACCACGCTGCCCTTGCTGTCCGCCATGACCTGGATCTCGACGTGGCGCGGCCCATCGACGTATTTCTCGACGTAGACGTCGGGGACCCCGAAGGCGGCCGCCGCCTCCGCCTGGGCGGCCCGGAACGCCTGGGCGAGGTCGGCGGGGGCACGCACGATCCGCATCCCGCGTCCCCCCCCTCCCGCCGAGGCCTTGAGGATCACCGGGAAGCCGACGTCCCTGGCCGCCCGCACCGCCTTCTCCTCGTCTTCGAGCACGCCCGGCGAGCCGGGCACCACCGGCACCCCCGCCTTCATCATCGCCTTGCGGGCCCGGCTCTTGTCCCCCATCAGGCGGATGGCCTGGGGACCGGGGCCGATGAACTTGATGTTGCAGGCCTCGCAGATCTCGGCCAGGTAGCTCGACTCGGAGAGGAAGCCGTAACCGGGGTGGATGGCCTCCGCCCCCGTGATCTCCGCCGCGCTGATGATGGCGGGGATGTTCAGGTACGACTCGATGTTGCGCGGGGGGCCGATGCACACCGCCTCGTCTGCGAAGCGGACGTGCAGGCTGTGGGCGTCGGCCTCGGAGTACACCGCCACCGTCTTGACCCCGAGCTCCTTGCAGGCCCACATGACCCGGAGCGCGATCTCGCCGCGGTTGGCGATCAGGACCTTCTTGAACATGGCTCCCGGGACCGCGCGGCCGCGGCCTCCTTACGCAGGACGGATCGTGAAGAGGGGGTCCCCGTATTGCACGGGTTGACCGTTCTCCGGGTGGATCTTCACGACCTCCCCCGCCACCTCGGACTCGATCTCGTTCATGAGCTTCATGGCCTCGATGATGCAGAGGACCTGGCCCACGCGGACGCGGTCGCCCACGTTGACGAATGGAGCCGAGTTGGGGTCGGGGGAGCGGTAGAAGGTCCCCACGATGGGGCTCTTCACCACCCCTTCGTTGCCTTCGTTGGCCTCCGCGGCGGCCGCGGGTGCTCCCGGGCTGGCCGCGGCCGGGGGATGCGCGGCCGGCCCTGGGGAGGCGGGCGCCCCAAGATTGCTCGAGGCAACGAGGGGCGCCTGGGGGGTAGGCGTGGGCCGGCCCGAACGGGCGACGCGCAGCTTCACCCCGTCCTGCTCGAGCTCGAACTCCGTGATGTCCTGCTCCTCGAGGATCCGGAGGATCTCCTTGATCTCCTTGACGTCCAAGCGTTTCCCTCCGCTCCCCGTTGGTCTTCGCAGAAAGGCCGTATTATTCCCGCCGGCTACGGGGCTGTCAAGGAAACGGCTACTGGAACTCCCCCCGGAGGCGGAGGCCCGCCATCCGCAACGCAAAGCGGGCTCGTCCGGCCAAGGCCCCCGGGGCGAGGGCGGCAAAGAGGAAGTACTCCCCGGTGATCGCTACCAGGATCGCCACCAGCCTCTCCGTGACCACCCACAGCTCCGTGAGGTCTCCGAGGCCGGTGTCGGCCGCGGCGGACACACTCGCCCGCAGCAGGGTCGTGTACTCGGCGGCCACTGCCTCCACGTTCGGGTCGGCACGGACCACCAGCTTCTCGATCGGAATCCCATCCGTGCCCATGATCATGAGTACCCGCGTCTCCGGCACCTTCTGCGAGATGGTCCGGAGCGCCTCCCCAAATGCGGGTACGACCGTCACCGTGGTCCTGCGGCGGGGGCGTTCCGGCGGATGGTCAGCAGGAGGTCCTCGAGGCGGGCGATCGCGCGCTCGATGACGCGGCGGCGCGTCGTGCGCTCGTCCTCGGGGGCGGCCGCGGCCGCGGCGGCCGGAGGGATCGTTGGAGGGACGGACGGCGCCGGCAGCGCCCTCAGCTCCCCGAGTCGAGCCCGGCCCCGCTCGTTGTTCGGCTCGCGCTGCAACAGCTGCTGGTAGACCTCGATCGCCTTGTCCAGGAACCCCTGACGGAAGTACAGCTCGGCCAGGGTGGAGGAGGACAGAGCGGGGGTCTCGGGCGTGGGGGCAGGCGGCGCGGGGGCCTGGGTTGCGCGCGGAGGGTCGGGCGCCACCGACGGCGCGCTCCGGGGCACGGACGGCGGGGCGACGGCCGGCGCGGGCCGAGGTGCTACAGGGAGCGCGGGGACCCCGCGCTCGACGCCCGCTGCCTCCTGCCGGCTGCTGACGGGCGGGGGGGCATCGACCCGCGGGGCGGACCCGCCCGGCAGGGTTAGCGAGGTCTCGTCGATCGTCTCGTCCAGCGTGACGTCGAGCGGGAGCGGGCGCAGGAGGGACGGGTCCGTGGCGGAAAGACGCGGGCTGGCCTCGAAAGGCGCCTCGAGCTCGAAGCTCTCCTCCAATGGCAGAGCTGTGCGGTCGGTATTCACGGGCGGCGGCCCGGGAGCGACGGGGAGCGACCTTATGGCGGCGACGGGGGGAGGGCCCGCGGCAGGTACGACGGCCGGAGGAGGCGCGGGCGGGGCATGAGGGCCGCGGCTCGGCGGGCGGGGCGCCCTCGCTCCCGGAGGCGCCGCGGGACGCGGGGGTGCCGCGGGCGGTCCCCCGGCTGGCCGCCGCGGCGGAGTCAGCTTCTCCTCCAGCCCACGGATCTGCGCTTCGATCTGCCGGTCCCCCGCAGCCAGCCGCTGGAGGGCCCGATACTGGAGCAGCGCCGATCCCAGGTCCCCCATGGCTTCGAGGCACTCGGCGAGGAAGCGGCTCGCCAGGATGTTGTCGGGGGCGCCCCGCAGGACGGCCTCGAACTCGGCCCGGGCGGCGGGAAGGTCGCCGGAGTCGAAGAGGGCCCGGCCCAGCGTCATGCGGGCCGAAGGGTAGTTCGGGTGAACGGACAAGCCCGTCCGACTGACCCGGATGGCTTCCGCGAGCTCGCCTTCCTTGCGCAGCTCCTCCGCGAGCTGGGCGAACATGCGCGAGCCCGGCTCCTTGTCGAGGCGTCGGCGGAGTTCTTCGATACGAGGGTTCTCAGCCACGGGTCTTCAGGACGACACCGGCCGCCACGCTACCACGATGCCCCATCGCCGCAAAGCGTGCCCGTCATGCGACGCGGGCCGGGCCCGCCCTACTGCTGGTAGATGAGGACGTCCCTCTGCTGCTGCTCGGGATCGTAGGTTGCGTCGAAGCTGTAGGGCTTCACGACGATCACGACCAGCATGGGTGCACGGAACCCCGCGGTGTAGACCACCTGGGCCACGCCGCCGCTGTCGGTGAGCAGGGACACCCCGGTCTGGAGGGGCCCCACGACGATGCTGCCCGCCACCAGGACGCCGTCTCCCTGGAACAACCGCACCTCGAGCTGCCGCCCCGGCGCAGGACGTCCGTTCTGGTCGCGCGCCTGGATCCGCACCACCGACTGGCTCACGCCATCGGCGCTGATGGTGTCGGGGGAGGCCTTCATGTCCAAGGACAGTCCCGTCTCGGATGGGCCGATCAGGCTCGGGACGTTCACCTCGTCGAGGCCGCCGACACCGCACGCGCCCATGGCCGCGCCGAGGGCGAGCACTCCCACGACTGGCGCGTGTCGCGCCGTGTTCCGGAGCTTGGCAAGTCGCATGAGGGCCTCTCCCCTTAACTCGAACTCGCGGGGCAGGCGGTAGCGGCCCCCGCGAAGTCCGCGAAGTCCATCTGCAGCCGCCCCGTGGCTGAGTTCGTGGCCACGCCCGTCGTGGTCCGGGCGTGGAGCGTGATATTCGCGAACATGGTCACGATGAAGGCTCCTCCGTTGTTCACGAGCTGGCTCAGGGGCGGCTCCAGCTTCGCCTGCCGCCGCACCACTTCGATGGGCACGTTGCCGTCGGACTCCCCCTGGACCTCGAAGGCGAGGTTGCCGCTGATCGAGTAGGGGACGTCCACGCCTTCCACACCCCGGCCGTCGGAGCGGAAGTAGCGGACCTCGTAGCGCTCGATCACGATGTCGTCGCGGAACCCGGCCTCCGGCGCCGTGGGGTTCTTCGCGTGGTTCTCCACCCGCACGGTTACGACGTCGGGGCAGATGTTGCTCCCGGTCCGGACGTCTGATTCGAGCACGTTCCCGCCGTTGACCCCGGTGATGAGCAGGGCCCGGGTGGACTCACCCTGATTGAAATAGCTGGGCGTGCACCCGGCCACCACCAGGCCGCCCAGGACCAGGACGGGAATGACCTTCATAGCTCTCCTCCACGGCACGATCGTGGCTCGACGCCTCGGATCGGGAGACCACATGGCTCTACCCCTTGACGATGCGCGGCGTTATGAAAAGCAACAGCTCGTTGTTCGTACTGGTCAAGAAGCGGTTGCGGAACAGGTAGCCCAGGATGGGAATCTTGCCCAGGAAGGGGGTCGACTGTTGCGAGGTCTGCTCGTTGCTCTGGTAGATCCCGCCCACCACCGCGGTAGCGCCGTCCTTCACCAGCACGATGGTCTTCGCGGACTGCGTGTTGATCGGCGGGACCCCGTTGACGAGGTTCGCGAAGTCCGCGGAGTTGTTCTCCACCGAGAGGTCGAGGATGACGGTCCCCGCGTCCGTGATCTGCGGGGTCACCTTCAGGGTCAGCACCGCGTCCTTGAACGTGACGGTGACCGTATTGTTGGCCACCGTCTGGATCGGGATCTGGACGCCCTGTTTGATCTCCGCTTCCTTGTTGTTCTGGGTGGTGACCTTCGGGGTGGAGAGCAACCGGCCGCGGCCCTGCCGCTCCAGGGCGGTCAGCGCCAGGTCGAGGTTGAAGTTGCCCAGGATGTTGCCCATGGAGATGCCGAGTCCCGTGTTGAAGCCGGTGGCCGGGAGGTTCACCGCGTAGCCGCGGCCCGCAGCGCCGATGCCCGCGTTCGAGGCCTCCCCATTCTGGTCCGCGCGAATGCCCTGCGTGGCCGGCACCCCGCTGCCGTTGATGATGATCGCGTTCGGGAAGCTCTGGCTCGTGGTGTTGGCGAAGCGGGGCGACTGCTCGTGGTTGAAGCCCCACTGGATGCCGAGGTCGCGGGTGAAGTTGCGGCTCGTCACCACGATCCGGGCCTCGATCTCCACCTGGGGGGTGGCGCGGTCCAGCTCGGCGATCAGTTCCTTGGCCTTCTGGACGTAGGTCGGGAGGTCACGCATGATCATGGTGTTGGTGCGATCGTCCACGTTGATCTGGCCGCGGGCCGAGAGGGCCCCCGCCTTCTTGATGACGTCGGAGATGGTGGACGCCTTGGCGTAGGAGATGCGCCGCGTGTAGTCGATGAGGTCGCCCGCGAGCGCCTTTTCCTCCGCGAGCTTCCGTCGGTCCTGTTCCTCCTTCTGGAGGTCGCTCAGGCGGGCGATCCGGATGACGTTGTCCTCGAGGCTGTAGCCCAGGCCGTTGGTCTTGAGGATCAGGTCGAGAGCCTGGTCCCAGGGGACCTCGGTCAGCTTCAGGGTGACCTTCCCGCCCACGCCGGGGTTCACCACGACGTTCAGGCCGCTGATGTCGGCGAAGAGGCGGAAGATGTCCTGGAGGTCGCCGTCCTTGAAGTCCATGGTGATCGGCGCCCCGGTATACTGCTTGGTGGCCCCGATGGATCCTTCTTCCAGCTTCTGGGTGGCGAGCTGCGGGTCCGGCAGGGGCGGCAGGGCCAGGGGGGCTGGGCCGGCTCCCGGGCTCGGGGTGAAGACCTGCAAGCCCGAGTTGGGGACGGCCGCCGGAGCGTCGACCGGGGCCGGTTCCGGATCGGGGGGGCGGAGGGAGGCCAGGGGCGCGGGGGCCGGCTCCTGTCCCTCCCCGAACAGGATCTTGATCCCGTCGGCCGCTTCGGCGATCCGGTAAGGCGCCCGGGCCGACAAGTCGAGGACGAGCCGCGCCACTTTGGGCGAGGTGGCGCTGAACTGGCCGAGCCGGATCTTGCGCACCGGGGCCTGGTTGACCTCGATCTGGCGCGGGGAGGCGCGGGCGACCACGTCCTTGAAGTCCACCACCAGGCGGTCCGGGTTGCCCAGGAAGAAGTCCTGGTAGGGAAGGTGGCCGTCGGCTTTCACGGTGACGGTGAGCTGCCCCACCTCCTGGGCCTCGGCCACGGAAAGGATCCGGGTCGCCTTGGGGCCACTCACGGGAGCGGGACTCGAGGGGGCGCTGGGCGCAGGGGCCGCGGGCTCGTAGGTGACGACGTCCGCGGCGGCCGTGACCGGGGCGGAGGCCGCCGGCTGCGAGGGAGGAGCCGACGCCGGGGGGGCCTGCGCTGTCGGGGCCGGCTCGGCGGCGGCCGGGGCCGCGGTGACCAGGGGCACCGGGGCTGCCGAGGCCGTGGCCGGGCGGTCGAACACCAGGTTCAAGGACTTGCCCTTGGAGTAGATCTGGTAGGGAACCAGGCTCGCGAGGCGCACCTCGAGGCGGGCGATGTTGCGGCCGTCCGCGCGGGCCAGGTTCGTGACCCGTATCGATTCGACCTCCCGGGTGCCCACGTTGATCCGGGCGGGGACCTTCGAGGCCTCGACCTCGGGGATGTCCACCACCAGGGTGAGCGGGTCCGGACTGTAGTAGGTATAGGCCAGGGGGCCCGAGGATTCGACGATGATGCGCGTCGAACGGTCGGTGTTCTCCTGCCGGATGTCGGAGATCGCCGTCGGGGTCCTCTCATCGGCCCTCGCGGACGTGGCCGCTGCGAGGGTGGCTGCGATCAGGCAGACCCCAGCGAGCTTCATCCTCATTGCCTCGCCTCCTCGGACGCATACAGGTTCTTCTTGACTTCGCGCGTCTTGACCGGGGACAGCGGGTCCGTGACTTCCTGCAGGAAGGTCACGGAGTTGGAGTCCACGGCGGTGATGACCCCGTCGAACATTCGCTGTCCGGTCGTCGCGAAGTACGACTTGGTGGGGTCGGGGCCCGCGAAGAGCGCGATGAAGCCGGGCTTCGCCGCCACACCCATGCCACCCCCGGGCGTACGCACGATGCCTTTGAGTGCGACCTCCTGGATGAGGAAGCCTTCCATCCCGGGCTTGCGGGTCTTCGGGCCGCCGGCCTGGACCGGCCGCAGCAGGCTGACGAAGGGGTCGCGCCGCCCCTGCGGGTTGTAGGTGTACCCCCCAGGGGTCTCGACGAACTCTTCGAGGCCGAGCTTGCCGGGTTCGGCCGCAGGCGCCGGGGAGGGAGAAGGCGCGCCCTTGGATTCAAAGCCCTTGGGCGCCTGGGCGAGGAGGGGGACGCTCAGGGCCGCGAGCGCCAGAGCCACGAGCAAAGGGCGCTTCATGGAGGCGGTCCTCATCGGCCGGGGGCGGGAGAGGCTCCCGGCTGGCCGCCGGGAGGCGTTTCGATGTACACGTAGGTCGTCGCCACCGTCTGGGCGGTGATCGTCCTCGAGATGGTCGGATTGGTCATCGCTTTGATCTTGATCTGGCCCAGGTTCACGAGGCGCGAAAGGCGGCTCACGCGATCGCAGAACGCCCCGAGGTTGTGGTAGGTGCCTTCGACGCTCACGTTGATCGGCACCTCCTGGTAGAACTCCTTGTTGGCCACCGCCGCCGGGGTGAAGACCTTGATCGACAGGCTGGACTGCGTCGCCAGGTACTGCACGCGCCGCATCAGGTCGGGGGTCTCCTTCTCCGGCGGGAGGATCCGCTTCAGGGTCTCCAGCTTGGCCTCCAGGAGCTGAACCTCGCGCTGGAACTCCTGGAGCTTGCTGGCGGTCACTTCCAGGGCCTTGATCTCCGTCTCGAGCTGCTGGAGCCGGGTCGTCTTCGTCTGCTCCTGCTCGAGCGCTTCCGAGTACCAGAGGTAGTAGAAGGCCCCTCCGATCAGGGCCGCGGCCAGGAGGGAGACCCCGAGCTGGCCGGCGAGCGGCAGCTTGGTGAGCGGGTTCTCAGCCATGACGCCTCACTCCTCCCTAGGACTTCGGGGCCACGGGGGGGGCCGCGGCCTGGGCCGCCGCCGCTCTGGCCTTCGCGGCCTCTTCCTCGGGGTTCGTGAAAGTGCCCCCGAGGGTGAAGGCCACGATGTTGTTGTTCTCGGTGCTCGAAAGCAGGTCCACCTGGCTGAACCAGCCACTCCGCTGCAAGGCGCTGATGAAGTCGGCCACCGCGGTGAGGCTGTTGCTCTCCCCGGCGAAGGTCACCCTTCCCGCAGCCTCGTCCAGGGAGGTCATCCAGACGTAGTCCGGAAGGGCCTTGGAGATCTCGTCCAGCATGTGCACGGGGCCCTTCTGCTGCGCCTTGAGCCTCTCTATCAACTCCACCTTGCGCTCGAGGAGCGTCTTCTTCTTCTGGAAGGCGTCCACCTGGACCTTGATGGCCTGGAGGTCCCGCTGGCGCTTCTCGTCGGCGGCGATCCGGGAATCGAGGTCCCTGAGCTTGGCGGTCTGGAGCCACCAGAGGGCGGCGCACAGGAAGGCCGCGCCCCCCGCGAAGAGCGTGAGCAACAGGTAGGCCTGGAACGCCCCCGGAGCGGAAGGCATGGAAACGGTCTTCTTCTTCTTCTCGGTGGCACGCTCGGGGGCTACGAGGTTGATGCGGATCATCGGTCACCCACCCTGCGCGCCGCCAGGCCCACGGCGATCACGGCCGATGGCCCGACGTCGTTGATGAAGTCGGGGTCGAAGTCCTTCGGGTTGTAAGTCACGTTGTTGAAGGGGTTCAGCAGCTCCACCCCGGCCTCGAACTTCTCGGCCAGGAGGTCCCGCAGGCCCTGGATCTTGGCCGTCCCTCCCGACAGGAAGATCCGGTCGATACGGTCTTCCGCGGAAGTCGCCCGGAAGAAGTCGAAGGTCTTCTGGATCTCGAGGGCGATGTTCTCCGAGACGGCGTGAATGATCGGGTGCAGGTTCTCGGGGGCCGCCCCGTCCACCCGCTCGCCCCGCTTCAGGGCTTCCGCCTGATCGAAGGAGAGGTTCAGGTCCTTCTGGATCGCGTCCGTGTACTGGTTCCCCCCCACCGCGATGTCGCGGTTGAAGATCGAGGTGCCGCCCTTGATGATGTTGATGTTCATGATGGAGGCCCCGATGTTCAGGAGGGCCACCACCTTTCCGGGATCGATCCCGTAGTTGATCTCGTAGCAGTTCTGGAGGGCGAACACGTCCACGTCCACGACCTGGCAGGTCTTGCCGGCCTGGGTGATGGCGGAGGTGTAGTCGCTGATCTTGTCCTTCTTGACCGCCACCAGGAGCACGTCCATGTTGCCGCCCGAGCCGCCTCCGTCGATGACCTCGTAGTCGAGGGCCACGTCCTGGATGTCGAAGGGGATGTATTGCTCGGCCTCCCAGTGGATCGACTCCGCGAGCTCGTCCGTGCTCATCTGGGGCAGGCTGATCTTCTTGACGATGACCGCGTTGCCGGAGACGCTGGTGGCGACGTCCTGGGTCTTGATCTTGTTGGCCTGGAAGAGCCGCTGGATGGCGTCGATGACCGCGCCGGAGTCCATGATCGCGCCGTCCACGATCGCCTCGGGAGGAAGCGGCTCCAGGCCGATGTTCAACAACTGGAACTCGTCACCACCCTTGCCACCCGACCTGACCTCGACCGCTTTCACGGCCGAGGAGCCGATGTCGACGCCGACTACGCTCTTCTTCTTGCTCCCGAACAGAGCCACGGGCGTCTCTCCCTCCGCTGAACAACCAAGCTCTCGACACTGACCGTCACGCCGCCGCCCCACGCTCCGCGCGGGGTTTCTCTTTAGAACCGAAGACGGGTCTACACTTATGAAAAATAGTTAAAGTGCTTCCTGAAGCTAGCAGAGCGTCCCCCCCATGTCAAGCGAAAATTGAGGGTTTGGCGAGTAACTCATGGAGGCTACAGACAGTCCGCTCAAGGCCGCGGCCGAAAAGCCTCCGGCACCACCTCCGTGGGCCTCCTTGTGGCTCGGGCCCCCTCCTCAGAGGGAAGGTATTGTGCCCTCATGAGTTTCCAAAAAAGTGAGCCGAATCACGCGTTCCCTCCCCCTACGTAGGGGAGGGCTAGGCTGGGGGGTCGATGAACGATTAGAACCGGATGCGGACGTCCGGGTCGTTCTTGGCGTGGATGGTGTCGATGAAGCGGACCAGGTGCGGGATCGTCATCATCACGAGGCAGTGGGTCCGGGTGCCATCACCGAAGAAGCGCACTCCCTTGAGCAGGCTCCCGTCGGTGACGCCTGCCGCCGCGAAGATCACGTTCTTGCCGGGGGCCAGGTCGTCCGTGAAGTAGACCTTCTCCAGGCTCGGGATCCCCATCTTCCTGAGCCGCTCGGCGTCGGAGGGCTTGGTGAGGACGAGCTTGCCCTGGATCTCCCCGTTCAGGCAGCGCATGGCGGCGGCGGTCAGCACGCCCTCCGGCGCCCCCCCCG
>Ga0137369_10002036_pt1 | contig 20566 bp, 17 predicted proteins | sample SagtaG_12_FD_104918 | JGI IMG/M metagenome (GOLD analysis project Ga0137369, IMG submission 104918) | Vadose zone soil microbial communities from Sagehorn Ranch, Mendocino, California, USA - Sage1_L_113_16 metaG | ecosystem: Environmental > Terrestrial > Soil > Vadose zone | place: USA... | reverse complement strand
CAATGCGTCAACTGGCACTTGTATTACGGACCTGTACGGCATTTCTCTGGCGTGCATTATAACTGGAAGTACCGTGGTTCCTTCGTTGCCCACCATTCCCATTTTCAATAACCTCGCCGACTTCAGTGCTGGACAGCAAAGAAACTACACCACTTAGTGGAAAGTACACGTCCTGCACGGCGTCACCCGCTTCGCAGAGAACTCGACCTCGGGGCAGGTGGATCGGGTGTAGATTTGGTTGGAGTCGCTCGTATTCCTTCCGTGGCAACGATTCCAACAAGCGGTTGCTAGATAAGAGTGTTGATGACACGGCGCTCATGACAATTTGCAGACGCCTAGTGCACCCAGGTTGGTTCTAGGCTAATTGCAAAGCAGGTCCTTTTTGACTGTTCTATTAGTAAAGTCGGGCCATTTGAGGATTTTCTACCATCCGGCAAGAGAATTATTTTGCTTAGCTCGACAGGAAGCGCTTCTCAATCAAAAGTGGTGGTAGGCCACCGTTGATCGGTTGGAGTTCACCGGAGAGTCGAGAACGTCTGCACTATCAGGCATCGGCGCAAATTGTCGTCACGGCGAAATCTAGAATGCGGCGCACACGCGATAGAGGCAGGGTTTTCGGATAGGCTCGCGTTTAATGACTATGGTGTCATAGGCTTCACAAATTGGAGAATTGCAAAGAGTATTTTCGGAGTCAGTTACACTCGGGGAGTCAACGGATAAAACATGATTGTGAATGGTCAAAGAATCTCTGCTTCGCGCTCACACGCCGCGCGATATCGAATATGGGGAGTCCTGATCGTTCTGGCCTTTGCCTGCCACGCATCGATCGCGCAATGCGTTGCGAATAATAAGCCTCAACGCAGCATCAGCTATTCTTTCGACCCGATTTTCTCTGCCGACAGGATGGATCTTCGGGTGACCTTAGAATTCTTAGGAGGGCGTTCCGGCGAAGCCGAACTGGAAGTACCATCGAGTTACGCCGGTCAGAAGGGACCGACAAAAGGGTTTACTGACTTTCAAGTCCTTTCAAACAGAACAACTTTGACTGAGACTTCGTCGCCTTCCAGTAAGATCCTTCGATTCCCCGCTCACACACCAGTTCGCATCTCCTATGTATTGGTTAAGGATTGGAATGGTCCTCTGAACTCGGACACACGGTTTCGGCCTATCCTTGACCGAAATTATTTTCAGATTCTTTCCGATACCGCGCTGATTAAGCCAAAGTTAGACCCGGCCAGTACACAGGATGTCTATTTTGATTGGCAGCAACTACCTCGGGATTGGTCTTTGGCCACAAGCTTTGGCGTCGATGAGCGTTGCCAGTTCTTTCACGGAATGTGGAAGCAAGTTCGGACCGCACTGTTTGTTGGTGGTGACTACCGGATTCAGCGTGCCACAATCTCGGGCAATTCTCTAATCCTCGCAACTCGCGGCAAGTGGAGCTTCACCGACGATGAGTGGGAGAGGCAAGTCCAACGAATTATCGAGACGGAACGGAATTTCTGGCATGATAATTCATTTCCTTACCAGCTGGTTACGCTCGCGCCGTTTGACCAGGATGGAGGAAGCTATGGCGGCAGTGCCTACACAAACGCATTCATGATGCATCTACCACGCAAGGCTACCTTCTCGTATTCAGTTGTCTCGCTACTGGCCCATGAAAATTTCCACATCTGGAATCCTTATAAGATCGGCGGCGAACAAGGGACGGCGATGTCCTGGTTTACCGAAGGTTTCACACGTTATTACACAGACGTCATTTTGTTTCGCACCGGTTTTCTCACGCTGAGCGAATACATCGAGCATACCAATGAAAAGTTGCGCAACGACGATCTTTCGCCCGCGAGAAATATCTCAAACGCCAAATTGACTGCTCGGCATGAATCGGATCGCTCGCTGAGCGAAGTTCCGGGCGAACGCGGGATGGTGGTGGCCCTTTGGCTTGATTCGCATATACGGCAAAAGACTAAGAATCGCGCCTCGCTTGATTCGATCATGTTAGAGCTTTTCAAGGAAGGCGGGAGAAGAGACTTTCGTCTAACGATGGATCGTCTCGTTCACGTCGCCGGCAGATATCTGAGTCCAAACGACCGGCGGCTCTTGCAGCAATACATTGAAGATGGCACCACGATGCCGGTGCCTGAATTTGCGCTGGCGCCTTGCGTACGCGTTCGAACCGAGAGTGCATTCCAGTTTGAACTTGGATTCGATGAAGAGAGTGTCAGAACGAATGTGGTCTCAGGCGTTAAGCCCGACAGCGAAGCGTTCAAAGCAGGAATTCGCGATGGCCAGAAAATCACCCGTGTTAGTGTCTTTTGGAACGATACTTCCAAACCTGTGCGGCTTACAGTTCGTTCGTCTGATGGCGACCACAGTCTTGAGTACTATCCCCGAGGACCTTCACGTGAAATACAACAATACTATATGGATGTTAACTGTTCGTAGTAATTGGCCCACCAACAAATAAGGAGCGCAAGCACAGCGCAAGACTGTTCCAAGAGCCGGATAATCAACTGAGGCTACTAAAGTTGCAAGTGTGGTAAGTAGCCCTGAGTTAGTGTGTTGCCGACTCCATTGATAACCGAACAGCGTGTTGGAACACAGCTTTGATCTCGTCACGCTTCTGAGGCCAAACATTCAAGGAGCGTTGGCTTGGATGGGGGCTTGTTAGTACGGACGTGTAAAAAATCTGTCCGACTGCGGGCTGCGCTTTCTGCGCCTTCCAGCGCGACCACTCCCGCGCCGCCTTCTGGCAGCGCTCACTGCAATAGCGCTGGCGCCTGCCGGGGGTGAAACCGCTTCTCGCATCCTTTCAGCAGGCAACACCGCATCCGAGAGCGGCGGGGCAAGCGCTTCCGCTGACCGTCTTGATTTTCGGCACGACCTGGAGGACTCTGGAAAGGCCCATGGGAGGCGATGACTCCCAGAAGCTCCTGCCCTGTAGGGGAATATCACTCCTCTCCGGCGCGCAGCAAACCTCCGGTATAGAGTACAGCATGATGTGGCTGCACCTTTTCGAGTTCGGCGATCAGCAATGGCTTCCACAAGTCCTTCGCGATGCGGAGACGGTGTACCTCGCAACGAGTTATCGATTCTTGCGATCGCTGCCGCGACTATGGGCAGAGAAAATCTCGACGGTTCTCAATCCCGGAGAGCCGGGGAGATCCTGGACCTGTGCTCGGGATCTGGCGGAGCGATGCCATTGATCATCGAAGAGCTTGAAAAGCGCGGTTACGACGTGCGGGCGACGCTGACGGATCTTCACCCGAATCAGAATTCCGCCCTGAATCCTCTTACTGCTCCACCACCTGGGATCGTGTGGCTGGCGGAACCAGTGGACGCGACATGCGTGCCGACGAAGCTGAAGGGGGTGCGGACGATGTTCTCGGCGTTTCATCATTTTCGTCCAGAGAAGGCCAAAGCGATCCTGAGGGACGCATTCGAGAGCCGCGACGCGATCTGCATTTTCGAATCTGGATCTGGCACGCTGCTTGGCCTAAGCATGGCGCTTGGGGTGCCTTTTGGTGTGCTTCTTCTGATGCCATTCGCGCGGCCGTTCCGCTGGGGTTACTTGGTGTTCACCTACTTGATCCCCCTGGTACCCCTCATCCTACTTTGGGACGTCATCGTCTCGTTTCTGCGCCTCTACTCGCCCGAGCAGATGAAGAAATTCACGGAGGACCTACAGGCGCCCGATTACGTTTGGGAGATCGGCCGGATCCAAGTGCGCGGCATTCCGGGCGGGCTGCCGTACCTGATTGGATGGCCGAGCCAGTTGAACTCTATTCATGGCTGACGATATCCGGTTCGTCTCTGTATGGATGGCGGTCGGATCACTCGGAAATATCCCATCCGAAAGTTTCAAGACTCATTACAGACCGCCTGGATTAAGCTTGGAAAGCAGAGGTGGGTCACTTCTCGCGAGCGCTGAAGACTTTGATTTGAGCTAATAACTATTTGAGAGTTCTCTAAAGACGTCCCCTCGATATCTATGTTAGCGTGGCCGGCCTTTAGCCTACCGATGAAAAGGGTGAGGTTGCACATTCCGCAGCGACAACCTATGAGAACTGAAAGGACCGTTTGCTTGCTGAGCAACTTTATGCGGCTGTACACTGTACCGTGCATTGCACTAGACAGACGAAATTGCCCTCGTGATTCATCCTTGCCGGTATCCGAGGGTTAAAGAAGCCCAGCCTGAAGTAGACCTGCTTTAAAAATAATAAGCAGGCAGATCGTATTTTTCAGAGGTTCCTAAGATGTTTCCTCTGCTTAAGCAAGGCGTAGCGGTGGTGGTGGTTTCGGCGTCGGTTCTGTCTGGTCACGGAGTTCGAACCTCGGCCGCTCAAAGCAATCCCGTTGTTAACGGAAGTCTTGCCTCCGAAGAACTCCCAAGGGTGCCTGACTCCCTTGCGCGAGAAGTAGATCCTTATACAAGACTTTCGGCCTATTCACTAGCTGGCTGGGATCCAATTAAACGAGAGTTGTGGACAAAGAGCCTGGCAAGCAAGGCTTCATCAGTTTTTAGAGTCCAATCACCTGGCGACAACCTCCAGCGTGAACTCCTAATCCCTACCAGCGTCTACGACATTTACTTTGACCCGCAAGGCAGATCGCTTGTCTATGTCAAAGACATCAGCGGCAATGAGGTGTTCCAGCTATACGCTTTTGAGCCATCAAACTTCAAGAGCTCACTCGTGTCAGACGGAAAGTCGCGGAATACCGAACCCGTCTGGTCGAACCGCGGCGATCAGTTGATCTACTCTTCGAACCGGCGGAACGGAAGCGACACTGACCTCTATGTTGTGAACCCTTCCGATCCTACAACAACACGTTTGCTAGCTCAGGACACTGGTTATTTGAAAGGTTTCGATTGGTCGCCTGATGATACGCAAGCTCTCTTCTATAACTGGATTTCTGCCAACGAAAGTTATCTGTTTACGATTGATGTGAAATCAGGCCATAAAACGCTCCTCACACCTCAAGTCGCAAAAGACAAAGTTTCATACGACTTCGCTCAGTTCAATGGTGATGGGAAAGGCATTTATCTGACAACAGATCGCGATTCTGAGTTCCTACGCCTTGCCTATATGAATCTCGCGACCAAGGAAGTCACTTATCTCACTGACCAGATCAAGTGGAATATTGAAGATTTCAAAATTTCGGCTGACAGAAGAACCATTGCTTTCATTAGCAATGAAGATGGAGTGAGTCGCCTCCACTTGTTAGGTACAACAACGAACAAACAGAAGGACGTTACAGTGCCCGGCTTGGGGGTGATCTCAAATCTGAGATGGCACAAGAACAGCACGGATTTGGCTTTTGTTTTGTCGTCCGCGCGGTCGGTTTGGGACATCTATTCCCTTGATTCAAAGAATGGAAAGATCGACCGGTGGGTGAAAGGAATCACGCAAGGACTTGATGTTGCGGACTTTTCCGAACCCGAACTAATCCATTGGAAGTCATTCGATCAACTGCAGATCTCCGGCTTCCTCTATCGACCGCCGGCAAAGTTTACAGGTAAACGGCCGGTGATTATCGACATCCACGGCGGCCCCGACGATCAGGCACGCCCACAATTTAATGGGCCCGACAACTACTTCATCAGTGAACTCGGAATCGCGAAGATTTATCCGAATGTCCGGGGCTCAACGGGCTACGGCAAAACATTTCTAAAACTCGACAACGGTTATGACAGAGTGGCCGCGATCAGAGACATCGAAACATTGCTTGATTGGATTAAAGCACAACCCTATCTCGATGCCGATAGAGTGATGGTGACGGGCTGGAGTTACGGAGGTTATGTCGCACTTTCAGTTGCCGCTAACTATAGCGACCGCCTTCGCGCTGCTCAGTCAGTGTCAGGGCCAACCGACCTGGCGACCTATATAGAGCGCACAGAAGCGTGGCGTCGTGATCGTCGCCGAGAAGAGTATGGGGATGAGCGAGACCCTAAAATGCGGGCCTTTCTTGAACAAATCGCACCGCTTAACAACGCGGGAAAGATCAAAAAGCCATTGATGATTGTCCAAGGGGAAAATGACGCTCGCGTAAGGGCAAGCGAAGCTGATCAAATGGTCCAAGCCGTGAAAAAGAATGGCACGCCTATCTGGTATTTGTTAGCGAAGAACGAAGGACACGACTTCAGTCAAAAAACACTGAATTACGAACTGTACGAAACCGTGCTATTTGCAAAAGAGTTCTTGCTGAAATAAACACAGGTAGCTTTTCACAATTCCGGAACTTCATCGGCAATTGTTTGGAAGCAACACATCTTCACCCAAACCGCACGACGTGTGGTTTTTCTCAAGGAGTAACCCAATGAAAAAATTACGAAGAGGACTTGCTACAGCTTTCATTGCACTCGCGTTCACATTTGGTAGTGGATCGCTTCTTCAGGTACGGGCCGACGGCGGCCCTCAAGGACAACAGGACACGAGGTCAGGTGGCCCGTCGGCGCCTGAGGGGATGACGCAGGAGGAATACGAAGGCTTGCTGTGGGCATTGGTAGCGTGGCTGTTAGGTTGGGCCTGAGCTGTTCGCGCCCGACGCATAATTCGTTGCTCCGACACAACAGATCGGCATGGTCTATTTTCGTCGCTCCGGGAAAGCGCTGCACGAGTGCGCCTAATTTGAGGCGGTGGTGGAACATGCTGCGCGGGACTGTGGTTTTACTCTGCCTTAGTCCCGCCAATGTATTGGCTCAGCAGGTCGACAAACCTCGAATTGAAAACGAGGATCAATTCTTCTCTGCTTTGTTGAGTGCTGCGAAAAGCGATCCGTCATTGACTGGGTCCGTACTTAGCGGTCATAAGAGCCTCGTCACCAGCCAACTGTGGCGGCGATTGATTGACACGGCTGCATCGTCTTCTTCACCGCCAGCCGTCTACGGCGTTGCCTTGGAAGTAGCCAATGAACTGCATGACCAGAGACTTGCAGCAGTAACCTTTTATAAATTCGGCTGGTATCAGTGGGGCCAGGGGAATATTGCGGCTGCGATAGACAACTATCTGCGAAGTAAACGCGCCTTTGAAGAAGCAGGCTTCGAACGAGATCTAATCTACATCCTCGCTGATCTCGGCACGCTTCACATCTACTCTTCGGACTACAAGAAAGCTAAAGAATACTCTGAGCAAAGTCTCGCGTTGGCTGAACAATTGAAGGTCAAGTCTACGCCCGCAGCTGAATGGCCGGACGAATACGGCCTTGGTACTGCGCTGTCCAACCTCGGCAACATCAGCAAACGCGAAGGCAAATACGAGAAGGCAATCGACTATTTTCTGAAGTCGCTCGCGTTGTACAAGAAGATTGATGCTGAAGGCACGAAGTACAGCGCGAAAATTATCGACGATTTGGCAGATATCGGTCGCACCTATCTGGCGAGCGGCGACTACGTGCGAGCGCTAGCTTACCTTGATAAAGCTCTCGATATCGCCAAGACCTCACGAAACGCGAATAGAATGGCAGGTATCAGCAACAGTCTCGGAATTCTCTATACGAACCAAAGAGATTACCCAAAGGCAATTGAATTCTTTCAGCAAGGCCTCGAACTGGCCAACCGGCGGAATGACCGATTTAAGCAAGCCAGCATGCTACTGAACATCGGAGTTGCCTATCAATTCCAAAAGAATTACGAGCAGGCTTTGCAGAATTTTCTAAAGAGCCTGGAAATCGCAAAGGTAATTGATGATAGAGAGATTGTTATTTTGGTCGGTGAAGGAATTGGTGCTGTCTATAAAGAGCAAGGTAAATACGCAGAGGCGCTTGAGTTCTTGGAAAAGAGCCTCTCCTTGGCGAAGTCGATCGAAGACAAAGCAAGAAATTCTGAATTGCTATGGCGCAAGGCGGAGGTGCAACTCGCGAAGGGAGACTTTGCCGAATCGATCTCTTCCGCTTCAGAGGCGGCAGAACTGGCTGAGCAGCTCAGCTTACGAAATGTTTCTTACTTGGCTCTGACGACGCTAGGAAAAGCCTATCGCGGCCGCAAGCAAGATGAACTTGCTGCGGAGGCCTTCTCTAGAGCCATAGACGGCATTGAAGGAATGCGCGATCAAGTTGCGGGTTTAGAGCAGGAGAATCAGCTCTTCTTCGAAGATAAGGTCGGTCCATACCACGAGCTTGTTGATCTCTTGCTTAGCCAGGAAAGCTCAGAAAATAAGTTTAAAGCGCTGGTCTACGGGGAAAGAGCAAAAGGGCGCGTCCTCTTGGACGTGCTGGGGAGCGGCAAGATTAATCTCGTAAGAGTAATGTCAGAACGCGAGAAGGAGGAAGACCGGAGGTTAAATAAAGACATTATCGACCTGAATCTTCAGATAAGTCTGGAAAACCACAAGACAGCATCCGAGTCCGCGCGTCTGACAAGATTAAATGAACAGTTGCAATCGGCCCGACTCCGGTATGAGGTTTTTCGCAATGCTCTTTATGCTTCTCATCCGGAACTGAGGAAACAGCACCGACAGACTCCGTTATTGCGTTGGAATGACATCAGAAGTCTAGTCAGCGATCGCAACACAGCATTTCTCGAATACGTTGTAACTAAAACAAAGACATATCTTTTCGTCTTGACTAAAACACAGTCAGACATCCCAGTTCTGCGGGTCTATCCAATTGATATTAGCGACAAAACTCTTGCTAATCGGGCACGTGAATTTCGCGAAATGCTTGCAGGGCAAGATCCGGGGTTCGCCGACACCGCACGACAGCTTTATGACCTGCTTCTCAAACCTGCTGGCGACCAGCTAAAAGGTAAGAACACTCTTTGCATTATTCCCGATGGCATCTTGTGGGACTTGCCTTTTCAGGCGCTGCAACCAAGCGAAGGACGATATCTACTTGAGGATCGCGCTATCTCCTACGCCCCGTCTTTAGCCGTATTGAGAGAAATGTCGGCGCAGAAGAAACTGTCGCAACCTTCTGCAATCTCGCTACTTGCGTTCGGTAATCCCAGTTTACCGACCGAAATCGCGACAAACATGAAGGCGCTCTATAGAAGCGAGAGTCTTGGACCACTGCCAGAAGCAGAGTCGGAGGTAAAGGCGCTAAAAGATATCTGGGGAGGGTTGCGGAGTCGCGTGTTCATTGGCTCCAATGCCACGAAGAAGGTTTTTGAAGCGGAAGCCTCGAAATATGTCATCATTCATCTTGCCACCCATGGAGTTTTGGATGATAGCAATCCGATGTACTCGCGACTCGTCATGGCTCGCGCCGAAAATGATCCGACTGACGACGGTCTACTCGAAGCCCGCGAAATAATGGAACTCAATCTCCACGCTGACCTGGTAGTCCTTTCAGCTTGTCAAACCGCACGGGGCCGCATTGGCGCAGGAGAAGGGATGATTGGCATGTCTTGGGCTTTTTTCGTCGCGGGGGTACCAACGATGGTTGCAAGCCAGTGGAAAGTGGATTCGGCGAGCACAGCAAAGCTAATGATCGACTTCCACAAGCCCCTCAAAGCTCAAGCATCAATCAATGGCGCGAACAAAGCAGATGCACTTAGGCAGGCGGCCCTTGATCTTATGAAAGAACAGCGGTACCGACATCCGTTCTTTTGGGCTGGGTTCGTGATGATCGGCAATGGCACCTAAAAAGGGGGGTCAGAAAACAGCTGCCGCAAATTTCGCCACTGTTTAGGCGGTACTCGTCCAAGCTGGTAACTGTTTGACTCTCGCCGAAGGTTCGAGACGTTTCAAAGTCCGTATATTTCGTTTGGCCATATTTGGAAGCACGCTAATGTAAAGTACCGGGCCGCTTCTGCGGCCTTGTGCGGCTTGGCTCGAAATTCTGACTCCGATTCCCAATTCGTACATTGATTGAATTACGCAACAAAGATTATGTTACAGTACTCTGCAAGGTTCTTGCTTGATTTAGGCGGTCTCAGTCTGGGACCGTAGCCGCTCACCAAACTTTGCCTTATCCAAGCTGAAAGTCGGTTCGACGTTGCTGGCGGGCGATGCAGCAAACTGTTTTGACAGGGATAAAGGAATTCTGCAAAAACCGTTTATTTGGCATCCAAGTGAATCGGAAAAGACAATCTGGTTTCCCAAATGTTATGAGAATCCACTGTGGAAGAACATTATGTCGGTCAGGGGGAAAACTATCACGGAGATTTCCGAATCGCTGGCGGTCGCTAAAGAACATCAATCGCTGGCCCACTTCCAGCATCTGGAGCGAATTCGCACCTTCTTCTCCTTGCCGAACTTCTGTTTGCGTCATGCCCGCAAAGTTACTATCTTCACCCTCGCCCAGTCACGCACGCTTGCCGAAAGCTCACGTTGTATCTCGGTCTTTGACGGTCTGCTCCAATTCGCACGTCTTACTAACGCACTAAAGCTATTGACTTACTAGTGGTTTGAGAAGCCTGTTCCGCGGCGTTTCTTCGATTTCACTCTGACGAAGACAGCCGAGTTGAAACCGGTAACGTATATCGGGCATCTGGAAGTTGTCTATCACGACATATCGATGGCGCTTGGCGCACAGGAGACGATTACCGACGCTAATCACAGCCTGAGTTTCGATGTCCACCTGCAAGAGACAATGGATTTCATATCGCCGCGCGTGGATGCTCTGTGGTGGGCGCTTGATGACAATCAAACTGAGGCCGAAGTTTTTATCGCGAACACACGGGCGACGCAGACTGTCGCTACTCCTACCTTTTACGTCGACGGCGTAGCGTATCAGGGTGAGGCGATCACATTGAATGGCCGCGAATCGAGTGTAATCGACATCAAACAGTCGCTTCAAAGGTTGCATATCTCGACAGCAGCAGTCGGAGGGCTTTCCCTTTCGTATACCAATGGACCGGGAGCGGTTGCAATTGTCGGAGTCCTCAAGAATAAGCATACTGGATTCTCCACGACGGTGCGCTTTATCGATCAGGCAACGCAGATGAGCACGCATCTTCACGGCGCAAATATTTTGATTGGAAGACCCGCCCCAGACTCGGGCTTTGCTTCTATCGTCGCATTCACACCGCACGTGATTGTGCGGAACACCACCGACCAACCGGTGCAAATCACTTCAAGAATCAAATACACATTGAACGAGCAATCCAACAACATTGAGCTTGCGGAGTTGACGTTGACGCCAAACGCCGTGCGTGAACTCGACTTAAGTCCAGCCATCAACGCCATAGACAAAAATGTGATAACTGACTCCGGAATCGAAATCGATCACAACGGAAGCCACGGCGCCGTGATGGCTTATGCTGCGAGCATCGATCGGGGCGGCAGCGCAGTTTTCGACGTGCCGGTTAAGGATCCGACTGGTGACATGGGCTTTAAGGGCGGCAGCTATCCCTGGAACATCGAAGGCGACAATCGAGCGGTCCTGCATGTTAAGAGCATTGATGTTCCCGGAGATGGCCGGAAGCAACAGTTCATGGTCAAGCTCTTCTTTGAAGGCGGCGAATATAACCTTCCATTGCAACAAGTCGACCCAGGTCAAACTGCCGTGATTGACATTAGGAAGCTGCGCGATGATCAGGTTCCGGACGGTTTGGGAAATAAGATCCCGCTAAGCGTGACAAGTGGTCAACTCGATTGGGATAGAAGAGCCAAAAGGGGAAGTTTCATCGGGCGTCTGCTTCAGTACAATCCGGTTACTGGGCTTGCGAGCAGCTTCAGTTGCTTTCAATATTGCTGGTGCGATCCGAGCATCATTGCCAGTTGGGTGCTTCCCACGTCGCATGACGGAGAGGTCGGCGATGTCTACCGCGTCGAAGCGTGGGAAGAAGACGAAGACTGCAATCACGTTCCAATGTACCCTTACGTGGTTCCCAATCCTAATTGGTACACGAGCGATCCTTCTGTTGTTGATGTCTACGATAATTATGCATACGTAGTCGGTTACGGGGACGCCTTTCTCTATGCAGACTGGAGCGCGTGGCTTTCAGCTGAACAGCCGGATCCATCCTGCGAGTTCGAACCCAGCTGTCCTGATCTTTGCGCTGAGCAGCCTTCGGGTGGTTCGGGGGAGGCCGAGGTGAAAGTGCTGCACGTTAATAACGTTGCGCCTGGCAGAGGTGTTAGAGCAGCGACAACCCACGTCATTATTACCGGTACGAGTTTCACTTCGGGCGCAACCGTTAACGTGGGAGGTGACGGAATCACAGTTTCAAACAAGACGGTTAATTCATCCACTTCAATTAACGCTGACTTTGTCGTTGCCGCTAATGCGGGTCTCGGCAACCATTCAGTGAGTGTGAGCAGAGGCGGGAAACCGAGCAACAGTGTGAACTTCTACGTGCAAGTACCGAGCAAACTTTTGCCTTATACTGATTCAAATCTGGCGCCTAATGGAATAGGGCCACTTAGGACGCCGGTCCACGAGGACCTTACGTATTTGGAGGGAGCCCTTTTCGCTCACGACTTTTGCGGTGTCGCTCGGAGCTATTTGTTTTTCCTGGCAGATCAGGATGGGCAACGAATCCAAACAGCCTTCCATTTCGACGAAATATTCTCAAATATTTTCAAGTCGGCTCCCGGACTCGCTGATGTTACATACACGCCCGTAGACTTTCCTGCCAACTATGTGGCGATTGAAGACCTTCAGTCTCTAGGTTTCCAAGGTGGTTGCCTGCAGACTGATGAGTATGAGACCTTCACCCAAAAATTCAAAATAACCATAAATGGAACGGAATTCTTTCCCACAACCACGATAGATATCAAAAGGGGAAATGAGGGTGGAACGCTTAAAGTGGAACGTACGATCTCAACGCCCTGACCAGGTTGTTCCACAAAGGAGTCAAACCAATGAAAGTGTCAAAGATGCTGATAGTAGTGCTATGCGGATCTCTGATGATGGTTACGATCAGCAACCGCGGCCAGACAGAAAATCAATCTGACAATCTCCTTAATCGTCAAGTTAAACGGGCGAATTTGCAGGACGTGAAGGTTGGGCAGGCCGCAATAAACGCGCTCATCGATGCGGGTTCGCCAGGTGGTATTGCTACGGTCTCAGGTTGCAATGAGGATGTGACACACACGTTCACGCCGCGCGACTCGTCATTACTCGGAGTACTGGACTCAATCGTCTCCACGGATCCTCATTATAAGTGGGAACTCATGGATAATTTGGTTAATGTGATCCCAAGTAACGGGTTGCCACCATTCTTTGCGGTTCGTATCTCCAAATTTGATATCCCCGGGGCGGAAACACCGAACGAAGCGTTGTTCCAATTGCTGGCGATCCCTGAACTGCGACAAGCGCAACTTAATCTCGGACGTCATGCTATACAAGGTGGCGTTCGCCCGTTCTGTCCCCAAGGATGTTCACCTGAAAAAACGAAAAAGATTTCCGTCAACCTGAAGGGAGTTACGGTCCGCGAAGCCCTAAACGCTATTGCGCGCGCTGATGGAAGTGCAGTGTGGAGATTTAGCCAGTGGGAATGCGGCGGGCAAAGAACCTTTTCTCTCGAGTTTAGCAAATGAGCAACTACTGCGCGCGCCCAGACTCGCGCTTCCGCACGCTCAACTCCTCTTTCGTTGACGGCAAGTGCGGACAAGATTTCGGCTCGCCCAAACGACAATATCGAACTGAAGGTCTCACTCCGGAATGACACCAAGAAGACCGTTTACGTCATGGAAAGCAGTCCTCTTGCCGACTATAAAATTGAGGTTAGTAAAAGCGACGGCACGTTGGCACGACCGACCGAAGAAGTCCAGAAACAGCTTAACATGTCATTATGGAGTACTCGCCGATTGTCCGTCGCGATGTAGGTGTGGGCTCTTGATATATGCATAAGGGAGTTTCGACACAATCGTAAGGTCAATCGGGGGCTGTTGCCAGCGCCACGTCAGATACGTTTCTGCGCCCAATTCCAACCTCAACTGCTGGATGATCGGGAACCCGCCGCGCACGTAAGCGGCGTTGTCGAAAATGGAATCACCAAGAAGAACAATATGCCTCATGGCCGTGAGTATGCATTAGGTCGGCATTTGGTGGCTAGGATTTGCGTCAGCCAACGAAGCTCGCATCGCTCAGTTGGAATAACAAGGAGCTCTCGAAGGTAGGAAAAAGGAACCGTGAAGGGAAGTCAAGATGGTCGCCAGGATTGGACGTTGCGCAGCAGCTTCCTTATTACTTGGGAACGAGGGTTCTCCCGCACAAGCATCTGAAACTCGCGCTCAGCTTCAGCAATCATTCCTTCACGCGCGTAGAAAACTCCTAACGCAAGATGTGATTGAGAGTTCGCTTTAAGCTCGTTGAGTTGTTTCAGCGTCTGATCGTCCAAAATCTTGAATTTCGCTTGGGGAGGTGATGGCACGGAGCCGCTTTCATCGCCGTTTTTGACGGTATAGAGAACCCAGGTATAGACCATGCCACGTTTTAGTGGCGCTGACGGTGTCCATGCGCGACTCGTTGGCGGAAGAATTTCGCTCTTTGCGACTTGATGAAAACCGGAGTCACCCACCTCTACGCGGTAGCCATCAGCAGTTTTTGCTGGCGTCCATTCGAATACTGGCTTGTCATCCGCGATTATTGTGTTTGTAGGGTAAACGATCTTGACTGGCTCCTCGTTTTCTGAAGGAGCTCTTAGCGAAACGTCTGCGCTAGTCAACTCATCGAGGACATTGGGCCTCTTGATCGATTCTGCTGTTAATACTTTCTTTACCTCTTGTTGTGACTCGTGCGGCAGTGATTCCAGGCCGACAAGTCTGCCGGATTTGTCGAGAGTGATCCTGTTTGGTCCATCTTGTAAAACGACCATTTCCTGAGTTGGCTCAGCGTGCCTCTTCCAAGGGGTGGGCTCGAACCTGTTATGCCTACTTGGTCCAGGAGTTGGTAGCGGAGTGCTACCAGGCTGAATATTAAGTGGTGATTGACTCGGTGTCGGATTCGATCCAGCGTTCAGATCGCGGCCGCCGGCTGGTACTTGAACAAATCCACCTGATTTCAGACGCCAGACGACGACTGCGGCAATCACAGCGAAGAGTAGGAGAGCGACAAGGGCTGAAAGTCGCAATGGACTTGGGAATGCTGGTAATCGAATGAAACTTCGAATTCTGTCTCGGAAGGAGACCCCTTTTTCATGTTGACGAACAGAAGCCGGGCTCATTGTCGCAAGTGATTCGCGTAAATCAGTAACTTCCGATGAACATTCAGGGCAAACATCCAAATGCTTATCGATCTCATGCTGGTCAACCTTGTTGAGTCTCTGGTCTACGTAACGCTCTATCGTTTCAAAATCGGGATGATTCTGGTGGTCGCTTTCGGAGACTAAATTTTCTGACAGCGCCTCCAGAGCTAGAGCTTCAATGCCAGGATCTACAACTTGCCTACGACAAGCTTCGCACTTTAAGAGATGATTGTAGATAACAGTGCGATCACCTGCCGCTAATGCCTGTTGATGGAACCGTTCGACGATTTCAGTTGAAAGGTGTTCTGTCATTTCAACCTCTCAGTCATTCTCCTCTGAGAAACGCTTGGCGACATCTTGCCAAACGCTCTCGGACCGCCTTGCGAATGTTTGCAACTTTCGTTGGACTCATTCCGAGTTGCTTAGCGATCTCTTTGTCGGTCATCGGCAAATCGTTCAGTAGCCGCTTGAATTCATCGACTGAAAGCCCCAGCAGATCCGCAAGCTCTGCTTCTGTTGTGATTCTTGTAAAAACAAACCACTCAACGCTATAGCCATAGCTATCCGTCATGTTGAGCAGCAATGCTCTTCGCTGCTCGATTTCAAGCTTCTGAATCTCGGCAAACAACCGCTCAAGCAAACGACGATTCTCGGCGGAGTCTGCAGAAAGAGATAGCTCAACCGGCGAATGCTTAAGCTGATAATTGACTTCATTGATGTTCAAACGCTGAACACCGGATATTTCGCTAATCAGTCCTAACAAATCCTTTAGTTTAATAGGCCGCTGAAGTTTTTGGAGAATCAGCAGAATGAGTTCGGCAGTATTCTTCTTGGGGCTCACTCGAATTTCAGTCGCAATTGATGATAGTTCCAATGGAGTCGAATCAATGTTGTGACTCAGCGTGCTAGGTTTGTTACTACGCCAATCCAGATAGCCACAAATCAGATCCTTTTCGCTGTCCTCCCAAATACTTAGATCCGCATTGGCCGCGAACAGCCGGCGAATCTTTTTCTCCAGGTTTGTCCGTTGACGATTTCTTGTTCGGAGGTAGTCTGCGATCGCTCTATAGGTGATGGTTGCAACCAAACCGTCGAAGTTCGAAATGGGGTCATGTTGAGGAGCGGCTTTTGATGCGCGCAGTCTCGTCAGAATTCTCACCACAGCGTCGCCTACGACATCCTGCAAATCTAAGTCATATCTTACGCTGTCGCTTTTGACGCGGGCACTCCGCTGCACGATCCGGTGGATGATCGGCTTTGCTACGCTTTCAAGTAGGTACTCAAGGTGCTTCTGAGAAGCTTCTTCGTCGACAGACTGAAGATATGCGACGAGACGTTCGTCAATATTCTGTCTGTCTTCCCTGCTTGTTTCTAACGGCAAATGCACTTGAGAATCCCGGCCGACCAAAATTTCGGAATTAGCCGTGAAGTCAGGCGAGCACGAGGCGTCGAGCGCTTCCGTTTCACCTTCGATGAGGCTATTACGCAAGTCTAAGGTCCTCACTAAAGAACAAACAAGGTTTAGATTGGCGGATATCGAGGCTGTTAGAGAAGAGTTTGAGAGTTAGATATTGTCGGTCTTACGGAATGCACGATGACGTGCATTCAAGAACACCGAAAAAACCGTCCGGGCGGTTTGCAGAGCTTAGATGTCGAGGAGCTCATCTGTCCATTGTCTAACGGTTCGGTAGCATTCACATGATTGCTGTTCCAGGCCCCTGTGGTTAATCAAGGTAATCTGTCCGCGACTATATCTAATGAGCCCTCTCTTTCCCAGTTCACGCGCCTCGTTGCTGATTTGGTTTCTGTGACTGCCGAGCATGGTCGCCATGTCTTCCTGAGTGAGATCGAAGCTGTTTGAATGAGTGGAGTCTTTGTACACCAATAACCATCGGCAGAGCCTCTGCCTGATGCTATGGAGCGGATTGCAGAGTGCCGATTGGACCATTTGAGTTTCCAACACTTGGCAATAGCTCAGTAGTCCTTTTCGTAAGTGACCGTCTCGATTGACTTGAGATGCTAACCGTTGAGCATCTATTTTGACGGCATCGACCGATGTTTGCGTGACAATCCGGCTAGGAGACTTGGTGCCCGTAAGAACGATTGGGACACCAATGAAACCGTCGCTCCCAACGATTGCTATTTGCACTGTTCGGCCATCCTCTGCCACCGCCAATAATGAGGCCATGCCAGTATTAAAGAAGTATGCGCTGTGCATTGACTGGCCGGCTTCATAGATAATCCGCTTCCGCGCGAAGTGAATGGGTTCCAGATATCTGAGGAGCCGGTTGAGTTCACCCTTCGCAAGGGATGCAAGCAAGCGGTTTGCGATCGGTAGAGGAATTTTGTCCGGCATCGGCTAAGAAACAGAGCAGAAGCGTTGAGATTACGTCGAACGAATTAGCTTGCTGATCTCCCAAGCGGCTTCGATTTTACGCGGGTTGTATAGGAAGGGGAATGTTGGTGAAGTGAGTATTATAACCAGTGATGTTCGAGTTGTGCGCTTCTGGCACCGGTTTCAATAGACGGCTTCTTGGAAAAGCTCGGAAAATACACGCCCTCTATCAGCTGACGGTCGGACTTTACCGCATGCTTCGGTTGTATCGTGCTTTCCAAGATCACTCGACAGGAACGTAGTCACCGGTGTTGTGTGCCTTTGTCTTGGGCGCCGGAAGTCTCGCTCGTGACGGCAGTGCGGGTTTGAGGTTTTGTGCACTGTACTTGACGTAATACGTCATCGCTGGTGAGTGCCCGCATAAACTCAACAATGTTACTCATCTCCTCTTCATTTAAATTGAGAGGACGCAGCTTCTCATCGAGATTGGGATTGTTCTTGCCTCCTCGATTGTAGAACCTCACCACATCGAGCAATGTTTTGATGCTGCCGTCGTGCATATAAGGTGTCGTCAGCTCCACATCTCGTAGTGTTGGAGTCTTGAACGCGCCGATGTCCTTAGACCGTCTTGTAACCAGAAATCGTCCTAACTCAGAGAAATCTTTCTGGTGTGCATTCACGCTCGCATCTATGTGGCCACGCGGGTCACTCAGAGTCATCTTTTCGGCGCGGTGCGTCAGTTCGTGGAGCTCGTTATCATTCACACCGATGCCGCTGTTATGAAACTTGAAGTCCGTAAAAAATGGTGAAGAAGTCGTGAAGGCGTGGCATTCGATGCACTTCGCTTTGCCCTTGAATAGCTCCCAACCTCGCTTCTGGGCTTCGGTGATTGCGTTCGTATCGCCGGAAATAAAGCGGTCGAATGGGGAATTACCTGAAAGCTGCGTGCGCTCATAGGCAGCGATAGCCTTAACGATCGAGTCGATGGTAATCCCTTCCTGCCTAAAGACACGTCGAAACATTTCTCGATAGTCAGGGACAGCAACTACTTGGGCCACAACGGCATCGTTGCTCCTCAATCCCATCTCAAAGGGACTGGTCAGTGGTTGTTTTGCTTGCTCCTCAAGCGACGCAGCACGCCCATCCCAAAACAGTAGCTCAGCGAACATCGCATTTAGAATTGTGGGTGCGTTTCGCGCGCCAAACTTACTCGAAGCACCGATGGCGAGAACAGTGTGATCAGTGAAAGCATTTGCGGGGTCATGGCAGGTGGCACAACTAACCGTGCCATCGACTGAGAGTCGTTTGTCAAAATAGAGCTCTCGGCCAAGACTTACTTTTGTGTCCGTCATGGGATTATCCGAAGGGATCCGTCGCCGCCATATACTCTCATTGATGCCAGCCGGCATCCTTGACTTAAACCCTTCGGAATGCCTGTTTTTGACTACAGTCCCCGATTTTTGTAAGGCGGGGATAGCTTCTATATTTACGGCAAATAAATAACAGATAACAAGGGCAAGAGCCGCCTGGGCCACTGTTAACACTTGATGTCGAGCGGAACCTCTCATAGCCGGCAAACCTTCAGTCTTTAAATTAAACACCCGGTTTGACTATTCTGAAAACCAAGAACGAAATGATCGCGCCGCAGCTCTGAGCATGCATTTGTGGTACGTTATTGTACGTTATGGCTCATCATCAGATCCCTGAAAAAACTAACAACGCTTGACAAACTTCCATAGGAATAAGGCCGCTCCAACAACACTTAGTATTATTGTTCCCATACTTACCAATGCCACTTGAGTCGCTAGGTGAAGCTTCGACGGCTCAAACGAATAAAACCAAGCCACCGAATATATCCAAGCCGCAAAGAGACCTACCAGCAAACTGACTATAAATCCCAGGAAATACAAGAATCTCATACTCATACTCGTTGCTTTTCTTTTCAAGGTGAACAGAGAGATATGATTTACTTATTAGCTCGGACTAAGGCGGTGGAAGTCCACTTTGTAGCCACTGATCTTGTGCGTTCGCGAAGGAGTATGGTTTTGTTTTCGGTAGCAGAGTAAAGGTGTGAGGGTACGCGGCGCACGAGGCGCAGCGCATCCTAAAACTCAATCAATAGGCTGAATGCCTAGCTTCCAAAGTTGCATTTGACCGCTTTCCGACCGAACCAGAATCATGGTTTCCCGTGCACGTCCATGAACATACTGCAGATCGAAGACCAATAAATGTGTTCTGCCTATCCTCGAATCCAGCCCGGTTTCGTAAGAAATTTCATTTGCATTCTTGAGCGATCCGAACTTCTCATCGAACTTGCCCATCCAAGTCACAAAATCCGACTCACTCCCAACAGTTTTGAAACGAGGAGCTGACTCCTTATAGGCAGCCGCAAAGTCTCCTGCACGAATTTCATCGTGAACGCGAGCAGCTACCGCCACGGCTTCTGTTCTGTCTCGCTCGACGGCACAGCCAACCAAAAAGATGACGCCTGCAAGAAGAGCCAGTACGGCAACTACCCGCTTTACCCAATTTACATCCATAGCGATTTTTTGCAAATTAGGTCCCTCTTATCCAGCTGAAACTTGAATCAGTTGGACGTTTTATTGCGAATGTCTCAAGAAATAAAGAACAATTATGCCCAAACAGAGAGCAACGGCTCCGAGTATTCGAAAGACTACAAGGCTTGGCGTGGATTTTAGCCAAGTGTTTGGCTTGTACCACTGTGTTGGAGCATCCAGATTGTACGCTCGCAAAAACCATTCTCGCGCCTTTTCGGGCCAAACGATAAAAAATAGGCCATAACCGAAGACTACCAAGATGCCAAACCATAGGCCCATCCAAACTCCCTACCACCAAGAAATTGGGGTCTTTCCCAGTTTAAAACCATATGTACCGCTAAATGTGGCTCCGGGCCATCCAACAAAGACTTGGGGAGACATAGTTGTAATCGACTTCAGCCTGACCTGGCACTGTCATGGTTTTGCGGCGACCCACGATATCGTAAGTGTAACCAACCGCTCCTTGTGGATTAGTTTCTGAAATCAACCGGTCGAGATTATCGTACTCAAGCGTTATAGTGCGTATTCCGGTGATTGTGAGCAGTGATTCCGGCGCCAACGTGAGCACCGTTCCGGTGCAACGTGAGCAGCGTTACGGTT